>Ga0102950_1000626_pt1 | contig 10284 bp, 14 predicted proteins | sample SalPon2A_B_D2_MG_FD_78505 | JGI IMG/M metagenome (GOLD analysis project Ga0102950, IMG submission 78505) | Soil microbial communities from South San Francisco under conditions of wetland restoration - Salt Pond MetaG R2A_B_D2_MG | ecosystem: Environmental > Terrestrial > Soil > Wetlands | place...
GGAATAACGATTACTCAGGGGTCACTAAATCATAGAGATAGAGATAGTATCAATCTTATAGACCCAATGACGGCACCTTCGTCAGCCTCACTTCATCTTTTTATAAATATAACACTGAATAGAGAAATAGACTTCACTCAGAGAGACTTCACTAGACTTTTAGAACTAATATTTAGAGAGTGGAAAGTTGAAGTTAATACTTTTGCTTTCGATACATCCTCGACATTGGATTTGATGTTTCGTAAATACCCACGTGGTTCTCTAAAACACTATAGGGTATCAGCCATTCTAACTCCGAGTAATATGGATCCAGGGAATCTATATAATACTGCTATAGAGTTTCCTCGTCAAGTCTTAAACAGAGAAAAATATATTCCAAGAACAAGGAACTATTAATGTCAAGAGCAACACGACTACTACGTTTTCATGAAGAAATAGAGAAAGAAGCTGTAAATTATATGAAGAGGGGTGGGGATTGGACAGAGACTCCAACTGACTTAACGCTTCAGGGAACTAAAGGATTTATACATAACGACCAAGGATGCCCAGAGAGAACGGCTGGAATATACTATGCAGATGGTCATAGACCAACTGAGCTAAAAAGATTAGCTCAGTAATTTTATGGAAAAGCGAGAGACTAGGGCTTCGGAGTTATTATCTAGCATATCTGAAATAGGTGGAATGAATTACGAAAAGACAGTTCAATTAGTGGCGGCGCTTATGTCCAAAGCTAAATTTCATCGTGATTTACGCGCTCCAGCAGAAGCAATAAATACATTTTGTAAAAAATCTGCATGTAATGTTCAAACATTGGAAACCATGCTAAATCAGATTGGTTATGTTCTTATGCAGAGACATGGATGGTCATTTGAAGAAGCTGAAGCTGCTCTCAACGAATTAGTACAAAAGATGGTAGCAATAGGTCGAATGAGACATGGAAGAACGTGAAAGGAGAAATAAATGGAAAGAGAATTAATTTTCAGTGCTCGTAAGAAAGACTTCAGGGTTGACACATTTCGCGCTGGAGGCAAGGGCGGACAGGCGCAGAATAAATTAGAAACAGGTGTACGTATCACTCATATTCCCACAGGTATATCTTGTGAGGGACGAGAACATGCGAGCCAACATATGAACAAACAGGCAGCATTTCAACGTCTCGCTATGAAACTTCATCAGAAGGTATTAGAAGACTTAGATGAACGTCCACCCTTACCTACAGAAGTAATACGAACGTATAGTGAAAAAGACGATAAAGTAAAAGATTATGCTTCTGGAGAAACCTTCTCTTATAAAAGAGTAATTGGTAAAAATGATATAAGTGGACCACTTGAAGCAAGATTGAAGGCAATTATTAATGAAACCTAAAATGGAAGTTTATGCCTATGAAGGTTGTGGGTATAGTATCGGAGTTCGTGGTGAAGCAGAGGGCGTACTTGTACAAACCGAAGATGGTCGCATAACCATGATTGATAATTTAGGAAAAGAGATGCCACTTGGTAAACTCCTACGAAATTTTACCAATGGTGCTCAACCAATACGTATTACTATTGATAATCTACACTACGCTCCAGGTAGTGTAAATAAAAAGAAAACATTATATCCGTAGCGGAGATATGTATGCCTGAAGATTATGAGAGAACAAAAGAAACAACTCAGTGGCAAGCAGGTGAAGTCTATAACACTGATGACTTACTAAAACCTGTACATGATACTGATGTAAATATTTATTTAGATAATCGTCAGGTTGGTCAGCGACGTAGGTGGCAACGAGTGCATAGAGTACAAGATAAAATTGCTCAAAAACAAATGTCAAAGGAACTGCCAATGGAAGAAACTAAAGTTACCAAAGCCAAAGAGTGGTTACAGAAACTAGAAAAAAAAGAAAAAGGTGATTCCCTTGATGAGAAATGGGGTAAAGCTGCTTTAGCTGCTGGTGGATTAGCCACATATTATACTGGTATGACAGGTCCAATAATTAGAGGAACTGGAACATTTCTTAGAAATGTTCCAGTTGTTAAAGAAGTAGTAGATGCTGGACAGTGGGTAGGAGGATTACCTGGACGCGGTGCAAGAGCTGTTGGTAGGGGAATTGATTCAGGTATACGCTCGTATGCGCGTGGATATGAAAACGTTTTAGGTGGATTAGCTTCAGCAAAAGCAGCCGCAGCAAGCACTGTTCCAGATTTAGGAAGCGCATCCGCAGTATCATCTTTCGTTGGACACTCTGCTCTTGGATATTCTATTGGTGGATTGATTGGTTTATTGACAAGAGCTATTGCTCATAGAAAATATTCTATCAATAAAGAAAAACTAAAAAATATTATGCACATTCCCAGAACCACAGACCCTGAGGATGTATCAGGAGCATTAGATTGGTTTGGGTTTCATCACCAAGCAGGAATTATTAGATCAGGACAGGGTGATTCAATCATTGCATTGGAAAATATTCTCAGAGCCTTGAATGGTGATAAGAACTATATCAATCCAATGACTGGTGGACAGATGCTTATCAAAGAGAAAACTCCTATGTTTAGTATGGGTAAAAAAGTTGCTCTTGTTGCAGACCTTGTATCCAATCTACAAAGTGCTCACCAATATATAAAAGATATGAAGTTCTCTTATATGATTCAGGAAAGATTTAAATTTGAAACTCCTGATGATTATTATAATACACATAAAAATATAAATGAAGCCGCTCTAACCATTGCGTTGGTTTCTCTGCTAGCCTCTCTTGGATTCCTTCAGGTGGCAAAAGTTCAATCTTTGTTAGGTGGAATAGATACTAAAGTAAAGAGATTGATAGGGGTAAGTACTGAAAAGGAAGCCACAAAGCTAATTGGTCAAATTGTGAATTCATTTGATTTAGGTTTTGGAAATGAAGTAATTAAAGGAAAAGCTGATCCGTTGCTCGCTCTAGAATTAGTCCTGGACTATCTAGAAGGCAATCCTAGAACTCGTAATCCGAAGAATGGTTACAAAATCAGCACACCAACAAAGGTAGTCGCTACAATTCCATTCGGAGCTTCGAATGCTGCCTTTGAACTTTTAGGTTATATTGACGAAGTTAATTCTCTTATCAAAAAACTAAAATCTCAAAGGTAAGAATATGAACAGAGCACAAAAAGTCGCTGAAAATTTAGGAATTAGTCTTCAGCCCTCTCAAACAGGCTCAGTTCCTACAGCACCACCTAGAGCATTTTCTGGATACAACCCAGAGCCTGATAAGGAGTTGAGTATACCAATCATGGTAAATAAGAATAATAAAAGACGACAAATGAAGGCTCTGAGTGGTATCAAACGTAAGTTTGAATCTCGTTATGGTGATGGTGATGTGGATGAGGCTGCTGAGGATAAATACTTTTTTAATCAGAGAATGCAACAACAAAAAGAAGCTGAACGTAGGGCTCAAGCTGCCGTGGCTGCAACGCCTGTAGTGCCGCCAGTTACACCTAGACCCCAGCCAACTTTTCCTGTTGGTCGAACTAATCCTTTTATGAGGAATCTGTCGTCAGATACTCCTAGTTCGAACTATAGAAATAAACAACAGAAATATGCTAGAGCGAATCGTAGTATAGCAGATCGTAATCGATATGCAGAGTACAAGAAAGCTGCTGATTATAGAGCCAAATATCCACAAACTCTTCAGCAACCAACCCCCTTACCCACAGCGTCTGATTTCAGACAGAAACCGGATGAAACTTACTTTGATTATGTCAGAAGACGCGCTGAAATAATAGCTAAACAACGTCAAGAACTTTCTCGTGAGCAGGATCTAGAAAGACAGCGATTAGAGAGACAAAAAACGTCTGGTGTATATGATTCCAATAGACCAAAGGATCCCTATCCTGCTTGGAGAGAAAAAGCAGATGCTTTCGATCAAGCGAGAAAGTTTGATAGAGAAGAAAGGATTCGTAGAGAAAAAGAACAAGATCGTTTAGCGCGAGAAAAATCACTTCGTCCTGATAAATATGCAGAGTTAGAAAAACAACGCACTGAATATGTAGATAAGTATCGTCAATTAAAAATAATTCCAGACAAGAATGTAACGTCAAAAGGAATCTGGGGTCGTGGTAGACAAAAAGAAGCGGATAAAATTGCTCAAGCTCTGTTTCACAAAACAAGATTTAAAAATGTTGTAATAAAACCACACGGTTCTGGTTCTAGGGCTAGTATGAAAATATCTTTAGAGCCTAAGACTTCGAATGAATCTGGAGATATTGAGCTTTATTTACAGAGGGATCTTAAAATACTTCTTTTCACTCGTGTAGCTACTCCAAATGAACACACATCTCCTTTATTAAGTTCAGCGATTAAAACTATTATAGAAGTAACCCCTCTTGATTGGAAAATAGCAATTGATCCTTTTTTGAGACAGAAATCAGTCGGGTCTAGCGACAGAAATACTAAAACAGGTGTTAGGATTTTATTATCTATAGCTCAAGATAGCAATGTTCAAAGTAGACTTGTATCTAGACAAGATTTTATGAGAGTCAATCGAGATTTTCGTAATAAAACTAATGCTGATGCTCAAGCTGAAGAACCACCAGGAACTGGTGCTGGATTAGGCGCTGCTAGAGCCACTGGTCCTAATTGGCAATATTTGAATCCAGAAGAGGATCCAAATATCCCACCTATAAAAACTGATTATCAGTATTATAAAGATCAAGAAATGGCTCAGGCTAAAGCTAGTCGTGAAGTTAGAAAGGAAATAGAAAAACTTGACCGGGCGGAAAGAGGAGGTAAGTTTCGTTATGCAGATGCCGAAATTCCAGGTGAAGAAGACTCTGGTCAATCATTCATGAACCCATACGCTCGTGGATATGGAGGGGGAGCAGATATTTATGGTGATGAAGACACTGGAGGATATGGTCCAGCAGGAAGCTATGGTGGTGGATACGGTTCAGGGTTAGAGGGTATAGGTAATTTAGGCGGAGATTTTGAACCCTACACAACTAGAAGCCAACAAAAACAAGATAGAAAAGAAGCTCAAGCTCGTTATAAAGCAGAACAACAGTTTGCCGGTATAACTGATGATGAACCACCAGATTATCATATTCCTAGAAGTGCTGCTAAGCCTTGGGCTAAATATGACCAAAATGTTGGTAATTATCCAAGTTCATCTAGAATGTCTCAAGATGTTCCTAACCCAACAAAGAAACGTTCCAAAGGTCAACCTGATCTCTATGCACCCACATCAGATCCAGATGATTTGATGAATTTGGCTCGTATGGATACAGCCGGTCCAGGTAGAAGGTTTAGTAAAAATTCTCCAGCGGTTGAATTCGTTAGACGACGAATGCAGACCTCTTTTGGACAGGTTGAAGTTATTGATGCTGGTACATCTGCTGCTAAGGTTATCGTAAGATCTCCTGGTATTGAAGCTCATTTGACAAGAAAGAAACACAAAGGAAGCTATTTACAAGTAACACTTGAATTTAAGAATCTTGATTTCAATCGGTGGGCTGATGTATTCTCTAAATTACCACTTATTGCGTTCCCTGCTAATATGGCGGGTAATCCAGGAAAGAAATATCCTACTACTCATAAGACAAATGTAAAAACTCTTATTCAAGAAGTAAAGGATAGAAAAGATCCTAGAATTATGAGAGGTATGGTTGATGCCTTAGAGAAGTGGGCTAATCACATGAAAGCTAGAACAGCTTCAGGTCTATCTGGAGCTAATATCATCATAAACTGGAACGAACAACAACGAAAGAAAGAAGAGCGTAAAGCTCGTGATGAACGTATGAGAGCCAGGAATGAAAGTAAGGCTATCAGATTCAATAAAATGGTTCTATACGAACAGATTTGGTATAAAGAATTTTTACCGCTGGCTCGTAAGATTCAAGAGTGGCTTTTGAGACATATGGGAGGTTATCAGATTACGTGTGAAGAAATTTACACTAGATTTGGTGATGACCATACGCCAGAAGCAATAGATAAAGCCTTGGAAATTCTAAGAGCTAATGCGGCTATTTATTCAATGACCAATGACACTTATATGATCAATATGTCACGCCTCTCTTCGGCGCTGATGTAATCTATGTGGGCTGAAATATGCCCACATAATCAGGAGTATTTATGACAAGAGCAGAACACATTTTACACCAAGTTTATGAAGTAGCCCCTCCTGGATTTGAAGGAACTGTAAAGCGAATGAAATCTCATAGTGAAATCACCAATCCATACGCCTTGGCGTGGTCTATGAAGAACAAGGGTTATCAATCACACAAAACAAAATCTGGAAAAGATAAGAAGAATGAAGGAAGGTTGGACCCATATCATCCGGCAATTCAAATGTCTAACAAAATTTCAAAGAACAAGAAAAGGATTAAATAATGTACACAAGTCGTGCCGATTATATACTATCTTTGTACCAAGTTCAGGAAGAACGAATCAAGCATAATAGGACTCCTGAAGAAACAGAGAAAGCCAATGCAAGAGCTGCTCGCGCACCTAAAAGCCCTTACAGAGCCTGGGGAGCAAAATCAGATCACAATAAGGGAAAAGATTCTAGTTATCGTAGAACTACTCAAGGTAAAGGAAAAACCGCTCATAATAGAGGAGAGCGAGAGGATTCGGGTTATGAAAAACCATTGAGTGACAAAGATAAAGCGATAAAAACAAAACAAGGTGCTGATCGCCCCCGCCAAAATCCACAAAAAGCCAAGAACTTTGCTAGAAAACAAGCAAGGAAAGAAGCAAAACGGAGACGTGATATTTACGGAGACTAAAATGAGTAGAGCAAGTGATATTTTAGAAATGTTGGGTATGGTAGAAAAGTGGGGAGTTGAAACGAAGGTAAGTCCTGCTGAGAAGGGTGAACATACCAATAAAACAATCGCTCAGTTGAAGAAAGAATTGAAGCAACCTGGATCAGATAAGCGTGAATTAAATTTTGCAATAAGAGCAAAGAAACACTGGAAAGGTGGAGTAAAAGATTAGTGGGACGAGCTAGGAATATTATAGATAAAATTCCTGGTGGCAAAGCTGATAAGAAGTCTCCTAGTGATTTTGATCCTAAGCAACTCAAAGTTGGCATAGAGGTTGAAATGGAGCATGTTGACAGTAGAGACGCCGCCAGAGAAATAGCGATGGATCATTTGGCAGAAGACCCGAACTATTACAAGAAATTATACAAAGCGGATATTCTAGATGAACCTAAAGCTAAAGCACTAGAAAAGAAGTATCTAAAGAAATGAATAGAGCCCAAAAAATACTAGAATTATTCGGTGACATAGGTGGTGCGAACCTTAGGCTTCAAAAGGATCAGAAATACCTTCAATGTCAATCCTGTGGCTATATAGCATCATTTCCTTCCGGTGTCTATGGCACGGATGGATTGGGTGATACAACCAGAGCACCGTTGATGGGTGAAAATGGGGATGTGATACAATACATGGCTGACAAAGCCAAAGCCGAAAAGACAGGAAAATTTGTGGATCGTGGTCATATGGATTACAACCCAAAAACTAACAAGGTTGAGAAGGGATTTAGTAAAACTAAAAATGGTAAGAAAAAACTATCTAAGTTTTTTGGTAAAAATTATAATCCAAAGACTGGTAGTATATCCGTTGGAGAGAAGAAAAAAGAACATAAATGTAAGAAATGTGGTGGGATGATGGAAGTCCACGTCTCATCAGCAAGAGTTATGGGTGGACAATCCGGTCCTAGAGCCCAAACCACTCCAGGTGGTGCAATATCAGGCGGGGCGTATCACTAAAGTGTTCATTATATAAGCGCGTAATGAAATGAATACTAAATTCAAATAGAGGAAAAAACTCATGAGTAAAGCAATCAAGTTGATTGAAAAATTAAACAGATTAAGTGAGATCTCTTATCTAGGTCAGTACAATGATTATAGTAAAGAGGGATACGAAAGAGACGCAGGTGAATATCACGCCCCATTTTCAGATTTGCAGTTACCTGACAAGGATGGTTCTGGTCTCGTAGCACAAACAAAGAAAATGGATCGTAAAAGCAAGATTGAAGATAGAGGTGGGAACAAAGTAAAGTAGGAGGATACGATGAGTAGAGCTTCAAACATTTCCGCTAGAGTCTTCAGCACTCGCGTCAATGAAGCTGTTTATGATATTATTGGTCATCCTGGTATGGGAGATGGTGGAAGCACAGCCAGTACGAAAAATATAGAAGATCATTTAAGGTGTAAGGGTTATGTAAGCGGAAGAGAATTCCGTTGGATTTCTCCTCACCGACTACAAGTAAAAGATAGTGCAATAGATCGTGATTTACTTGATTCCATACAAAGTGCTGGATCCCAGGTTAGTGATGAACCAGAATATGAATTTGACATGGAGAAGTAAATAGTATAACTTATTAATACCTTTTCTACAGGGATGGTGTGACTCTATCAATTAGTGTCGCGTCATCCCTTTTTTTATTTATGGAGAAATTATGAAAAGAATTTTTCTTGCACTATTAGCGACCTTACTTTTATTACCTCAGATTTCTTTCTCTCAAGATTTACCCACTCTCTGTAAGATTGGAGACGTAACTACAATGTCTGTTAGTTCAGGAGACAGCTTGAGAAATGCTCTGTTAGGAGCTAGAGCAGGAGATACTATCACAGTTAATGCAGGTACGTATACAGGTGATTACACTCTTATCGCATCTGGTGCTGTTGATAACCCAATAACAGTTAAATCAAATGGGCAAGTTATTATTAAAGATAGTCTTTTCACACTAACAGGTAATTATACCGTTCTTACAGGAATGATCTTTGACAACGGTATGGTTACTGTTACAGGAAACAATAACCGAGTTACTAGAAATACTTTCAGAAACGGCGCTGTAGGATACAATAGTAGCAAACTACACTCTGCTGTTAATCTACAGGGAATAGCATCCTATAACCGAGTCGATCACAACTTCATCAATAATTGGTTGAGACGAGCAATTAGAAATACACAGACCAAAGAAAACACTTGGGGAAACAGAGTCGATCATAACTACCTTCTCGATATGACAGGTAGTACGGGAAATAGTGGTGAAGCCTTTCAGGTGGGAACAGGACACAGTGATGTTACTAACTATCCAGGTACTGTTTTCGAGTATAACCTCGTAGACAACTTCTCTCTAGAAGGGGAACTTGTATCTTTAAAGTCAAATATGAACGTGCTTCGTTATAACACTTTTAAAAATGCGTCTGGTTCTGTTATAGCATCTCGCACAGGTTCTTATAGTGAGTTCAAAAACAATACACTAATCAATGTGAAACAGTTTAGTATCTACGGAGACCATAATTCTCTGATAGGGAACAAACTAGATAACTCTGACATGAACATAAGATCTGGAGATTGTGTTGTATCAGAATTATATACAAACGATACTTACGCAGGTTGTCATCCAGCAGCGCAGGAAACTCTCATCATTGGGAATCAATTCATCAACGGTGCCAAGATTCGCATGGGTCAGAAAGGTACTGGAAACAAAGAATGGCCGGATAGAAACTTCCCTGTAAAGAATACCACTCTAGGTCTCAATGGTGATGTAACTATTACGGAAGAGGGATTAGGTGCTATTGGAACCAAAACCATTACTACATATAGTGGCGACATCGGCACACCTGTAACACTTACATCAAATCAGGTAGGACTTACTGCTGCGGATATGTTCTGTCAGGTAATGCCTGATCCTGATCCAATTCCTGATATTGCTTCTGCATGTGAAGTGATTCACACAGACGGGAGAGTGCTGGGATTTGATGCTACAGACGAGGAAGTTAGACTGTCAAGTGACTGGCACACTTCTGTTAAGATTGCCAGGTCTATGACAGGTAAGAGATTATCTCTGTACGAATGGTACGGCTCTACAGAATCCTTTCTAACTGTTGAAGGATCAGATATATTAGCTTCTAATACACAGGTAAAGAAGATCAAGTGTGGAACTATCAGTACTCCAGATCCACAACCCGATCCTGAGCCTGAACCCGAGCCCGAACCAATTAGATCTATAGTTGTATACATTAACATGGACACAACCCTTAGCAATGAGGAAGTGATTCAGGAAATCTACCTACTAGACTTGGACATTCAAAAGATTGTGATTCAAGAAGAGTTTAAGGGGAAAGGTAGAAGCAAGTAATAAAAACTGAATAGAATTAAAAAAGGGGAGACATTCTGCCACTAGTATACCGCATAGGGTACCAAGAGCAGAGTGCCTCCCCTTTTTTTTGGTCAAATTTCTACTTAGACTTCTCTTCTACGAGAGTTCCTTCAATCCCACCAAGCCCAGCTATTAAATCTTCTGGCACTTTCCTTTTGA
>Ga0102950_1000627_pt1 | contig 10274 bp, 8 predicted proteins | sample SalPon2A_B_D2_MG_FD_78505 | JGI IMG/M metagenome (GOLD analysis project Ga0102950, IMG submission 78505) | Soil microbial communities from South San Francisco under conditions of wetland restoration - Salt Pond MetaG R2A_B_D2_MG | ecosystem: Environmental > Terrestrial > Soil > Wetlands | place...
CGCCGCTGTCCAGCGGTTGCGAGGGCGCGGTTCGGGTTAACCGAAATTTCAGCGAGCGCGGCATATCACGGCAGGTGGAGGCGTAATGATACGGGGGCAAACAGACCGCCGCACCGGTGCTGCAGCGGGGGACGCTATGACGGGACGTCATCGGATGAAGCGTTGCGGCGGATTTGGGGCCCCGCCGACCGTACGCGTGCGGCTTGGCCGCTGCGTCCCGCGACTCGCGATCGCGGCGATGGTCGGTATGCTGCTTTCCGCTTGCGCCCTGACCGCGCGGCCGGTCCAGCTCGATCCCGAGGCCGTGGCCGACCGCACGCTGGCGCTCCTGATGGACGAGAGCGACATGGCCCGGCGGCGCAGCGGCCTGCTGCGGGCCATGCCCCGCGCGGGCGCCGCGAGTGCACTGCTCGACGCCGTGTTCGACGATCTCGGGTGGTCGCGGGCCGCGGCCATGGAGGCGGCGTCGTGAGTCGCGAGCCAACCGCCAGCGCCACCGCCGGCAGGGCCGAGACCCCGCCACGCCCACGCGAGCTGCCGTCGCTGTTGCTGCCGACCACGCCGTGGGCCGTGGTCGGCGCGGCAGCCGCCCTGATCGGAGCGACCCTGCGCGTCGCGGTCATCCCGCTCTTCGTCACGCCCGTCTTCGATCAGGTCCTGCACCAGAACGACTACTCGCGACTCCCGATCATCCTCGCGACGGCGGGCGCCGTCGCGGTGGTCGGCGCCCTCGCGCTGTGGGCCCAGGACGCCCTCCTCGGCCGGGCCGCGGCCGACCTCGTGGCCGCCTGGCGGCGCGGCCTCTACCGCCGACTGCTGGCGAGGCAACCCGGCCGTTTGCCGGGCACGTCGGGGGGCCTGGCGAGCCGGGTGCTGACCGATCTGAAGGAGATCGAGACCTACTACCACTTCGGCCTGGGCACGCTCATCGCCGAATCGGCGACGATCCTCGCCATCCTGGCCTACCTGTTCACCACGAACGCGCTGGCATCGTTGCTCCTCATGGCGTTCGGCGCTCCCACGTTGCTCGCCCTGCGCTGGGTGGGCAGGGCTCTCGAGGCGGTCGCCGAGCGCTCCCAGGTAGGCACGGAGGCGCTCGGACGCAATCTCCAGGAGGGCCTCAAGCACCATGAGACGGTGCGTGCCTTCAACGCCGAGGGGATGATGCTCGAACGCTTCGAGTCGGAGAACCTGCGCACGGCGCGCGCGATGAGGCAGCGAAGCCTCATCAGCGGCGCTCAGATCCCGATCACCCAGATCCTGCTGTTCGCAGCGGTGGGGCTGCTCGTGGTGCTGTTGGCGGGCGCGGTCCATCGCGGCGGGATGACCTCGGGGCAGCTCGTGTCGTTCGTGACGCTGGTCGCCCTGCTCTCGACACCGACCCAGCTGCTGCCGAAGGGCTACGCCCTGCACCGGGAAGCCCGGGCGGCCGACCGACGCCTGCGAACGCTGGCGTCGGACCGGAGCGCCGCCACCGCGGCGGAGACTCGCTGCGGGGACGCCCCGCGGGCGCGGGGCCTCGTGGTCCACGGCGTCACCTTCGCGTACGACGGCGGCCCCACGGTACTCGACGGGATCGATGTCGTCCTCCCCGAAACCGGCCTGGTCGCCATCACGGGGGCGAGCGGGAGCGGGAAGACGACGCTGTTGCGATTGCTGCTGGGCTTCCTGGAACCGGCCGCGGGGTGCATCTGGCTGGACGGCGAGGTCCTGTCTGCGATGTCCGAACGCGACCTCCGCGCTCGCGTCAGCTACGTGCCCCAAGGACACGAGGTGCTGTCCGGGCCACTGCTCGACAGCCTCGTCATGGGGCGGGACCTCAGCGAAGAGCAGGTGTGGAAGGCCCTGGAGTCGGCCGGCCTGTCCGAGGTGGTCCGCGCCCTTCCGAACGCGCTCGCGCACGAGCTGGCCGAAGACGGCGTGGGCTTCTCGGGAGGGCAGCGGCAACGGCTGGCCGTTGCCCGGGCCCTGCTCACCGACCCCCGCGTCCTGCTGCTCGACGAGCCGACATCCAGCCTGGACGAGAGTAGCGAGGCGGCGCTGGTCGCGATGCTGCGAGAACAGGCCGCGCGCCGGCTGGTCGTCGCCATGGCGCACCGGCCGGCGCTGGTGCGAGCGGCCGGCACGGTGCTCCGGCTCCGCGACGGGAAGATCGCTCCCGCCTCCGTGACGAGCCAACGCGGACCGTTCGCGTGAACATCGGCCTCCTGCTCAGCTACAACGAGGTCGACATCATCGACGAGATGATGGCGGCCAACCGCCGTGGGGTGGACGCCATCTTCGCTCTGGACGGCTCGGACGACGGCACGTACGAACGCCTGAGACGCTACCCCGAGGTGGCGCTGGTGCTCCGCGACGAGGCCGTGGCGGGCGCCGGGAAGGTGCGGGACCACCACCGGCAGGCGCTCCTGGACGCCGCCCGCGAACGCTACGGCCAGGGGCACTGGTACACCCTCATGCACGCGGACGAGATCTTCCACGACGATCCCCGGGCGGTTGCCGCCGCGGCCGAGCGCCAGGGGGCGCGCCTGGTGAACTGGGCGGTCATGCAGTTCTTCCTCCACCCGGAAGATGCCGGCCAGGACGAGAGCCTGCCCGTGCAGACGCGCCTGCGCTGGTACTCGCCGTTCTGGGTGGAGGTCCGTCAGTTCCGCGACCGCCCGGGGGCCGCGTACCGGAACGGAGAGCACGGCCGCGTCTTCCCTCGCGGCACCGGCCGGCGCCCCTACGGGCGGATGCCCATCGTGAAGCACTACCCCTATCGCACCGAGGCTCAGGCGCGTCAGCGCCTGCGGGTCATGGCGGACCGAGGCTTCGCCGGCAGCGCCACGGCCGGTGAGGCGCTGCGCACCCGTTACGAGCCGCGCTACCGACTGGCGCGGCGCTTCGACGGTGACTTCCGCGAGCTCGAGATGGCCCGCCAGGGAGGCCTGCTGGCGATGTGGTGGCGTTGGAAGCGCTGGACGCGGGGGTAGGGGACGCGCCGCCGGCGCACCGGCCCGCGGTCCTCGCTCAGCTCGCGGTGATCCGCTCCTTCAAGGCCAGATCCGGCCAGCTCAGCAGCCACGCCTCGGGCATCTGAAGGCTGCACCACAGCTCGAACGGATCGAGGCCGTTGGGGCCCGCCACCAGCAGGCTCATCACGGTGCCGTGTGCGACCACGGCCGGACGCTCCACATCTGCGCGTGCCAGCGCCCGCTCCAGCGCCGCCCCGAAGCGCAGCCGCGCCTCGTTCGCGGTCTCGCGTCCGAACACCAGCACGTCGGGATGCCGGAACGAGCGCCTCACGATGTCGTGCCAGGCGTGCTCCTCCAGGAGCGGCACGTGGCCGCGCTCGTGCTCGTGCAGCCTGGGGGCTGAGGTGTAGGGGACGGCGAGGCACGCCGCCAGTCCGCGTCCGGTCGCCACCGCCCTGGGCTCGGCACTGGCCACGATGAGGTCCACCTGCAGGGGAGCGAGCTGGTCGGCCAGGGCGCGGATGCGCTCGGCGGCGCCGGACGACGGCCGCCAGGCGGCGGCGGGGCGGCCGGGCTCGGGTTGCGAGGGAGCATGGCGCACGAGCACGAGCTCCTTCACGGCCTCCCGCTCACGATCCCGCGCTCACGACGGCGCGGCCTCGGGCGCCATGGCCTGGAGGGCGGCGGCGGGTCCGGCGCCGAAGGCGACCGGGCGACCGAGCGCGCGCATGGCCTCCTCCAGCGCGGCGGCCAGCGTGACGACGTCGAAACGGTCGCAGTACCCGAGCACGCTCGGCCTCAGGAGGTGTGGCCTGGCGGCGTCCTGGCCTGCGCCGATGCGGATCCCCTGATCGGCGAGACGGCGCGTCACCTCGGGCGCCGCCACGCCCGCCGGCGTGCGGAGGGCGGCCACGGCGGGGCTGGGGCGCTCGGCGTAACGCGCCAGGCCCACGGCCTCGCCGGCGCGCAGCAAGGCCTCGTTCAGCAGCGCGCGGCGCCGCCACACCGCCTCGATGCCTTCCTCCAGCAGCATCCCCAGCGACACGTCGAGGCCGGCCACCAGGCTGACGGCCGGCGTGGCGGCCGTCTGGCCTTCCCGCTGGCGCTCGCGCTCGCGCCGCAGGTCGAGGTAGTAGCTGGGCACCAGCGAGCCCTCCGCCGCCAGCGCGTCGCTGCGCTCCCAGGCGCGCGAGGACAGGTAGGCGAAGGCCAGGCCCGGCGGCACCATGACGCCCTTCTGCGAGCCGGAGAAGACCGCGTCGAGGCCCCAGGCGCGGGGCCGGAGCTCGGCGGCAGCCAGGCTCGTCACCGCGTCCACCACCATCAGCGCCTCGGGGGCCTCCTCGCGAACCACTGCCGCGATCGCCTCGACATCGTGCAACACGCCTGTCGACGTCTCGGAGTGGGTGGTGGTGACGGCGTCGACGGGCCCGGCCGCGCGAAGCGCGGCCCGCACCCGGTCGGGGTCGAAGGCGGTCCCCCATGCGCCCTCCAGCTCCACCACCCGGTAGCCGAAGCGACCGGCGAGGCGAGCCCAGCGCTCCCCGAACTTGCCCGCGTTGAGGCTCACCACCGTACCGCCGGCGGGAACGATCGCCAGGAGCCCCGCCTCGAAGCCGGCGGTGCCGCTCCCGGTCACGACCAGCACCTCCTCGCCGGGCACCATCGCCACCTCGGCGAGGCGCTCGCGCACGCGTTGGAAGAGCGCCTTGAACTCCGGGCTGCGGTGGTGCAGGACCGGCCGCGCCATCGCCTCCAGAACGGCGGGCGCGACCTCCACCGGACCCGGCGCGAGCAGCCGGGGCTTGGTCGCCGGCACGACTAGAGCCTCACCACGCGCAGGCTGCGGATGACGTCACCGAGGTTCAGGAGCACGTCGACGACCTGGTCCCCGGGCACCTGATCGAGGGTGAGCACGAACATGGCCAGGCCGTCCTCGCTGGTGCGCGAGAGCTGCATGCTGTTGATGTTCACCCCCGCGTCGCCCAGGATGGTGCCGACCCGCCCGACCGCCCCCGGCCGGTCGTAGTTGGTGCAGACCAGCATGGTTCCCTCCGGGCGGATCTCGATGGGGTAGTCGTCGATCGACACGATGCGCGGCTGGTCGCCCAGCACGGTGCCGCCCACGCTGGTGCGGCCTTCGGAGGTCACCGCGGTCACCAGCACGTGGGTGGTGTAGCCGCGGCTGCGGGACGCCGTGGCGCGCGAGACGCGGATGTCGCGGTCCCGCGCGATGGAGGGCGCGTTGATGTAGTTGGGAGGATCGTCCAGGAACGGCTCCAGGAAGCCTTTGGTCACCGCCGTCGCGACCGGGTCGGGATCGATCGGGAAGGCTCCGGCGAACTCGACCTCCAGCTCCCGCACGCGGCCGTGCGCGAGCTGGGCGGCGGTGCGTCCCAGCACCTCGCCGAGCTGCAGATGCCGGCCGAGTGCGCTCATCACCTCCGGCGCCAGCGCCGGCGCGTTCACCACGCCGCGGGAGTAATCGCCCTCCAGGGCCAGGACGGTGCGCTCCAGGATCTCGGTGCCGATGCGCGCCTGCGCCTCGGCGGTGTTGGCGCCGAGGTGCGCGCTCAGCACCACGTCGTCGCGTTGGAAGAGCGGCTGGCTGGGGTCGGGGGGCTCGGACACGTAGACGTCGAGCCCCGCCCCGAAGAGCTTGCCGGACTCGAGCGCGGCCAGCAGCGCGGGCTCCTGGATGATGCCCCCGCGCGCCGCATTGACCACCACCGCCCCGTCGGGCAGCCGCCCCAGCTCGTCCGGGCCGATAATGCCTTCGGTCTCCTCGGTGAGCGGCGTGTGCACGGTGAGGAAGTCCGAGCGCGACAGCATGGCGTGCAGCTCGTCGAACAGCTCGACCTTGAGCTCCTCCGCCCGGCGACGCGTGATGTAGGGATCGTAGGCCATGACGGTCATGCCCAGGCCCTGGGCCCGCCTGGCGACCAGCGAGCCGATACGCCCCAGCCCCACGATGCCCAGCCGGCTGCCCTTGAGCTCGCGCCCCAGGAACTTGCGGTCCCAGGTGCGCGCCCGGATGAGCCGGTCGGCGCGGGCGACGCCGCGCGCCGCGTTCAGCATCAACGCGATGGCCAGCTCGGCGGCCGAGACGTTGTTCGCCTCGGGCGCGTTGACGACCAGGATGCCGCGCCGGCTCGCCGACTCCAGGTCGATGTTGTCCACCCCGACGCCGCCCCGGCCGATGACGCGGAGGCTGCTGGCGGCGCGGATGAGCTCGTCGTCGACCCTGGTGCGGCTGCGGGTGATGATGGCGTCGAAGTCGGGGATGATCCGCAGCAGCTCGTCGCGCTCGATGCCGGCGCGGTCGACCACCTCCATGCCGGGGTAGTCGGTGTCACCCAGCTGAATGTTGTCGGTGACAAGGATTCTGGCCATATCGGGGAAGGATAGCACGCGTGGGCCGCGTCAGGGGACCTCACGATGCGCGCTCACGAACCCGGTGATCTCCCACTGGGGCGGCACCTCGAACGAGTCCACCCCCAGCACGTCCATGTAGAGCCTGCCCTCCACCGCGAGCAGCGTGGGCACCCCCTGGAGGGCGGCCTGCAGCGCATCGCGACCGGGAGCGTCCAGCGAGCCGAGCGAAGGGTAGAAGGCCAGGTCGATGCGTCCGTCCTGGCCCGCCGCCAGCGGTACCGGCCGCATGTCCTGTCTGGCCAGCGGCTCGCCTGCCAGCGTGACGGCCAGGTCCTTGCCGTACAGGAAGTAGCCGATGTCGCCCGGGTTCGTCGCCTTCACCACCACCTGGATGACGGGCACGTCGGGACGCAGCATGAACACCCGGGTGGCGGTCTCGTCGAGGCTCAGCCTGGGCGGCGCGACGGTCTGCCTGGCGAACGTGGAGCCGGCGAGGAGCAGCGTCTTGCGCGTCTCGAAGGCGTAGCTCGCCGACGAGAATCGCAGCGTGCCCTCGATCCGGAACGGCAGCGGGGTATCGGAGAACGCCCGCGCCACCGCCCGAAGCAGGCCGCCCTTGCCGCTGAGATCGGCGTGGACCTGGAAGGACAGGGTCTTCTCGCCATCGGCGTCGAGCTCGAGCCGCGGCTCGAGCGTTCCCGTCGCCACCCGGTCACCGTGAAGCACCACCTGGTAATCCACCTCGTCGAGCGACACAGGGAAGGAGTTGGGGTTGTGCACCATGGTCGCCACCGTCATGGCCAGTCCTGCGCCCGCCCCCGGCGGGTCGAAACGGTCGATGGTGGTCCTGACCGGGATGAACTCGAACACCGGCGGCTTGATCTCGCCGAGCGGGGTGGCGCTCTTGATGGCCGCCCCCGGAGCGCAGGCAGCGAGCAGCGCGAGCGTGGCGACCGCGCTCAGGGCCCGCGCCCGCGGGCCCACGCGGCGGAGGAGCCGTCGGTTCCGCACGACCGCAGTCTAGCAGACCGCCCGCCCGGCATGCCCGGCGGGAGCGCCCTCGTGGACGGCCTCAACGCCGCCGCCGGGGCCACCCGGAGCGGCGGGAGCCGGCGGGTGCGGCAGCGGCGCGCGGCGCGAACGGCAGCAGCACCGCGGTGGCGAACGCGCAGGCTCCGGCGTACGCTGCGGTAGGCACGATATCCAGGTCGATGCCGGCGCGCATCAATGCCAGCGACAGCAGCAGGAAGGGACCCATTCCGTAGGCGACGCCGAGCGCGGCCGGCATCAACGCGGCGAGGAGCCCGCGCGCCCGCGTCAGCCGCCGGCCCGTCATCACGGCGGCGACGGTGAGCCCGGCGCCGACGGCCAGGAACGCCGCCACGCCCCACGCGGAGAACCCTCCGGTGAGCGCCCGGACGCTGACGTAGCCGGCATGCAGTAGCCAGGGCAGGGCCAGCGCCCAAGCGAGCAGCAGGCCGAAGCGGCGGCGGCCCAGGACCAGCCGCATCGCCAGCCCCACCACCACGCCCGCGGCCACCAGCCAACCGCCCAGACGCGTCACCACGCTCATGGCACAGCCCTCGGCATCACACCACCTCGCGGAAGGCGACCGCACGGCTACGGCGCTTCAGCTCCTCTCGCAACCGGCTCGCCCATGGCGCCGTCAACGCCGGGTCCTCCTCCAGGATGCGCTTCGCCAGCTCCCGCGCCTGCTCGATGATCTCGCCGTCGGTCGCGAGATCGCCGACCGACAGGTCCGGGAGACCCGACTGCCGGGTCCCGCGGAGCTCGCCCGGACCGCGCAGCTCGAGGTCGTACTCGGCGATCTTGAAGCCGTCGCCGTTCCTGGCCACGATCTCTAGCCGCTTCTGGGTCTTCCGGCCGCGCTCGCCCGCGATCAGCACGCACGTGCTCTCCGCGTCGCCGCGCCCGACCCGGCCGCGGAGCTGGTGGAGCTGGGAGAGGCCGAAGCGCTCGGCGTTCTCGACGATCATCATGGTGGCGTTGGGGATGTCGACGCCGACCTCGATGACGGTCGTCGACACCAGCAGGTCGAAGGCGTGCCGGCGGAAGCGCTCCATCACGGCGTCCTTCTCCTCCCCGGGGAGCCGGCCGTGGAGCATCTCGATGCGGCACGCCGCCGGCAGGATCTGACGCAGGTCGTCGGCCATCCGGGTGACGGAGACGATCTCGTCCAGCGCCTCGCTGTCCTCGATGAGCGGCGTCACCACGTAGACCTGCCGGCCCTGCCGGATCTGCTCCCAGGCGTCGTGATAGACCTCGCGGCGCCTGGCAGCGTTCACCAGGCGCGTCGCGACCGGCTTGCGGCCCGGCGGCAGGGCGTCGATGACGCTGAGCTCGAGGTCGCCGTAGTACGTGAGCGCCAGCGACCGCGGGATGGGCGTGGCGCTCATGACCAGCACGTCCGGCACCATGCCGCGGAGCAGCTTGCGACGCTGCTCGACCCCGAAGCGGTGCTCCTCGTCCACGATGGCGAGCCCCAGGTCGGCGAAGCGCACGCCGTCCTGGATGAGCGCGTGCGTGCCCACCGCCAGGTGCGCCTCGCCCGAGGCCAGCCGCGCCCTCGCCTCCCGTCGCTCCCGTGCGGTCATGGCGCCGGTCAGCAGCTCGCTGCGCACCCCGAGCGGGAACAGGTATGCCTGCAGGTTGAGGAAGTGCTGGCGGGCGAGCACCTCGGTCGGCGCCATCAGCGCGGCCTGTGCCCCGTCCCTCACGGCCGCGTACACCGCCGCCGCGGCCACCGCGGTCTTGCCCGAGCCGACGTCGCCCTGGAGCAGGCGGGCCATCTGCCGCGGCTGCGCCATGTCCGCCAGGATCTCGGAGAGGGCTCGGTCCTGCGCCCCGGTGAGCTCGAACGGCAGGCTGGCGCGGAAGTCGGCCAGGTCCGCCTCCCGGACCGAGAAGGCGCGGCCCGTCAGCGACGGATCTCGGCTGCGCAGCACCGCCAGCTCCAGGAACAGGAAGTCGTCGAACTTCAAGCGCCGGAGCGCCGCCCGTAGGGCCTCCTCGTCCGGCGGGAAGTGGGCGTGGCGCAGCGCCTGGTCCAGCGGAACCAGGTCGTGCCGCTCGGAGAGCGAGCGGGGCAAGTAGTCGGGCAGGGCCGGCAGGGCGGCCAGCAAGCGGTGCGCACCGCGCCGCTGGTAGGCCTGGCTGAGGCCCTGGGTGCCGCGGTAGATGCCGACGATGCGGCCGAAGGACAGCGACTCCCCTGCCTCGTCGACCTCGAAGCCGGAGACGTGGATCTCCAGGTTGCGCCCGCGCCGCTTCACGCGCCCGCCCAGGATGAGCCGCTGGCCCGGGAACAGCTGGCTCTCGACCCAGGGCTGGTTGAACCACACCGCCGTGGCGCGCTGGCCGGAGCCGTCCTCCAGGGCCGCGCGCAGGACGTGCATGCCGCGCCGGCTGCGCATGCCCTTGCGGCTCAGGACGGTGCCGGTCACGGTGGCCACCTGGTCGGCCTGGAGGGCGGCGAAACGCGGCAGCGCCCGCCGGTCCTCGTAGCGTCTGGGGAGCGACCAGAGCAGGTCGCGGTAGGTCCTCACCCCCACCTCGGCGAGCTTCTTGGGCGCCTGCGCTCCCACGTCCACGAGCCGCTCGCTGAGGGGGACGTCGAGGTCCTTGGCTGCCAGCAGCGCGCCCGGAGCGTCCGGCGCCACGCCGGGGGCAGCGTTCGAGGCAGGGTCCGAGGCAGCGCTCGAGGCGGGGTCCGGCGCAGGGTTCGAGGCCGGCTCCGGCGCTCGGCTCGAGGCGGCGTCCGGCGCAGGATCCGGCGCAGGGCCTCGCGCGCCGGCCGCGGCACCGCCGGGGCCGTCCGTCCCCGCCCTGCCGCCGCCGGGCTCGCGTCCCACGGCCGGCGTGGTGCCACCCGCCCCGCCGCGGGGGTCGGCCTCCAGCAGCTCCAGCGCCCGCTCGAGCCGC
>Ga0102950_1000628_pt1 | contig 10272 bp, 9 predicted proteins | sample SalPon2A_B_D2_MG_FD_78505 | JGI IMG/M metagenome (GOLD analysis project Ga0102950, IMG submission 78505) | Soil microbial communities from South San Francisco under conditions of wetland restoration - Salt Pond MetaG R2A_B_D2_MG | ecosystem: Environmental > Terrestrial > Soil > Wetlands | place...
AGTGAAAACTCGGATGTGCTGGTGACTGCCCTCGCCGACGGCGGCGTCATTAAATCGGACTATGGCAATTCGGTCGAAGTCGGTAAAGGGAGTTCTCAGGCGAAGATCTCGGTCGGATCGGCCAAGATTCCGCTTGAGGTGAAGGGTACGAATTCGACGATCGTGATCAATGAGTCGGATTAAGATTCAGAGGATACAGGATACAGACTGAGCGGCCGAACGGCCGTTCTTTTTTTGCACCGATCAGCTTACCGGTTCTGCTTTGGTCGAAGCTTCGAGTCCGGCGAGACGCTCGCGCATCTTCTTCTCAATATCGATTATGTAGGTGTCATCGTGATAAATCGTCGTCTTGAATTCGTTGAGGTTCTTCAACTCTTCGAGAACCATCTGAATCGTATTGACGCCTGAGATGATGATATCGATAGCATAGCCGATCTTATCTTTCGAATCGATCACCTCTCCCCTGCTCACTCCAAGCTGAATCAACTGGGCCCGTCCGAGAATGGTCGCCGCGGCATTATTCAAATAGTGGTTGAATGTCGCAGTAATAGTCCTCAGTGTTTCGAGGGCTGCCTTCTCGAGTTTCGTCTGCGCAATCTCGCGCTGCATCTGGCGGTTTTCCCTGAGTAGGGTCTCAACCGTCAGATAGTGGAAGTACAGCATCTTGTTCGCTTCGAGCATGATTGCTTCGTTTGACCCGACATCGATCTCAAGAAATTTCGCTTCTTCTACCGTGTTGTGTAGAAGCTGTTCCTCGATAGACTGCAGTCGTTCGGTCGGGATGCGAAGGTTCTTGCTGACGATCTCCCGATTGTCGGATTCGAAATCAAGTTGCGGTCTGGCGTTGGCGATGGAGAATTTAGAGATCAAATTGCCCAGCAGCACGATCTGCGAAAGCACGAAATCAGGTTCGGTGGCATCCGGAGGAAAGTGGTTGTGGTGCTGTCCGACAGCGTCACATATGACGGTCGGGATGTTCCACTGTTCAAGGAGGAACTGTCCGACCCGGGCGTGATTGGTTCCCCAGGCAGCGTCCTCCAACTCGATCAGAGATCCACCCGCTTCGACCTGTTTCCAGATGCTCTTGTATTTCTCGGAAAACGATTTCTCCAGAACGAGAATTCCGATATCGTGCAGCAGGCCGGCCACGAACGCCTCTTCGACCCGCGGATATCTGACCGCCTCGGCGATATTACGACAGGCGATCGCTGTTTCGAGGGAATGCCGCCAGAATCTGACCCGGTTAACGGTCGATTCCCACTTGCCGGTCAGGTCGTAGACGGAGGTCGACAGAGCGAGCGCGGAGACGGCGCGCATTCCGAGAGTGACGACTGCTTGAGGGAGAGTAGTTACCGCCCGCGAGAGACCGTAGAAGGGACAATTGACGATACGCAGAATCTTGGCTGTCAGGGCCGGATCATGGCTCAGTACCCCGGCCAGATCCTGAGCCGACGAGGTGTCGCTCTTGGTAACCCGAAGAACCTCAGAGAGCGTCTGGGGCAATGACGAGAGCTCCTGATGATCCTGGATGATTTTGTTATAAAACTCTGCGTTCATAAGTTCCCTTTAGGCATATTATCGGAAAATACGACCGGGATTTAAGGCTTATTTCTCCCTCATTTTTCCGGGCGCAGCTTGGCAAGCAGTCGTTCAAGCCGAAGGACCAGTTGTTGTTGCCGGGTCTCCCCGTAAGGGCAGATATCCCGGGCCCGACTGGCGAACAAATATGCCCTGGCCGGGTCATGTTCTCGATGCTCGTAGTACTTGGCCAGCTCGAGATTCGCCCAAAAACCTTCTCTCGAATCAATCTGGGAGAGTCGGTGCCAGAGCGGGACCGCCCTGTCTAAGGCGTTGGCCCGCTTGAAATTCAGAGCGTTGAACAGGATAATGTCATCGGCCAGCTCGGAATCGCCACTCCCCTCCATTCGGTCAATTATGGACTGTACGGTCGCCTGATCTCGGCGACGGCTGTATACGCGAGAGAGAGAATGCAGGTCGTCGACCTCGTCGAGAACCTCCCCCCGCGATCGATGGATCGACGCGATATGATCGACAAGGTAAAACAAAGAGAGGATATCGAGGCGATTATGTTCAAGTACATCCGGCAGCAGCTCAAGGCTGTCCGAAGAAAGCCACTCGAAATAAACCGACGGTACCAGGTAGCCGGGGATGTCGTCGCTGCGTTCAAAACTGAACAGCTCACGCTCGATGTTCGTCAGCCGGCAATCTTTCAGCCTTCTTCTGAATATCCGTCGAACTGCGTGCAGAAGGTCTATATGATGTCCGTAAGGAATGTCCTTCGCAACACGGTTGATCACGAGTCGGTCCTTCAGCAAAGGCAGATCGAAAGTCGCGCCGTTATAGCTGACAAGGACCCGCTCGTCGCTTAGCTCCTGCTGGAGATCCTCAAGCATGGCGCATTCATCCGAGTAGTCAGGCAGGAGGTACTGACGAATCTCGAACCCGTCTTCCACCAATGAGCCGCATCCGACCAGAAAGGCAACCGCACCTGCGCCGCCCAGTCCGGTCGTTTCCGTATCAATGAACAGCATCGAGGGAAGTTCCAGCTCACCCGGCTCCTCGAGCGGAGTGAAGGCCGATAGCGGCACCGTCGCCGAAGCAGCGGCATCGTCGAGACAGCAGGACCCGTGATAATGCTCGAACGGATAGAAGGTCTTGACGAGGCAGTAGGCCCCGGCATGATTGGTGACAAGCTCCCCGCCGATTGCTTGGGCAAGAGTTCGATATCGTTCGGGAAAAGAGCTTTCAGATGGCTTGGGTTGATTCTCTTGAATCAGATTCCGGAACCGGTGGAGTTTCTTCTGAAGGTCTTCGTCACTCATGTTGTACAGCTTGTATGGCTGACGTAATTTTCAGCAAAACCAGGCGATTCGTCTCATCGGCGATCAGCCCCTTGCGGAAACCGCAATTGTCCAGGGGATCGGCGTAGATCACCGCTTCCACAGCGTGGGCCCGCCGTCGCGGGTCAGGATTGATCGCCTGCTCCATCAGGATATTTAGGGCACGATCCGAACCGATCTTACCGAGGATGAAACAGCCGAGATCCCCGACGAATGGGTTCGGCGATGTCATCGAGTCGTGCACCGCGGGGATGACTTTCGATGTATCCATCTTCATAAGTGCGTCTACAGCCGACATCCTCGCACCATAGAAGTCATCACCCAGAATATGTACGAGTTGGACCACTGATTTTTCGATTCCTATTCTTCCGACCGCCACGGTAGCGGCCTTACGAACCTGACCGATCGTATCGGTGAGCCCGCCCACAACCGCACTCTCCGCGCGCATATCGGCCAGCTTGCCGAGAGCATCGAGCGACTGCTCCCGCACCTGCCAGACCGGGTCTGTCGTTTCGCGGGTGAGCGGCATGGTTGCGGCCGTATCCCGGATATCCCCGAGAGCGTAGCAGACACGCTGGACGATAAGCGGGTCCGGATTATTGAGTGATTGCACGAGATACGGCACCGCCGGGGATCCAATCTTCTTGAGTATGTTGGTAATCGTCAACCGTTCGCGGGCCGATTTCGTGGTCATCTTGTCAACCAGTAGAGGAACGGCATCGACTCCAATCGCAGCGATCCGATCTATCGCCGGCTGCACCAGTTTCTGGTATTTGATTTCACCCGAAGACGCAATAACGAAGAGCGAATCCACTCGCTTATCCAGCGATGTTGCCGCATCGACAACACCTCCGCCTACGCCAATCAACACAAATAAGCAGAAAAGGAGAATCACATTCCTTCGCGTATTTAGCAGCAACTTCATTTGCCCGTCCCCGCTTCGGTGCTGTCGGGCGGCACCAGCTCGATATCCATCCCGCCGCCCCATTTGGAATCGGTACGCCAGTAGTAGTTGTTCTTGCCGTTTCCGTTGTATTGATCCGTACCGCCAAGATCGATAAACAGTCCGATCGATCCGAAATCTCTTCTCGGGTTGCCATATCCCTGCGTGTTCAGAGGATTCTTGGAGAAGTACCGGTCGTCTCCTTCATTGTCGATAAGTACTCCGGCGCCGTTGGCCGAGCCTGCCCCCTGTGAGAGATCATAGCAGGTGTAGGTATCGTTTCCGTGGCGATCAAGAATCATCCCGCAGGAGTAATCATGTCCGCAGCCCTGCATGAGGCCCTTGCCCGAATAAACGTCGTTGCCGTAATCATCGACAAGGCACCCGAGCGTCATATGAGTAGCTGCACCCTGTGCATATTGGAAGCTCTGATAGTTATCGTTGCCGCTGGAGTCGTAGATCATTCCCAACGACCACCAGTAACTGGCCGCCTGTCCGAATATATCCGAGTAGTACGTGTCGTTTCCTTTGAGATCGATAATTGCCCCCAGCCCGCCGGATAGGTACGGCCTGAGTCCATAGCCGAATCCCTGCGACAACGAGAGGTAGTGATCCTCGTAACGAAGAATATCCTTGTACTTCCCTCCGGCATAATAGCTGTCAGATCCGGACAGGTCATACACAACCCCTGCCCCTTCGGTAAATCCGAACCCCTGGGCATAACAGGAGGCATTGTACATGTCTCTTCCTGCTTCGTCGATCAGCGTACCGATACCGAACGAGCCGGCACCCTCGACATGATAATCGCCTTTGTAGATATCATCGCCTGAGGCATCATAGAGTACACCCAGGCCGAAGAATCCGGAGCCCAGTCCGAACGATTTAGCGTCGTAGAAATCGTCCCCTCCGAAATCGAGCAGGAAGCCGACCGAAAGACAGCCCGAGCCCAGCGTAAAGTCGGTTTTCGATCGATAGGTGTCGTTGCCGCCAAGATCTATGATTATCACGCCGTGGGGATTCTTGGGATCGTAGCTGAGATCGTAGACATCATCGCCACCGAAATCGAGGATGAACTTATAGTCGCCGGAATAGTAATCATTGCCGGGGCCGCCGATCTTCCAGCCTTCCTGCTCACCCAAATAGCTGTTCATGTCGGCGCCTCTGGGGGTGAACCCTAATCCCTCGGTAATCTTATCTACCGTTGTCTGGCCCGAGCGAAGCTCTTCCTGTATCGATCGGATTCCCTGCATCAGCTCTCGAAGACAGGCCACTCCGGCATCGAGGATAGGATCCTTGTCGATCTTGTAGCCGAACTCAGCGAACTGCGCGGCGTTGCTATCGTCGATTTTTTCCAGCGAATCAAGTTGCTCAACCGAGAGGAACTCATCTTCCGCCCGCATCTCGAGGAGATGTTTGAAATGGGTTATGAGAAACGACTTCTGGGCCGGCGTAAGGAAAGCAAGCGCCTTGTCCCGGGATCTTGGGAAAATGACATCGATATAAGCGGCAGCGCGGGTCATCAGCTGGTTAAGAGCACCATCGTTGTAATAGAGATTGTAGGTTGCTTTCATCTCGGAACCGTCCGGTTGATAGGCCGAGGATCTCCCCTGCTGGTGTTCGACAGCCAGTTGCTTGAACAGGTAGCCGGCGAGGATCTCCGGCTGACCGTCGATATGTCCATTCTTCAGACTGTCCAGATAACTGACCATGCCCAGAGGATGCTGCATAAGGTTGGCGATCGCCTGCAGCCTGAACGAGTCCGGTTCGGTGTAGTCGGGACGGAAGCTGATATCGTCCGGCTTGAGATTGAGATATTCCGTCAGCTCCTCCAGTCCCCTGGTCTCAGGGGCTGTTCGAGGAGCCGGCTGGGCCGAGACGGCGGTCAGCAGGAGGAATTGCAGGCAAATGAGTTTCAACATCGGTTCAGTATAGCTTTACGGAAGACGCCAAGCAACAAGTTTCACCCGTCGGATTCAGGGCGGGTTCTCTATTTGTATCGGCATCCGGTTGGATCGGATTTCGGAAAATCGGAGGTCCTCAAGGGGAAATTCGTGGCAGCCCCGGGCAAAAAAAAGCCCCGCCGAAGCGGGGCCCGTACAAGCTGACTCGGTCAATAATCTTAGGTATTGACGTCGTTGGTGGTATTGGTCAGGTTGCCATCCTGGTCGATCTGCCAGACATCGTCGGTATTGTCGTCATCGATGTTGCCCGTAGCGACACAGGTAAAGGTGTTCTGCGCAGCGGTCATCGTGTACGAATAGATGGCGCTGGCCATGATCTCCACGCCGATATCCGGGAAGTTACCGCCGGCAGCGGCCGTGACACCATCATCACCGTAGGTGCTGTTGGCCTGGCGATACGTACGCTGCATCGTGTAGACCTGCTTCAAAAGCTGCTTGGCTTCCGACTGCTTGGACTTCGCGGTCGCCTGCATGAATCTCGGGATGGCCAGGGCGGCCAGGATACCGATGATCACGACCACGATCATCAACTCGATGAGGGTGAAACCTTTTTGACGGTTATGGAACTTTGAAAACATTTGAACCTCCTACAGGTTTGTTTTACGTTAGTGGTCAGTTCCTCTCGTTTTCCATCGTAGATATCGGCAAAGGATGTGCCCCTTTCGATGTCTTTTTTTGAACAGCCTGTACGACCGTCAATGGGCAATAGCAGGCTGAAATCAAGGGTGCTTTCGAAGGTATGGGACGGGTCCCTCTTTCTGGACGCCGGGCCGGCTTCCGTTATAACGGCAAATTGCCACGGGTCTGGCAAAACGCAATAGTCTTCTTTGGAATTACCCTGATCCCAAAAAGAAAGGCCCCGGGGAAGTCCCGGGGCTTGATCTTTCACGGCATATCTTCGGGTCACGAGGTTGCGTCATTCGTCGTGCACTGGAGGTTTCCATCCTGATCGATCTGCCATACGTCATCAGTGTTGTCATCGTCCAGGTTGGCCGTGGCCACACAGGTGAAGGTGTTTTGCGCCGCCGTCATGACATACGTGTACAAGGCGCTTTGCATGATCTCCACGCCGATCTGCGGAAACGAGCCGCCGGCCGCTGCGGTGACGCCGTCGTCACCATAAGAGTTGTTCTCCTGGCGGTAGGTCCGCTGCATGGTGTAGATCTGCTTCAGAAGCTGCTTTGCTTCAGACTGCTTCGACTTGGTCGTAGCAGACATGAAACGCGGAATGGCCATGGCTGCAAGTATGCCGATGATGACAACCACAATCATCAGCTCGATGAGCGTGAAACCCCTCTGCCCATTCCTGATTCGAGAAGACATTCTATGCCTCCGGTTAAGAGTTAGTAGGCTAAGGTAAGGAAGATTGGTTGAGTCCGTGTTCCTTAGTACTTTCGTCCCGGTATATAGTCATGTTTCGTGCCGGACTACCGTGTCATCGTTGACACGAGGATGCCGGAGCCGAAGAGCCCATTGTCGAGGATGGTGGGTGATTTTGGTCTCATTTACCGAAACCACCTTTCGAAAACCCTCCGAGATACGCTGTTGAGCGGTCGCAATTTGCCAGAAGTCTCGCAATTTGCCATGATTTGACTCCTGATCAACCTGGATGGGGAGGGTTGTTACGGGCAAAAAAAAGCCCCGCATAACGCGAGGCTCCACAACGGAAGGTAAGGGGGTAATTCTTATGTAGTTACGTCGTTAATTGTGTTCGTCAGCACACCATCCTGGTTGATCGTCCAGGTATCCAGCGTGGCGTCATCGTCGATATTCCCAGCGGCTGTTGCCACGAAGGAGTTGACGTTGCCGGTAATTGTATAGGAGTACTTGCTGGGGACCATAACCTCGACCCATATCTCACTGAACGCCTGGGGATTAGATGCTGACGCTGTAGCTCCGGGGATGTAATAGCCGTTGGCCAACGACTGCTGTCGATAGGCGCGCTCGTTGACGTATATCTGTTTCAAAATGAGCTTGGCTTCGGACTGCTTGGTCTTGGTGGTAGCCTGCATGAACCGGGGGATCGCCATGGCCGTAAGGATGCCGATGATAACCACCACGATCATCAATTCGATTAGAGTGAAGCCCTTGTCGTTTCTACTCTTATATCTCATCATCTACCCTCGTTTCTCGTAAACCTGTTTAGCCGGTAATTACCGCAATATCTGTTCCATCGCTCTGCGCAAAAAATGAACTGAAAATGCCTGCTAATCCGTGTCCTTTTTCGGATCAGTCAGATCCTTAAGATGATAGCGCTCTATCTTGCGATAGAGGGTCGATGTATCTATACCGAGAATCTTCGCTGCCTTGGTCTTCTTGCCCCCCGTCTGGGCCATCACATAGTGAATGTACGCCTTCTCGATCGACTCAAGGGTCGGGTTCGTCGGGCTCTCCTCGCTGACTGTAGCTATCTGGGTAGGCTGACTCAGCCTCTCCGGGAAGTCGGCTACCTCCAGTCCTTCCGTCCGATTAAGCAGCACGGCCCGCTCGATTGTGTTTTCCAACTCACGGACGTTGCCGGGCCAACTGTAATTGGTCAACAGGGTCAGAGCTTCGGGCGTAACTTCTTTGGGCGGAACATTGGCTTTCTGACAGAATCTCGAGATGAAGTACCGGGTCAGAAGCTCGATATCTTCCTTACGCTCGCGAAGCGAGGGTATTTGAAGCGGAATAACGTTCAGTCGATAGAAGAGATCCGCCCGGAACCGCCCCTGCTTAACATCCTCTTCCAGATCGGCGTTGGTAGCGGCAATGAGTCGGACGTCAACATCGATCGGCCAGGTATCTCCAACCGGTGTTATCTTTTTCTCTTCAAGGACCCGCAGCAACTTGACCTGAATGGCCAGCGAAGTATTGCCGACTTCGTCGAGGAAGAACGTCCCCCCGTCGGCAACCTTGAACAGACCTTCCTTATCTTTTATGGCACCGGTGAATGAGCCTTTTTTGTGTCCGAACAGCTCGGATTCCAGCAGCGTCTCGGGAAGAGCGGCACAGTTGATTGTCACGAACGGTCCGCCGCACCGAGGAGAGTGCAGGTGAATCGCTTTTGCAATGAGATCTTTACCGGTACCCGATTCCCCTCTGATCAGAACGGTAGAGTCGGAAGATGCAATCCGGCGGGCGAACTTCTTCAGTTTCACGACCACTTCGGAGTTACCGATGAAATTGTCGAAGGAGTTATCCCCCTGGAGCTGCCGCTTGAGCAGATCGTTCTCCTTGAGCAGCTTCTTCCGGCTGATATTCTTCTCGATTACCAATTTGATTTCATCGATCTTGAATGGCTTGGTAATATAGTCGACCGCCCCCTGTTTCATCGCTTCGATCGCCGTATCCACCGAAGCATAGGCAGTCATAACGATCAGATCCTGGTCTTTTTTGAACCCGCGGACCTCTTTGAGGACGTCGATACCGCTCATCTCGGGCATATTAAGGTCGGCGATAACCAGATCGAAATTTTTGTCCTTGAGCAGATTGACACCGTCCCGACCCCGGTTGGCCGTTTCAACCGCGTACCCTTCCTTGGTCAGCATGATCTCCATGAAATTGCACATCGAATCTTCGTCGTCTATCACGAGGATCTTAGCCGCCATGACAACCTCTCACCTTCCTGAAGTTCTTTATCTTTTCGTTACTCCATACTTTTTCGGCAGATGGAAAACAGGCTAAATGAGACTTTCCGAATCTGCGCTAAGATTACACAGGAGGGAGCGGCAAGTATGGGGAAGAGTCTTTATTTTGTTTGAATCTCGCTCGGAAATCCGTATAATCACTAACTCAGCCCTGAATAATATTCCGGAGAAAGACCCGTGAAACAACAAACCGATTCCTCGCTTCTTCATGCATTCGCCGAAGCTATTTCCACCCACGTTCGCCCCGATAGCTTCCCTCTTGCCGTTCGGATGGTCAAGGGAGACGAACCTCTTCCCGCGAAGACCCGCCGCCCGAAGGAGATATTCGGTCACGAAGTTGCAGTCTGCCAGACGTTTTCGATAGCCCGAAGATACGGTTGGAAGCTGGCTGTCGGAGGGGAGGATATCGGATGTCCCCTCGCCCTGACGGCATTCGGATTCAAGGAGGAGCCGGCGGCGTTCACCTGTGGAGAAATGTGCGGAGGAATGTTCACGGAATCGAACGAAACAGGGGCAAAGACGGAAGCATCGGTCCCCAAATTCAGTTTTGCCGAGTACAGGTACATTCTCACGGCACCGATCGAACGGGCCGACTTTGACCCGCATCTCTATCTCGTCTACGGTAACTCCGCTCAGGTGATGCGGATGCTCACAGCTTACCTGTGGAAACATGGCGGATACCTTCATTCTCGTTTCTCGGGCCGTCTGGACTGCGCCGATATTTGTATCGAAACGATACTGACGGGCAAGCCGCAGGTCGTTCTTCCCTGTTACGGGGATCGTGTTTTCGGACAGACCCAGGATCACGAGATGGCCTTCACCGTTCCGGCCGGCGCTGAGAAAGATATAATGGAAGGTTTCGAAGGAACTCACCGCGG
>Ga0102950_1000630_pt1 | contig 10264 bp, 12 predicted proteins | sample SalPon2A_B_D2_MG_FD_78505 | JGI IMG/M metagenome (GOLD analysis project Ga0102950, IMG submission 78505) | Soil microbial communities from South San Francisco under conditions of wetland restoration - Salt Pond MetaG R2A_B_D2_MG | ecosystem: Environmental > Terrestrial > Soil > Wetlands | place...
CATCTGCCGTTCGGCGGCGTCAAGCAGACCGGCAACGGACACCGCGAGGGCGGCTGGGAGGTCTACGAGTTCTACTCGGAGACGAAGGTCATCTACGTGGACTATTCCGGCCGGCTGCAGCGCGCGCAAATCGACACGTACGACTGATCGCCGCGCGCTCCGGTGATACGCTCCGCATCGCTTCGGTGACGGACGGCGGCGGGCGCCGGCGTATCGTCCCGCATGGCCCATCACTCGGTGGCCGTGATCCTGAGCGCCGGCGGCGCCGCGCTCGATCTCTCCGCTCTCGGCGATCTGCCGCTCGCCACGGTCGTGCACGCGGAGTTTGCGCATGGCGATCGCGCGGCGTGCGCCGCCGCCACGCTCGCGCACCGCGTCCCGCGCGCCGAGCTCAAGGCCGCGCTCGGCGCCTGGGCCGCCGGACGCGGGTGGTCGGTGACCATTGCGCCCGTTCGGGGGCGTGGCTAACGTAAATTCATGATGGCCTTTGCGCCGCTCCCGTCGCGACGGAACCGTCGCGAGGTGCCGCCGACTCGGCGCACCGGGGTGTCGCATCTCCCGCAGCAAGACTTCGCCGGCCGCGCCACCCGCGGTATCGGCTTCGCATACGATCCCGTCGATACGCGCCAGTGGTGCGCACACGGACGTCTCGCGACTCGGCGAGGGAGGACGACACGATGCGCATGAATTCGGCCCGCAAGATTACGTCCGACGAAGGCTCACTCGATCAGTACCTCCGGGAGATCAGTCAGTACCCGCTGATCAACCGCGAGATGGAGGTCGAGCTCGCGCAGAAGATTCGGACGGGCTGCGAGGAATCGCTCGACAAGCTCGTGCGCAGCAATCTCCGGTTCGTGGTCTCCGTCGCCAAGAAATATCAGAACCAGGGCGTCAGTCTCTCCGATCTCATCAACGAAGGCAACCTCGGGCTCATTCGCGCGGCCCACAAGTTCGACGAGACCAAGGGCATCAAGTTCATCTCGTACGCCGTCTGGTGGATCCGGCAGGCCATCCTCCAGGCGCTCGCCGAACAGAGCCGCATCGTGCGCGTGCCGCTCAACCGCGCGGGCGCACTGCACCGCATCGGCAAGCGCTCGTCCGCCCTGCTCCAGGAACTCGGCCGCGAGCCGACCGTCGAGGAGCTGGCGGACGAGCTGGACCTGTCGGAAGAAGAGATCCAGCGCACCCTGTCCCTCTCCCAGTCCCACCTGTCCCTGGACGCGCCCCTCACGCCGGGCGAGGACAACCGTCTGCTGGACTACCTGCCCGACCAGTTCTCACCCGCACCCGACGACGAGACCTACGAGCAGGCCCTCACCCACACCGTGGAAGAGGCCCTCGCCACCCTCAAGGAACGCGAAGCCAAGATCCTGCGCCTCTACTTCGGCCTGGACGGCCAGGAGCCCATGACCCTCGAAGAGATCGGCTCCCTGCTCGGCATCACCCGCGAACGCGTCCGCCAGATCAAGGAAAAGGCCCTGCTGCGCCTGCGCCATGCTTCCCGAGCCCGATTCCTCGAGACGTTCATGAAGTAGGGCGCCTGCCTTCACGGCGCACGCGTACGCGTTCGGCGTGGGCGCGCGTCTCACGGCTTGACACTTCCCTGAACCACGCCTATCCTTCAAAGCTGTTCCGCATTGAACGGACTCGAACGACTCGAGCATGAAGACGTATACGCCAAAAGCCTCCGAGATCGAGCACAAGTGGTGGCTCGTGGACGCGGACGGTAAAGTGCTGGGCCGACTGGCCAGCGAGGTTGCCAAGGTGCTGCGTGGCAAGCACAAGCCCATGTACACGCCGCATCTGGACACGGGCGACTATGTGGTGGTGGTGAACGCCGAGAAGATACGCCTGACGGGCAACAAGGCGGAGTCCAAGACGTACTTCCGGCATTCCGGCTACATGGGTGGGGAGAAGCACATCCCGTTTGCCCGCATGATCAAGGAGCGTCCGGAGCGGGTGATCGAGCTGGCGGTGAAGGGGATGCTGCCGAAGAACAATCTCGGCCGGCTAATGCGGGGCAAGCTGAAGGTGTACGCGGGCGCGGAGCACCCGCACGAAGCGCAGAAGCCCGAGCCCCTGGAGATCTGATGGCGACGAAGGCACTGGAGCAGTACCACGGCGTGGGCCGGCGCAAGACGAGCGTTGCGCGGGTGTATCTGCGGCCGGGCAACGGCGGCTGGTCGGTGAACGGGCGGGGTCTGGAGGAGTACTTCCCGCGTCACGCGCACCAGCAGCACGTGCGGGAAGCCTTGGCGGCGGTGGAGGCGGAAGGCCGGTTCGACGTGACGGTGACGGTGCGGGGCGGCGGCCTGACGGGCCAGTCGGGCGCGGTGCGGTTGGGGCTGGCGCGCGCACTGCTGAAATACGACGAGGACCTGCGCGGCTTGCTGCGGCAGCACAGACTGCTGACGCGGGACGCGCGGGAAGTGGAGCGCAAGAAGCCGGGTCGTCCGAAGGCTCGCAAACGGTTCCAGTTCTCGAAGCGTTAATACACGCGCCGGGACCGGCGCGAATCAACACACCGCTGGACGCGGAGTCGGGGTCCCCTGCGGGGGCGACGAGGCGGGCGAAGGCGGTGGACGAACAACCCCGAGCAAGGAATTGAAGAGCGACATGGCGGAGACGCAGATCAAAGAGCTTCTGGAAGCGGGTGTCCATTTCGGGCACCAGTCCAGCCGTTGGAACCCGAAGATGCGGCGCTACATCTTCGCGGAGCGCAACGGCATTCACATCATCGACCTGCAGAAGACGGCGCGGTTGCTGGCTGCCGCGAAGGCGGCGGTGCGGGACATCACGCTGGAGGGCGAACGCGTGCTGTTCGTGTGCACGAAGCGCCAGCTACGGCCGATCGTGGAGCAGGAAGCGCAACGTGCGGGCGCGTTCTACGTGACGGAGCGTTGGCTGGGCGGCATGCTCACCAACTTCCAGACGATCAAGCAGCAGATCCGCCGGTTGAAGGATCTGGAGCGTGGCATCGAGGAAGGCTCGTTCGAGTTCTACACCAAGAAGGAGCAGCTGCTGCTGGAGCGCGAGCGCCAGAAGCTGGACAAGTACCTGGTGGGCGTGAAGGACATGGCGCGGCTGCCGGGCGCGGTCTTCGTGGTGGACGCGCGCAAGGAGCAGATCGCGGTGCGTGAGGCGCACAAGCTGGGCCTGCCGGTGATCGCCATCACGGACACCAACGCGGACCCGGACATGATCGACTACCCGATCCCGGGCAACGATGACGCGATCCGGTCGGTGTCGGTGATCACGGGCGGGATCGCAGACGCGGTGGAGCAGGCGCGGCGCGAGCTGCCGCCGGAAGTGCGGCGTCGTGCGGAGGAGGCCGAGGCGGTGACGTACTCGACGGAGGGCGGCGTGCAGGAGGCGGAGCGTGCGGAGCGTCCGCGCAAGCGGCCGCGTCGTCGTCGTCGTCCGCGTCCGGAAGCGATCGCGCAGGCGCGCACGGGGGGAGAGGATTCGCCGGACGAGGGCGGCGAGGGCTAGGCGTCGGCCGCGGGGCGGACCGCTCAGCGCGGGAACGGGCGCTGCAGCGCTGCGGGCTTGCAGCGTTGCGGCGCCTTTTCATGCGAAGCAGTGACCTGGGAAGACACAGCGAATAGAGGACGGGTAGACATGGTGATCAGTGCGGCGGAGGTGAAGAAGCTCCGGGACATGACTGGAGCGGGCATGCTGGACTGCAAGAAGGCGCTCGAGGAGGCGAACGGCGACTACGAGAAGGCGGTGGACGTGCTGCGGGCGAAGGGTGCGGCGAAGGCGGCGAAGCGCGCGGACAAGGAAGCGTCGGAAGGCGCGGTCGGCAGCTACATCCACATGGGCGGCCGGATCGGCGTGCTGGTGGAGATCAATTGCGAGACGGACTTCGTGGCGCGCACGGACGACTTCCAGCAACTGGTGAAGGACGTGGCGATGCACATCGCGGCGTCGCGGCCCATCGCGGTGACGCCGGAGCAGGTGCCGGAGGGGATCATCGAGCGGGAGCGGGCGGTCTACCTCGAGCAGGTGAAGAACGAGGGCAAGCCGGAGAACATCCGGGACCGGATCGTGGAGGGGAAGCTGAAGAAGTTCTTCCAGGAGTCCACGCTGCTGGAGCAACCGTTCGTGAAGGACCCGGACAAGACGGTGGGCGAGCTGCTCACGGAGATGTCGGGGAAGACGGGCGAGAAGCTGGAGGTCCGGCGGTTTGCCCGGTTCGAGCTGGGGGAGTAGGATCAACGCATGGCAGAATTCGCGGAAGGAGAAGGGGCCGCGCCCGCTGTGAAGTACGGGCGCGTGCTGCTGAAGCTGAGTGGTGAGGTGCTGGCCGGGGACCAGGGCTTCGGCATCTCGATGGCGGCGGTGGACCGGCTGGCGGCGCAGATCACGCGGGTGCACGAGATGGGCGTGGCGCTGGGGCTGGTCATCGGGGGCGGCAACATCATGCGTGGCACGCGGGCGAGCCAGGAAGGGCTGGACCGGGTGAACGCCGACTACATGGGCATGCTGGCGACGGTGATCAACGCGCTGGCCATGCAGGACCTGTTGGAGCGCAAGGGCATCACCACGCGCGTCATGACCGCGATCCGCATGGAGCAGCTGGCGGAGCCGTATATCCGGCGGCGGGCGTTGCGGCACCTGGAGAAAGGCCGTGTGGTGATCTTCGCGGGTGGCACGGGCAACCCCTACTTCTCGACCGACACGGCGGCCGTGCTGCGCGCCATCGAGATGGAGTCCGACGTGCTCATCAAGGCCACGAAGGTGGAAGGCGTGTTCAGCGCGGATCCCGTGAAGGACCCCGATGCCGAGTTCTTGCCACACCTCACGTTCATGGACGTGATGACGCGGGAGCTGCGCGTGATGGACGCGGCGGCGGTCTCGCTCTGCAAGGACAACGATGTTCCCATCATCGTGCTGAACATCCAGGACCCGGATTCGGTGGTCCGCGCCATCCGTGGTGAGCGCGTGGGTACGCTGGTCTCGTAGCGCCCGCAACCCTATACTTGGAAGCCGGTTCCGCAATTTCCAACGGAGGGATACGCATGCCGACCATCGATGCGGCGCGGAAGCTCATGGATGACGCCGTGGAGGCGATGCGCAGAGATTTCGCCTCGGTGCGCACGGGCAAAGCGAGCCCGGCATTGCTGGACACCATCAAGGTGGACGCGTACGGCTCCAAGATGCCGCTGAACCAGGTGGCGACCATCAACAGTCCCGAGCCGCGCCTGCTGGTGGTGCAGCCCTGGGACAAGGGCCTGATGCAGATGGTGGAGAAGGCCATCCTGGCGTCCGACCTGGGCCTGAACCCGTCGAACGACGGCAACCTGATCCGCATCCCGATCCCGCAGTTGAACGAGGAGCGGCGCAAGGAGCTGGTGCGGTTGCTGCACAAAGTCGCGGAGGAAGGACGTGTGAGCGTGCGGCACGCCCGCCAGGAAGCGAACAAGACGATCAAGGAGCAGCAGGCAGACCACGCGATCAGCGAGGACGAGGCGCGCCGGCAGATGGACGAAGTGCAGCAGATGACGGACGACTACATCCAGCGCCTGGACGAGATGCTGGCGGTGAAGGAAGCGGAAGTCATGGAAGTCTGAGCCGGCGGCTCGGGGAGCAGACGCATGGCATCGCAGCGATTGCAGGCGATCAAGGTGGATGGTCGCATCCCGGTGCACGTGGCCGTGATCATGGACGGCAACGGGCGGTGGGCGCGTGCGCGCGGGCTTCCGCGGTACCGGGGGCACAACGCGGGCATGAAGGCGGTGCGGGAGACCATCGAGGGTGCGATCGAAGCAGGGGTGCGGTGCCTGACGCTGTTCGCATTCTCGGAAGAGAACTGGAACCGGCCACACCGCGAGATCAGCGCGCTGATGCTGCTGCTGCAGCGGTACGTGGAGAAGGAGCAGGAAGAGCTGAAGCGGCAGGGTGTCGAAGTGCAGATCCACGGCGACCTGGACCGCGTGCCTGCGGGCCCTGCGGCTGCGATCCGCAGGATCGAGGAGCACACGCGGGGCGGACAGGTCCTGCACCTGAACCTGATGATCAGCTACGGCGGGCGGGCGGAGCTGGTGCGGGCGGCACGCGCGCTGGCGGAACAGGTGCGGGCCGGGGAGTTGGACCCGACGGACATCGACCAGGAGCGCTTCGCGGCGAGCCTCTACACGGCTGGCCTGCCGGACCCCGACCTGCTGGTGCGGACGTCCGGAGAGATGCGGATCAGCAACTTCCTGCTCTGGCAGTTGGCGTATACGGAGCTGGTCTTCTCGCCGGTGTTGTGGCCCGATTTCGATCGTGAGCGGCTGTTCGAAGCCATCGAGGCGTATCAGAAGCGGGAACGCCGCTTCGGCCGCGTCTCGGCCGGCTGACGCGGATGGCGCGCGGCGAGCTCGGTCGACGCGTCGCAGTGGCGGCGGTGGGGATCCCCACCGCCGTCGTTCTCATCTACCTGGGCGGTTGGTACCTGGGCGTGCTGCTGGCGGTGGCGGGTGGGCTGTCGGCGTGGGAGTACTACCGGCTGGCGGCCGCGCGCGGCGTGCGTGCGTTCGTCGTGCCGGGCGTGGTGTTCGCGGTCGGCATCGTGCTGGTGAGCACGGCATTGCCGGGCCCGGGCGTGGGTGGGCCGTTGTGGCAGCTCACGGTGGCATTCACCCTGGTGCTGTCCGTCATGGCGGTGCTGGACCGTGGTGTGGACGAGGGCCCGCTGACGGCGACGGCCGTGACCGTGATGGGTGCGCTGCTGCCGGCGGGCACGCTGGCATTTGCATTGTTCCTGCGCCATATGCCCGTGTTCGGCGTGGGCCACGGCCGGGAGGCCTGGACGGGCGCGGCGCTCGTGGCCTATCCGCTGGCCGTGACCTGGTTGAACGACACGGCCGCCTATTTCGCGGGCAAGGCGTTCGGGCGGCGCAAGCTGGCGCCGAACGTGAGCCCGAACAAGACCTGGCTGGGCTCGGAAGCGGGTCTGGTCGCGGGCGTCGTGGCCGGCTGGCTCTACGCCCGGCTCGTCTTCGGCTGGTGGCTGGCGCTCCCGTTGTCCCCGTGGCTGGGCGCCCTGGGTGGTGGCCTGATCACCGTCGCGGCCCAGTTCGGTGATCTCTCCGAATCCATCCTGAAACGTGAAGCGGGCGTGAAGGATTCGGCGAACCTGCTGCCCGGCCACGGCGGTGCCCTGGATCGCCTGGATGCGTTGTTCCTGGCGTTTCCCGTGAGTTACTGGTACCTGGCGCTGGTGTTCCGCTGGGCGGGGCTCGCCTCGTGAAACGCGTTGCCGTCCTGGGCGCGACCGGCTCCATCGGTGCGAGCGCGGCGTCGGTGCTGGAGCGTCACGCGGACCGGTTCCGCGTGGTGGCGCTGACGGGCCACCGGAATGCGGACCGCCTGACGGAGCTGGAGGCGCGGCTGCGCCCGCGGGAGGTGGTGCTGGTGGACGCCGCGGTGGACGCGCCGTCGCACTGGCACCGGGGCCGGGAAGCGATGCTGGCGGTGGCGTCGCGCGAGGACGTGGACATCGTGATCAACGCGGTGGTCGGCGCGGCGGGGTTGGAGGCGACGCTGCTGGCGTTGGCGTCGGGCAAGCGGCTGGCGCTGGCGAACAAGGAGTCGCTGGTGGCGGGCGGTCCGCTGGTGCTGGAGGCGCAGGCGCGCGGTGGGGGCGAGCTGGTGCCGGTGGACAGCGAGCACAGCGCGATCCTGCAATGCCTGCAGGGTGCGGGTGGCGCGGCTGTGCGCCGGCTGATCCTGACGGCGTCGGGCGGCGCGTTCCGGGACTGGGCGCTGGAGGACCTGGCAAAGGCGGAACCGGAGCACGCGCTGCGTCACCCGACGTGGAGCATGGGCGCGAAGATCACGGTCGATTCAGCCACCATGGCCAACAAGGCGATGGAAGTGATCGAGGCCCATTTCCTGTTCGGTGTGGCGTACGACCAGGTGGACGTGGCGCTGCACCCCCAGTCCATCATCCACTCCATGGTAGAGTTTGCGGACGGGTCGGTGCTGGCCCAGGTGGGCTTTCCGACCATGGAGCTGCCCGTGCTGTACGCGCTGACGCACCCCGACCGGCTGGAGGACGGCGTGCGCCGCTTCGATCCCGTGGCGGCCAGTCCGCTGACCTTCGAGGCGCTGGACCTGGAACGCTACCCCGCGTTCGCGTTGGGCGTGCAGGCGGGCCGCGCCGGTGGCACGGCGCCTGCCGCGTTCAATGCGGCGAACGAGGAAGCGGTGACCGCGTTCCTGGAACGCAGGCTGTCGTTCCCGGGTATCGCGGACGCGATCCGGTACGCCCTGGACACGGTCGAGGTGCGGCCGGCGGATTCACTGGCCGCCGTGAAGCGTGCGGATGCAGAGGCACGTGCGGCGGCTCGAACCATGATCGAAGAACGCTCGTGATAACGCTCTTTGCCACCGTGGTGGTGCTCGGCGTGCTCATCTTCGTGCATGAGCTCGGCCATTTCGTCACGGCCAAGCTCATGGACATCGAGGTGCCGCGCTTCTCCATCGGCCTGGGCCCGAAGGCGTGGGGCTTCAAGCGGGGCGAGACGGAGTACGTCATTTCGTGGCTGCCGCTGGGCGGCTACGTGAAGATGGCGGGCATGGAAGAGCTGGAGACGATCGAGGGCGGCTCGGACGGCGCGAAGGAGGCCGGCGCCGGCCACCGTGAGCCGGGGCCCCGGGACTTCGAGTCCAAGTCCCTACCGGCGCGCATGCTGGTCATCTCTGCGGGCGTGATCATGAACATCGTATTTGCCGTGGTGGTGTTCGCCGGCATTGCGATGATCTGGGGCACGCCGCGGCCGATGGAGCCGGTGCTGGGCGGCGTGGCGGAGGAGGTGCTGCCGCCGCAGGGCCGGCCGTTCCTGGACGTGCCGGCCGGCAGCCGGGTCGTGTCGGTGGGCGGTCACGCGGTGAGCAGCTGGGCCGAGGTCCAGCAGGACATCGCCATGGCGTCCGGCGGGTCCGAGCTGACGGTCCGTTTCGAGCACGCGCGGCCCGTGACCTTCCAGGTGCCGAAGCAGGACTCGCTGCGAGCCGCGCTGGTGGCGGCGCTGGAGCCCGAGCGGCATATGGCGCCGCTGATCGGCCAGGTGGAGCCGGGCTCGCCGGCCGAGCGGGCCGGCGTGAAGGCGGGCGACCGCATCGTGGAAGCGAACGGCGCGCCCGTACGCTCCTGGCTCGACTTCGTCAACGTGGTGGAGCACCGGCCGGGGCAGAAGGTCTCGTTGGAAGTGCAGCGCGGCGGCCAGCGCGTATCGCTGTCCGTGGTGCCGGACTCGACGCCCGTGCCCGCGGCCCCGGACCGGATCATCGGGCGCATCGGCGTCGCCACGTCGGCGGCCGCCATGGCCAGCGTGCCGCGCGTACGGAAGGGCCCCGTCGAGGCCGTGAGCTACGGGCTCGGCCAGACGTGGTTCGTGGTTCGCGCGCTGGGCAATTTCCTCGGCGGGCTGTTCACCGGCAGCGCGTCGCCGCGCGACGTGGGCGGACCGATCCTGATCGCGCAGCTCAGCCACCAGATGATCGAGATGGGCCTGCAGGCGTTCCTCAGCTTCATGGCGCTGTTCTCCGTGAACCTCGCCGTGCTCAACCTGCTGCCCATCCCCATCCTGGATGGCGGGCAACTGCTGTTCCTGATCCTGGAGGGCGTGCGCGGCCGGTCCCTGTCCTACGAACAGCGCATGCGGCTCAGCCAGGTGGGCCTGGTGATCGTGGCGGCCATCATGGTGTGGGCGCTGGCCAACGACGTGCTGCGGCTCTTCGGCATGTAGCGAGGCGCGCGGCCGGCGTTCAACCGAACAGCTCGGTCTGTGGACGCGATCCGGCGCGCCGGATCGCCTCCACGTCTATGGGCTCCAACGGCTCCGGCTGGGGCGCGACGCGCAGCAGTCCGCGGAATTGCAGCCGGTCGAGCGTCGCGCCGACGGCATCGCGTGCCAGGCCGGCGTCGTTGCAGTGCTCGCTGAGATGCGCCAGCACCACGCCAGCCATCTCCCGGTGCCACAACTCCGCCACCAGCGCCGCGGACGCGCGGTTGGACAGGTGGCCGTGGCTGGAGGCAATGCGCTGCTTGACGGACCAGGGGTACGGGCCGTTCCACAGCATCGCCTCGTCGTGGTTCGCCTCCAGCACCAGCAGGTGACAGCCGGAGAGTGCGTGGCGTACCGCGGCCGTGGGTCGGCCCAGGTCGGTGGCGATTCCCAGCTTGCTGGCCGACGCCTCCTCCGTGAGCGTCACGGCTACGGGGTCCGCGGCGTCGTGCACGGTCAGGAACGGATCGACGCGGAGCCCGCCG
>Ga0102950_1000631_pt1 | contig 10257 bp, 9 predicted proteins | sample SalPon2A_B_D2_MG_FD_78505 | JGI IMG/M metagenome (GOLD analysis project Ga0102950, IMG submission 78505) | Soil microbial communities from South San Francisco under conditions of wetland restoration - Salt Pond MetaG R2A_B_D2_MG | ecosystem: Environmental > Terrestrial > Soil > Wetlands | place...
GACAGCCCTTCTGTGTGGCTGGAGAGCGTGGCGATCACGCCCTCCACTGTTACGTCAAACACGTCGTTCAGGCGGCGCCCCTGTGCCTGGAAGTAGCCGGACCCGTCGAGCAGCGTGAAGAGGGCGGAACCGAGTTTCCACAGCGGCAGGGTTCGTTCCTCACCCCTCACCTTGCCTCGTAGCGTGAAAACGTTATTTGTAAGACAGAAAGCACGTATAACCGCCAAGGCCCGGTCCAGTGTCTCGTAGTACCGAAACGCGTCAGCCTCGAAGGGTCGGGCAACCGCCGCTATGGCCAACGCGCGTTGCATGATTGTGTCCTTCGCCGGCCTTCCCAATTCAGCTTCGAGCCTCTCCTCGATGCCCTCTGCGACTCGGCGTGAGTCCGCCTGTGGAGCCGCCATTTCCTCTTCTGCCCTGTGAACTGCCTCTTCTATAGCGCCTCTTTCCCTCTCGGACTCCGGAGTTCGTTGGCCCCGTCCGCTGTGAAGTATGTTGTACGTGCCCATAATGAGTTTAAGGGCGTCGAGGACCATCTTGAGGTCTTCCAGTGTGGTTGGAATGAGCATAAACATTCTCGTGCGACCTTATGGTTTGGGCTTGCCGTCTCGTGGTGCGAGGCGGATCTGCCACTATTTACGCGACCGATGAGGGTCGGCATCGACACCGCCGCTGCGACAAGGAATAGCCGCGGGCCGTGAAGGCCCGCGCTACGAAAACATGGTCTTGCTTTGTGGGTCTTGCGCTTGCTGTTGCCTTGTATAGCACTTAGGGGGGTGGTAATGCAATAACACTTTAGGTGGGGCGGCCTCGTAGCGGCGAGTTTACCTCGCCAAATATCCATATACATGGCGGCGTAAAGCCGCCGCTACAATATTCCAATACAGATGGCGGGATAAACCCGCCGCTACGACAGCGGAACCCTGATGGCGGCGTAAAGCCGCCGCTACAATATTCCAATACGGATGGCGGGATAAACCCGCCGCTACTTCCAGGGTGGGGCGTAGGTTATGACGGGAGCCATGGCCTTTTCCCAGTCAAACATCCAGGAGCCAGAGTAGGGCCAGTGGCGTGCCTCCTGGGCGAGCCCCTTTCTGACGGGGTTGTTGAAGATGTACCATGCCACTGCGTCGTGGTCGTCTTCCTCCCTGAGGATGTGATCGTAGAATCCTTTTTCCCAAAGTCTGCGAACGCCCAGCCAGCGAGCCCGGGCAGTGGCGGTCCCCTTGAAATCGTGGAGAAGCTTAATCGCGTCCGACCCCTCTGACAGGCCAGCCAGCTCAAGGTGAAGATGGTCTGGCATGAAGCAGTAGGCATAGAGGTCGAACGAGCTCGAACGGCATTGCGCCCGGAGGGTGTCCAGGTCGAGCTCGACGACCTGGCTGTTGGAGAAAATTGTTCTGCGAGCCTCACAGCATACTGTGATGAAGTACCATTGCCGGCCGAGATAGTACGGGCGAGGAAGCCGGTTGCGTTTGCGAATGAAATCAGGTGCAGGCATCGCCGGAATTGTAGCACCGTAGCGGCGAGTTTACAGCCGCACGTGTGAACCTAGATGGCCAACTCGTAGCGGCGAGTTTACCTCGCCACGTGGCGGCGTAAAGCCGCCGCTACAAAATACAGATGGCAGGCCGCAAGGGGATGCGTTACACGCCAATCTGTTTGAGGTGGTGCTTGAGGTGTTCGAGGTAGTGGCGCATCCACGATTCCAGCGTTGTCGGCTCGCCATCGCCGATCCTGCACGGTGTCTGCAGCCTTTCCGCGGGCACGTCCTCCATCACCGCCGCCAGGTGGAGGTTCAACGCCATCCACAGGTCCACCAGCTCGGCCCAGGGCCGCTGGCGGTAGTGCTGCAGGGTGACCCACGCTTCCTGATCGTAATCCGGCAGCTCCAGCGGGCTCACCAGCTGGGCCCAAATAAAGCGCTGGTGGTTGTTCGCGGCCGAATCAATCAGGTGGCCCAGGATTTCTTTTGCCACCCATCGGCCCGACCCGCGACTGCTGCCCGCGGCGTCATCACCCATCGCTCGCAGCGGTTCAGCCGCCTGATGAACCTCGGCTCGCAGCTCGTCAGCCAGTTCTTTCATCGGTCACCTCTCCGCGCGTGGCAGGCTAGCGCAGAGTTTTGCTGCAACTCTGCGGTTTTTGATTGCAAAGAAACGAGCCGCAGAGTTCAAGAACAACTCTGCGCGACCAGGCTGGGGCCTGGCTATCTCAGCGCGGCTTTGGCGCCGGCTTCGGCCACGGCGTGGTCGTTCTCCACGGTTGAGCCGCTGACGCCGATGGCGCCAATAATGGTTCCATCGGGCGCCTGGATGGGCACGCCGCCGGGGAAGCTGATGAGCCCGCCGTTGGAATGCTCAATGGCAAAGAGCGGGCCGCCGGGCTGCGAGAGCTTGCCGATTTCGCCCGTGGGCATGTCAAAAAACCGCGCGGTGCGCGCCTTCTTGATGGCGATGTCAATGCTGCCCCGCCAGGCGCCGTCCATGCGGACAAAAGCTTTCAGGTTTGAGCCCGCGTCCACCACGGCGATGTTCATCAGGGTATTCAGCTCTTTCGCCCTCGCCAGTGCCACATCCATCACGGCCAGGGCCTCTTTGGTGCTGATCTCTTTGGTGCTCAGTCCTTCCATGCTCACAGCCTCCATTTTTGATTAGCCGGGCGGGCGGGATCATTGACGCGGGAGGATTGGGCCCCCGGCTCGGCATCCTCCCTTATTCATCTTACGGGCAGCCTGCGCCGTGCGCAATGCCGCAACCAGCAGAGTGGGGCTAGTGCGGAAGCTGGTATTCGCCCACGGTGTCCCACAGGGTGTTTCCATCGGCTGCCGCTGACTTGAACGTGTTGGTTCCCTTTCCTCTGACGCCATGGAGCTTGCCTGTGCCACCCACCAAGTTCCACTTTTCGACGCAGCTTTGGAGCGCGCCGTTTTTCATAATCATGGAGCCCTCGCCGCGGTAATAGGCTTTGTCGCCGTTGGCCATGGTATCGACGTAGTAGAAGTGGTAGCGCGTATGGTCGCCGCTGGTCTCCGCCAACTCGGTATAGACGCCCTGCTTGCTCGCGATGCCGGCAATCTTCACAGGCTTGACCCAGGTACACTTGCCCTGCTCGATGGTGAAAGAATGGTTCGGCCGGTCTCCAATCTGGAGCGAGTAGTGCTTGACGGGGTTGCCGCATTGCTCAGTGCCCGACATTCTGGTTTGCGCGCCAGCCGCTGCGGCCAGCGCGAAAGCTGCGAGACACATGAAGATGATTTTCAGCCTCATAGATCCTCCCTCGGAGCAACAGATGGGTGGCGGCGTTCACGGTAATGCGTGCCCGTATTCCGTGCCCAGTAATTGTTTACCATAAGACCGCGGTTTGGCGGGCTGGCTTTTTTGCGTGGGTGCGGGATTTGGCACCGCGGCTCAGCTTCAGGTGGAGGAGCGCAGCCCTGGCCCGAAGATCCAATCTGCCAGGAAGAGCAGGCCGATAAGGAAAGCTGAGCCGCTGATGATGAAATACACCGCGACCGGGAAGCGGAGATGGGTGATCCACAGATAGAGCAGGCCGAGCCCGATGAATCCCACGAAGCCCAGCCAATCCCGATGCCAGGCGAACACAAGAAGGACGGCAAGCGTGGCCGTGGGAATGAGATGAATGCCAAGGGCAATCAGCAGCTTTGCAAAAGGAAGGTGTGCCTCAAACACGTCGAGCGCAAAAAGGCTGATGAACAGCGTGTACACAATGCCCCACACGCGGGGCGCCCAGTAAAGCATCCGTTTGCCGGTCCGGACCATGGGTTTTCTCGTTCAAGTGACTTCAGATGGCAATATGATGACGGCAAGTGGAAAAAAGTACAGTGACAACGCGCACAGACATCGGTGACCTGCCTGCCGCCGTTGTCCCTCCGGCACCTACCCGCCAATGGAGAAGGCTGAAGTTCGTAAGGGGAAAAGCAAAGTTTGACACAATTGCGGGTGAAGGATACGCTCACGGGATGCCGACACTCACACTGCAGGAACAATTCGACCACATCGACATCTACCTTTTCGACCAGCTTCTGAAAGGCCATATCGCGCCCGGCATGACCATTCTGGATGCCGGATGCGGTTATGGCCGGAACATCGTCTACCTGCTGCGGGAAGGTTACGAAGTTTTTGCCGCGGACGAAGACCCGAAGGCCGTGGAGAGCGTGCGAACCTTTGCCCGCAAAGTGGCGCCGGCGCTTCCGGAAACAAATTTTCGCGTGGAAGCCGTGGAACAGATGTCGTTTGACGACGAGTGCGCGGACGTGGTGATCAGCAACACCGTTCTGCACCTGGCGCGCGACGACGAACAGTTTGAGCGGATGTTGCAGGGAAGCTGGCGCGTGCTGAAGCCCGGCGGACTTTTCTTCTGCCGCATCGCATCGACCATCGGCATGGAGAACCAGTTTGTGCAGATTGAAGGACGCAGGTACCGCTCGCCGGACGGCGCGGAACGCTACCTGGTGGACGCCGCAACGCTGGAGTCGATCGCGGAACGCCTGGGCTCTGAACTGGTGGAACCGCTGAAAACCACCGTGGTGCAGAACCAGCGCTCCATGACAACCTGGGTGGTGAGAAAGAAAATGAGTTAGAAGTGAGGAGGCAGGAGACAGAAGACGGAGCACAGTAGGGCATGCCATGCCCTGCCGAATCCAACGGCCGGGCCAGAGTCCGGCGCTACAAAACACCCCGCAGCCGGTCGCGATGCGCGGCCACCCTCTCCCCTCGGAGAGAGCACAACACCCAAAGAACACGATCAGCGGCTAAAGCCGCGCGCTCGTGTGACCGTCTTCGGCACGGATGAATCCTGGCCCTTTCACAAAACCCGCCTTATTTCTTCGGAGCCACCACAAGAGCCACAGAGTTACAGAACAGCTCTGCGTTACCAACCCTAGCTTCCGGACTTGGCCTGCTCGGCGTTTCCTTTTGCCGGTGCTTCACCCGGTTTTGCAGCGGCTTTGGAGTCGGGCGCCGGCTTGGAAGGAGAAATGATGTCGTCAATGGCCTTCTTGAAGGCCGTGTAAGGAAACGCTCCTCCGATTTTTTTGGTGGCCCTGATCTCGTTGGGGTCATTGCCGGTGGGCCCCAGGAAAAACGTTGGCGTGCCGGTGACGCCCAGCTTTCTGCCCGCAGCAACCTCGGCCTGAATCTCCTTCTTATACTTGCCGCTGGTGAGGCACTGGTCGAACTTCTGGGTATCAAGCCCCAGCGCCTTGGCTGATGCTTCCAGCCCCTTCTCATCGAGTGCCTTCTGGTTGCCGAACAGGCGGTCGTGCATTTCCCAGAACTTGCCCTGGTCCTGCGCGCAGCGGGCGGCTTCAGCGGCCCGGAAGGCGTTGGGGTGAAGCTGTGTCAGCGGGTAGTTGTGGATGACGTAGCGCACCTTGCCCGTCTTGACATACTCAGCCACAACGGGCGGATAGGTCTGGCGATAGGCGCGGCCGCAGAAGGGGCACTGGTAATCAGTAAATTCCACCAGAGTCACCTTGGCGTCCTTGTTGCCCATCACCGGATCACCCTTGAGGCTGATGTCGGCGCCTTTGAAGGGCGGCGGGGGCTTGGGAATCAGCCGCTCCTTGATGGCGGTGATGTCCTTCTGCATGGCCTCCTGGGCGGCTTTCATTTGCTGGATTTCCTTGATCAGCGTTTTCATTTCATCATTATTGTTGGACTGGGCCAGGCAAACCTGCCCGGCAGGAAGCAAGCACCACGCAGCAACCAGCGCTGCCAGCAGCACGTATCCCTTGGTTAATGTCCTCATCTGGAAATACCCCCTGTGACTGGTTGGTTCGATTATACGCCTAAATTCCTTTGCAATCCCTGTCTTCATGATTCCGGAAAATATTGCCCGCTGCCCCTGCGCTAACTGAAGGAAGTGGGAAGGGCCGGCGGCTTCAGCCCCGGACTGAAAAAAAATCCTGGAGAGGCCCCCTGCGCGGGACCTCTCCAGTTGGAGTCTGATGGTAGTTGTCTCTTCTTCCGCTATTTGTTCTGTCCCTTGTGCTGTCCGTTGTTCGTGGAGCTGGCATTGTGTGGATTGCCGCCGCCGGTCGATTTCTGCAGGTACATGCGAGCACCACCACAATCAGCAACCGAGCTGCCGATAGCTGATTGATCGTTGACGAAGCCATTCCCGTTCGCCGACTGGCAAGCTGTCGGATCAGCGCCCGGGTTGTTCAGCACTGAGCCGGAAGTGAGCGTGACGGTATCGTACTGTGCGTTGAAGGCGCTCACTGCCTGCTGGCAGGCATCGAGTGTGGCCTGGTCGGCTGTGGCACAGGACCCCGCAAGGCCGCAGCACCCGGCGAATGTGAGAGTGGAATTGGGGATCGTGGCTCCGCAGTCTCCACCATCCTGCTGCGTGACCGCAAGGTTCAGTTCCGCGGCCGCGCACTGGAAGATGAGATTGGCCTGGACCGGATTAATGCCGAGCTTGGCGGCATCCTGGCCCAGGGAGCACATGTCCTCAATGGCTGAGCAATCGTTACCGGCCATCACGTTGTCGAGGTTCAGCCCGCAACTCTGGATGGCGCCACCGGCAGCGGTCATCACCGCATAGGAGGTGTCCGGATGGGTCTTCCAGAAGCCCGGGGTTCGGGTTTCGCAACCCTGGCTGACCGGGCATGTTGCGTTGTAGTTGGCCGAGATGGTCGGGCCCGTGCTGCTCTCAAGGTGGCAAGTCACGGCACCGTTGTTGCAGGCGGTGGACGAAAGGCCGCTGAGGTCGGCTGTCCACGTCTGCGAGGCAGTCGAGGATCCCGATACGCCGAGATCAGTGGATGCCGGACCCGTGAGACTCAACGGGTTCGCGTATGGAGTACTGGTAGTTGAAGTTGTGCAAGCGCCGCTGGTGTCGTATGTGTCGCTCGCCATGCAGTTGTAGAGCGGAGTATCCGTGCTGGTGTTGGTAGCCGTCACCGTCACGTGGTTGAGGCCGCCCGACTGCTGGTCGCAGGTCTTGGTTACGTTCAGGCCAGGCGCCAGGCAGTTGAACCCGGCAGTATCGTGGAATCCTACCTGCCTGTCTGTGATGGAGTTGTTCGTGAGCGGGTCGCAGGTGCAGCCGATGGTTGCCGTGTTCTGGCCGCTGACTTCACACTGGGTAAGGTCAGGGCTGCAAGCGTGGGTGAACGCCTGCGTGGTTGTGGATTGGCTTGACGTGAGGGTGGCGGGGGTATTGGTCCCGTCACTGATAGCTGCGGGCGTACAGGGGCTCGTCGGGCTGCCCGTGATGACGGCGGAGTTGCTCTCACTGTACGTGCAACCGTGCACACTGTCGGTACCGGTGTTCGTGATGACGTATTGAACGGCGACATTGTCCGCCGAGTGGCCCGTGTAGGCCTCGTAGCCGGTGCAGGTATCGACTGTAGTGTCAGCGCTCGGCGGCGTATCGGAATTGACGCTGTCGTCTGTTCCAAAAACGTCGACGGATGACGCTCCAGCGCAGGCAACCTGCTTGTCAATCTGCACGCTGCACGATTCGCAACTGAAATCCGCGGTGTCGTGAGCGTCCGTGTGAATGGACGTGGTACCGCATACGCAGTCGATGTTCGCGGTGTCGTAATTTGGCCCGGCCGCATCGCAAGTCAACGGCGTGCTGCCATCTGAGGTGGTGATGACTGAACTGGTGATGGGTGATCCACCGTGCGCGATGGTCGCAATGCTGGTGTCCTGGGTGAAGCTGGTTCCGTCAGTGCCGGTCTGTGCGGTTTGGCCGGTTACGTCGTGAATGACGCAACTGTTGAGATCGACATTACCCGTGTTCTGGTAAACGTAACGCACCTGAATCGGGTCGCCCGTGAATCCGGCACAGGTCTCCAAACCTGAGGTTTCACTTCCCTGTGGCCCGACATTGGTCCAGGTGTTTCCACCGTCGCAGGAGATCTGCTTGTCAATGGTCACGCTGCAACTCGATACGTTGAAGTTGTCGCTCCCTTGAGCGCCGCCAGAGAGCGTTGAGCCATCGACATTGCAACTGCCCACCCACTGCCCCGACTGCACCACGGGGTTGTCGGCGGGATCGGCGGAGCTGTTAACCTGCAAGCTGAAAGTGATGTGGCAGGACTGGCCGTCGCTAGTGAAGTGAACGGGAGTGTTCGGCGTGAACCTTATGTGGCCGTCTGGCGGGGGCGCCGCTGCCTCGCTCCAGGTCACTTGAGTGGCCGATGAGTCTTCGCAATCGGTGGTAACGGGGCCGATATAACTGATAGGGTTGCCATCGGCTGTCCCCCCGTCGCACATTGAGAAGAGGCCATTGTCGTTGGAGCAATCCATGATGAAGTCAAACTCGCTGATGTCCTCAGTATTCGTTGTGGCCCCACCCGAAACCTGAGAAGTCATAGTGACGGTCAGCGTTACGGTGGACCCGCTAAAGTAGGGCGGCGACGTCACGAAGGACGTAGAGTAGGCGCCGGCGCAAGTTCCCTGCTGCCCCAATATGGCAGCGGGCGTTGCTGTCATAAAAGCCAGCGCGCCCAGCGCCAGCAGGATCGTACAGAATGGCCCTGATAATTTCGGAAGTCGCTTCATTTTTTCATCTCCTTACGCGGGAACACGGGTTTCTCCCGTCCGCGGAGTGGCGGCGGCGCAACGCAGGGCTGGCCCTGCAAACAGCGCAATTGGTGCTGCCGAACCGAACTCCCAAGCGCTTGCAATTGCATCGACGCAATCCTGAAAATTAGGCTGAGTTTTCCTGGATTCAGACTACCCGGGGCACGATACTTTTCTTTATCGCGCAGTCGGCTCCGGGAAGCAATCGTTCTTACTATTCTGAATGGACTTTTGCCATTTGAAAGAGCCCTCAGGGAATCTCCTGATAAGCCTGGGGCAAAACCCTGCACACGAAAAGCGGCGGCGGACGGCGGCCCCAATGGCGCAAGGGCCGCGCGTTTGAACGGGCTCGTTGACGATTGATGACTACGCGTGGCTCAGGAAGGAAGGGCTGTGACCCATTCGGAGAGGTAGCAACGGATCAATTTTTCCATCCAGCGCTCCATGGAAGGACTCTTCAGGCAGAGATACAGGGCCCAATCGTTCTCACGGTGTATAAAAGCCACCCAGGGTGGCGTGACCGCCCCGCGCGAGAGCTGGTGGGACAGCCACAACCGTTCGTTTTCTCCCAGGCGGACGGTATAGAGGGCCCGAAGTTCAGGCTGAGGGGCTCCCTCTCCAGGTTTCAGCCAGGGAACGGGATGGAAGTTCCTGGCAAAAAGGCAGGACGATTCGGCGCCGGTGAGGAAGTGTACTTCCGCCAGGCGGTAGAAGTGGACCTGATCGCGCGCGCGTTGCGGCGGTTGGCTGCCTTCCACACGATTGCTGCCGTCTTGCGACGGCCATACATCGGAAATCTTGACCCCCAGGGCGTCAATAATCTTCTGCAGCGTGTCGAGGTTGAAACGATAGAACCCTGTTTCCAGGCAGCCCAGTGAACTGGCGGAAATTCCCGCGGCGTGCGCCAGCTCTCGCTGCGTCCACCCTTTCAGGATGCGCAGTTTTCTGATCCGCTTCCGGACAAAGGTGTTGGTGGCCCCGTCTGGCAATCCAACAGAAGCCGGTTTACGGGCCGCAACGTGTGAGCTCGACACTGCACCCTCCCTCACACTGCACAAATGTTGTCCCTGGGGTTGTAGATGTGTCTTTTTTAACTGATTTTGAAACCAAAGTCAATCTGGAGGTGCAGCCCGCCTCGGGAGCCACGCAAGGCGCCTTCTCATCGCGTCTTCGAAGCTCTCCGGCGGAAATCGCCAGGCCAGTCCGGATTTTCCGCCGCAGAAAAACAGGCCCGCGGTTACAACGGGATTTGAGCGAGGCGGCGGCTTACGGCTTCGCTGGCTGGCTGATGGAAGCAACGAATGCCGGGCCGGACTGGAGGGTACGGTATTGCCGGGGATAGCTGACGACATCAATCCGGACCGGGGCCAGCCCGGCGCCGAGAAAACCCAGGGATTTTGCGGCACCGCGGCTGACGTCGATCATACGGCCGCCAACGTACGGGCCGCGGTCATTGACTTTCAGGAGTGCCGACTTTAAATTCATCAGGTTCGTGACCTTGATTCGGGTTCCAAGTGGAAGATAGCGATGAGCGCAGGTCATCGCATTCATGTCAAAGGGGGGGCCGCTCGCGGTCGGCAGGCCCTGGAATTTGGGTCCGTACCAGCTTGCCACGCCAAACTGCCAGCTGGCAGAAAGGGAGGAATTTTTCAATGGATTGGAGCCCCCGGACGGAGCCGCGAACAGGGTCAGGGCC
>Ga0102950_1000632_pt1 | contig 10255 bp, 9 predicted proteins | sample SalPon2A_B_D2_MG_FD_78505 | JGI IMG/M metagenome (GOLD analysis project Ga0102950, IMG submission 78505) | Soil microbial communities from South San Francisco under conditions of wetland restoration - Salt Pond MetaG R2A_B_D2_MG | ecosystem: Environmental > Terrestrial > Soil > Wetlands | place...
TGCATACGAGATAGATTTTTCAGGATCGTTTACATCAGATACAATACCTTCATTCACTTCCAGTTGTGCAGCCGGGACACCCAGCTTATCTGATGCCAGGTCGATTAGAACACCGCGGGCTTCTGCAGCTGCTGCAAGCATATGAGGGCCGAAGGCCCTTGTTGTAAGAGAACCCCATGTACCGGCATCCCAGGGACAAAGATCGGTGTCGCCCATAATCATTTCCACTTTCTCAAAAGGAACATTCATAGCATCAGCCATTTCCATAGCCAGGGACGTGATTATACCCTGCCCCATTTCTATCTTGCCTGTAAAGCACTTTACCGTACCCGATTCACCAATCTGCAAGAATGCATTATAGTCGGTGGGAAGTGAATGCCTTTGTTCAGCTGGCATCGATAGTGCATCAATAGCACCCCATGGTCTGAAAAATATTATTATGCCCGCTCCCAGAACCTTGAAAAAATCGCGGCGTGGCATTCCCACCACAGGTGTCACCTCATCCGAAAAGATAATTCTGTTGTCTTCCTTTTTCATAATTACTTTCCTCCTTTCATTTCTGCAGAGGCTGTTTTTACAGCTTCAACAATTCTTTTATGTGCGCCGCAACGGCAATAATTATCTTCCATACCTTCCTTTATCTCCTGCTCGGTAGGAGATGGATTTTTGAGAAGCAACCCGGTGGCATTCATTATCATGCCCGGCGTGCAATACCCGCACTGTAGTGCATCATGATCCACAAAAGCTTTTTGTACGGGATGCAGCTCACCGTTAGTTGACATACCTTCTATTGTAACGACCTTTTTACCTTCAACTTCTCCAACAGATAACTGGCACGACCGTACAGGTTCATTGTCAAGTAAAATTGTGCACGCACCACAGAACCCCATTCCGCAGCCGAATTTGGTCCCGGTAAGTCCAAAATGATTCCTGAGAACCCATAAAAGAGTCTGCTCAGGATCAATAACGGCTTCCGTCTTTTTTCCGTTTAATTCAAAACTGATTGTCTTCTCCATTTTATCTGAATTTATTGATTTCGTTCCTGTATTCTTCATAAGTGTCAAAATCCCTCAGTATGCCCTGGTCCGATGTCTCTACCTCAAGAATATCATCACGATTCTTAAGCATGAGTTCACGTAATCCTATTTTGGCATTTAATGTATATATCTCCTCCCGGTATTTCATCCCGATAAGTACAGGATGTCCCCTTCTTCCTCCATTAACGGGGATCAATATATTTCTGCCTGTTGTTCTGTAAGCATCAATAATGGCATTAATTGTTTGGGCCTTTATAAGGGGTTGGTCTCCCTGGAAAACCAATACAGCCCCGGCATTAGCGGGAACATTTCTTATCCCGCATTGTACTGATGATAGCATCCCATCTTTATAATGTTCATTATAGCAGGTATTTATCTTGTATCCCGATAATATCTCAATAATAGATTCCCTTTCCGCCCCGAGAACAACAAGTATGCTTCCTGCTTCAGATTCAATAATTGTATCTATCACCTTTCCTATCATAGTGCTGCCATTAAAATCAAGCAGCATCTTGGGAAATCCCATTCTCTTTGATTCTCCCGCAGCAAGGACCACAGACCAAATATCTTTCATTACACACAACTGTTATTGTCATTTTTAACACGAATGATCTGGGCTGCAATACTCACAGCTATTTCCTCCACCGTCTGAGATCCTATTTCGAGACCTACCGGAGCATAGACGGCATCCCACTGATCCTGTGTTGCCCAACCATTTCCAAGAAAGTTGTCGTGCATAGCCTTAACTTTTTTCCTGCTCCCGATCATTCCCGTATAGGCAAGATCACATCCAATGCAGGCCTTCAAGGCTTCAGCATCGTCTTTATGGCCTCTTGTAACAACGAGAACAAATGTATTTCGATCTTTCTGAATCTTGTGCATCTCCTCACCAATATCGCCTACTAGAATACAGCTTGCATCGGGCAGGTTATCTGAACATGCTAGATCTGGTCTGTCGTCAATAACAGTAACCTCAAAACCTAGCAGGCTTCCAAGATGCGACATTGCACTCCCAATATGTCCTGCCCCTGCAATAACAAGCTTTGGAGCGGGATATACAGGCTCAAGGAAGATACTGACAGCGTCATCGATGCCAGTCTGTTCCGGTTTAATCTCACTGAAGGTACCTCTGCTTCCTTCTGATAGCAGTTTCAACGCAGCAGGCATAATAGAATCGTATATTGCCGCAGGCAGAACTGGCTTATTTTTATCATCTAACCAGAACCTTTCAATTTCAAGCACGTTCTCATCATCTCCCCTTATTATTGTTATTAAAACACCAGGAGAATTTGAGGTCAGCGAACCGGCAGCCTGTAAAAAGACCTTCTTGTTCTTGTTTATGTCCGCATCTACAAGAACACTGATACGTCCGCCACATATAGCTTCTTCCTTATGTGAAATATCGTTAGCCAGATTAAAATGGAAATGTCCTGAAAGCCCTGATGCAATTGCATCTTCAGCAGCGTCACATATACTTGCTTCCACGACTCCGCCTCCAACTGTACCGTATAACAATCCTGTTCTGTTGAAAAGAGCAGAGCTGCCAGCCTTTTGTGGTGTGGATCCTGCAGTTCTTGTTACTGTTGCGAGAACCAGTCCGGAACCGGATGAAAGTTTTGCGGGCAACTGTAAATAAATGTTCTTCATTATGAATAATCTTCCGCTTAAGTTAAAGTAACAGTAACAGAAAAAGGAGTCTGCTTTAACAAATATATTCAAAATTGAGATATTATTCATAATTTTATGCTACATGTAACAATCTAACCTTTACTAAAAATGAACCGCGGAATCACCAGAATTACTTTGCTGTTATTTTCATCAGCCCTTATACTTATTACATGCAAATCGCCTGTAAGTAATAAATTCGCATATGAAGACACCGGCAGCCAGCTGGAAGAGATGACAATCAAAGAACTGCAGGAAGGCTACAGGACAGGTAAATACAAGGTTACCGATATTGTGGCAATGTATATCGACAGGATTAACAAAATAGATAAAACAGGACCCGCGCTCAATTCCATCATTATAATCAATCCTGATGCCATGCAGATAGCAGGGGAGCTCGACAGGGAGCTGGCAGAAGGTAAAAAGAGGGGGCCCATGCACGGTATTCCGGTAATACTTAAAGACAATATAGACACTCACGACAAGATGCCGACAACAGCCGGTGCCACGGCGCTGAGAAATTCATTTCCTTCCGCCGACAGCTACCTGGCAGGAAAGCTCAGGGAGGCGGGAGCGGTGATCCTTGGTAAAGCAAACCTGAGTGAATGGGCCAACTTTCGGGCATCAGTATCATCGAGTGGCTGGAGTGGCATAGGTGGGCAGACAAAAAATCCCTATGTCCTTGACAGAAACCCATGTGGATCCAGTTCAGGATCCGGAGTTGCTGTATCGGCCAACCTGTGTATGACAGCCATCGGCACCGAGACAAATGGATCGATAGTGTGCCCATCAAACAATAATGGAATAGTAGGACTAAAACCAACAGTAGGATTAATAAGCAGGTCAGGGGTAATACCGATTTCCTTTACACAGGACACCCCCGGTCCCATGGGAAGAACTGTTGAAGACGTGGCAATAACACTTGGGGCCCTTGTGGGTGTTGATTCGGCTGACAGCAAGACTCTTGCTTCAGAAGGTCATTATCAAACAGATTATACCCAATTTCTAAAAAAAGACGGTGTGCGTGGAAAAAGGATCGGGTTGCTGACAAAATCAATGGGTTTCTCAGATAAAGTTGATACTCTTATGTACAAGGCTGTAAGATGGCTAAGGGCCAACGGTGCCGAGGTTATTGATATCAAGTTCCCGGCAACTGCAAATTATGAGGATGCATCATTTGATGTCCTTCTGTATGAATTCAGGGACGGATTAAACAAATATCTTGCGGGACTGGGAGATGATGCACCTGTCAAAAACCTGCAGGAGCTCATTGAATTTAATAAAAAAGACACTGTTGAACTGGAATATTTCGATCAGAATATCCTTGAGACGGCAGAAAAAAAGGGCAGTCTCGAATCGGAAGAATATAAAAAGGCGCTGGCTCTGATGCATAAGGCGACACGACAGGATGGCATTGATAAGGTGATGGATGACAATAAACTGGATGCTATAATAGCACCAACAGGTTCACCGGCATGGAAAACGGATCTGATCCTGGGCGATCATTTTGTGGGTGGCAGTTCCTCCCTGGCAGCTATATCAGGATATCCTGCCATCACGGTACCTATGGGTAAGGTTGAGAACCTCCCGGTCGGTATAACATTTTTTGGAAGGGCATGGAGCGAGCCACTCCTGCTTCAGATAGCATTTGGCTACGAGCAGGGGACAAATCACAGAGAAGCGCCTAGGTACCTGGTTTCGGACTGAGTATCAATACACTACTGATATTTTTGGTGTCAGGGTATATTGTTGAGACAACCTATTTCGTGTTATCGTCGGCTTTTTTTTCAGTGGATGTACTTTCCGGTTCATCATCCAGTCGGGAAGCTTTTTTAAACTCTTTCATACCCTGACCTATTCCTTTCATGAGTTCAGGAATCTTCCGACCTCCAAAAAGGAGTACAACCACAAGGATGATCAGCATAATTTCCGTAGCTCCAAAATTTCCCATTGTCGTAATTTTTAAAAATAACGGCCAAAGTTATTAATAGAAAAATTGATAAACAAGAGAAATAAGTGTGGCGGAAAGTTAAATTTTGGTTAACAAGGGGATCCCATTAATCCATACTTCTTTAAGCCTGATAGTGTCTCCTATTTTTGTAAATAAAAGCATATCAGCTCTTCTGCCCGCTGCTAACTCCCCCCTGTCGTCGAGACCAAGGATGCCTGCAACATTTACTGATGCCATACCTATTGCCTCTGCAAGGGAATATCCACCCAAGCTGGCTATGTTCTCCACCCCGTGTATTAGGGGAAAAGAGGCACCGGCAAGACAATTTTCTTTAATATCAAGCAGCATGCCATCTTCCTTTAAAAGAACATCTGCTCCGAGAAACCTGTATTTACCGGGGGCCATACCTGACAGATATATCACATCCGATACCAGGATCAGGTTTCCTGGTCCTTTTGCTTTAAGTATCACCTTCATTTCTTCAGGCAGAAGATGGTGCCCATCTGCTATTATTGAAGTTTTAAGACGGTCATCAGCAAGCTGGGCCCATAACGGGTTTCGATGCCTGTGTATCATATTGGCACATCCGTTCAGAAGGTGTGTTGATAAACGTGCGCCCCTGTCAACCGCTTCAGTTATTTGTTCCGTATTGGCAGCGGTATGACCCAGGGAAACAATTATTCCTTCTCTCGTACACTTTGTTATAAACTCCATAGCTCCCTTACGTTCAGGTGCTATTGTAACCTGTATGATCCTGCCATCAGCAGCCTCACGAAATCTCATGAATTCGTCCCAGGAAGGGTCGTGAATATATTCCGCAGGATGGCATCCCCTGTATCCCTCCACATGTGAAATATAGGGGCCTTCGAGATGAAAGCCGGGTATCGATGCCGATAAAGATTTATTTTTCCCGCATGCATCAGCCATGGACCTGAAATTCCTCAGAATAATTTCAGGACTATTTGTTACAAGTGTCGGGATAAAAGAGGTCACACCTGTCTTCCATATCTCCCTGGCAGCTGTATATAGATCAGCAGATGAGAACCTGACTCCTGAAAAATCAATCCCGGCAAAGCCGTTGATCTGATCGTCAATAAAACCCGGAGCTATATAATCATGTTCTTCCTCTGCATTCTTGCCTTCCGTTTCCTTTACAGAGGTGATAATGCCGTTCTCTGCCTCCACCCTTACCCTCCTTCCGGTAAGGTAATGTTCCGCTTCAGTAATAAATAGATCTCTCATAATTATCAGCGATTATCAAAGTAAGATTTATAACCTGATAATACCCGAAGCAGAATCCCTGTCAATAAAAAGATGAAAGTCAGGATGCTGCTTTAATATTGTAGCCGGAACCAATTCAGATACCCGGCCAGCCATAGTATTCCTTATACTTTCTGCCTTTACAGCATAAGGTACAGCTGAGATGATTGTGTTGCATTGCATTATTCGCCATGGTGTCATTGATATAGCAGTCATGGGAACCTCCCCTATACTGTCAAACCAGCCTTCATCAACCTGTTGCATACGGCATTTTTCATCGAGGCTGACTATCATAAATGATAAACGTGTTGTAAAGTTGGCAGGCGGATCATTGAAAGCGATATGCCCGTTAACACCTATACCTATAAGCCCCACATCGACAGGTTTTTCATCAAGCCTGGCTGTAAGCCTGTTGATAACCTGTTCCGCTCCATCCTCAACGTCAATTCCAAAAAACTCCTTAACAGGGAGGTGATCTATGAACCGTTCGCGGAGGTACTTTCTGAAACTGGCTTTATGAGTAACGGGTAACCCGATATACTCATCAAGATGGAAAACCTCTATCCTGCTCCAGTCGACATCATTCTGCAAAAGGTATTTTAATGTTGTGAACTGAGAGCTTCCTGTGGAAAGCACAATACGTGCCTCATTGTTCCTGTTTAATGCCTCATTCAGTTTCTCTGATACCCGTAATGCTGCACGGATGCCTAGTTCTTCGGCATCCTGACTTATATCAATAACCATATGATCTTATTTTTGTAATGTAAATTTAAAATAATAAATAACACTATGACGGCGAATTAAGGTTATAAAGAAATTATGGTCCGTTTAAGATTTTTTAATAGAACAAATGCACTTTTTAAAGATCATTTATTTACTTTAAGCCAAAATTCCAGAAACACAGATGCAAAAAAAATACCTATTACTCGGCATATCATTTCTATTTATATTTAACTCAATACTTTTTGGACAGACAAAAGGAGTTAACAGGGAAAAGTACCGGATACACATTAAAGAAACTAGCGATCCTATTACAATTGACGGGATTCTTGATGAGCCTGCATGGAAAAATGCCGAAGTAGCCACTGGTTTTCAACGTGTTCTGCCAATTGATACAGGGCTGGCTGTCGCCCAGACCGTTGTTAAGGTAACATATTCGCCCACAACATTGTATGTTGGTATTATATGTTATGATCCTACACCCGGGAAAAGACCGGTTGAGTCGCTCAGAAGAGATTTCGCTTTTCCTAAAAACGACAATTTCATAGTATTCATGGACACCTTCAATGACCAGACTAATGGTTTCGCTTTTGGTGTCTCGGCAGCAGGTGCCCAATGGGATGGTGTTCAGTCGAACGGAGGTACAGTAAATCTCGACTGGGATATTAAATGGCGTTCCGCCGTAAAGAGTTATGATGACCGATGGGTTGCTGAATTTGCCATTCCTTTTCGCAGCATAAGATATAATGGAGGTGAACCTGAATGGGGTATTAACTTCAGCAGGTATGACCTTAAAACGGGGGAGAAATCGAGCTGGGCTCCGATGCCAAGGCAATTTGCAACGGCTACGCTGGCTTACACAGGATCACTTGTTTGGGACAAGCCATTACCCGGATCTGGTCCCAGATTCTCATTGATCCCATATGTATCAGGCAAGACAATTCAGAACAAGGAAGCCGGAGAAGGATTCAAAAATTCTGCCAGTGCAGGTTTTGATGCAAAAGTGATCCTCTCCACATCCATGAATCTTGACCTGACTGTTCATCCAGACTATAGCCAGGTTGAGGTTGACCAGCAAGTAACAAACCTCGACAGGTTTGAATTGTTTTTTCCTGAAAAAAGACAATTCTACCTCGAAAACAGTGATCTTTTTGCGCAGCTTGGTACAGATAACCTGCGCCCATTCTTCTCCCGCCGTATAGGGCTTACAAGTCCAGTACAGGGCGGGGCCAGATTATCGGGCAAAATCGGCAATAACTGGCGTATTGGTGTTATGGATATCCAGACCGGAGAAAAAGGGACTATCCCAGCGGATAATTTTGCTGTTGCAGCTCTTCAGCGTCAGGTATTCAGCCATTCAAACATAACTGCCTTCCTGGTAAACAAGGATGTGACAACTTCAATCACTGATTCTACAACTGAAATGTACAGGTATAACAGGGTTGCAGGGGTTGAATATAACCTTGCAAGTGAAGGCAATAAATGGACAGGTAAGGCATTCTACCACCATGCTTTCTTTCCTGGTGCTACATCAAAAGCCTCAGCTATGGCAGCAAACATTAAGTATTCATCCCAATACCTGGTAGCAAATATAGACCAGTCGTGGGTTGGTTCCGACTACATGGCTGAAGTGGGATATATCAGACGTTCAGGATATTACGAACTTAACCCATCCATACAGTACAAATTCTATCCATCATCAAGCAAACTGGCAAATCATGGTCCCGGAGCCAAATTTGATATGTTCCTTGACCCTTCTATGCATCTTACCGACAGGGTAACACAGTTGTATTACCAGTTTGAGTGGCTGAACAAAAGCACACTTAAGATCGACGGCATGGACACATTTATTAAGCTGCTTGAACCTTTTGATCCGACTCATACAGGAGGAGTGCCACTCGAAGCCAATAAAGATTTTCACTGGCAGGAAGGCGGGATTACATATGTTTCTGATCTAAGAAAGTTATTCAATTTCTCACTGGGAACAAGATACGGCGGCTTCTATAACGGTACACGATTTGTTGTTAACGGTGAAATATATTACCGCGTCCAGCCTTATGGCAGTCTGGCAATCATTTCATCATATAATAAACTAGATTTACCCTCGCCTTATAAGAGTGGAGATTATGTTCTCATAGGTCCGAGACTCGATTTCACATTTACCAATAAGTTATTCTTTACAAGCCTTTTGCAATACAATAACCAGATCGACAACATCAATGTGAACCTCAGGTTCCAATGGCGTTTTGCACCTGTATCCGACCTTTTCATTGTTTATACCCAGAACTCATTCCCTGGCGACAACAGGATAAAAAACAGGGGTCTTGTACTTAAATTATCTTACTGGTTCAATTGATTTTGTTGACTTTCATTATGAAAGAGGACAATAAAATCTGGTTCTTTGCCGGTGCTGAGACCACCAACAGCAAATTCAATCCATTCACTTCCTCCTTTATAAGGATGATGGGAATTATAGCCGGCGATGATTTCAGCTATATAAGAGACATCTATTTCAGGAGTCCGATGGTAAATGTAATTTGGGCCTTAAACCATGCCCAGAAGCCACTTGATAATCCGCCGGGAAACAAAATTGTTAAATCAGCCTTCGACCAGGTTACCAGCAGGTATCTTTCTGCTGAAACAAACCTTGTTCTAATTTCATCCAGTTCAGGTAGTGTAATTGCTGCACAGACAGCCTGTTGCCTTGCAATGGCAAACAAGCAGAAAGGGTCACCTTCAAAGCCCTTTCATCTTGTGCTTGGTTCAAGTATGATTTCGAAAAATTCGCATCTTTTTCAGCAACTTTCTCATTATATGGAAGAAGGAATAATAGGAACAATCATTCATGATGAGATCCAGGATACCGGGGATAATACAGTGGGTATGGGCGGCATCTCCCGTTCCGAAGCATATCTCAACGCATTCGGAATAATGTTCCCCTTCCTATCGGGAAAGTACAACGGACCCTCATTCCTCAATAGTCACCCGGAAAAAGGACACATACACAGGAGGAGGTCCATGACAATAAGTAAGACAATAGATTTTATCAATATTATTATGATAAAGCATGCTCTGGCAGGGCAGGCAAACAAAGAAAAAGCAGAAAAATTACTCGCTTATAATGATAAAAGCCTCTTTACTTAATCATAAAGTCGAGGACCGGTTTATCGCCAAGATAAGCCACAAGATTGTCGTTTTTCTTTAGCGGACCTACTCCGGGAGGTGTACCAGTGAAAATCAGATCGCCTGTCTTCAATGTAAAATAACGCGATACATATTCCACCAGCTCATCTATTTTGAATATCATATCGGAGGTGTTACCCTGCTGGACGATTTTATTGTTTATTTCGAGTCTGAAATCAATGTCATCCACATCACCGACACTGTTCACCGGAACAAAGTAACCCAGGGGAGCAGCTCCGTCGAAGCATTTTGAAAGTTCCCATGGCAGTCCTGCCTTAGCCAGGTGTCCCTGCATATCACGTGCCGTAATGTCAATGCCAAGGGTAAGTTCATCATAATATCTTGATGCAAATTTTGCAGAGATACCCTTCCCCAGCCTGCTTATCTTTACAACAACTTCAACTTCGTAATGTATATCGCCGGAAAAACCGGGAAGGAA
>Ga0102950_1000633_pt1 | contig 10247 bp, 9 predicted proteins | sample SalPon2A_B_D2_MG_FD_78505 | JGI IMG/M metagenome (GOLD analysis project Ga0102950, IMG submission 78505) | Soil microbial communities from South San Francisco under conditions of wetland restoration - Salt Pond MetaG R2A_B_D2_MG | ecosystem: Environmental > Terrestrial > Soil > Wetlands | place...
GCTCTGAAATCGGCCTTGCGCCGTGCAGGGACCGACCGTACCGGGGCGGCGGCGCCCAACCCCTCGGACGATCCTTTCTTTCGGAACGGTGCCAATGCCACCTAGAGCATCATAATCTGCCGTCCTCAGCGGACGCCGTGAGCTCGGCCAATATGGCGCGAACGTAGTCGGTGAATTCCGTGCTGGTTCGGACCGCTGGATCGCGCGGCCTAGGCAGTTCTATGGGTATATCGCGCATGATGCGCCCGGGCCGGTGACACATGACCATCACCCGGTCGGCCAGAAAGACGGCCTCGGAAATACTGTGCGTGATCAAGAGTGTGGTTTTGCGCTCCTCGGACCAGAGCCGGAGCAATTCCTCGTTCATATGATCGCGAGTTAGGGCATCGAGCGCCCCGAACGGCTCGTCCATCAGAAGAAGTTTGGCATCGTAGACAAGCGCCCGACAGATCGCCACGCGCTGTTGCATTCCGCCCGACAGTTCCCGCGGATACTTGGACGCAAAATCAGAAATCCGGGCCCGCTCCAGCAAATGCATGGCCTTCTCCCGATACTGCTTTCTGCTATATCCAAGAATTTCGATCGGGAGCAAAACGTTGTCGAGCACGTTGCGCCAATTCAGCAGCACCGGGGCCTGGAATACCATGCCGATATCCGGCGTGGGCTTGTCAGCCCGCATGCCGAATCGCTCCACCTGACCCTGACTCGGCAGGATCAGGCTTGCGATGATTTTCAGCAAGGTGGACTTGCCGCAGCCGCTCGGTCCGACCACCGCGATAAACTCGTTCTCGGCGATCTCAGTCGATACCGAATCGATCGCCGTAACCGGGCCTGAGCGGGTACGATAAATATGGCCGACGTCCACCAGCCGGACAGCGGAAGATTCCGCGATAGAGGAGTCCCCGTCCCGCTCCATCGGCTGAGTGGTCTTCAAGCCTATTAGATTCACGTCTGCGGCACCTGTCCCTTGGTCACGAAATCATTAGAGTATAGATCCTCGAGCGCCACGTCGCCTTCAAGGCCAAAGTAATCTTGTACGATCTTGAAGGTGAACGCCATTTTTTCCGGATCCATCGGCCCCACCCCATGTTCCTTGACCTCTGGAACCATCAGGTGGTCGATCGCCACCTGGAGCTGCTTGCGAGCCGTCTCCTTGTTGTAGGCTGGATTATGGACACTGAACATCTCCACCGCCTCGTCCGGGTTCTCGACCGCAAAGACGCAACTCTGGGCGATCGCGTCGCCGAAGGCCTTAACAAATCCAGCGTCGTTCTTAGCCGTATCGTCATGCGTGATCAGGCCGTTGTTGTAGGTATCAAGGCCGTAGTCGGCATAGAGGAACTGGGTGGCCTCCTTGCCGGCCTTCTGAACGGCGGCCGAATAGACGGGAAAGATGGCCGAAAGGCCGAGAACGCCCGCGACCTTGCCCGACATGAGCAAGGCCGGCTTCGACGGCGAATCGACCGTGATGATTTCCACCTTGCTATGGTCGAAATTGTTGATCTTGGCCAAGCCCGGCAGGGCAACCCTTGCCGCATCGCCGGAAGTGGCGCCGACCGTCTTGCCGACCAGATCTTTCGGCGACGAAATCGGGTCTGATGTCAGGCTGCTGCAGTTCATCATGTTCTTATAGTGGACCATGTGAAACTGCTTGACCGGTACGCCGCGCCCGCGCGCCAGGGTCATGGTCGCGCAATCCGCGAATCCGAAATCCGCGTTCTTCGTGCCGACCTTCACACTGACGTCGGCCGACCCTTTTCCGTTCTGAATCTCAACATCTAATCCGGCATCCTTGAAGTAGCCTTTCTCGATCGCCGGATAGAATAGAGAGTGCTTGCCATACGGCGAAACATCGAACAGGAAGACAACCTTGCGCAGGCCCTGTCCTATCGCCGGAAAGCCGCCCAGGCCGATAGCGGCGCCCGCGCCGAACGCCGCAGCGGATGCGGTGAAACCGCGCCGGGTAATTGAGAAACGAGTCTTTCGTTTGGTCATTTGGGCCTCCCTTTCTTTAGTGGAAATTATCAAGAAAACTCGCGATTACTTAACGCCAGATCCTGGAGTTCATGTGGTGAAGTTCGTTGATTCCCTCTCGGGTTGCCATGGCACGATCAGTTTCTCCATCCCGGCCGCGGCGGCGAACAGAATGATTCCGATGGCCGAAAGGCATATGAGGGCGGCGAACGCCATGGACGTATTGACCTCGGTGTTCGCGACAATAATCAGGTAACCCAGTCCGGTATTGCCGGTTATGAACTCCGCCACCACCGCGCCGATGACTGCGAACGTGATCGATACTTTGAGGCCGGAGAAGATGAACGGCATGGCATGCGGAAAGGAGATTTTGACGAACTCCTTAAACCGGCTTCCGCCGAGGACGCGAACCAGATCGAGAAGTTCCCGCTCGACCGAATTTAGCCCCACGACGGTGCTTATCACGACCGGGAAAAGGGCGATTACCATGGCCACCGTCGCCTTCAACTCTATGCCGTATCCGACCCAGATGATCAGGATCGGCGCGATGGCGATCTTGGGAATTACCTGGAATACCAAAACCAGCGGGTAGAGCGTGCTCCGCATGAGCCATGAATAGACGATCGCCGTACCCAACAGAATTCCCAAGACCCCGGCCAGCAGAAATCCGAGCAGAACACCCCACAGGGTCGAAAGCGCGGCATTGGCATACAGGCTCGAGCGCTCCATTATCTCAACGATAACTGCGCTCGGAAGCGGCAGGAGATAGCTCGGCACCTCAAAGATCCGAACCAGGAATTCCCATAGACCGATCATGCCGAGTGTGACCAACGTGCCGGAGAGCAGGATCTGTCGGTGCATGGCGGTTGTCCTAAGCCTGCTTCGCGTCTGGTTGGCGCTCGAGCGCCTGGATGAGCGCCCGGCGCACGAGCTCGGGGACGACGGCGGCCAGGTATTGGGCGGAGCCGCGTTGGTCGGAGCCGTTCCATTCAACCTCATCGGCGATCGGTACGGTCGCATCCGCAATCGTCTCCGGACTGGGAACATGGCCGACGAGGCGCCGTTCGGTCGCCCGCAGGTGCACGGGGCGGGTGCTTACGGACCCCACGACCAGATTGCAGGTTTCGATCGCGCCGCCTTTACCGAGACTTAGGACGACGGCGACATTGATGCCGGTCGTGCCATCGTGACTCAGGGGGAAGTGCTTCAGATAGCTCCAGAAGCCTCCGCTTTCCTGAGGGCGGATCTCAAAGGCCGTCAATATCTCGTCACGACGCAGTTCTTCCGGCCGCTCGTAAAGCGCGGACACCTGAGTTTTGCGAATCTCTCCCTGGCGTGACGCGAGCAGAGCCTCCGCTTCCAGTGCGATCAAGGCCAAGGGAGGATCAAAATTTGGATCCCGTTGCGCGACATTGCCGCCAAGGGTGCCCATGTTTCGAACCCTTGGCGTGGCGACGTTGGCGCAAGCGGCACGCAGCAACGGCGCGCGTTTTTCCAGCATGGCACATTCGGCCAAGTCCGAGACATTGGTCATGGCACCGATGCGCAGGCATCGTCCATCGTCCTCTATCCCCTCCAAACCCTCGAGAAGCCGCAACGATACCAGGCGCCCCGGCCGGTAACCCAGACGCATGCGCAACGCCAAGGATACCCCGCCTGCGACAACAGCGGTTTCCCCACCGCCTTCGGCAAGGAGCGCGAAGGCGTCTTCGAGACTCTTCGGCTCATGAAACTCAAACGATGGCCACAGTGTCATCACTCGTGCTCACATTCTGAAGTGCCGCCAGAACCTTCTCGGGCGTGATCGGCAAGACCCGAATTCGATGGCCAATCGCATGGGCGACGGCGTTGCCGATGGTCGCCGGCACCGGGTCGAGGTCGACCTCACCAACGCCTTTGGCGCCGAACGGGCCCGCCGGTTCATAGGAGGTCACGAAGCTGTGGCGGATCGGTGGGCAGTCGGCGATCGAGGGAATCTTGTAGTGGAACAAGTTGTTGCCGACGAGCACGCCATTCTGAAGCATCTTGAACTCCGTCAGCGCCGCGCCCAGCCCTTGCATGAAGGCGCCGTGGGCCTGTCCCTTGGCGCTCAGCGGATTAATTATGGTGCCGGCGTCGGTAGCCATGACGTAGTCCAGGATGGTGACCTTACCGGTACCGGGATCAACCTCGATTTCCGCCGTATGTGCGGTAAAGCTGAAAGCACCGGATTCGGATCCGTAGCGGTCGGCGCCGTGCGATTCCGAATCGGCGTCGAAAGCGCCCTCGGCGACAATGGGCGCGCCGCCTTTACGGAACTGCCAGCGCGCCACAATATCGGCCAGTTCGTACTCGGCCCCGGAGGCCCCGTGTATCCGCCCGTCGCGCAGGTCGAGACTTTCCACCGGCTCATTCAGGAGCTGCGCGGCGGCTTCAAGAATCTTGCGGCGGGCATTTGCGGCGCCATTTCGTACGGCATTCCCGGCCACAAAGGTGAGCCGATCGGCGAAGGCGCCGAGACTAAACGGCGTGACATCCGTATCGGCCTCGGATAATGACACCCACTCGACCGGAACACCCAGCTCTTCGGCTGCAATCTGCGCGAAGCAGGTGGCGGCGCCCTGGCCGACCTCGCCCTCGCCGCAGAGGATCCGGATCCGCCCACCCTGGTCCACACGGACGACAACCGATGCGCCGTCGTAGTCGTAGAAGTGGCGTTTGCCAGCGACGTGCACCGAGACGCCCAGTCCGAGGCCTCGAAACGGCCGCTTCTCCGCGCGCTTGCGCCGCCAGTCGATCTGGCTGGTAGCCAATTCCAAACACTTCACCAGCTCGCAAGAGCCGATCCGGTTGCCGTGCGCCGAGACGGAACCGGGGCTCGTCGCATTCTTCAGGGCAACATCGAGCGGATCCAGGCCGAGCCGCTCGGCGGCAACGTCGATAGCCTGGACCACCGACCACTCGGCCGAGGGTTGCCCGAAGCCGCGGAACGCACCCGTCGCCACTTTGTTAGTGTAGACGACGAACAGTTCCGAGCGCACATTGCAGTTGCGATAGACCGTGTCGTGCCGCAAGGCGGCAACGCCACCGACGGCGGGGGCTTTGCCGCTATAGGCCCCGTTATCCGCAACGACGCGAAGATCTTTCCCGACCATGGTGCCGTCGCGACGGAATGCCATTCGCACGTCCATCTTGATCGGCACTCGCGGCCGCCCGGCATCGAAATCGTCCTCGCGCGTGTTCATGAGCTTGACAGGCCGACCGCTCGCTCGCGCCAAAAGACCACAGATTATAGCATTGTTGTCGTCCATCGACTTGCCGCCGAAACCGCCGCCTACCGTTGTCTGGATGATCCGCACGTCAGTCGGGTTCATGTCCAAGGCACGGGCGATCTCGATTCGCGAACGCGACGGGCCCGACGTGTTGGTCCAAACGGTCAGGCGATCATCGGGATCGTAGCGCGCGAGGGTGCCGACGGGCTCAAGGGCGACATGCCACTGATAGGCGCTCTGAAAGCTCTCCTCGATCACCAAATCGGCATCGGCGAAGGCCTGGTCGACATCTCCGCGCTCGACTTTGAACGTGGCCGCAATGTTTCGGTCCACCTCGTCGTGCACTGACGGGGCCCCTTGGGCCATCGCCTCTTCGGGATCGAAAACAGCCGGCAAGTCTTGGTACTCAATCTTGATTGCCGCTATCGCCGCCGCGGCGGCCTCGGGCGAGGTTGCCGCCACCGCCGCGACCTCCTCGCCGGCATAGCGCACCTTGTCAATCGCGAGCGGATACTGATCCGCGCCGAAAAATCCCCAGCGTATCTTGGGCGTGTCCTCGCCGGTCAGCACGCAAACGACGCCCGGCACGGCGCGCGCGGCGGCAACATCGATTCCAACGATCCGGGCATGCGGCCGGCCAGCACGGAGCACCTTGCCGTGCAGCATCCCGGGCAGGGTCATGTCGTTCACATAGACCGCCCGGCCAGTCACCTTCTTCAACGTATCGCTGCGCGCCACGGAGCGGCCGACCGATCGGAGGTTGTGCAGAGCGCCCATGCTCTCAGCGTCGGCGGAAGATCTCAGCGTCGCCGCTTCGACCTCGGGGTCCGCGTTCTGCATCAGGCGCGAGGCCAGGCGTATCGCATCGATGATCTTGTAGTAGCCCGTGCAACGGCAAAGGTTGCCGAGCATCTCCCGGCGAATATCCTCGTCGGTCGGCTCCGGGTATTTCTCCAGAAGGTTACGGGCGCCCATAATTTGCCCCGGGGTGCAGTAGCCGCACTGTACCGCGCCAGCGGTATGAAACGCGGTCTGGAGATGCTGCAGTATCGGATCGTTGCCTGCATTCTCGATCGTTTCGACCGCACAGCCTTTGACGGCGACCGCCATCATCAAACAAGAACTCACCGTGCGGCCGTCGACGCGAACCGTGCAGCAGCCGCAGAAACCGACACCGCAACCTTCCTTGGTTCCCGTCAGGCCAAGCTGGTTCCTCAATAGATCGATAAGCCGAGTATTCGCATTTGCCGCCGTGGAGCAGGGCTTACCGTTGAGAGTGAACTCAATAAGAGTCATCGCGATGAGTCCCGTCTAATTTGCGGCAGTTTCGGAGGATACGAAGGCTTCTTGAAACGCGGTTACGATGGTTTGGGTCATCGCCTGCAAATATTCCTCGCCCGCGGCTTCGGTGGCGCCTGTCGGGTCACCAATGACGCCGTCGGGCGAGATCGCCGCCATGCCCTGGGCACGAAGCGCACGTCCGGCGAGATCGGGCTCATTGATGAGGCCCGGGCGGGAACGCTCCATATGCACCAGATCGCTCCGCAACCGGCGCATGACGGAGGTTTCATAATGCCCCCCGTGACTGCCCGCCCGGCGACGGGTGAGGCCGTGACGCTCGGCGATGGCGTAGAGCGGATCCCGATACCTGCCCCAGTCGACCAGACCTTCCACACGACAGGCCAACGACGCGCCTTGCATCTCGCTCAATGCGCGGCGCATGGCGGGCACGTTCCCGGCATGTCCCGAAGTCAGAAAGACGTTCTTGAATCCATGGCGGGCCATGCTGCGGCAGACATCATGCAGGACCGCCACCAGAGTATCCTCGGCGAACGTCATGGAGCCGGAAAAGCCCATGTGATGGTCCGAACAACCGATCGGGATCGTCGGCGTGACGAAGCAATAGCCAAGCACCTTGGCGGCGCGCTCGGCCACCGCGGCCGCGATATCGCAATCGGTACTCAATGGCAGATGATACCCATGCTGCTCGGTCGCTCCGAGCGGCACCAGCACGCTCACCCATCCCTGACTAAGTCGTTCGGCGATCTCGGGCCAAGTGGCTTCGTAGAGACGCACGTTTCTGCTATCGAGAGTCATTCTTGCCCAGTGTCGCCGGTCAGGATTGAACCGTTTCCGACGCCTTCGCCTTTTCCATTTCCTCTGAGTGGTAGGACGGGCGTTCGGGTTGAGCCTTGCCGAGCATCACCTGGAAATATACCGGCTTTCCGGAATCGTTGCGCACCCCGCGCTGCACCCCCGGCGGGTTGTACAACATATCCCAGCGGCCAAAATTCGCCTCAACGGTTTCCCCGTTTTCCTCCCAGATGAATGTCACCTCGCCATCCAGAACGAAGAATATTTCTTCGACTTCGTGCGTGTGCAGCGGCGCGCCATGCCCCGGCTCAATCATCATTATGGTAAGAGTGAAGACCTTCGCTGGCAGCGCATTTGGGTCGTGGTGCTTACCCGACCCGCCGGCGCCGATGTAGCGCCGCTGTGACCGACGGAAGCTTGGATCGAGACGGGCCTGAAACGCGAAGACATCCCAGTCTTCCTCGCGCGTGGCGTATCTCGCCACATGGCGCTCGAACCGTTGTCGCAAACCACTGTCGTGTCCGTCCATCGATCACTCCGAATAACTCTTCATTTGCCCCCGTCTCGCCAAGACGCGGCGATACGGCACATCGTCCCTGTAATCGAGCCTCAGGAAAAACCATTGGAACGTCAATGCATATTCACTTAACCTGAGGTTATATTCTAAATCTAGGCATCCGGGGCCGATTAAAGATGAACGCCCGTCACTTCGAGATCTTCCTCACCGTGATGACGAGCCGCAGTCTTGCTGAGGCGGCAGATCGCCTTCTGGTCTCGCAACCTGCCGTGAGCAAGAGCCTGCGCTTGATGGAACAGGAGTTGGGCGTGCGCCTTTTCCTGAGGGTCAAGGGCAGACTCCAACCGACCGCAGAGGCATCTCAATTGGTTCCGCATGTTCAGCGTGCCATCAGTCAGCTCCAAACCGCCGCGCGTGTTGCCGAAGGTCTCCGGGATGGCGCTGTCGGCCAGGTCGTGCTGGCGGCGGCACCGCCGGCAATGGCGGCCCTCGTGCCGCCCGCCGTCAGTCAATTCCGGCGCGAGCGCCCCGATATCCAGATTGGCATCAAAGCGCAAGCCACTCGGGAGGTGTTGACGGCAATTTCGACCTATGAGGCCGATATCGGCTTGGCCCCCGCCCCGGTTCACGATCTGGATTTCCGAATAGAGCAGCTCTGTGAATCGCGCCAAGTATCCAGCTATGAAGTGGTCGTCGCCTTTCCCAAGGGTCACGCCCTCGGCGCGCGCTCTTTCGTCAGGCCCACCGATCTCCGCGGCGTACCGGTCATCGCCTTGCCCGACGAAACGCCGACGAGTGTGCTGGTCGGTGCGGCGTTCCGTCAGGCGGGCGTCCCGCTAAGAGTCGTCGCGGTCGCAAGCCATGCCTACGCTGTCTGCGGTTTGGTCCAGGAAGGAATCGGCATCGGCCTGATCAGCCCCCTGCTGCTCAGCCAGGGCGTCTTTCCGCGCATTGAGATGCGCCCTCTGAGGCCGCGCGTGACCGTGGATGTCCGCATCTACCTGTCGCGTTTCCAACCGCTATCGGTGCCTGCCCAGCACCTGGTTGATATTATTGAGAATATCGCTGGAGTAGGCCCAAAGCGGCGACGGCATTGACACTTCATGGCAGGTGCGCGGCAAGCATCGTCACCGTCGCGATCAAGCTATCACGGCATGGCGCATTGCCATCTGCACGACTCTCCGACGGCGTGCGCCGTGGGGTGCAATCCGTGCCAAAATCGAGTTTGTGACAAAGCCCGGAGAATATCCAAATGAAAAGATTGGCGGAGCAGGCAGCCTGGTGCGACCCGTCTCTAGTGAATTCCCTGTTTAACAGGGAAAAAACAGGGAATATTCGAAAAATCGGGCCGTCACAGGCTAGATCTGATCCTCTAATGGACTGATAGAACAGGACGATTGAGCCAAATTCCCTGCGCAACAGAACAGGGAAAAATTTCGATCGAACAGAGAATTTAAATCTCAGAACAGGGAACGGTTGTAGGCGCCCGACCGAGATACGGTTGTTTGGAGGCCTTTGAGATCGGTCTACGCCGTCACGGTGAAGTCTGTGACGAGGGAGGCGGCGATGCCCGGACTTAAGGCCGAGAAGGCGGCGGAGCTTGAAGCGTTCTGGCGGTCCCATCACGAGGGGTGAGCCCGCAGTTCGCGGCCAATCCGTGACCGCCCGCGCGAGATCTTCATTTCGTCACCGCACCCGCTTCGCGCAACGCAGTTCGCGTCGATTGTCAATTTATTGACTGACGAAGACCGGGCTTCGACCGGACTATGACGGCACTGAAACCGCGCATGGCGGCGGGAAGAAGTGGCCAAAACCGCGGTCGTTTCCAGACCGACTGCGAACCGGGAGGACAAGAAAGCGTGTTGATTCGATCCATGGCGGGGGACTTCGAGATCACCATCAGCGAGTTTGCCGTCGAACAGGGGCGCATGGTCATGGTCGGCCGCATGGGCGTTTGGGACGCCCGCACCTACATCACCCCGCGCGAAGTGCTGTCGGTTTTCGGCAAGCTGCTCAACCCGCGAATTCTTTTCTACTTCCTTCAGCTGCCTTTCCTGGCGATGGCCCGGAAACCAAACCAGCCTGTTACAGAGCAAGGGGACGATACATGAGCAAGGAAGATCAGCCCTACGGCATGCGGCCCGAGGTCGAGGCCGCCTGGAATTTCCCTTTGTTTGACGCGCTGACCGGCCGCCGCTCGCGGCGCTTCGGCTTCGGCATGGAACTGGCCCACGGGCCCTTCGTCTACAAATCCGACAAGGAACCGCTGCCGCTGACCGAGGACGAGATCGCCATGCTCGTGGCCGCGGCAACGGGCGTGACCGGCGCCATCCTGTGCGAGGGCGATACCCAGGGCGGCATGGTGAAATCGGTCGGTCGCACGCACCCGAGCGCGGTTGGCGCGCACCGCA
>Ga0102950_1000634_pt1 | contig 10236 bp, 7 predicted proteins | sample SalPon2A_B_D2_MG_FD_78505 | JGI IMG/M metagenome (GOLD analysis project Ga0102950, IMG submission 78505) | Soil microbial communities from South San Francisco under conditions of wetland restoration - Salt Pond MetaG R2A_B_D2_MG | ecosystem: Environmental > Terrestrial > Soil > Wetlands | place...
GCCATTGTTTGAAGAACATTCAAGGTTGCATTGATAAAGGGATTGATAAGTTTAACATCCATCGACCTTCCTCCTTTGTATAGATTCTAAAAATAGCCCGGGTTTATCGTCATTTATATCATTTAATCCTGCATTTTTAATCCATTAACTGCGGACAAGTCAAGCATAACCTTTACCGCTTTACCTTTCGATTTTATCTGTTGAATTACATTTGATCAACTGCTTAAGTGAAAAATGCGATAAAAGGATACCGGTATGTTGAAGTTCAATGGCAATTAATCCGGATTTTTTTTGGAAAGGTCTTGTTCAAAAATCGTACCGGGTTTTGGCGTTTCGGTTTCTTTGGGGAGTGAAGCATCGGGAGTCGATTTTGTCTCCGCCTGATTTGACGAATTGGATTTTTCGGGCTTAATCTGACTTTGTTTCTTAGACGACGATTGAACCTTTCCCAGTTCATTTAACCTTTTTTCCACAGATTTTATTCTGTCTTCAAGACTGGTCGTTAATTGGCGCAGCGCTAACTGATAGACTTTCTGTTGATCTTTAAGATCGTTTCGGTCGGCCTTGGAAGATTTCAGTGATGAGATTTCCGAACGTATGGTTGCAAGATCATTTTTAGTGCTGTCCATGAATTGAGAGAAAATGACCAATTTTGCAGAGGATGTTTTGTCCATGGCCTTCAAATCTGATGACATTTTTTCGAGGTCTTTGGGAATAGAGGCCAATGTTTCATCGATTTTTTTAATGGCGCTATCGGTGTTTTCATTGTCTTTTTGCCTTGCCGATCGAATGTACCTTATGGCTGTTGTCGCATCTTTTGTCGCTTTCTGCAATGAAGCGGTTGCCTTTTCAAGGTCCGCAATCTTTTTGCCCAGGGTTTCTTCGAGGTTCGCCTCCTTAATGGAAAGAGAAGAAAACCTGGATTCAAGTTCTTTGGAAAGGGTTTGAACTCCCTTATTGCCTATGGTGTTTACACTGGAGAGATTTTTTTTCAAATCAAAATAAGCCACAAGAATAATAATAACAACCAAACAAGGGATAATAATCGAGATACGGGTAATTCGCTTGTGTAGTTTTTCAACTTTCTGATCGTCTAAATCTTCCTGAACCTGGAATTCCGGAATTTCATCATCCATTTGCATCTCAAATTTTTTGGGTTCTTTTTCAGTCATTTCTAATTATTCCCATTCGATGGTGCTGGGCGGTTTTGAGCTTATATCGTAAACCACCCTATTAACACCCTTAACTTCATTAATGATGCGGTTTGAAATTTTTCCAAGTAATTTGTGCGGCAATTTTGCCCAGTCGGCAGTCATTGCATCTTTGCTGGTTACCGCCCGAATGGCAATGATGTTTTCATATGTTCGCTTGTCTCCCATGACGCCGACACTTTTTATTGGCAATAAAACAGCAAAGGACTGCCATAATTTCCGATAATAACCGCTGTTTTTTATTTCATCAAGCAAAATATCATCGACATTTCTTAATATCAAAAGGCGCTTGTTGTTTATTTCTCCGATGATTCTAATGGCAAGGCCCGGACCAGGAAAAGGTTGCCGCCAAATCAGGTCTTCATCCAGACCCAACGCCTTGCCCAAAAGACGGACTTCATCCTTAAACAGATATTTTAAAGGTTCAACAAGTTTTAATTTCATGTTTTTGGGAAGTCCGCCGACATTGTGATGCGATTTAATTACCGATGTCGGACCGCCGAAGGCTGATTGTGACTCAATAATATCCGGATACAGGGTTCCCTGGGCTAAAAATTCCGCACCTTTTATCCTTTTGGCTTCGGTTTCAAAAACATCCATAAAGACTTTGCCGATAATTTTTCTCTTTTTTTCCGGATCAATGATTTTGGAAAGTGCATTTAAAAAATTGGTTTTGGCATTTACAAACCGGATGTTAATTTTCAGGTGTTGCTTAAAGGTCTTTTTGAGCTTTTTAGCTTCGTCCTTTCTAAGGAGGCCGTTATCAACAAATATACAGGTCAGGTTTTTCCCCACAGCATGGTGAAGCAACAGGGCGGTGACCGATGAATCGACACCGCCGCTTAGACCGAGGATGATTTTTTTGTCTCCGACGACATCTCTGATTTGAGAAATAGAGTCCCTGGCAAAGGTTTTCATGGTCCACGTGCGTTTGCAGCCACACACATTAAAAAGAAAGTTGCGCAGCATGGTTTTGCCCTTGGCTGTATGGTGAACTTCAGGGTGGAACTGAAGGCCGTAAAGATGTTTTTTAGTATGAACTGCGGCAGCAATTTTTGTGTTTTCAGTGGATGCCGTTAGTTTAAAACCACCCGGCAGCTTAGTGATTGAATCACCATGGCTCATCCAGGTTTTTGTTTTTCCGCCCACCGCTTTAAACAAACCCGTTTCTTCTTTAACGTTAAGTTCTGCAAAACCATATTCTCGCTTTCTGGCTCTCTTAACGGTTCCCCCCAGCGCATTGATCATAAATTGCATGCCGTAGCAAATTCCAAGTACAGGAATATTTAGATTAAAGATTGCCTCATCACACTTCGGGCTATTTTTTTCATAAATGCTTGATGGCCCTCCTGAAAGGATAATCCCTTTGGGATTTAAGTGCTTAATATAGTCAATATCGACATTCGGCGGATCGATCTGACAATATACATGGAATTCTCTGACCCGACGGGCAATGAGCTGGTTATATTGTGAACCAAAATCGATAATCAGTATCATGGTTTTTCCTCTTTTGTCCTTTTTGGCAGGATTCAAGCTGAATCTGTTGACAGTGTATCTTAACAGATGGCTTAGGTAAACAATTTGCAGAAACATGCTGAATATGTTAGAAACGGCCTGAAAAGTCAACTTTTATGTTAAACCTCAATTGAGGTTTAAAACGACAACTTGTTGATGGGATGATCCGTTGGGTTGCAAATGTGACGCCTTCAAAAATGACCCATGAGTAAAATAATTGTTCAGATTTATGAGGTACAAACACCTTCAGAGGCTGAGAACCTGATGGCCCTCGGCGTCGATCATATCGGCAGTGTTATTGTATCAAAAGAGTCGTGGAAGGTTCCTTCTATCAGGGATACCGTACAATTGGTTCAGGGGATGGATGGCAGGAGCAGCTTGATACCGCTGTTTGATGATCTAGAGAGCATATGTTTCATGCTGGATTACTACAAACCCGATATTATCCATTTTTGTGAAGCGATAACGCTTGAAAATGGACCCGGCGCCTTCTGTAAAAAACTTGTATTGTTGCAGAAAAACATTAAAAAAAGATTTCCTGAAATTAAAATGATGCGATCCATTCCGATTCCCCAACCCGAAGTGCCGAACCAAGGAGATGCGCTTGTCCTGGCGCGCATGTTCGAGGCGGTCAGTGATTATTTTTTGACAGATACTCTGATTGTAAAATCATTCGGATCTAGTGTTGATCTTCAGCCGGTCAAAGGTTTCGTGGGCATCACCGGCAGGACATGCAACTGGGACGTGGCAGCGCAACTGATTCGGTCAAGTAATATTCCTGTGATATTGGCTGGAGGCATCACCCCTGACAATGTTTTTGACGGCATCATCCAGGTTATGCCGGCAGGTGTTGACAGTTGCACCGGAACCAATGCATTGGACCCTGAAGGACGTTCAATACGGTTCAAAAAAGACCTCGAAAAGGTAAAACATATGGTTGATGAGACCCGCAGGGCTGAGAAGGCGGTGGAACACAGATGATCAGGATAATTGAATCATACCCGAAGCTCCCTTGAGATAGATTTGTTTCAAAGGACTAAACTTTTATGATAATTTAAAAAGTTAAATATCTGTGTATATCTGTGAAAATCTGTGTCCAATAATTAAATAAAGGAGTTACAAACTTATGTATAACAGCAGTGATTTGAGAAAAGGTCTAAAAATCGAGATCGACGGGGACCCGTTTTTAATCGTACAGTATGAATTTTCAAAACCCGGCAAAGGCAAAGCCTATTACAAGTGCAAGCTCAAGAATCTTTTGACCGGTGCTCAGTTCGATCGAACCTTTAGATCCAGCGATAAATTCGACGAGCCTCACCTGGAAGATCATGAAATGGAATATTTATATTCAGATGGTGAGCAGTACTGCTTTATGAATACGGCGACCTATGACCAGATCTTTCTCACCAAAGATCAGGTGGGTGATGCCATCAACTTTTTAAAAGAAAATACCGTGTGCAATGTCCTTTTATTTAGAGGAAATCCCATTGAAATATCGTTGCCTATTTTTGTGGACTTAAGGATTGAAAATACAGATCCATGGGCAAAGGGAGACACCGCCTCGGGCGGCACAAAGCCGGCAACGCTGGAAACGGGATATACGATCCAGGTTCCCCCTTTTATTGAAGAGGGTGAACGTATTCGAATCGATACCCGGACCGGGGAGTATGTAGAACGCGTAAAGGATTAATGGTTCGCATCTGACGGACTATTTTTAAGATAATGCATTTGAGAAAGAGTCTATGGTTTAAACCCGGAATCTGTCCTTAAATGGGCAATCGACGATCATCAATAAGCCAGAGGCTTATGAATCATCAATCCTAAAGGGTTTTCCCCATTTTTCCAAAAAAGCTATTTTTTCCGCAGATTTTCTTTTTCTTGTTTTTCCGGGTGCTTCTTTTGGATACCCCACCGCCAGCAATGCGGAAACCTTTATTTTATTGGGAATTGAAAGGATGTCTTTGACGTGAGTTTCATCAAACCAGCCTATCCAGCAGGTCCCAAGGCCGAGTTCCGTGGCTTTTAACACCATATGTTCCATGGCAATGCCAAGATCAATCTGGTAATATTCGATACCGGTGACACGGGCACCGACACGATTTGCAATAACATCCAGTTGGGAACATCCCACAATCACCAGTGGCGCCTGTTCGAGCCACTTGTTCGGAATAACGGGCCGCATGGCTTTGTGACATATTTTTCGAATAATTTCCCGGCGGGTTACGAAAATGAAACGCCAGGTTTGGCTGTTGCAGGCAGAGGGGGCAAGACGTGCTGCTTCGATAATAGAGATGATGTCCTTTTCGCTGACCCGCCTCGAAGCAAAAGATCTCACAGATCTTCGGGTGTTGAGAATCTGGTCAAATTTCATGGTTGTTGCTTGATACTGTATTTCTTTATCCGGTTCCCATCCATCTCTTCTACGGTGACATTATAATTTCCAAAGGTGAATATTTCCTTTTCCTCGGGAATTCTGCCAATGGTATTTAAAACATATCCGGAAAACGTGTCATAATCTTTTGAGTCCGGAATATTCATCCCTATAATTTCGTTGACTTCGTCAACATCAGACTTTCCAAGAACGATCCATTCTTTTACTTTGTGCTTGACAATATGTGGTTCTTCCCTGTCGGTTTCATCGCTGATTTCTCCCACAATCTCTTCCAGGGCGTCTTCAAGGGTGATCAGGCCGGATACGCCGCCATGTTCGTCCACGACAATGGCCATATGGTGCTTTCTTTTTTTGAATTGATGAAGCAGCTTGTCCAGTTTCTTATTTTCCGGAACAAAATAAGGGGTTGTCATAACTTTTCGGACATCGATTTTTTCACTAGAGGTGATTTCATGTAAAAAGAGATCTTTAATGTTTACAATACCGATGACATGGTCAATATCGTCCTCAATCACCGGAATTCTGGTAAAACCCGATTTGACGATATCTTCCAGGTTCAGCTCTTCATCCGCTTCGATAACGAACATGTCAGCCCTTGGCGTCATGATTTCCGAAGTATTGGTATCATCGAACTCAAAGATGTTGTGGATCAGTTCCTTTTCTTCTTCTTTGATTTCACCCTCTTCTTCAACAACTTCAACAAAGGTCATCAACTCTTCTTCGGTGACGGTGGGGGTCTTTTTAATTTTTCCGGTGAGTTTTGGAATAAAATTTAAAAAAATAATAACAGGAAAACAAAATATCGAGAACCAATATATGGGATATATGGCTATTCTGGCGATCAAAATATTATTTCGCGTGGCGATGGATTTTGGTAATACTTCTCCAAAAACCAAAATCAGAAGGGTCATGATACCGGTGGCGACACCTACCGCATAATGGGGGAAATAATGAATAGTAACGGATGTTGCCAGGGCGGCGGCACCCACATTGACGATATTGTTTCCGATCAAAACAGTGGAAAGGAGTCGATGGGGGTCGTCTTTCATTAGTTTGATCAAGGCGAAAGACTTGTGTTTATTTTTGGCCAGATGCCTGGCTTTTGTTCTACTTATGGAAAAAAGGGCCGTTTCCGCAGAGGAGAAAAAGCCGGACAGAAGAAGCAAAACAATCAATACAATAATTTGGTTTATCATGATACTTATGGGTCTTGCAAAATCACCAAAAACAAACGGTTAAATCCTTTTTTTAAGGTGTGTATCCTGAAAATATCCGTTAAGAACGGTCTGCTTATTTCTCTTGCAAAGAAAAATGGGGCATGCAATATGAATTTGATCTTATAATACATACAGATTTTTCATTTTTCAAGTCAATATACATAAATCGAGCGTGATTTTGCGAATTTATGCATCAAAAAAATGACATAAAAGAGTATATTCAATCCCTCATTTCTTCAAAACGGTTGGGAAATCAGGTGGTGCATCATACCGTATTGCCGGATCACCCCGCCAGCATTTCAAAACCTAAAATACCGTGGTCCAAAAATATACAGCACATTCTCACCTCTGCGGGGATAGATGATCTTTACAAACACCAGGTCGAGGCCATTGATTTGATCCGGTCTGGACGGCATGTGGTCGTTGCCACCCCGACAGCCAGCGGTAAAACACTGATTTACAATCTTCCTGTGATGGAAAATATACTCAAAAAACCAAATTCAAAGGCACTTTATATCTTTCCGTTAAAGGCCCTTGCCCAAGATCAACTGCGTACATTCGAAGCCCTGATCCAATACAGCAAAGAGATAAAGCCCACAATTGCCATTTATGATGGAGATACGTCTGCCTGGCAGCGAAAACGAATCAGAAAAGTCCCGCCCAATATTCTTTTGACCAATCCCGAAATGGTTCATCTGTCGCTGTTGCCGCATCATCAAAAATGGGCTGATTTTTTCAATGGTTTGGACCTGGTGGTGGTGGATGAAGTTCATACGTATCGGGGGATTATGGGATCGCACATGGCCCAGGTTTTCAGGCGGCTTCAAAGGATTTGCGCTTTTTACGGTGCAGCCCCGACATTTGTTTTTTGTTCCGCCACCGTGTCCAATCCTGCCCAACTTGCCGAGCAGCTCACAGGCCTGAAGGTCGATACCATTACGAAAAGCGGTGCACCTTTGGGCAAAAAACACGTTGTTTTCATCAACCCGGTTCAGGGTCCGGCACAGACCGCCATACTGCTTTTAAAAGCCGCCCTTCACAGGGAACTGCGCACCATCGTTTATGCCCAGTCGAGAAAACTCACCGAACTTATCGCCATATGGGCCGGGAGTCAAACCGGCCCATATGCACAACGGATCAGTGCCTATCGGGCTGGATTTCTTCCTGAAGAGCGAAGAGAGATCGAAGCCAAACTGACCAAGGGTGACCTTCTGGCGGTAATATCCACCAGTGCCCTTGAACTCGGTATCGATATCGGCGATCTGGACCTTTGCCTGCTGGTGGGATATCCCGGTACGGTGGTGGCAACTTGGCAGCGTGGCGGCAGGGTAGGGCGCAGTGGACAGGAGTCCACCCTGGTACTGATTGCCGGAGAAGATGCCCTGGATCAGTATTTTATGCGGCATCCGGAAAATTTTCTGAAACGTGAACCCGAAGCTGCGGTGGTCAATCCATACAATATCGAGATCATGTCCAGACACATCATTTGCGCAGCAGCAGAGATGCCGCTAACAGCCAAAGAACCCTATATGCTGGACGAACATGTTGAGAACGCCGTCCTTGGCCTCGAGGAAAGCGGTGCGCTTTTAAAAAGTGGAGATGGGACTGAATTCTATTCCAGCCGGCTGGCGCCCCACCGGCATGTGGATCTCAGGGGAACAGGAAGCCGCTATAATATTGTGGGGAGCAAAACCGGGAAACACAAAGGCGAAATCGATGAATTCAGGGCCTTTAAAGAGACCCATCCCGGAGCGATTTATCTTCATAAAGGCGACACGTTCCTTGTGGATGCGCTTGATTTGGACACAAAAACCGCGAAGGTGTCCAGGGCAAGGGTTGATTATTATACCCGGATCAGGTCTGAGAAAAATACCGAGATACTCGATATATATGATAATAATAATATTATGAAAACAGATGTTTATTTCGGAAAACTTAAAGTTACAGATCAGGTAATAGGATATGAGAAATGGCGGATACATGGCAAACGAAAATTAAGCGTCATTCCCTTGGATCTTCCGCCGTTGATTTTCGAAACCCAGGGACTGTGGTTTAAAATACCGGTTCAAATACAGCGACAGGCTGAAGCACAGTATCTGCATTTTATGGGTGGGATTCACGCCATTGAGCATGCGGCCATCGGTATTTTTCCTCTTTTGGTAATGGCGGACCGAAATGACCTTGGGGGGATCGCCACGCCCCTTCACCCTCAAGTAGGCAGCGCAGCAATATTTATTTACGACGGGATCCCCGGTGGTGCCGGCCTGAGCAGGCAAGCCTTTAAAAAAGCAAAGGATTTGCTTGAAAATACGCTTGACGTGATCCGGGAATGTCCCTGTGAAACAGGGTGTCCGTCCTGTGTGCATTCGCCGAAATGCGGGTCCGGGAACCGGCCCATCGACAAGACGGCAGCGCTTTTTCTGCTCCATCACATTATATTAGCTCAAAATCCTGAAATCGTAAAAAGACGTCCACCAATTAAACCCTTAATTGAAGAAAAAATTTACGTTGATGAAAAAGAAATATCTTTTGCAAGGAAAACCGCGTTAAAGGACAAGGGCAGAAGATCTGTCAGCCATAAGGGACGGCTGAGGAAACAGATGGCGACAAGGCGTAAGAAAAAAAAATTAAAACGTATAATAACCTGCGAAACCAATTCTCCGGTCAAGAAATCGGACACCCGGTTTTGTATCTTCGACATCGAAACACAGCGATCTGCCCAGGAAGTGGGGGGCTGGCATCGCGCGGATTTAATGAAAATAAGCTGCGCTGTATTGTATGACTCAAAAAAAGATCGATATTTCGAGTTTTTAGATGATCAGGTGGATCAGCTCATCGAACACTTTAATAAATGTGATCTGGTGGTGGGGTTCAATGTCAAACGATTTGATTTCAGAGTCCTCGCCGGGTATTCGGATTTTAATTTTGAAAAACTTCCCACCTTAGATATCCTTGAAGACGTCCACAATCGTCTCGGTTACAGGCTCTCTTTGGATCATCTTGCCAAAGTGACCCTTGGGCAAAAAAAGACGGCGGACGGGCTTCAGGCCCTAAAATGGTGGAAACAGGGACGGATACGGGAAATCATCGATTACTGCAAAAAGGATGTGGAGATCACGAGGGATCTTTTTCTGTACGGGCAAAAAAACGGGTATCTGCTTTTTACCAACAAGGCCAAAAAGACGGTACGGATTCCTGTTAAATGGTAATCCATCAGAGAAATAATAAACTTGCCAGGATAACTGGATGGAAAAATATCCTGTCAATCCTGTGTATCCTGTCCCAACGTTTTGTTATTAGGGTAAATAATTAGCCGGTCTCCAGGATGGATCGGCTTGTTCAAGTCAAGACGGTTCCAAATAATAAGCACCGCCAGGGGCACATCGAATTTATCGGCAATGGATGACAGATTATCTCCCTCTTTTATGATATATATCCGATCTGTCCGCTTTTCCTCATATTCTTTAACCAGTTTTTTATAACGTGCGTTAAATCCCTTATTTGCCCCTTTGGGAATCAGGATTGAATGGGTACCTTCGGTGAGATAGTGCCCCCGAATTTCGGGATTGAGGTCCTTGATGGCTTTAAAGTCTGTTTTAGACGCCTTTGCAACAAGGCTCAGCGGAATTTTTTGAAAACAGTCGATGTTGATTCGGTCAAATTCAAGAGGCGGATAATAATCCGCATCCGTGAGATGAAAACCGAATTTAGCAGGTTCAGAAAGAATCAGTTTTGCCGAAAGAATGCGGAATATGAATCGCTGGGTTTCGAGGGGCAAATAGAGACGGTAATAATCCCGGGTGTGTTGCACCATGATTTCAGCCTCCAGCCCGTCTTCACCCATGTTGTAGGCAGCGGCTGAAAGGGTCCATGACCCCATCAAATCATAAAGTACCTTTAA
>Ga0102950_1000635_pt1 | contig 10234 bp, 7 predicted proteins | sample SalPon2A_B_D2_MG_FD_78505 | JGI IMG/M metagenome (GOLD analysis project Ga0102950, IMG submission 78505) | Soil microbial communities from South San Francisco under conditions of wetland restoration - Salt Pond MetaG R2A_B_D2_MG | ecosystem: Environmental > Terrestrial > Soil > Wetlands | place...
GATCTTCCTGCCAGCATATCTGTCTCATACAGAACATTTTTGTCTTTTAAATGTTAAATGCGATAGTACAATAGTTGATTCCGGGAGGATAATTATTATTAACTTTGCAGAACAGTTTAAAAAGAAACTATGACACTGATAGGGGAGGCACCTCTTAACGAGATGGATGGTAAAAGGTTATATTACACCTTTATTGCAGGTGCCAGGAAAGTAATAGAACACCAGATCGAACTCAATAAGATAAATGTATTTCCTGTCAATGACGGAGATACCGGCACCAACCTGGCATCAACGATAAGGGCGGTTATCGACTCAATACATCCGCACAGGTCGTATAAAATAACTGCTGACAGGATTGCAGAGACAACCCTTGTAAATGCAAGGGGAAATTCCGGAATAATATTCGCGCAGTTTCTATATGGCATGAGCTCAGAAACAGGCGATTTCAAAACTATTACTATCGATCAGTTTGCAGAAAGCATAAAGAATTCCATCCGTTATATCTATGAAGCGGTGGCTAACCCGGTTGAAGGAACAATGCTTACAGTTATAAAAGACTGGGCAAACTACATTTATGAAAACCGTTTTACAATAAAGGATTTCAACCATCTCTTCACAAGCTCGGTTCATGTACTTCACCAGTCTCTCACAGAGACAAAAACAAAATTACAGGCACTTAAGAATTCAAATGTAGTCGATGCCGGAGCTAAAGGTTTTGTCCTTTTCGTGGAAGGAATAATAGACTTCATTACACACCGCAACATAAAGGAACTTATACAGGCAAAATCAGAGACAGGTGTTTATGAGAAAATTGAAGAGTCTATTCCTGAAAAAGTTGATTTCCGTTATTGCACGGAAGCACTCATTAAAGGCGCCAATATAGATCACGACAGGCTTTTATCTGTACTTGAACGCTATGGGAATTCAATAGTAATAGCGGGTTCCGACCGTATCAGGAGACTGCATGTACATACCAATACTCCTGCCATGTTATTCGATGAACTCAGGTTTACCGGCACACTGGCTTTCCAGAAAGCGGATGATATGGTACGCCAGAGTGATGTCGTTTATAAAAGGAAATGGAAGATAGCCCTTGTAACCGATTCGACATGTGACCTCTCACAGGAATTGATTGATCAATACCAGGTGAATGTATTACCTATCAATATAAACTTTGGTGAAAATCATTATCTCGACAAGGTAACCATAAAACCAGATCAGTTCTATAAGCTGCTCAAAGACAGTAAAGAATCACCCAAATCGTCGCAGGTTAACGAAAAAGCATTTGTTAATCTGTATTCTCACCTTGCCTCGCATTACGATTCGGTAATAGCCATTCACCTCAGCGACAAACTCAGCGGCACTTTTAACAGCAGCCGTAAAGCTGCCGAAGCCATTAGCAGGGAATTTAACAAACCTGTTTCTGTGATCAACTCACGAAACCTGTCGGGTGCTCTCGGACTACTTGTTCTCAGGGCGGCACAGGCGATAGAAGCCGGGCATTCACATGAGGAAGTAGTAGCCATGACAGAGTCATGGACCGGCAAGGTACATATTTTTGTCAGTGTGAAAGATCTCAAATATCTTATACGGGGAGGACGTCTCTCTGCCGTCAAAGGCACTATTGCCAGGATAATGAACATTAACCCTATTGTCTCAATTGACAAGACAGGGAAAGCGATCGTCTTTGACAAAGCCTTTAACCAAAAGGCTAACATGGAAAAGGTAATGAAATATGTTGCCGACCTCAACAAAAAGGACTCTATATGGAACTATATAGTATTGCATGCCAACAATGAAGAGGGAGCCGGCTGGTTTGCAGGGAAGATGGAAAAACTAAGCGGGAAAAAACCTGCATCAGTAGTGAACATATCGCCGGTGATCGGAGCAAATGCAGGAATAGGTGCCGCAGCTGTTGCTATTTTAACCGAATAATCATACAATGACTTTCTTCCAGGTATGGATACAGGCTCTTTTGCTTATAATCATCATGATGACAGTGTTATGGATAGTCAGTGTTATCCTTAAGAATGTCAGCATAGTTGATCTTTTCTGGGGACCTGGTTTTATTGCCGCCTCACTTTTTTATTTCCTTAATACAGACGGTTTTTATATACGCAAGGTAATACTTCTTGCCCTTGTTGCAATCTGGGGCTTTCGACTCTTTGGTTACCTGTCGTGGCGTAATGCCGGTAAAGGAGAAGATTTCCGGTACATGGAATTCAGAAAAAAATACGGTGAAAAGAATTACTGGTGGATAAGCTTTTTCCAGGTTTTCCTTTTACAGGGAATATTGATGTGGCTGATATCAGCACCACTCCTAGGGGCCCAGTTTTATTACCATTCGGCAAAAATTAACATCTTTGACATCGCGGGGATCGTATTTTGGCTTATCGGGTTTCTCTTTGAAGCAGGCGGAGATTTCCAGCTGGCCATGTTCAGGGCCGATCCCTCAAACAAGGGGAAGGTGCTTGACAGGGGATTCTGGCATTATACCCGTCATCCCAATTATTTTGGCGATGCATCGGCGTGGTGGGGATATGGCCTGATATGCATCGCTGCAGGCAGTTACTGGGCTGTACTGGGATCTGTACTTATGACCCTTCTGATAATTAAAGTATCAGGAGTAGCTCTCCTTGAAAAAAGCCTGAACGAAAAGAAACCCGGCTACAGGGAATACGTTGAGAAAACCAGTTCTTTCATCCCATGGTTTCCTAAAAAATAACACCCTTCTCCATTTATTATAAAGTTATTAATCAAGTTTAGAATTCTCCTGTATACTATGGATTAACCTGGTTTTTTTATAACTTTAAGATTATTAAAGGCTACTTAAAATCAGGGATATGATGAGCCTGCCTAAAACAAGTATAACGTTACTGGTTATTATTATCTGTAATTCCGGATGCCTTGTATATTCTCAGCCCAAAATTGATACAAGCTCTATAAATAATCTTAACAGGGATGCCATTCTCAGTGCAAGAAAAGCTCCTGATTTATCTATTTACCTTGCCCATAAATCATTGACAGAATCCTCGGGGATACAATACCTTAAAGGCATAGCAGATGCCTCCTATGCTCTGGGCACAGCATATCTTGCCAAATACAACATTTACGACAGTGCCACATACTATATAAATAAAGCTTATGAACTCTACAGAGATCTCGATGATAATCGAGGTAAAGGCAGGGCCTGTTATGGTCTGGCATATGTTTACAGCTTTAAGGGTGATCTTAAAGAATCTGAAAGGTATGGTGCTTTAAGCCTCAATTTTTTCGAAAAAGCAGGCGATAAGCGTGGAATGATAAATGCCTACAGCGCACTCTCTTACCTGGCAAAGCAACAAAAGGACTTTCTTATGGCAAGGGGTCTTATTGAACAGGCAATAGAGACGGCTCGTTCCGTGAAGGATACTCTTCCTCTTGCAGATGCTATGAACAGTCTGGGCAATATTTATAAAGATATGGCCCTCTTCAGCCAGGCTATCGACACATATTTCGAAGCCCTGAAGATCTGGGAACTAAAAAAAGATTCTGCCGGCATCGCTATTGCATACGGAAGCATCGGACTCATGTATTATTTTCAGAAAAACTGGAATAAGGCCCTTGAATTCAACTTTAAAAAAATGCCCATTTCCGAAGCTGCGGGCGACTTATGGGAGGTTAGTAAAACCTGTAATAATATTGCACAAATATATAACTCTAAAACTGAATATGACAGTGCAATTATATACCTGAGGAAAAGCCTCAAACTGAATAATAAGATGAATTATCTCTCTGGCATAGCTTCATCTTATTATAATTTTGCCAACACTTTCTTATTATATCCAAATATTGATTCGGCATATTTTTATATCACCCTTGCCGTTAAACTTGCAAAGCAGATAAATGACCCGGCACTTTCAGATTATTATGTAACCCTGGGTAGAATCCAGAGAGCAAAAGGAAATTATACCCTGGCATTGGGAAATGTACTTTCAGCATATAAAATTGCAAAAAAACAAAACCAGCTAATCCTTATCTCTGAAAGCTCTGAATTGCTTAGCAATATTTACAGCGCCATGAACCACAACGATGTGGCTTACATTTATCTTAAAGAGCATCAGCAGTTGCAGGATAGCATAAGTAATGATGACTTCAGAAACAGGATAACCAGGCTTGAGATCCAGTATGAATACGACAAAAAACAAAGAGCAGCAGAATATGCACAGATGGAAGAACGGTTAATCAAGGATAATAAAATAAGACAACAGGATCAATATGTCAAAGGATTGCTTATCATACTTATTCTTGTAACTCTGGTCTCATATAGTTATATCCGCCACAGCCGGCTTCGTTCACAGTATGAAAAAATTGAACTTGAGCAGAGATTTTTAAGGGCCCAGATGAATCCCCATTTTATTTTTAATTCGCTCTGTGCAGTACAGGATTTCATTCTGGCCGATAAGCCTCAAAAAGCAAATACATATCTTACCAAAATAGCACGATTAATGCGCAATATACTTGAAAATTCAGGTGAGGAATTTATCCCTCTTGAGAAAGAGATTGAAACCATCAGGCTTTACCTTGATATACAGCAACTGAGGTTTGAAAAAGAATTTGAATATAATATCACTCTTGATCCATCAATTGATCCGGAGAATTTTTCCATACCCCCGATGTTTACTCAGCCCTGTGTTGAAAACTCCATCGAACATGGCCTCATGCCAGGCAAAAAGAGAGGCAAACTGAATATCGGCTACAGCCTGAATAATGGCCTGATGAAACTTGAGGTTACTGACAATGGAGTGGGAAGGAAAGAGGCAGAGAAGTCTGTTGGCAGAAACCAGAAGAAGCAATCTGTCTCCACGAGGCTCATTTCACAAAGACTGGCATATTTCAGAAAAACACTCAGGAAGAAAAATATCATTTATAATACCATTGATCTTCATGAAGGGGGAAAAGCATCAGGAACCAAAGTCATTATGATGCTTCCCTGCAGAAAAAATTTTACATGACAAATAACAATTCAAAACCGGTCAGTAATGAATGTAATAATTGTCGATGATGAAATCAGTGTAAGGAATGCAATAACAAAACTCCTCACAGAACAGTTTCCTGATATCGAGGTAATATCCACTGCCAATACATTAAATTCGGCTTATGAAGCAATTATGAAGCATTCACCTGATCTTCTTTTTCTCGATGTTGAGCTTCCGGATGGCAATGGTTTTGAGCTTTTAAGAATGGTCCCGGATGTTAATTTCAGGGTCATCTTTATTACAGGCCACCAGGAATATGCTCTTGATGCTATAAAGGTTAGTGCCCTCGATTATATCTTAAAACCTTTTGATAATGATGAACTCAGGATTGCCGTGGAAAAGGCAAGGGAAATAATCAATCATGATGAACAAAATCTCAAACTGCAGGCTCTGAGTGAAAATCTCAGTAGTAAAAGAATCCTCAAACGAATCATCCTCCCCACTGCTGACAATCTGCATTTAGTATCAGTTGAAGATATAGTCCGGGCTGAAGCCGACAGTAATTACACTATCTTCCGGCTAACAGAAAGCAGGAGGATAATGGTATCGCGAACTATAAAAGAGTACGACGAAATGCTGTCTCAATCGGGGATGATACGGGTTCATCAGTCTCATTTAGTTAATGTGCTCTTCATCGACAGGTTTGTTAAAAGAGATGGTGGCTATCTTCAGCTAAAAGATGGAACAAAGGTTCCCGTCTCTCCCATTCTCAAGAAAAAGGTACTTCAGGCTATTAAAGATAACCTGTACGAATAAAACCAAAGCCTTTTATAGGGTTTAAACCTTAAGCCGATACTAATTCACAAACCCCGTTTGCTAACTTTCCATTGACTCGTACTGCGTCTACAGTTAACTTTAAAAGAAAACCGTAAGACTATGAAATATTCACTAATTATTACAGCATTTTTTCTTGCTTTTATATTTCTGAGCCCTGCTGCTTCAGGTCAGATAAAAATAGATTTAAAAAGCAAGATCAACAGGGAAGCAAACAGACGTGCCAATAAAAGGACCGATAAAACCATCAAGAAAAGTTTTGATAAACTGGAAGAAGGACTGAATGATGCCGTTAAAAAAGATGATGGCACAACAGACGAAGCCGGCAAGAAAAAGAATAATGATACTGCAAACAAGGAAGGTATTAAGGCTCAAGGTAATAAACAGGATGAATCGGTCACTGAAAATAAAAATGATTCACCTGTCCTTACCTGGGCCAAATATGATTTTGTTCCAGGCGACCAGGTGATCTTCGAAGATAACCTCGAGGGAGAGGAAAATGGAGAATTCCCGTCGCGGTGGGACCTGGTGCGCGGAACTGCAGAGATTGCAAAGCTAGACGGAGAAAATGTAATAATGCTCCGGGAAGGCGTCCCGGAAATTGTACCTTACCTTAAAGAGCCCAAAAAAGACTACCTGCCCGATGTGTTTACAATTGAGATGGACCTTTACTACCCTGGTGACGGGACTTTTAACATCTATTTATATGACCGTAAAAATCAGAAATCTGGCAGTCCGACCGGATATACTGATGTTGAAGTACAGGATGACCAGATGAATATGGGCAGGGGATGGATCAAAAATCCTGAGCCAAACCTGAAAAAGGAAAGATGGATGCATATAGCCATTGCCTATACTAATGGAAAATTAAAGGCTTATATGGACGATACCCGTCTAATCAATATACCTCACCTCGATTTTAATCCCTCTGGTCTTACCCTGTATACTTATCATGCCAAAAATGATAACCGGTATTATGTTAAGAATGTCAGAATTGCGAAAGGCGGAGTAAAATACTATGACCGTGTTATGCAGAATGGCAAAATCATCGTTAATGGAATAAGGTTTGATGTTGGTAAATCAACTCTAAAGCCTGAATCAATGGGTGCTATCAATGAGATATACAACCTGATGAAAGAAAATTCCGATCTGAAATTCAGCGTGGAAGGCCATACCGACAGCCAGGGGGATGATGATTTTAATATGAAGCTTTCACAGGATCGTGCAGAGACCGTCATGAACACATTAATAAAACTGGGCATACCTGCCGACCGCCTTTCTGCGAAAGGTTGGGGCGAATCCAAACCCATATCCAATAATGCCTCACCTGAAGATATGGCCAATAACCGCAGGGTGGAATTTGTGAAAATGTAATAAGAGCCTAACTTGATTGAAATTCGCCGAATGCCAAAACAAATATGTGAAGCAAATTCGTGAGGATGGAGTGTCAAAACTAAAAAAAATGGAATCCAAAATAACAATCCGTATTTACATACTGATAATCGCCTGCTTACTTCCATTTTCAAAAGTAAAACCACAGGAGGGAGACTGTAATAAAACCAAAATTGCTGTATCGGTCGAAATAGTACCCGGTACAGACATATATAACATGTTGGAAAGCGATTTCGGTGCTCATGCAGGAAATGAATGGAATGGTTTTGCAACAAAAATGCTTGTTCAAACGCTTTCAGAAAACGAACCGGAAATCACCTTTTTTTCAGTAGGTGAAGGTGGTGAAGATTGTCATTATTTTTTCAAAGCAAATATGGACTTGATTACAGTTGGTGAAGAGAATGATGAACATACCGGGTATTGGATATCGGCTTCTCTCACCGCTAATGCTAACTGTATTCCAAATCGTAACTGGGTGGTAGCTGCAGATGCTGATCGAGGCAAAGATCGTGCGCTGAAACAAGCAATGAAAAATCTTGTATCTGATTTTTGGCCAATGGACAGAAATATAATTTCCTATGAAAAAGACCATCCTTCACCACCCAGAGATCCGGAATTGAATATTGAAATTAAAAAGGATTTTCTTTCTCCGCTTGATAAAGAGTCAAGAAAGACAAAAGTAAATGCAAAAGTATATGATTGCCGTGGCAATATTGTATGTGACAAAAACGGACATGGTCAACCCGTCTATTATCAGGATGAAATGGACCGGCTTGATTTGAAAATAGGTCATTGTGAGGGAGGGTACCATATCGGAAATTTTATGGTAATTATTACCAATAAAGATTGTAATAATGAGGCTGAATATAAGCTGGAAAAAGGTATTGATGCGGAAAAGAAAAACATCCGTTTCAAGACCTGCCAGTTGGGAGGTGGACCACTTGTTGAGAAAGAGAAGGAACTCATTATTCGAGGTCTCAAAATTGAAGTAAAACCTGACCGCAGGGAAATAGAACCTGACGAACATGCCAAAATCATTATAACATTTAATGAAACTGATCCTGATGGCTCCAAATATCCTCTGGAGGGTAAAGAAATTGATGTTAAAATAAACGGGCTTGTAAACGGTACAATTAAACCGGTAAACGGCTATACAACAAACAGCGACGGAAAGATTGTACTTAATTATAAAGCAGGTAGCAATGATGAAAAAATTACGGTAAACGCCAGTTTTCAACCTGAAGATTATCCGGATAAAGCAGAAGGAAAAGGTTCGGTAACGGTAAAATCGCCGGAATATGATGCCAAATTGAATTTAAAAAAAACATACGATAAAACCCTGACAACATCTTATAATGATATTAGTAGTAAAGAAGTACACAAACACAATTTAAAAGAATCAATAGAAGCGTCGGCAACCGTCTATCTGACATTGATAGAATCTCAGGATATGCCTGTTTTAAACCAGACCTGGCAATACTTCAAACCAACCAGCGTAAGCATACCTGAAATAAATTATAATTCCACAGAAAATAAATACTCTTCAGGCCCAAAATATGAAACAAATGTTGACTATTACCGGAGTCTCATTAAACAGGAACTGGATGGTAAAGAAACCGTTAAACAGTTGCCATGGATGCTGGTAATTGACAATGAAACAAAAAAAGCGGTTAAACTAATTCCGGCAGGATACGGTATAACATATGAAATTAACGAAACGGAAAAACTAAACAGCACTGTTTATTCCGACCAGGGACCGGAAAAAAGATCGAGTACAACTACTAAAACCAGCTCAAAATCATTCGCACTTGGCCCGGTTGGAGAAGAGATACAGGATAATACGATAAAGAAATCCGACACCTGGATGCAGGATTACCTTAAAAAACAAGGTGTTGAATTACCAGCCGGAGTGACAATACCGAAAATATCCAATGAAGAAACGATTAAAAAAATACAACCTGATATTCTTGTGAAGTTTGGTGATGGGAAAACCAGCTTTGGCGGAGAAGGAACACGTAAAATAAGGAAAGAACTGGAGCATGGTTACCAGGAAGAAAATCTTCACTACAGTTGGAATATGACAGTTAAAAAGAAAAAATAAACACCATCTAAAAATGAATAGCAGGATACAATTCACAGTTATTTTTTTGATAGCGGCGATACCCCTGGTATTGAATGGACAGGAGTCATTCATAGCTGAAATGATAAATGTACAGAAGGGGAAGAAAATTGTCTGCCAGGTTCAATCCGATGGCAATAAATACCGATACGATTTCGAGGAGGATGGCACAAAAGGAATTGTGATAGTAGACCCCTCTGCAAATAAAACAGCTGTTCTGATGCCTGAGAAAAAATTTGTCTTTTACACAGAACTGATGTCTCCGGTGAGCCTGATGAATGACCCCTGCCAGTCATTCAGGTATATGCAAAAGAATTATACTGAAAAGAAGGTGGGGAAAGAAAAAATATCAGGTTTTGATGCAGAAAAGACAGAACTGTATGCCGGCAATCAGAAATTATATACCGCATGGTATTCCGATGATCTGCATTTTTTGATCAGGATGGTTAATGCTTCAGATGATAATACATATATGGAACTTAACAATATAAAAAAGGGCAAAATAGATGCTGATATATTTAAGGTTCCCATTGATTATATCGAAGTGGATGAAAAGATGCGACCGGTGATACCCGAGTCACCTCCGCCTGAATCATGGAATAAAATCCAGGTATCAATCCCTGTAAAACAAGAATTTAAAAGGGGAGATATTATCTCATTCAAAATACCGGAAAGCGGAAATTACAAAGTGATCCTTAAAAATGAAACTGATGACCCCGCTAAAGTCATAAGGATATCGATGAGAGACGGTAAGGAACTTCCCGATAATGAACAGGGACCTCTGAAATACCGCACCAGACGCCTCTATAAAGGAGAATCAAATTCAAGTACTTATAGCTGGAAAGAAGGAGATGATAAAATTATACAGGTTCATGAAGGAAAACTAATTGTAGAAATTATGGCAGATAAATAATAATCCTAATACAATTCC
>Ga0102950_1000636_pt1 | contig 10233 bp, 6 predicted proteins | sample SalPon2A_B_D2_MG_FD_78505 | JGI IMG/M metagenome (GOLD analysis project Ga0102950, IMG submission 78505) | Soil microbial communities from South San Francisco under conditions of wetland restoration - Salt Pond MetaG R2A_B_D2_MG | ecosystem: Environmental > Terrestrial > Soil > Wetlands | place...
CACTTCCGCAAGGAACGTAAAGAACTTTACCAGTTCCTCCTGCGTGACCGTGTTTCCGAACGTCACACCACCGATACCGAGGCTGTCCCATTCGGCCACCACTCCGGCGGCTCCCGACAACCCCTGGTCATCGAACCGGACCATCCGCTCATTGACGAAATACCGACCGGAAATAGTCTTGAGCGTAACCTCGCCACTTAGCGCCAGCAGCGGACCGAGCAGACGATAGAACGAAGTTGCCTGGTTCTTGAACGTGGTGTTCGTCGACTCGACCAATCGTGCCGTTTTGTAGAGAACGAAGAAGCTGGTGAGCAGACGCTCTTCATCGTGTCCCGCGAGGGACCGTCCCGGTCCGGCAACTTCGGGGGTCACGGATTCCATTATTCCCCTCCGTAAATGAATTCGCGGCGGCGGCGCAAAGCTTCGCGCGCCTGGTTCTTGATATCCGGTCGTAAACTTCGTGCAAGCTTCAGCAATGTCCGTTCGCATTTCTCGCTCTGGTTTTGACTGAGCGCTTCAAAGGCGGCATTTCGAAGAAACGCAAGAGATCGGTTCTTCAACGGGTTCAGTGCGGTGATGAAACCGGTCAGATAGCTGACCGAGGCTTCTCCGCCCAGGACGGAATAGGCGCTCAGTAGCGCCTGCTGGTCTTCCTGATCGAGGGTAACAAATTTGGGATCCTCCACCACGGATGAAATGGCTTCGAACGCCGACTTGCCTCTTCGCGCCACAATCGAGGCTACAGCCTCTCGTCGCACCTCAGCATTTACGTCGTCCACGGCTGCGCGAAGAATTTTAAGAGCCTCATCGTTCGGACTGTCTTTGAGGGAAGTTACGAGCGCAAGCCGCACGGAATCATCTTCGTGGTTACATACCCGTGACAGATAGCGAAATGCCTTGTCGTCATCGATGCGGGCGAGAAGAATTACCGAGTTGCAGACAACGTCGGGCCGCTTGTCGTAAAGGCCCTTGGCAACGATATCGATATTGTGCGATCCGTTCACCGTGAGATAGTCAATGATCGCTTTGCGATGGAATTCGTTGTAAATCTCGCCCATCAGATCGGTGATCGATCCCAGTGCCTCCCATCCGAAGCACTCCAGATACCGCTTTAATTCAGTCGATGAGATCTGGGGATTCTCGTTCAATGATTCCGCGAGCATTCTCAGACGGTCGCGGCTTCCGGCGGCGATACGGGCGTCTTTCAGTCGGGTCGCCCAGAGCTGTTGTCGCGGAGCGAGTTTACTCTCGAGATCTTTCAGGTAATTCAGAAGGGAACCGGCTTCGGCAAGTCTCGCCTGACGGACGAATTCGCTGATGATCTTCTCGCAGATGGTTACCGTTTCACCAAACCCCTGAATCTCCGCTTCCTGGTGAAGCATCTCTTTGAGCAACTCGATAGTCGATTCGTACGGTTCAAACTCGGCATCGGCTCCGATTATTTTCCGGATCTCTTCCTGCTCTTCGTTCGATAGCTGGAATTCATCGTTGAAGATGAGAGTGGTATTCGGAATCGACTTCCCGGTCGGGGCGATATCGTCGAAGCCCATCGCTTCGGCAGCTTCGAACGACTTCAGTGAAATTTCATCGATCTCTTCGGTCTGCGTCGATGCCGCCGAGGTGGCATTGCCCGGAATGACCGAGTAAAACACCGTCCGGTTCTTGCCCGATTGATTAGCCTGCGAGGTCTGACCGGTGTCCGAATCAAGAGTGGCGAATTCTATCTTGTCGGCCGGCTCGTCCCCTTCGAAAATCGACTCGTACCCTTCGGAACCGTCGGTAGCGAAGATGGCCTCGTTCGGATTGTCGGATTCGGATGACGCGATATATTCCTGGATGCTGAAATTTTCGTCGTATTGAGAGAGAACGATATCTTCGAGCGTCTTCACACCGAACCGGGTGATACCCGCCTCCCAGATGAGGCCGACTAAATCCGCCGATTTGTCCGGCGTGTTAAGATAGGTCTTGACGGCATCCAGCAGCTTATAGATTTCTTCAGTCTCAAGCCCCTCTTTGAAACTAAATTCGGTGATGCCCGCCTCGAAGAACATTCCGGCCAGATTCTCTTCCTTGGATCGGTCTTCGTAGATAGTCTCCTGCTCAAAGACGAGTCGATCCCGCTCGACCGAGACGGTTATCATACCCAGTTCCGCTACCAGGGCCTCCAGTCGTTCGGCGAACGAGCGCTTCATCGACTGCGGCAGCGGATTGTCCTCAGGATACATCGAAACCACCTTGATGACCTTCAGGAGGTCACGGGCAATTAGCGATAAGTCCTTCAAACGGCTACTGGTATTCTGGCTGGTTTCTATCATGGAAGAATGCCTCTCAATAGATAGGAATATCGGCATTTTCGAGGTGAAATTGAATTTCACGGAGGGCAGAAAAAAGCCCGCTTGAAGCGGGCTCTTTCAGATAATGAAATCGATCTTAGAGGACGACGATCTTATTCCGGCCGCGCTTTACGTGCTTGGTGGCATTGCGGCTGTCAAAAACAGCCTTAGCGTTATCGACGATGAACTGATAATCGTACTGCGTATGATCGGTAAGGATAACTACCAGATCCGCTTTCTTGATCAGGTCTGCCGACAGCTTGACAGACTTGACGGTAGTGCCTTCCCAGGCAAAGCGAGGCACGAACGGATCGTTGAACTGGACCTTGGCACCCTGCTTCTCCAGAAGTCGGATGACATCGAGCGAGGGAGATTCTCGGAGGTCCTTGATATCTCTCTTATAAGCAACTCCGAGAGCCAGGATATTCGATTTCTTCAAACCGCGGGCAAATCTGTCGTTGAGCATGCGGGTGATTCGTTCGACTACATACTCCGGCATATGGCTGTTGATATCGCCGGCCAGCTCGATGAATCGGGCGTAGTAGTTCAACGACTTGAGCTTCCATGAAAGATAGTGTGGATCGATCGGGATGCAGTGCCCGCCCAGTCCCGGTCCGGGATAGAAGCGCATGAATCCGAAAGGCTTCGACGCTGCAGCGTCGATGATTTCCCAGACATCGAGTCCGAGCCGGTCACACATGAGAGCAACTTCGTTCACGAGTCCGATATTCACCGAACGGAAGGTATTCTCCAGCAGCTTCACCATCTCGGCCGCCTGAGTGGATGATACGGTGTGACAATCTGCGATCGTCTGACGGTAGAAACTCGCCGCCACCTTCGTGCATTGCGGTGTTATGCCGCCGACTACTCTTGGCGTATTCTTAGTCGTGTATTTCTGGTTGCCCGGATCAACACGCTCCGGCGAGAAAGCGAGGAAAAAATCCTCACCCACTTTCCTCCCGCTCTTGGACAACAGGGGAAGAATCATATCCTGCGTGGTACCGGGATATGTCGTGGACTCAAGCACAACCAGGGACCCTTTCTTGACGTATGGACTCAGGCTGTTCAGGGCGTTCAGTATAAAGCTAACGTCAGGATCCTTGGTTTTGGACAGCGGAGTGGGTACGCAGATGGAGATGGTATCCATTTTGGCGATATTCTTCCAGTCGGAAGTGGCCGTGAATTTGCCCGATTTGGTCGCTTTGCTGACCGTGCTGTCCGGAACGTCATCGATATCCGACTTGCCCGAGTTAAGCAGCTTCACTTTGGCGTCGGAGATGTCGAATCCGGTGACTTTGAAGCCTGCTTCAGCGAGTTCCATTGAGAGCGGAAGCCCCACATATCCGAGTCCGATCACGCCACTGTTAGCTTTTCTCTGCGTGATCTTTTCGATCAGCTCATCGTAATATTTCTTGTTCTTTCCGCCTTTTTTCGCCATGACGTGTTAACTCCTGACAGTGCCTGTCATTTCTGCGTACGTGGTTGGTTTCTCCAGTAATCCAGGGTGGCCTGAAGAGTTTGTTTCAGATTATATCGGGGGGCAAAGCCGAGTTCCTTAACGGCGCGGCTGTTATCTCCCCTGAGGATCGGTATATCATTCTTCCGAAAGCGGGTTTTGTCAAGGTTTACTTTGATCGGGACGGTCGCCAGTTTCAGCAGGGTGTTGAGAATGGTCTCTATGCTCGTTGCTTTGGCCGAACAAAGATTATAAGCCTCGCCCGGGCGACCTTTCTCCGCCAATAGCCGATATCCTCGGACAACATCCCGGACATCGGAGAAGTCTCTTTTTACGGACAGATCGCCTACCTTCATAATCGGTTTGGCCAGATTTGCCTCAATCGCGGCGATTTGGCGGCAAAACGAAGGTATGACAAAGTTTCGATTCTGCCTCGGGCCGCTGTGATTGAAGGATCTGGAAATGGTGACCGGCAGGCGGTGTCTCGAGAAATAGTACCGACAGGCATATTCGGCCGCCGCCTTTGAGACTCCGTAAGGGGAGACCGGATTGAACGGCTGATTTTCTCTCAGTTTCTTTGTGCCGCCTCCGAAATCGCCGTAACACTCCGAAGTACTGATGAAGACGAGTTTCCTGAGACTTCCAAGTTCCGCGGCTCCCTGCAGGACATTCAACGTACCGTCGAGATTCACTCGATAAGTCAGTCTCTCCTGACCGAAAGAGAGTCCGACCGATGAAAACGCTGCCAGATGAAAGACGAGATCAGGTTTCAGACGGTGCAGTAACTTGCGGCAGCGCTCGGTGTCGAGTATGTCAAGGTCGACCGTCTCGATTGAGCCCTTCAGATGACTGATATTCTCAAGTTGATCATCTTTGAAGACCGACCCGGTGACTTTATATCCACTGCTAAGCAGTTCCTCCGCGAGGAAGGATCCGGCAAACCCGGCGATTCCGGTGATGAATGCAGTACGACGCTTCATTTCCGGTTGGAGAGTCTTTCGATATCGGCGTCCAGCATCATTTTGACGAGTTCTTCGAAGCTGACCTTCGGTTCCCAGCCGAGCTTTTCGCGAGCATAGCCGGAATCTCCGAGGAGCAGATCAACTTCGGCCGGTCGGACGAATCTCGGATCGGTGGTGACGTACTTTTTGTAATCCAGATCGGCGTGGCCGAAAGCTGCTTTCACGAAATCTTCCACCGAGTGAGTCCTGCCGGTCGAGATGACAAAATCCTCCGCCTTGTCCTGCTGAAGCATCAGCCACATCGCGCGTACATAGTCACCGGCGTATCCCCAGTCACGTTTCGCGTCGAGATTCCCCAGGGCGAGTTTGTCGGCGAGACCGAGCTTTATCTTGGCGACGCCGTAGGTGATTTTCCGAGTGACGAATTCACGCCCCCGCCGCGGCGATTCATGGTTGAAGAGAATACCGGAACAGGCGTGGAGACCGTAGCTCTCCCGGTAGTTAACAGTGATAAAATGGCCGTAAACTTTAGCTACGCCGTAAGGAGACCGGGGATAAAACGGCGTCTTTTCGGTCTGAGGAACCTGCTGGACTTTTCCGAACATCTCGGATGACGATGCCTGGTAGAATTTGATGTTCTTGTCGACGAGCCGGATAGCTTCGAGCATCTTGGTGACGCCGATAGCATCGAATTGCCCGGTGAGCACCGGCTGATTCCAGCTCGTGGGGACGAACGACTGCGCCGCCAGATTGTAGACCTCATTCGGCCGGTGTTCTTCGATCAGATTCACGATTGAGAGTTGGTCAAGCAGGTCGGCCTGTACAAGCGTGATCTTATCTTTGATATGGTTGATCCGTTCGAACGATTCAGTGGAGGCTCTACGGACCATCCCGACCACTTCGTACCCCTTCTCGAGGAGCATCTCGGCGAGATAAGAGCCGTCCTGGCCGGTGATTCCGGTAATTAGTGCTTTCATGGTTCGGCGTCCTTTATCCTTACTATTACCCTATTTATCTTGTTAATGTGACTGGACTTATCAATCCGTCTCGAACGGCTCGAATATATGACCGCTCCCGCCTCCGGTCAACTTGAATTCGCCTTATCCGTCTTACGCACGCGGAGGCCGCCGGATCCAGGAAATCATGTCTTGATAATAGTGGGACGGAGCCCGATATTGATAATTGTTCACTCGTCAGGGAGAATCTATGAAATCTGTTTTGACCTTTTGTCTGGCCGGCCTCCTTGTTGCAGGACAGGCAAAAGCGGTGGAAATGCAACGCAAAGGAGTCAATTTGTCACTCGACAAACATTCGGCCGATTCGCTGCTGGACATAGCCGACGAGTTCTTTCAGGCCAACGAAATTGACAGTGCACTGGGCCAGTACGAGCGGGCACGTCAGCGAGCAGTTGAAGAGTCCGATAGCTCGGTTGAAGTGGAAGCACTCTCCCAGATTGCCCGAATGAACCTGATTCTCGGAAACAGGGATGAGGGGATGGCAGCGCTGGACCGGGCCGCTTCGATGGCGAAAGACTCGGAGCCGATGGGCTGGTCGCGATATTTAGGGGTAAAAGGGAGATTCGAGTGGAAAGAGAATGATCTCGACTCGGCCCGCAAGACTTTCGATGAGCAGTACACCTACTGCGTGGTGAACTCGCTGGACGGACGGGCGGTCGATGCTGCTCATATGATGGCTATCGTCTCGGAGACGCTCGATGAACAAGTGCGATGGAGCCAGATGGGTATCGAAGCGGCCGAAAAAGCCGGGCAGGAGCGATGGCTCGGCCCGCTCTGGAACAATCTCGGCGGTATCTACTATGATAATAAGATGTTCGATTCTTCGCTGAACTGCTATCGGAAGGCGCGTGAGTACCATTGGCGATACTCGACAGAGACGGCCAAGCTGTTCGCCGATTATCATATCGGCATGGTTCTCGGCGCCATGGGACGATTCGAAGAAGCTCAAACATGGCTGCGACCGGTGCTGGCGTGGGCCGAGCGGCTCGACAATCATTCGGCGATAGCTCAAGCGTGCGAGGATCTGGGGGAGATCGAGGTGCTCAACGGAAGGAAGCCGGAAGGACTCACCTATCTTCGGCGGGCCCGAGATGAATTTCAAAAGGCAGGGTACGAATCTTCCATGCCCGACATCTGGATCCATATCAATCAACGTATCGCTGATCTCGAGAAATAGGCCGAAAGTACGGACCGGTAATGACAGCAAGAAGTGCAAGCGGCGGCAGCCAAAAGAACAACTCGCTGACTTATATGATCGCCGCGTATTTGATAACCGGCACCGCGTTTGTCGTTTTCTCGTTCTTTCCCGAAGGTCATGTCTGGGGTTTCAACCTCCTTGCCTTCTTTCCCCCCGCGGTCCGTTATATAAGCATCCCGGTCATTCTGGTGATTCCTCTCGTAGTGGTAACGCTTGTTCGCAGACGCGGGACCGGTAAAGCGACTGACTCACCCGAAGGTACGCGGCAGTTCCTTTTGTTCGCGCTCGCCATCACGGTCATCAGCGCCGTTCTCTTCTACTTCTTTCGAACGATTACCCATTTCGACGGTGATGGGTACATCTCACTTTCAAATCTCTATGGTGGTGCCGCTGTAGTGAGAGCGCACAACTACATCCCGGTTAAGTTGAAGCTTGCACTCTATGCCTGGTTCGGGAAAGGCGGGGAATCCACCGCACTCTTAGTATACCAGCTTGTATCCTACGGCGCAGGCGTTCTCTTTCTCATCACAAGTGCTATCGCTGCGGTTATTCAGTTTAAGACGTTGCGAAACCGACTGCTCTTCTTCCTCGGCATGGCGGTTGGCGGTTACTCGATGCAGTTTTTCGGATATGTCGAGAATTACTCGCTCTTCCTTGCCTCCATCGCCATCTATCTGTTGGCCGGTATGCTTATTCTCAACGGGAGTTGGCCAAGATGGGTTATTGTCATTGCGAACGGCTTCGTTGTTCTCATGCACATATTCGGACTCCTGCTCTTGCCCGCTACTTTGTACATTCTGGTTCGAAAGACGCGTCTTGCCGGTTGGTGGGAAGAACGGACGGTGCTCGTCAAGGCTTCTGCGGTGTTGGCTTGTCTGATCGTCGGTCTTGGATTCTACTTGTATCTGTCCAGAGTCAGCTATTTCTTCCGCTTCGCCTTTCTTCCTTTGTTCGCGAACCAGTTTACCGCTACCGGATATACTATCTTTTCGCCCGGTCATCTGCTCGACATTGTCAACTTGCTGTTTCTGCTCTGTCCCGGCCTGCTGATTTTGATTGTCGGAATCCCCAAGCGTCGCGGATCCTCGACTGACATGAGCCTGAGTATATTTCTCGGCCTGGCTGTTTTAGGTTCGTTCCTGGCGATCCTCCTGATCGATCCGAAACTGAGCATGCCCAGGGATTGGGACCTCTTCGCATTCCTCGGGGTATCTTTAAATATGTTTCTGCTTGTTCTGGCGTTGGGCAGGAAAGGGAGGAACGGCGTGGTAGGTGTGTCCCTTGCCGTGATCACTGGCGCGATGTTTCTCTCATCAGCGGTTGCTACGAGAACTCACGACCAGGTTGCGATCGCGCGGCTCCGTAACACCATCAAGCTCGATCCGGTGAGAAATCGTAACAGCGGCTATTTTATCGGGCTTTACTATTCACAGAAGGGAGATGCTGCTCGGGGAGAAGCTGAACAGAAGGCATGGAAGGCGACGCTGGTCGATGACTCTTTGTCGGTGGGAGCATTCAGTCGCCTGCAGTCGGACAACCCGGAATCAGGGGTTGCAGCCTGTCGGCAAATCCTCAAGATCAATCCATGGTTTTCGGGAGCATACAACGCACTGGGTGGATATTTTATCCGCACCGGGCAACTCGACTCGGCCCGCGAGTATCTCAGAACTGCTATCGGTTTGCAGTCAGGATTCGGTATCTATTGGAACAGTCTTGGCTGGGTGGAGATGAAGCTCGGCAACGATCGCGAAGCGGAGCGGTGCTGGCGTAAATCTGCGGACCTCGATACCACTCTGGCCGATCCTTTGTTGTATCTCCTCGACCTGTATCATCGACAGGGGCGCGAGAAGGATTTCTACAAATGTCTGATTGAGGTGGGGGGACGACCGGGCGTACCCAACAGCACGCTCTACCAGCTTGCCTGGTATTACTGTCAGCAAAGTCAATGGGGAAAGGCGCGGGGAGTTTTCTATCGCATGGTCGCGAACAAGCTCGACTCGGCCCACTATCAACAGATCGTTACTCAGTACCCGCAGCTTCTCGGCGGCAAAGAGCCGGAGGAAGGCGACAGTGCCGTCGGAAAGTAAGGACTCGAAATACATTCTCGCGGCGTATTTTCTTACCGCGGCGTTGCTCACAGTTTTCTCCTTCTTTCCGGAAGGACGAGTGTGGGGATTCAATCTGCTTGCATTCTTCCCGGTCGGCTTTCGATATGCCCTTATTCCGATTCTCCTGCTCGTACCTGTGGTGACTGCATTCATAGCGCCGAAACTCGCGTCAGATAGTTCAGCAGATATGGTGAGCGCATCGGGAAGGTTCGTTTGGTTCGGGGTGGCACTTGTGATAGTCGGTGCGGCGCTGTTTTTCCTGTTTCGTGCGACTACCTATTTCGACGGAGACGGGTATATCTCGCTGTCGAATCTTTCCGAAGGAGCGAGGTTCGTCAAGTGGGAGGATTTCGGTGCGATGGCCGTGCAGATCGGTTTGTATTCGCTCTTTGGTAAAGGGGGGAATGAGACAGCGGTGCTCGTCTATCAACTGATTTCCTATCTGTCAGGTGTGCTCTTTCTCACTGTGGTTCTTCTGATGGCGCGGGAGCTTTTTGCTCGGCTAAGTGAGCAGATCCTGTTTGTGCTCGTCATGGCTACCGGCGGTTATGCCCTCATGTTCTTCGGCTATGTTGAGAACTATCCGCTCTTTATAGTCGCGGTTCTTCTCTATCTGTATGTCGGTGTGCTGGTGCTCAAGCGAGGAATTTCCCGATGGTGGGTCCTTGCCGCAAATATAGTCGCAGCCTTCTTCCACATTCTGGGGCTGACCCTGTTGCCGGCGACCGTCTATTTGCTCGTTCGAGAGAGCAAGCTCGGGAAATGGCTCAGCGAAAGATCGGCGCTGATGAAAATCTCTTTGGCAGTACTTGCGATAGCCTCAGTCGCCGCATGCTTCTTTTATCTGTTCTTTACCAGTTACCCTTTCAGATTCGCCTTTCTGCCGGTAGTTCGGGACCGATTCACCGCCAGCGGCTATACGATGTTCTCCGGCAAGCATCTGTTGGACCTTGTCAATCTCCTGATACTGCTCAGTCCCGGCCTCCTCGTGCTCGCTGTCTTCGGCATATCGACAAGGGAGCGGCGCACTGCCACCAGTCATTTGCTCCGATTTGCCGCTCTGGTTCTCGCCTGCACCTTGACTTCCGTACTGATTTTCGATCCAAAGCTCGGCATGGCCCGCGATTGGGATCTGTTTGGGTTTGTCGGGGTCACGCTGA
>Ga0102950_1000637_pt1 | contig 10227 bp, 6 predicted proteins | sample SalPon2A_B_D2_MG_FD_78505 | JGI IMG/M metagenome (GOLD analysis project Ga0102950, IMG submission 78505) | Soil microbial communities from South San Francisco under conditions of wetland restoration - Salt Pond MetaG R2A_B_D2_MG | ecosystem: Environmental > Terrestrial > Soil > Wetlands | place...
ATCTAATTTATATTCTACGGCGCGTGAATAGGGTGAAGGTAAATGCTGGTTACCATTATCAAATAATGTTATAACTCCGTTAGGTAAAGTGCTTACATCATGCTGAAAAGAAAAATATGTGGGTGCATTTTCCGCATGTTCATTTATAAAAGTAAAATCATTTTGTTTGCCTCCCAGTATCCACATTATGTTCCCGGTTTGACGGTTTATCTTTATTATACATGAAAGATGTCTCATAGAAACAAGTATATTGCCGTCATTATCAACAACTAAAGCATTTGCATGAATAAGATTTATATCTGATGTAGTTAAGTCAATATATGAATCGGTAATCGGCAGATAGTCCCAGCTGCGCCACTGAAATACAACATTCTTTGAGGCATCGAGTTCCTGTACAACAACACCGGCAACTATAGCGTCCGGATTACCGTCGGGTACAATCTTACTCATGTCAACCGGCTCCGGATCGTTTGCAAATAATAACGCATGACCATTCGGAAGAAGTAAACAATCATGCCCATTGGCTTTATATCCATTGCCGCACTGCAAAGTATCAATCGGATTAAATGATGTATCCAAAATCATCCTTTGTCCGTTCCCCTTTAGGTTGTAAGAAAGATCTCCATTCGGCTCCATCTTAAATAGATTTGCAGATCTAGGCAGTGCCAAATAATTTACGGCGCTTCCGTCATTTCTTAAAATCATTAGATAATTTCCAATTGATGTGTTTGTACCGCGTGATTGATTTGTTATAAAAATATCACCTGGTGCAGGGTTATTTGAAATATCAACTGTCAATTTGGGGAAATTAAGCGGTAAAGAATCAGAAACTGTAATTCTTGAAAATGGTTTATCCTTTGTCAGCAAATTATTTTGTCCATTTGATGTTATTTCTGTATTGTTAAATAATTTATTAGCATCGATTGGTTTTGATAATGGCGTTGTATGAAATTGAAAAGATAACTTAGAAAATCCGCTTCCATTTATTGTTTTAATCCCGGGTTTTACCGTTACTTTTACAACTTCATTTGGTGAAAATTTATCTTTAGGCATGAATAAAATTGTTTTATTATCATCAGAAAGTTTTATAACTCCCGGATGATTTCCGCTGATACTTCCTTCAATAATGAATTCATCTTGTGAAATACATGATTTATCAATATAATCAGCAGATTTTAATATGATATTCGTACTTAGAGACACCAGTATAGAATTATCTTTTGGTGAAATGTATTCAAAAGATTGAGGGTAAATTATAATATTAAAAAGAAATAAAAATAACAGAAATGGATATGATGCTTTCATGTAAATCCAATTATTTAAAAGATATAATTTTATTAAAAATTAATTACACAAAATATAATTCTAATATAATAATCGGAAAGAATATATTTAATAATTATTATTAACGATTTAAAAAAAATTCAAAAACTAATTCTTAATCTCAACTAAAATTACAATAAAACTCCAATTGATTAATGTTTACGGAACGTAAAATATTAAAAAATGAAGATGAATCTGAAATATTTTTAGAGTATTTAGGGCATTAAATACCGAGATTTGAATCAATCAGAGGAGAAAGGAATTAGGAAGTATATGAAACAAAAATTTTTTAGTAAAATAATTTATCCCTTAATCGCTGGCTTTTATTAATCATTCGTGTGTTTGTTTAATTTAGTATGATCGGAAACGATACCGATAAGTGCTACAGGATTATCATTTTCATCTTTAATAACAGAAGTTGAAAGATGTACGGTGAATTCAGTCCCGTCTTTTTTCCTATTTATAAGTTCACCTTTCCAGCCTCCTTTCAATGTTTTCTGTAAAATATCATCGTAAGTCGTATGCAGAAATTGAGGCCGGACAATATTAATATCTTTTCCGACTAATTCTTCTTTAGTGTAACCGTAAGTTTGAATGAAAGCTTTATTCACAAAAAGGATATTATTTTTCATATCCGTAATTGTAATGCACTCACTAACACTTTCAACTGCATGAGCAAACATTTTAAGCTTTTCACCCGATTGGATAACATCAGTAATATCGAGAGCGAATGCAATAACACCGGCTATTTTATAGTCGGTATCAAGCCACGGAATTTTGTCTGTACGAACCCATCTGATTTTATCACTTATAGTGACAGGTTCAATAATGCCTAGTTTTGGTTTACTGGAATTAATAACTTCAAGATCGTCTGCAAAATATTTGTCCGCAAAAGCTGGGAAAAGTTCATTTGCAGATTTCCCTTCTATCTCCTCAACGCTTCGATCAGCAAAAATAGCAGCTGCTTTATTTATACGAATAAAATTGTTCTGAGTATCCTTAAACCATATTGTAGCAGGGGATGCATCAATGATAGTCCGGAGCTGATATCTTTCCGCTGCTAATTGAAGCTCGAGTTTTTTCCTTTCTGTAATATTTCTGATTATACTTTTAAAATATTTTTTACTTCCCAAATCGATGAGGTATGTATTAACCTCAACAATGACCATGGTACCGTCTTTTTTAAGATGTTTCGTTTCAAATATTAAGGGATTGCCTAATTTAGCTATGTCACGCCTATATTCGATATCATTCTTAGTATCTGGAGATCTTAAATCATAAATAGAAAGCTTGAGCATTTCTTCTTTTGAATAGCCGTAAAAATTAAAAGCAATTTCATTTGCATCAATAATTTTCATTTCTGTATCGAAGAGAATGACAATATCGTTTGAATATTTTATAAGGTAGTCTAAATAAATTAATATGTCCTGCCTCTGTTCATTTGAATAATTTTTGATGTGTCTGGATTTAATTTTATAGATTTGTATAAATGAAAAAAGAATTATTAAAACCAGAATAATAATTATTATGGTTTCCATTTCTAAAAATTACTTTTGTCTTATTTAAAGAATAATGTAAGAAACTCCTTTTGTTTAATATAGTGATAATAAATTAATTAATACATGAATAATTTATATTAAATAATAAAACCCCCAAAAAATGATAAAAACATGAACTTTTATTTGCTAAACTTAAGGAGGTGAGGCAATATAAAAATAAATTAAAGTTTTTATGAAGTAATACATATATTTCTTTTATAAAAAAATGAACTTATTGAAATAAACAGAGGGAAGATAATGTGGAAATATAGAATTACCTCTGCGGCTTTAATTGCTGCCGCATTATTTTTTGCAGGATGCGCCGGAACGGAAAATGTTTCGCAGACTGATTCATTCGCTCTTCTGCATAATAAAATTGATTCGGTCTTTAACCAGCAGTATTTTGCACATGCACACTGGGGTGCATTAATTAAATCTCTTTCAACAGGCAAGGTTTGGTATAAAAGAAATTCAATTAAAATGTTTATGCCCGCATCTAATGAAAAGGTACCCACTGCGGCAAGTGCATTAACAGTACTTAGTCCGGATTTTAAATTTGAAACCGACTTATGTTATAACGGCAGTATAGACGGGGATACACTTAAAGGAGATTTGATTGTATTCGGCAACGGAGATCCTACACTGTATGATCATTTTCAAAAAGATCCCCGCGATCTTTTTAGATCATGGGCAGAGATGCTTAAGGAAAAAGGAATAGATAGTATTTCCGGAAATATTATAGGGGATGATAATGCATTCGATGATGAGGACCTGGGTTACGGATGGTCATTTGACGGATTGGATTCCTGGTATTCGGCAGAAATAGGTGCATTGCAGTTCAACGAAGATTATGTGGACCTAAATATAGTACCTCCAGCAACGGCCGACAGTGCTGTTAAAATTATTCCAAACGTTCCTTCTAAGTATTTTACAATTATTAATAATGTAACTGTTTCGGATACCGGCCGGACACGGGTTTATGTTTCCCGGCCTTTTGGAGCTAATGATATTCATGTTGAAGGTGTAGTAAGAGCGGGGAGTCATGCTTTTGAAAGATCACCTTCTATTGACAATCCAACTTTATATTATGTAACAGTATTGAAGGAAACACTTGAAGGGGAGGGGATAAAAGTCGGAGGCAAACCAGTTGACTGCGATGATATAAAAGGCTGGAATCATAAAGCATCGGATTTTGCTGAGATAAACAAACATTTTTCTCCACCGTTAAAGGATATAATTAAAGAGATGCTTAAGAGAAGTCAAAATCTTTATGCAGAAACTATGACAAGGACTTTAGGCTGGTACACAACAGGTTTGGGTTCGTTTAAGGCAGGTAAAAAAGTTGTAGAGGCGGTTCTTAAAAATTTCGGTATAGAACCGGGTACTTATGAATATAGGGATGGTTCGGGATTATCGAGGTATGATTATATTAGTCCGGAAGAGGAAGTTAAGATACTAGAAGGTATGACTAAAAGTCCTTATTGGAATGACTGGTATGATGCTCTGCCGGTTGCAGGAGTTGACGGAACTTTGCGAAATAGAATGAAAGGTACTGCTGCCGAAAATAATGTTCATGCAAAAACCGGAACTATAGCTAATGTTCGTGCGTTATCAGGGTATGTTACTACCGGAAGTGGCGAGCACCTGGTTTTTTCTTTTTTGGTGAACGGATATCTTTTACCATCTAAAGATACAGAGGATATAACCGACACGATTTTGGAAATGCTGGCGAATTATAAGGGAAAATATAACCAAAATATTCAAGCTTCAATAAAATAGATAAACTAGAATATCGGAATTTTAATTGATTTAATTTATAAACGAAAGTAAGACGAAAGTAATATTAAGATGAAAGTGTCATTCCGGTCTTTGAGCCGGAATCTCAGAAAATATGTTTTTTAATTATAAAAGTTATACTGGATATCTTAAAATATGATTGGAACCGAATTAAAAAAATTGTTCTTTGTGTTTTTATCCTTGTAATAACAGTTGCACTTGGATCATGTAATAATGGAAATCCTGTAGGTCCGAATCAATCTTCAACTTTTCTATACGGTTAAGTTGTTGATAATCAAGGTAATCCAATTGACGGAGTAAAATTTCATTATATTCCTAACTTAGTTCACAGGTCAGCTCCCAAAAGCAGGCTTAACGAAGTAACTTCTTCCATCAGAATTAATTTTACAATTCCGCGAAAAACTTTTGTTAACCTTTCAGTTTATAGATTATATACAAAAAATCTAATATTAACTTTAGTTAATGATACACTATCCGCTGGATCGCATACTGCTGCTTTTAATGATTCAAGTATAACAGACGGTGTCTATTATTATCGACTTAAAATGGATACCACGGTTCTTATAAAATATATTCTGCTCATACAAGATACAGCTTCGCTGCCTTTTACTAATCCTTTAGCTGTTACTAATTCATCCGGCCAATTTTCCGAACCGATTGGTGTTTTTGGAATCGGGATGCGATTTTTAATTTCTTCAACGTCAGATCCCGCACCAATTGATACGGAATTTATATCGAATACAATTCAGGTTGTTCTCACTAAAACAGGTTATAAAACCTTAACGATTCCTCTAACAATTGATACTACTAAGTCTTTAAATAAAAGATTTGTATTAGAAAAATAAATTATAGAATTAAAAATTAATTTAAGAATAATTTAAAATAAAAAAGTAATACTCCTATAGAAGCGAAAATACAATAATAGCCGAACCACTGCCAGCGTCCGTTTTCCAGCCATCGGGAAAGTAATTTTAATGCAAGCAGGCCGGCAAGAAAACTGAATACCATGCCGACAATACCCGGCATAAAAAGATGCAAAGGAGAACCATGCCCTCTAAGTGAATGGTCCTTTAATAATCGATAGGCTTCCCTTGCAATTGCCGGCGGAGTTAATACTACTGCCAGCGCAAAACTGAACTCTTCAAGTTTCTGCTTGTTTAATCCGAATAACAGTCCGGCGGAAATGGTAGACCCTGAACGGGAGAAACCGCGAGAAGGTATTGCAAGCCCTTGAACAATTCCAATCCATATGGAATGATTTGATTTAATTTCTTCAATATGTTTTATTTTTGATTCACGCTTTCCTGAATAAATAATTAAAATACCTACTATTGCCAGAGCGATTGTAATTAAAGGCAAATCGGAAAATAAACTTTCAACCTGCGCATTCTTCGTACCGTGCATAAAAACTTTTTCAATTAATTCTATTAGTCCGAAGCCGACAATACCTGTAAAAAATGATGCGATAATAATCTGGATGACAAAATCGCGAAGCTTTTTTACAGAAGTAAAATAATCGCGTTTCCATCCTTTCCAGAAATAAACTATAACAGCGAACATAGTACCGGTATGAAGCATAACAAGAAGCATTGTCATTTCGGGAGCAGAAGGATGCAATCCCAAAAGCTTTTCAGCAATTATTACGTGAGCCGAACTAGAAACGGGAAGTAATTCGCATGCACCCTGGACTATTGCAAGAATAAGAACTTGTATAAAAGTAGGCATAAAATGTAATCCGCAAATTATGGTTTTAAATTGAGGCAAATATAGAGTAATTAGATGAAAATAAAATAATGATAAATCACAAATTTTATTTTCAATTGGTATTAATTAAATATTAATTTTTTGCTCCCCGTCATCTTTATAAAATCTTTAACTGTCGGGTTAATTTCTTTCAAATGGAATTTGCGCTAATAATTAATTTTAGTTAAAAATAATTGACTTTATAGAAATAATAAATTAAAATAATTACATATAATTTAAATACTTGGGGATTCTTCAATTTCGTTTTCATGTTTCCTGTCTAAGTTACTTCGCCCTAAATTGATTAAGGTCTCATTCATACTATAATAGTTTCTAGTGCTTTTGGGAAATATATTATTGGTGACTTTATGCTGATTAAAAGGGTTATATATTTTAAACAATTATTGTGCATTTCATCATTTCTTTTGTTACAATCTATTTCTTTCCCCCAGAATATTAAGGGAAATGTCGAAGGTTATATTATTGATAGCACGGGAAAATCAATTGAAGGGGTAGATGTTTCTATTTTCGGGCCAGCATTGCAGGGTAATAGAGGTGGAATAACTGACAAAGCCGGATATTTTCGTATCTTAACTTTGCCGGTAGGTATTTACACTTTAAAAATAAGTCATGTTGGATATTCTAACTTACTCATTGAAAATGTGTTTATACAAATGGGTAAAACAACTTACTTAAGTGAAGTAAAATTACTTAGAAAAGCCATTAATCTTCCTGAAATTATTATATTCAGTAATAAACAAGTAATTGATCCATCATCAACTGATTATGGTGCAAATATTTCTTCCGTTGATTTTGATCCGCTTCCGGTCGATAGAGATTATAAAAGCATAATAACCTTTTTACCGCAGGCAAATGCTAGTTATTTTGGGGATGAAGCAAATATCGGTGGGGCAACCGGATTTGAAAATAAATATTTTGTTGATGGAATTGAGGTCACGGATCCTTTAATTGGGGCAAGCGGGACAAACCTTCCTTATAATTTTATTAAAGAAATAGAAGTTAAAACCGGCGGATATAATGTTGACTCAAGGAGTTCCCTTGGAGGCCTTATAAATGTTGTTACATATTCAGGCTCGAATGATTTTCATGGATCGATATTCAGTTTCTATACAAGCAATAGTCTTGCAGAAAATAAAAAGTTAGGTTCATTAGATATTAAGCAGGGAAATTTTTCTCACTATGATATGGGATTTGATTTAGGCGGTCCTATTATTCTTGATAAACTTTGGTTTTATACAGCATACAACCCAACGTTTAATAGAAGGAATGTAGACATTCCTAACTTTGGAACTTCTGTAGATAAAACTATTATGCACTCTTTTGCAGGTAAATTAAGTTGGAAAGCTTCCAACAATTTGAATCTTATTTTTACTATAACCGGTGACCCGACACAGCATGATGCAATTGGTTTGGGAATAAATGTTCCTCCTTCCGGTTTAGCCAACCTGGATCCGTATCTGCAGAATATTATTCAGGGTGGTATTAACTATTCCATAAATGGTACTTATTCTTTAGGAAATAATATATTATTGCAGGCTTTAATTGCTAGAGTTGATAGGCATGATACCGGTGAAGGTTCTACTGAATTAGGACGAGATGAATTATTATTTCAAGATAATTTGAATAATGTTTGGTCTGGCGGTGTTGGCTCCAGCTGGGACTCATTCAGACATAGTACTTTAGGCAAAATATCCGGAACATTAATTTTAGGTAATCATATTATAAATGGAGGCATTGAATACAAAACTAATGGAGTTAATAACATTTATGATTATCACAGCATTACCAGATATGATTCTGTTAATTTTGGAGAAAGTATTGGTAAAGGATTTGGTGAAGTTAGTAATAGAATTCCGTCAGTTTTTTTACAAGACAGCTGGAGAATATTTCAAAGATTCAATTTGACGGCAGGGATTAGATGGGATGGCCAGTCAATCATAGGTTCGAACGGCGAGGTTGTTCAGACAGTGAAGGTTCCGATTCAGCCTCGTATCGGATTTGTTCTTTTATTGGATGAAAATGACAATCAAAGAATATTTGGTTCCTTTGGCAGATTCTCTCAAGAATTCGCATTATTTCAATCTGTAAATTATCACTCAGGAAATGGTTATGATTACTGGATACTTTTTGATCACAATCCGCAGATAGATAATACAGGGGGCGATACACTTTATAACTTTAAACATGAAATCAGACCTGAAGTTAAAGATTTACAGGGTCAATATTATGATGAATTTAGTCTTGGTTATGAAAGAATAATTGCATTTGGCATTAAAGCAGGAATTCAAGGTGTATACAGAACGCTCCGCCAAACAATTGATGATGTATATTTACCAAATGAAAACCGGTATCAGTATGGCAATCCGGGAAGCGGTATTTTATCGGAATGGCCGAAACCTCATCGGGATTATAAGGCGTTAGTTCTAACTATAGAAAAACACGGAGGTGAACATTTTAATTTTCTGGCTTCTTATGTACTTTCCAGAGATTTCGGGAACTACGGAGGTTTGTTCGATGCTTCATATCATAGTTCCTTTCCGAATGCCAATTCAATGTTTGACGATCTTTCTGCTTCATGGATCAATACTACAGGCCTTATCCCTAATGATAGAACCCACGTTTTTAAGTTTTCCGGATATTATAAATTTTCATTTGGACTGATAACAGGGATATCATTTGTTGCCGAAACGGGTACACCGCTTAGCGTTTATGCTCCTACAAACTATGGAATTAAATTTCTTACTCCCCGCGGCACAAACGGCAGGGCTCCGGCAATTTGGGATCTAAATGCCCGTATAATGTACGATTTAAATATTTTATCTTCTTTACAGACTAAATTAATTCTTGATTTTTTTCATATAGCAAGCCAGCGAAAACCGGTGGATATAGACCAGCGAAAATATTTAAATGTCGATGAGAATGGAAGTCCTATTGATCCAAACCCGACCTATGGCCAGGCTTACAGCTATCAGCCTTCAATGTCAGTTCGTTTAGGAGTGGAAGTTGATTTTTAATTGTTAAAAATAAAATGAATATAAAAAGAAAAAATAAAATCCGTGTGCGACTAAATATTAATTGTTTTGGAATGATTATAGTGCTTATATTCTTGTTCTCTGGTATTACAAAAGCTCAAAATTATTTTATAAAATATCTTACTACAAAAGATGGCTTAACTAATGGATGTATCCACGATATAGTTCAAGATAAAAAGGGTTTCATGTGGTTTGCTACGGAAGCCGGCTTGAATAGATATGATGGTTACGAAATTAAAACTTATAGTTTTGGACAGAATCAAATAAGATCAATTTATGAGGATAGTACTAGTGACAGTAAATATTTGTGGATTGGAACCGGCAGCGGCGGCTTGATTAAATTTAATGAAGAAAATGAAAAATATACTCAATATCGTCACATAAAAGATGATCAAAGTAGTATAAGTGATAATCAAGTTAACAGCATTTGTAAAGATAAAGATGGTTTCATATGGGTGGGAACTAATAATGGAGGTCTAAACAAATTTGACCCTCATACCGGTAAATTTACATCTTACCTTAATAATCCTAATTATCCGTATAGTATAAAGTCAAACAGTGTTATGACTGTTCTTGAGGATTACCTTGGTTACATTTGGGTTGGGACTTATTATGGTGGACTAGATAGGTTTGATCCAAAAACAAATAAATTTTATCACTACTAACCGACTAAAAAAAATAAGGAGCTACTAAGCAAGTAGCTCCCGGATGTCGTAATTTTGTTGTAAGCAAAAACAAACAAGAGAACGACATGAGTAAAGATAGTGAAATAA
>Ga0102950_1000638_pt1 | contig 10224 bp, 4 predicted proteins | sample SalPon2A_B_D2_MG_FD_78505 | JGI IMG/M metagenome (GOLD analysis project Ga0102950, IMG submission 78505) | Soil microbial communities from South San Francisco under conditions of wetland restoration - Salt Pond MetaG R2A_B_D2_MG | ecosystem: Environmental > Terrestrial > Soil > Wetlands | place...
ATTTCTTTATTCCATTTATTAGCGGTATTTTTGCACAAACGTCTAATTAAAGCGGTTTTGGTACCATATATATTACAATAACATGGACAGCTTTGGTAAAAAACTCAGGGAATGCAGGGAAGCCAAAGGGCTTTCACAAAGCGAACTGGCAAGGCAATTAGGAACTAATCATTCCATTATTGGTAAATATGAACGAGATGAAGTTAAACCGACTGTTGATGTAGTTAAAAAGATTGCCAGCATACTTGAAACAACTGTAGGTTATCTTTTAGGAGAGTCTGATGATACTAATTTGCTTAAAGACCCTACCATGCTTAAAAGGCTTAATGACATTAACCACCTTCAAGAAAAGGACAGGGATAATATACTTTATACACTTGATGGTTTATTACGGGATGCTAAAGCCCGTCAAGCTTACGGTAGTTAAATTATGAAAGAGGCTTGGGATTTTTATATCAGTTTATTTACGCATGAAAATGTGGCTGTCAGGGTTGGTGCTTATGGTGCAACTTTGGCGACTTTATCTTTCCTTATTACATTCATTTTTAAGCCCATTTCCTCAAAGATTAAGACTAATTCCGGTAAGTTAAAAGTTAGGCATTCAATAAATCAGCAACTTGTACAGACATTTGGCATTTATCAAGATATGGCTGCTGCCGACCCTCTTTTTACAGCTATCATAACAAATACAGGTAATACGGCAAAATACGTAAAAAGCATTAACGTAAAGACTTCCCGTAAAATTGACGGCTTTGACGAATGGGGCGCTCCCAATATTAACGGGGCATTTCCAATTAAATTAGAGCCAGGACAACAATTCAAACATGAGTTTTCTATTGGTGCTCTAACAAATAATGTTCTAAGAAAACTACAGCCCTTCAGTACGGTTAGGTTTTTGGTTTATGATACTTCCGGTAAAAAATATTATTCCGATAAAGTAAAAGTGAAGCAACTTACAATGCAACTTGGTGTTGCCAGTAACTTTAATGCAAAGAGATAAAAAAACCCGGGTGATGCCGGGCTTTAATCTTTATAATTTCCAATGTGTTATAATTTGCTTCATTAAATACTCATGAACTTTTTTATCTATCGGGTAAATATCTTTGTCCTTAGGTTTATTATTAAAAATAACAGGTAAGTTAAATTCACCATACTTAACATCTTTTTCCTTAATGACAAAGTATATAAATTCTGAATGAATGTTATAATACTGATAAATACTGTCCGATTTAATGTTGATAAAAGTGCTATCATATGCATTAACATCAAAAGCCTTTTTCATTATTCTATCGTTCTTCTTAATCATAATGCTATCTTCAATGCAGCTTCCTTTCTTAATAAAATATTGTCTATACTCATTAGGTCTTTCGACAATCACAATGTAATTGTCCTTTACTTTGTATAACAAATACTTTTCGCTTTTAAGACTATCGTTAAAGCATTCTTTTACAACTTCCTTTGCATTAATAATACTTAAAGAATCAATATTTTGAGCGAACGCCTTAGTAACCAATAAATTGGTTAAAACAATACAATATAAAATATTTAATTTCATAATTTATAAGTTTATCTAAACCCAGGTAATCCGCTTGCATTTGGCACTGCAGTACCTCCGGCATGCCCTGTACCTGTTCTTTGTACATTGCCATGACCCATTACCCTTAATATTAAGTTTTCGGTTTTAATGGCATCAACATGCTGCGAAGATGCGTCTGTTCTACCTACGGCTAAAGAACGTCCATGTCCAAAAATTTCATGGCCTGTAGTAGCAGCTCTGCCTCCAGGATTATTTACATATGTTCCAGAAGTACTATTGAGATAATCTGAACCTGATTTAGTAGCATCCAATCCTTCTATTAATAAAGAATAAGTTCCATTCTTTGTTGGTGTAGTGACACCAGAACCACCAAATGCAGATATAATAGAAGCTGGCAATCCTCCGTTTGCAGCAACAACAGGGCCAACCAATGCTTTTGGCAATGCGCCACTCATTATTGATTGTCCTGTACTTGATATGTTTTCATCTTTATCTGCAAATTCAACTAAATGAACATCTTCTGAATTAATAGTATTTACTACCATATCTACTAACGCTTGTTCATCTTCACTTAAATCTGCTCCATCTAATGCTGCTGTTAAAGCATCTGCATCAATTGAATTAAAAGTTTTCCCTTTTTTATCAAGTGTCAACAAACTTCTGAACTGTTCAAATTTCTCTGATTCAAATATTTTATTTAAATCTTCTTGAGTTTTTTGAGCATCATCTTTATTTACTCCTTTGATAACTTTCCCATCAGGGTCAATAAAAGCTATGGGATTGTTCGATACGTAATTATATGGAGTAATACTGAAATACATGTAAGCTTTCGGGTCAAGTGAGTGAAAACGTCCTAAAGCTGGGTCGTACATGCGAGCTTGATAATCATACCATCCAAGTGAACTACCATCTAGATTTACATCTTGAAGCTCTTTACCATTATATAGGTACTTATTTGTAAATTCAAAAGTGGTATTACTGGAGAAGCTCAACCCAAAAGGATAATAATCATTCGTTTGAGTTAAAACAGGTGAATTGTTTGTACCGGATTTTAAAGCTATTCTTGTATTGCCCAGATGATCTTTGATAAAATACTCATATATAAAAGCACCTGAATTATAATTGATTACACCTTCATCCATGTGTATCAAATCCAATGCATTTCCCTGGTATTCTATGCCATCAAAATAATACCTGGTTGTTGTGGTTCCACTACTAACTGCAACTTGTTTCAACTTAGTACCCATTGCATCGTAATAATAGGTGACATTGTTATTTCCATCCTTTGTTATAGACTGAGGTAAATTTAAGAAATTATATGTAATTGTACCAATCCCTTTATTAAGATCTTTCGTTAGATTTCCGTTTTTATCATAAGAATAATCATTACCGGATGTATTCCCATCATTAAAACCTGAAGTACCTGAATTATCGCTTACTGATGCCAGCTGGTTACTAAGGCTACTTAAATATGTATATGAAAGATTATCCATCGTGCTTCCAGAATTATTATTTCGCTTCATTACCTGGATATTCCCATTTTCATCATATGAATAGTCAAATTCCCTAAAAGCGTTGGAATTAGTCAATGATGAATCTTCCCCGTAGTAATTATTAACTAGTCGGTTCAAAGCATCATACCGGAATGCATAAGCACTCTTTTTAGTATTGCTTTGATCCGTATTTCTATTCCAGATAATTGCGGAAATATTGCCATTAAACTGATTCTCTTTTACAAGGTTAGTCAGCGATGTTGCATCTTCGTAAAGCAGCTTCATGGAAAAGAGATCACTTCCAAGATTATCGGGATTATTTATCTTGTTCAACCAACCCCTGATTGTATAACTGTAATCAATATCCTGCAGGGATGTTGATCCGACCTTATTTAGGCTTTTCTGACTTAGCTGACCTAACTCATTGTATGAAGATTCTGATACTATAGTTCTATTATTACCGTTTATTTCAGATTCTGCTTTTATCAGCCTTCCAACCTGATCAAAAGAATAATATTTATTGATATCAGTGGAAATACTGTTGAATGTCTGCTTTTGTCTGTTTTCTATAACTTCTCCAATGAAATCGTATTTATTGGCTATAATTTCACTCCCATTACTATCATCATAAAGGTTTTTAAGAGACTGAATCATCCTGTTATGATCATCATAATAATTTGTGGATGTAATATAATCAGAGGTCCCAAGTACCTTTACACAAGTGCCTGTGACTATTCCATTAAGAAAATTATTATACTGTGAATAGTTATTATAATTTGTATAGCTACTAATATTAGAATTGGCATCAAAATCTTTCTCTGCTATAAAATCATAATTATCATAATAAGTAGCTGAAAGATATTCTATTGATGATCCATCACCTGAGTTTGGAAATGAAGTATCAGTAAAACCTAAAGTCGTGCTAATTGATGAATTCCTATCCACGTAAAAATCTCTTGGTGATCCTCCACTATATACATTATCAACGACAGCTTGCATTTCATATTGTTTTAAACTACTGCCATAAGTTAGAATGCCAGTAAGAACAGGTCTGTTGAGTCTATCGTACTTTGTAAAAAGCCATTTATTACTGGTCCTGTTATTTCCATCCTGAGTTAGAATAAGCCTGTCTCTATTATCATAAACCATTAATATTGAATCTGCACCAGGTAATTGTTTAAAAATCATTCTTCCCCTTTTATCATACTTATAGTAATAACCAAGCCCGTTGATTAAACTACTCTTATATGAATATGCTGTACTGCTTATGTTTGAAACAGCTTTTGGTGGTAGAACATATCGTAAATGGCCAAAATCATCATACACATAATAAGTTTCCAGTTTTACAATACTTGTTTCTGATAAAACATAATTTCTTTTAAGAATTACCTGACCTTTTTTGTCCTTAAACTCTTCAGTAGTATGAAGATTGCCATACGATGATTTATGATTTTCTTCTTGGGTCACTGTTTTATAAAGAGTATGTGCAGGGTAATAATATTGAGAGTTATAAGAGACTCCTCCTGAATTCTCAAGGTAGTTGCCATTTACTTTCCAGATTAAGACATCATGATCTGAGTTTGTCCCATAATCAAATTTTTGAGTATGTCCACTAGAAGTATCCGAAGTCGAGTAAGGTTGCCATGGTCTGCCAGGGGCTCCTTGCTCTAGGATTCTGTTAAGAGGTGAATTCTCAAATACTGTCTTTGCATTGGCCGTGTCATTAGGGAAATATGAAGATCCATTATAAAAAGTTCCTTGCGCATCTCTAGCATCTGTTATATATGCTCCATCATTAGAAGCTTCTGCAAAGGGCAGATATTTAATTGATTCTCTTCCAAACTCATCATAGTAAGATGGAGAGACAAGATCACCAAATGATGGAGTGGATTTAATATTTATGCTTTGATCTAATCTCCCCAATCCATCGAAATAGTTTACTGACTGTCTTATTTCATCATAGCAGAGGGAAGAAAAATCCGAAACTTCTTTTACTTCCTTTATGGGTTCCTGGACATAAATATAGTTTTTGCTGCTGCTTACGCTTGCAGTCTCGTAGGCGTCTTTAACATCCAAGGTAATGGGATCAGAAGTTGCCGATCCAGCTGTTCCACTTATTAAACATGTATATGAACCTTCGTCTGATGTACCGATAGAAGATATTACATAGTCTGGAGAGTTTGCTCCTGAAATATTTGAACCATCCTTTTTCCATTGATATGTATAACCTTCCCCTGTTTCATAAAATTCAATATTTCGGATATAAGTAACTTGAGTATTTGTCCCATTGTAATTTATTAATCCTCCAACTGCATAATATGCACAACCATCATTTAACCAACCAGAATAGCTACTTGATGTACCTGTTTTCGTCTCAATCTTATAGGTAGTCCATTGTCCAACTGTCGGATTTACATGGCCCGTTGTAGCCGAATAATCAAACGATCCTCCATAACCTGACAATACAGTTGTTTTGTTGGAAGCAAGGCGCTTACCACCCCAATAGAGATATTTTGATTCATCATTCTCTCTATATGCCTCAATTGAAATTGTATATGACCTATTAACATCAATTGGGATAGCATCAGCATATTTAATATACATATAGATATAACCAACACATTTCCAGGCTTGTTTACTTTCATCCCATGATATTTCTCCTGGTCCTCCGATTGACCAACTATTTATATCTTTCCAATCTACACCATTATTAGCATAGGCTCTTATATCAGCTGAAGAGCCGTTAGCTTTAGGAATATAACTATCTGGTTGAGTTACTATATTTGGCTCCAGTAAATAGGTTAAAGAAACCGGATTAGAGTATATGTCTGTACATTCTGAGTGAACCTTGCACCTGTAAAATTTGGTTTCTACCGGTTCAGAAGATCCTTGAATAGTTAGTGTTGCTGTATTGTAGTTAACTGCCGGAGGTCCGCTAAGTGATGTCCATGATCCATAAGCAGTAGAGGATGACTCCCATTGATATTGAAGGCTTGGTCCACTTGCAGAAACAGAAAAAGTTGAATTTTGGTTCAGCACAACTGTCGAGTTAGTAGGCTGACTGGTAATTAAGGTAGCTGCTTTAGTAGTAACAGTACCGGAGACACACGTTGTATTACCACATACACTTTCAGCCCTAATAAAATATGTTGTAGTACTAGAAGGGTTAACCGAAACTGAAGATCCAGTTCCTACGCTTGTTGACCCACATGGAGCTGATCCTGAATACCAATGCCATGTTGCGTCTGAACCTAAAACCCCATCATTTATTGAAAGTAGGACAGGTTCACCGGGACAAACATCATCATTATTATTTATATGTATTTGTGTTGGTGCTGTAGAGAGAGTTTTTACATACACCGTAGTTGAAGCAAAACCAGTCACATTACAACCTTCCGCTCGGACAAAATAGGTAGTAGTATTTATTGGATATACTGAAATTGAGGTACCAGTTCCAACATAATTTGATCCATTACTGTCTGAGTACCATTTCCATGATGCATCTGTACCTAGGATACCACCAACAACAGATAAGTTAACTTGAGATCCAGGACATACGTTGGGATTGCTAGGATTAATACCAGTTGGATTTGTCGATAATGTTTTAACAGTTATTGTTTTGGATACGCATTCTGTTTGACCACAAGTGCCTTCTGCTCTCAGATAATAAGTAGTTGTAGAGGAAGGTGTTACTGTATATGAACTACCTGTATGAACTAATGTTGTTCCACAGCCGCCTGTATACCATTTCCACGAAGCATTTGTCCCCAGACTACCTCCAATCACTGATAAAGTAGTACTAGAACCAGGACAAACAGATGATGTGGTGGCATTGATGGATGTAGCAGCCACAGAACCAGTTTGAGCATTTATTGTAACACTACCAAGCATTTGAACCTCACAGCCTGTTGAAGTGACTCCATATACAGTGTATGTACCTCCGGCACTTTTATTCCCAAAACTAATCGCTGATCCAGTACCAGTTATAGGAGGAACCTGATATGATCCATTTAAGTAACATTTATACTGAATTCCACTAGTTGAACTTAATAGTCCCACGGGCACTGTTTCGCCGGGACAAATAGTACCACCTCCAGTAACATTGTATTTGTTTAAAGTACTGATATTTACCGAGAGTGTTCTTGCATCGCTGATACATCCGGAACTATTCTCCGCAGTTACTGATATTGTGCCTGAGTTTGAGCCAAAAGTGATATTTATTGAATTGGTTGAACTGGAGCCTGAGGCTCCCGCTGGAATAGTCCAATGATAGCTAGTTGCTCCTGATACTGTGGAAATACTGTAAGTATGAGTACTTCCAGAACATACTGAAGTTGATCCGCTTATTGAACCTGGTTGAGTAAATGTAGATGCTGCGACATAGTGATTTGGTGAAAGTCCACCATTGCCACATGAATTGGTGCCTCTTACTGTAATATTCCCTGAAGAGGCACTTGTGGAAAAATTTACCGTTATAGAATTTGTATTACTTCCAGAAGCAATTGACGCTCCAGAAGGTAATGTCCAACTGTAGCCAGTTGCTCCTGATATTGCTGCTACGCTATAGGCAACACCTGATTGTCCCCTACATACTGCGCTTGAACCAGAGATAGATCCTGCTGTGGCCGGATAATTACCACATGCCTGGCTTATTGAAAGAGGCCTGTTCCCAATAAGCATCATGCCACTTCTGGCACTACCAGTATTTGCTGGGATTGTTACTGTAACCATCAGTCCATTTTTGGAATAAGTAGCAAAACTCGTATAGTTAGATATGTTGTATGTGATGCAACCTCCTGTAGAAACGGCAATTGTATATTGTCCTCCAGCAGACGTAGCACTTATTGATGATGGTGACAATGCTGATGCATAACATTGACTATAAGCCTGTTTAGCAAAAATTGATGTAAAAATTGCTAGCAACAATAAAGCTATATATCTAGTACTATTTTGATATGTTTCCATTTTTGCCATTTCTTTCAGGTGTTAATAAATGAATTAATGAATCCTTATTTTTCAATTCAATGGTTTGAAAACCTATTCTCTTTTTACGTTAAATGCCTATTGGTCTTTATAATGATAATTATATACTTTCAGAATATTCCTTTCATTATCTCTCAAGCACTTAAGTCTTCCAAGTTCATCATATTCATAGTATGTAGTACTGTTATTTTCGTTAGTAACAGTTGTAAGACCAACAAGTGGATCGTAAGTATATGTAGTCATTAAAGCATCAGATGGATAAACTCGTATTTCATCTATTGCTGAACCATCAGAAAGAGCCATATTGTCTGTATAAGTTCTTTTTTTGCTTATCCATCTGGTTCCATCCCAGTAATGATATTCCACAATATATGATCTGCTGTTAGGCTTAATAAAAGGAATATTAAAATCTCCGGATTTATAATACTTACCTGCATATGAAGGTAGAGAAGCTGTAGATGTAGTTGCTCCATCATATTCCTCGAAACCCTGATAATAGAACTCTGTAATATTTTGTGTTGAGGAAACTATTCCCTGGTAGCTTCCTGTGATATTTACGGAGCACAAAGCGTCGTTTGAATTGGGAGTTGCTGAAAGGGTATAGTTACCGGCTGGCATATCATTGTATGTCACACTACTTGAGTAACCTGAACATCCGCTGCCAGAACTTAGACATAATACTTCTGTTTTACTTACAGGTCCCGACAAATTAAAAGTAAAATTTGATGTCTTGTCGGAACCTGGGTTTCCTCCAAATGTTATAGATAATTGAATATCTCCAGGAATTACACTAGTAAAATAGACTGGTTGTTGACTTGACGATCCATATGGGAATACTATACTTGTGTTTACTGTTCCATATTCAACAATATTCTTGGCATTCTGAGCTTTGGCAATTAGATATGTATTATTATATCCCCAAAGGTAACCTGTTGATAAATTATCTTTTGGAGTAGAATTTAATATGTTCCCTCGCAAGTCATAACTTTCAATGTCCATTTCGTCTTTTAACCTGGAATCTGTCCAGTTTGTATAGGTGTTAGTTGGTGATTCAATTTGTAAACTTTTTATTTTTGATATTTTAGGATTACTTCCGTATAAATTATAATTAAATACGTAAGACTTTAGATATAAATTGGTTTCACCAATGGTTTTACCACTGATTACTTCCAGTGGAGTATTTATCATATTTTTATTTAGCATCAATTGATAGACGTCCTCTGTATTAGTAGATATCTCGGGTAAATAACGATTTTTTGTCCAGAATTTGTCTCCACTACTATTTGTAAGAGTCTCTTTGGTGACAAATGTATATCCTGGACTGCTTTCAATCAGATCATAATCATAATCAACAGTTTTAGTGATTGTATCATTCCCAAAAATGAGTTTTTCTTCTGTTTTTGTAATTTTCTTTACACCAACCTGACAAATAATATCAAAAAATTGATAAGAACAATCTGCAGTTTCTCCTGACACACAGCCGGTCTGATATGGATCCACTGGAATTATTTTTTCCCCAACAATGACATCAGTTGTATCGTATGAGGTCCATGTATTATCAATCTCCTTAACTGCTACATAATCTTCACCATCTTTTTTATAGTCAATTTGTTTTGTCAGTTGACCGGAATTAAATATTTTATCTCTAAAATATGACTGGTAATAATGCTGAGTTAATTGTGGGCCATTAAATCCTGAAGGATAGAGAATTTGCTGGGAGGGTAAGCAGAATGTAGTTGGAATTGTGTATTTGTCTTCTGAAATAACATCATAATAATATTCTGTCATCATTTCATCGTTTTCTCCTGAATATTCGCGAACTAAATCATACATGACTATCCCTCCATTACTTCTATAGAAATTCACATTTGGCACAGAGGTATAATGAAATGTATAGCCATTTTCAAGATTGATATAAAACCATTTACTTACGTCTAAAAGGTTTGAATTTGCTTCAATAAACCACTGAGATTGCATTCCTCCAAGTGGATATGTATAAGACTTAACAGTGGATGGAGAAGTGGATTGTGGATCAGCATATGCTTCAATTTTTTTAACCCTTAAGCCACCAACTTTAGTTCCTCCTCCCCGGAGTGTGTTTGCCTCATATTCAAACTCCGTTCTACCTCCATTTGGGAAAATAATTGAAGTTAGTATTGTTGCCTGCATTGCGTCCTCATCTGTACTACGATCAGCAGGAGTTTTTTCACA
>Ga0102950_1000639_pt1 | contig 10222 bp, 5 predicted proteins | sample SalPon2A_B_D2_MG_FD_78505 | JGI IMG/M metagenome (GOLD analysis project Ga0102950, IMG submission 78505) | Soil microbial communities from South San Francisco under conditions of wetland restoration - Salt Pond MetaG R2A_B_D2_MG | ecosystem: Environmental > Terrestrial > Soil > Wetlands | place...
AAATGCTTGTTTGCCGTATCAAGATGCCGGACGCGCAACCGGCATCTTCAGCGTGGCAGCGCATTTTGGCAAAGCGAAAGTGATCCAGAAGGTGCTGACATGCTCGCAAACCAGGCCTCACCCAACTGGAACTTCGAGGCCGCCTTTAGTCCTCAATTGTGCAGTCTTACGGTGGTGATGAGCCGCATAGTCAAACACAACATCGTTGAGGCGCCTGCCAACAATTTCAATGCGATCCAGGCGTCGCGTTCCAAGACCAACATCCTCAGCCAGCCGCAGCATATTATCGGAGGTTTTGAACGGAGCGGTCCCCCGGTCAGACATGGGATCAAAACCCATCACTGCCACGCACACCGCATCTGTGGCAACCGGGTTCGTGCCGGCAATAAGCACGCCGGGAGCAACGGGCGTGACCCTTCGGATCCAGGGTCCCTCACCGCCCGCAATGGATCTGATGCCGTCCACAATTTGCAAGTTGATCGGGCGAGCTGAGACCAGATCAACAACTGCCCGTGGAACTCGATAGCCCCCTTGCCGTGGGGAGTTGGGATACTTTTCGGGAGGGGCAATCCTGGAAGGTTCGCGGTTACCCATATGCAGCATGTAGCGGCCTCCCTTGGGATTCTCGTTCGGCTCATCGATGCCTGCGCCAGACCCGTATATTGATGCAGGGGTCATTCCAAAGCAGTTCTTCATAGAGAGGGTAACGCCGGCTGTAGCGTGCTCTTTCAATTTGGCAATACTGACAAAAACGTCGCAATCCCGGTATGAGTGGTTCAGCTCGTAAGCTGGGAACAAGTATCCTCCGTACGGCACGACGAAACGGTAATACTTTTTCCCTTGTCCCAGAAAGTTAGTGTTCTCAAATTCGACGCCCGAAGCGGCGCTCTGCATCTCCTGAGGGTTCCAGTCAGCCTGGTACATGGTCTCCTGGAGCGGATAAGCAGAGGACCACGGGCTTTCCAGCACCCGGATTCGCCGGGCTCCGGCCTTTCCTATTAGGTGAATGGCCGCAGCAACAACGTGCGGGTTTGTGTAGTGGGTGTCGCCTAAAGGCAGGTACCCGACCCGGTAAGTGGGTGAACCCGTCAGATTGATTTTGATTGCAACAGTTTTTCCATTGACGAGCTTTTTCAAGCCCCCAAGTTGGTCGAACATTCTGTTGAGCGTGGCCAGCAGTTCGGCGCGGTTATAGGTTTTGCAGCTGGCTAATGCCACAGGGGCGGTCGGAGCGGTCGATCCCAGCAAAGGCGGTCCTGCCCAGCAGGCCCCGGCTGCCACTGCTGCCGTCCCCATTCTCCTTAACATTTCTCTTCGGGTGAATTCTTGGTTCATCGGAGGATCCTCCCGTTAATGCTGGATGCCTGCAACCAGGACGGCAATATCAAATGCCAAGCTCGACGGCCGCGTATTGATATAAGCGTGGCAGGTGCAATTCCATCGCTCCCGCCCTAATTTCGACCCCTACTTCATTGCTAACGGGTTGGGTCAATGGTGTCAACTGCGACGACTGGTCGAAAGTCAATAGCCGGGCTGTGCGATATGACCCCACCACCCGGACCGTTACAGTGCCGGGGCTGTGAAACCTGCTTCTTCCCTTCACTTCCGGTGCGTAAAAGACCATCTGTACCAAAGCCCGTTTCCGATCAGGCGTAGCGCTCAGGTATGCATTCACAGGACCCGCATCCCAGAACCGAAGCAGATCAAATTTGTGGCTCACAAGCGCCACTGTGTCGTTAGCCAGGAGATAAGGGTCCACGTCGTCCGACTTCGCGATGGCAATCCTTCCTTTTCCAACCAAGCGGCCGTTGTAGCGCGGATGGTTCCACTCGATGGGATTTCCAGGCGTTCCACCCCATTCGGGCCTTGTAATCAGCAGTCCGCCACCCTCCACAAAATTGAGCATCTGCTTCCGGAGTGCGCCACTGGGGGGATCTGAATCGGGGTAGAGGATTCCTCGAAGACCGGACAATTGCTCCATAGAAAATCTCGACCTGGGAATAATTCTGAATTGTTCCCAGGTCCGCGTTAGCAGGTTGAGAACTTCGTGGCTCAAAAATTCGTTCTTCCCGGCGAAATCTGAAACTACTCCTACCACCGCCTCGTTAATGTAATCTGACCACGAATTGTGTGTAGCAAAGAAATTAGCGGCGCGCCCAAGACTCTGCCATTCCGCCAAAGCTTCCTGATTCCCATTCTGAATCCCGTTCGCAAGCTGCTCGTCCAAAGAGATTATCCAACGTCCACCGCAAGCGGCGGCGTCAGCAAAACACAACGTGTAGGAACCTGGCTGCGTATTTTCAGGCTGCGAGTCGATCCAGACAGCCGACTGTGGGTTCAGCGCACGCGTCAGGCGGACTTTCCAGCCGTTGGAGTTCACCCATGGCTCGCCCGTCGGACCACTTGAAGCCTCATCCCGATCATGGGAAGGAGACAACTTGATGCCCGGCCACAGTCCGTTGATGACTGTGATTCCGCGAGGCAAAGCGTTTTTCCTGACAACCCGAAAACCACTCCGCGTTGCCGCGCCCACCACAGGCTGGAGCTCATTCTCGCCCCCGGTCAGCAGGCAGTCGATGTTTGTACCCTTCAGAAGCGCCAGGGTAGATGGATTTTTCCATTGAGGCGGCCAACGCATTGGAGTGAGTTGAGAAGACATACCTTGCTCACGTTACTGACGTCTCAGCGTCTTCGGTAAGGCCCAGTCAGCTTTTGGGAGGATAATCAAAGGCCACTGGGTATCCTTAGCCAAAACGCGAAGGCTTTCACCGGGGCTCGTCAATCGGATACGAACCTCGCCCAAAGGCTGGAGCTATGCTCTCACGGTTGGGCAGCCAAATCAATCATGCCAGGCACCCTCCCGGCTCATCGGAGCTCAAGGTCGTTTTCCGAAGTCGCACTGTTGTTCCGTATTACAACAATGCCAAAGGCAGCTCAAAGATCTCTGACGTAACTGGCACATCTGCCGTTACAATCGCAGTCTTCCACAAACACTAAAGCCACACACCTGATGTGTTGGACTTGTCCTCGCAGTAAAAGACCCTGAATCCGGGAAGCTTGTGTCTTTCCGTCCAGACGCGCCCCCGGATGTAGTACGGTTTGGTCCATGCTTCAGAATCGAGGGCTCTCGCGGCGATGACCGAAACGGACAGCGTGCCTGCAGCGGGAAAACCTGTTTGGGGATCAATGATGTGGCTCCAGATCTTTCCCTCAGCCCATAAGGACTTCTCGTAGTTGCCGGATGTTGAAATGGATTCATTCTTCAGATTGACGATCTCAGCGGCCCTGGATGGGTGACGAGGATCTTTGATGTTGACCTTCCATCCAGGTTTCCCGGGTGGCGCTCCAAGGGCGTAGAGTGTGCTCCCTCCGGCGGAGATGAGGGCAGACTCGATCTGCTCCTGTTTTAGCAACTCGGTCATCTTATCCACTGCAAAGCCTTTGCCAGCGCCACCGGGATCCAGTTCGATCTTGTCATGTGTAAACCGTACGGTCTTGCGCTTTTCATCCAACTCGACGTTCCTATAGTCCACTCCTGGCAAGGCCATGGCCACTTCACCATCATTCGGAACGCGCCCCGTGCCCTCGTAAAAATCGGCAAGCTTCATCAAAGGCCCCACTGTAATATCGAATGCTCCTTCGCTGGCCCTGCTGTAGCTGGCGCAGGCGGAAAGAAAATTAAAAAGCTCGCTCGACACTTTCATGGGGCGCTGGCCCGCGAATCGGTTGACGCGGTTTAACTCGCTATCGGCACGATAGTTCGAAAGCATTCGGTCGAGCCGCCTTGCTTCATCCAATGCTTTGTCGATAGCGGATTCGAGCCGCTCGCAGTGAGCTCCATAGGCCACAACGCTGAATGTGGTTCCCATGATATAAGCACTGCATTCAGCCCGCGCAAGGCTGTCGCTTCCCCCGCTCGACGGTCCAATGTCTGCACACGGCGCAATGTTCAGCCGTGTTCCAGCGAACTGCAAACCCGGCACATCGCCCCTCATGTACGAATAAAGCCCTCGTCCAAAGATCAGGTCCGGCAAATTCATTTTTCCTGCTCCAACGCCTTGCCTGGTCGTGTTGCCCCTTTTGGAAATACACCAGAAACAGGTATCGCTGCAACATTTTCAATTTTGTTAATGCTCAGAGTGGATTTGAAACCTCAGTTCACACAGCCCGTCTATGGTGTGCGGAGACCGGGCGGAAGCTGAGGGCTCGCTCACTGGAAGCGAAGGAATTTGCTGGTGGCCGTCGGCGAAACTTGGGAGCGGCGCAACTTGAATTGACCAACGGCCATCAAAAGTTGTGGCGTAAGAAAGCCCTGGATACACCAACGCCAATAAATTGCCGCCAGATCATGCGAGGTTCAGCAGGTGCGGTTTTATTGGTTGATGACGGTGCCGTCGTAGCTCCGCAGGATTCCCCACCCGCCATCAAGATGGCGCCGCCCCTCATGGAACGGATGCCTGGCGGCGAGGGCCTCATCCACTTCGATCCCCCATCCGGGCTTGTCACTGGCGTAGAGATAGCCGTCCTTATAAGTTGCGCAGCCCTTGAAGATTTCCGCCTCGAGGCCCTTGATGATGCCGCCCTCCTGGATGCCGAAACTACTACTGGCCAGGTCCAGATGCAGTTGTGCCGTGTGGCCCACAGGCGAGACGTCTGGTGGGCCGTGCCACGCGGTCTTGACGCCAAAATTTTCAGCAAGGATGGCGATTTTGTGGGCCGGGGTAAGTCCTCCGGTCTGCGACACATGGCAGCGGATGTAATCAATCAGGCGTCCCTCAATCAGCGGCTGCCACTCGTGCGGGCTGTTAAACAGCTCGCCCATGGAAATGGATGTGGCGCACTGCTGCCGGATCTGCCGAAAGTAGTCGATGTGCTCCGGTGAAAGCGGGTCTTCCAGATAGAACAGCCCGACCGGCTCCAGCTCCTTTGCAAACTGGACGGCCTCGTGCGGACTCACGCGCTCATGCACATCGTGAATCAATCCCACCTCCTCACCCAGTTGTTTTCGGCACTCTTCCAACACCTTTTGCGTGAGGCGCATGTAAGGGCGCGACTCAAATATGGGGCCGGAGTGCAATCCTTTTATTGCCGGACCACCGCGCGGGCCATAGGAGGACATACCGGGAACACCCACCATGACTTTGATTACCTTGAAACCCTGTTCCATCTTCTGGTGAACTCGATCGACGGCTTCGGAGGCATTGGTGGCTCCCACGGTAGCATAAGTCAGGGCCGCTTCCCGGGCCTTGCCGCCCAGCAACTGGTAGACAGGCATGTTGGCCTGGCGTCCCTTAATATCCCAAAGCGCCTGGTCAACGCCGCTGATGGCATTGTTCAGCACGGGGCCGTTGCGCCAGTAGGAACTGTTGTAGCAGGCCTGCCAGGTGTCTTCAATGCGGTCCGCCGGCATTCCCACCAGCAGTGGCTTGAGATATTTTTCCACCGCCGGAACCACCAGGTCAGCACGCTGGGTAAAGGTTGCGCAGCCGTAACCGTAAAGGCCGGGCTGATCGGTAATGATTTTCACCACCACCAGCCGTGCGTAGAACGGCTGGGTTGCAATAACTTTGATGTCTTTAATAATGGGAGTCGGCAATCCGCGTGTTGCCCGCTCCTGGGCCGCAAGCGGCCTTGCTGCCAGGGACGCACCGAGAGTTCCCGCTACGCCCAGTTGAAAAACTTCTCTTCTGTCCATGAGAATCTCCTATGATGTCGGTTTGGTCTTGGCTGGTTCAAGACAAGCTCCTGGTCATTAGACCGGTCCGTCCGGATGAGAGGAATAACACGAAAAACCCAACAACGGTCAAAACAGGGGTCGAATTCCGCCGGTGACAAGTGCGCGGCAGATTTCCTGATCGTGTCGAGGACCGGAAACCTATCAAAGCCCCAACCGGCTGTCAAATGAAAATTGATTGGCTGATAGTAATGTAACGAAGAGGCTCGCCACGGGTTTTCACGCCGAACGTTCCTTCACCTGGATCAGGCGGTCGCCTGGCAAGTTCCGCAGTTGCTGGATAATTCCCGACGGCCAGCGGACTTCCACGAGTTGGGCGCTGGACTCTTTGCCGAGCCCGAAATGCACGGGTCCGTGGCTGGATGACGCGTAACCTACGCTGGAGGTCATGTGATTGTATTGCGCGCCTGTCTTCGTCACCACTTTGACCACCGCGCCAAGGCCGTCCCTGTTGCTTTTCGTTCCTTCCAGGGCAACGTCGAGCCAGTGTCCGATTCCCTCACTCTTGTTCATCCAGATTTCCGCCGGCCTTCCCAGCGCAGTTGCTACTGCATCAACTCTGCCGTCGCCATCAAAGTCGCCGAATGCGCAGCCTCGGTGCCGTGCCGGGGGTGAGGCGGTCAAGCCCGCTTCCTTTGTCAGCGCCTGCCATTTTCCGCTGGGGCCGAGGTTCCGGAATACCGTGTTGTATTGATTGACCTCCACGCCTTTTCGTTGCAGTTGGATATGCCCACGCGTAACGAAAAGGTCCTTCCATCCATCATTGTCAAAATCATAGAGGCCCGGGCCGTAGCCGCCCATCGACAGGCTGAGATTTGCCATCCCACTTGATGAGGTAATGTCTTCAAAGTTGGCGCCTTTCATATTGCGAAAGACCGGGAAGGTCTGGTTATTCAGCGCCACAAACACGATATCGGGGTAACCATCGTTGTTCATATCCCGAAAATCCAAACCCATCCCCGAAATAAAATTTCCGTTTTCAGGCAGAGCAACGCCTTCCTGGAGCGCCACCTCCTCGAAGGAATCTCCTTTGTTATGGAACAGAAAATTATAATAGGTGTCGTTTGTTACAAAGAGGTCAGGCCGTCCGTCTAGGTCATAGTCGGCCATTCCAACTCCCATGCCTTTCCCCACGTGTGAGCGAATTCCCCACGCTGCCGAAACGTCCTCAAACGTTCCATCCCCCTTGTTTAGAAACAACTGGTTGGGAAGTCCCTTATAAACATTTGGGGTGCAATAGCCGTACGTATCAGGACCGAATTTGCAGACGGGCTCGTCACTGTAATTCCACTGGAGATAATTGACTACAAACAGGTCCAGCAGTCCGTCATTGTTAACGTCCACCCAGACTCCCGCGACGGCCCACAAGGGACCGAACTCAGGGTCATTCCAGCGGTCCAGGCCGGCCTTGGCAGTCACATCGGTGAAGGTTCCATCACCGTTATTGTGGTATAGCGTATTGCGGTGGACGCCCGCTACGAAAAGATCCGGAAACCCATCGTTATCATAGTCGCCCACGGCCACACCGGTGTCGTACCCGAACCCGGTCAGCCCTGCTTTTTCCGTGACGTCGGTGAAGATGCCGTGGCCTTCGTTCCGGAAGAGCTTGTTTGAGAATTTGGGAGAATCCTTCTTGAGAGTGGCAATGTTTGCCGCGTTGGTGAAAAAGATGTCGGGCCGTCCGTCCTTATTATAGTCAAAGACGGCCACTCCGCCTTCCATCGCGGCGGGAGTGTGGGCAACTGATGTAGTCTCCTCGGTCTCAACCCGGAAAGGAATGGACTGTAATTCAAAACGGATGGTGGATGAAGGCTGTTGGGCTGCAGGCAACGAAACATGGCCAAGTACGTCAGGCAAAAACGGCACGCCCAGCAGCTTCAGGAGTTGCCTTCGGCTAAAGCGACAATGCACATTCTCCGTGGTTCGATCGCCCATCGCCACCCCATGATAGCATTCCACCGCCCAAAGCGAGCGCGTAGCATTCGTTCCCCTATTGAGCGCGAAACTCATTTCTCCATTGGAATTCGCACGTGCCCCGGTTGCTCCGTATTGGAAGTCCCGCGGGCAGAGCGTCGGCCTCGATCTTGAGTAAAAAGCATCCGCAGTAGACGAATGCGAGTTGCCGGATGCGGATTCGTTACCTGCAAAAGATTCGAGTTCATCTCAGAATCCGGCAGAATATCGGCTCAGTCTAAAGATTGCGGTTGACACCCTGGCTGTGGAGAGTGGACGTATCCATCCAATCGAACTTATCTTCGCGCGCCGGAAGATGATGCGCGGCTGCGTATCGGTTCCTGACTTCCTGAACATCATGGAACCATTTGCCTAGAGGCAGCGAGAATTCGCGGTCAATCATGTAACTCAACCCTGTCTGGCGGCGACGCGCTTTCGCGCTGGTTGCAACCGAAACAAAGTCCTGCGGGTCACGCGCCACATGGCGTCCGTTGGCCTCCCGTACCCGCGGAAATATGCTCTTGTACCAGATTTGTCTGGCTTCCTGCAGCATCTGATTGCGCCCATCGCGGATGGCTTTTGCCGTATCCAGCGCGTGGTCAAGCTCGCTGACGGCGTCCTGGTAGTGCAATTTCTCCGCCTGTTTTTCGGCTGCCTCAAGATGGTTGCTGATTTCTTCCAGCCCTTGCAGCATTTTCAGATTCTGGCGGCAGATTTCGGCCAGGGAGAGATAAACCTCCAGATTGTATCGGTTGAACTGGACCGAAGGAAGTTTGCTGTAGAGCAGATTCATCAGCTCGTCGTTTTGGCCAAGAAATTTGTTGGCCAGCCGCATGCGGCGCGCATTTTCCTTACTCCAGTCTTGCCGGAGGTGGAGATAATCCGCGGAGGGCTCGGGCGGCAACGGAAGCGTCTGGATGTGCGGCACAAACGGCCCGATCCCGTAAGAGTAGCCGAAAATCAGCGGCAATTGATCTGAAGGCTTGCTGTCCCAACTGCTGGCAAAAAATTGCGCTTGAGTGCTCAGCAACTGGTAGAGGCGGCCCATTCCATTTGAGCCCTGGCCATAGAAAAGCCGGTAGAAATCATGTTCCACCTGCTGCGGAGCAGGTGAACCTGGATGCCATGCGGCCGCAGCGCCGACGGCATATCCGAGCCAGTAGGTTTCCGGGTGCGGTCCCAGGTCGCCCCAGGCGTAAATATCCACCCCGATCACATCCGCTTCCTGGCGGCCCGAGGTGTACGAAATTTCGTTAAAAACCCGGGTGTCCTGTCCCTCGGTCTCAACGTGCGGGTGCACCTGCTCATTGGGCGAGAGGACAAAGTAGCTGGGAAACAAAGGCCGGTCCGGCAGGGAATTTGTATAGATCATCTGCCGGATGCCGTGCGCGCGAAAGGCCTCGTTATAGGCAGGAGTATAGATTTCACCATTGATCAGCCACGACGGCAGAAGAGGAATGTCTTCGGCCTGCAGCGGGTCTTCGCCCCAGAAGATCACTTTGCGGCCATGGTCGTGCAGGTAGCCGGCCGTCTTTTTGATGTAGTCGACGAGCAGCTTGCTAGGGCTGCCCAGCTTCTTTGCAGCTTCCGCGGAGTGGCACTGGTCATTGTTTGCCTTTCCGATGAACCATGCCTCATCCGTTGAAAGATGAAAGTACCTGACGCCTTTGTTGGCGTTCATCAGGTCCTGGTAAAGCCCTTCCAGCAGTTTGTATGTTTCCGGGTTGCTGGAGCACATCTGGAAAGCGTTTTCGGGGAACTCCCGAAGCTTCTTGTATTCCTGCCGTTCCAGGATCCAGTTGACGTGAGCAGGGCCGTCCACGTACGGGATCACCTGCACGTGATAGCGCAATCCGTAATCGGTTAAGTCCTGAAGCTGAGTGGGAGAGATTGCGTATGGGTCAACCAGCGCCGGGGCGCTGGCATATTCGAAATGGCCGTTCAAGCGAAGCGCGAACCCGTTGAGCTTGAAAAACGCCGCCCGCCGAATGGCCTGCTTCAAAACCTCAGGACGGTCCAGGTGCATCTGCTCATCCCAGAAAACCTCGCGCAGGCGCACATCCGGCCAGTCCGTGATGGTTGCTTCCGGCAACCACTGTTTCCCATCCGCACTTTTCACCAACTGCACGAGTGTCTCAACCCCGTAGAACAATCCTGCCGGGGCGTTGGCCATAATCCTGATCGCATTGTTGCCAATTTCCAGCTTGTAAGCCTGCTGTTCCAGCGCCTGCCTGTCCTTGTCCGTGGCTTGCCCGATCTCGACCGATCCCGGCTGAATCTCAAGCTCGATGGCTTTGCCCCGCCCGCGCGCCTCCAGAGTGATCCCGCGGCGCTTCTCGAGCCCGTCTTTCAGGCTTTCCACTGCAACACCATTCGCCTTCACGTCCGCTCCCAACTTCAGCCGCCAGCCGTCGTCGAGCTGAATGTCTCCACTTTTCAGCTCGACCTTCTGCGGCGCCGGAATCAGGTGGTAGCCCCGCAAATAAAGGTCCGAAGGAGTAGCGGCGCGGAGCAGTTGAGCGAACCCTGCAGCCA
>Ga0102950_1000640_pt1 | contig 10220 bp, 7 predicted proteins | sample SalPon2A_B_D2_MG_FD_78505 | JGI IMG/M metagenome (GOLD analysis project Ga0102950, IMG submission 78505) | Soil microbial communities from South San Francisco under conditions of wetland restoration - Salt Pond MetaG R2A_B_D2_MG | ecosystem: Environmental > Terrestrial > Soil > Wetlands | place...
CGCATCGAAGGAATACGTGTCGATCGGTTTCCCCCCCAGCCGGATCGTGCCACCCTCCGGATCCCGAAACCGCAGCAGCAGTTGGGCAAGCGAGCTTTTGCCCGCCCCGGAGGGGCCGACGATGGCGACGGCTCCTCCCGCGGGTAGCGCGAAGCCGACGCCATCGAGCGCCCAGCCGAGCTCCGGGCCGTAACGCAGGCGCACGGCTTCGACTTCCAAGTCGCAGGATCCGACGGTCTCGATGGGATCCGGTATTTCAATGACAGCCGGGGGTTCATCGGCGATTTGGAAGACTCTGCGGGCGGCCGCCAAGGTGTCCCCGAGCGCCCGGAAAGCGCCGGGAAGGCCTTGTACCGCCTCCAGGCTCGCAAGCACGAAAAACACGAGCAGCGGCAGGTAAAGGGGATCCAACCGGCCGCTCGCGGCGGCGGGGGCGACGGTCAACCAGGTCAGGCAGATGGCGGTCCCGGTTGCGATCACGATGCCGCCCGTGGCCAGGGCTTCGACCGCGAGCCCGCGGTCCTGTTCGCGGACGAGCGACCGGTTGCGGCGGGTGCTTGCCTCGCGGCGCGGGACATCCGCGCCGAGGATTTGCAATTCCGCCAGACCGGCGAAATCGTCCAGGAGTTCGGCCTTGATCTCGCCGGCGAGCGCCGCAGCCCGTTCCGCCGGTCGATGCGCAAGCCGCTGGATAAGGAACGGGAACAGCACGCCCACCATGGCCAATAACGCGAGGTCGATGAAGGCCACGGGTACGGAAAAGAACAGCAGGAAGACGATCATGGCGGCCGCGGCCGTGAGCGCTACGAATGCGGGCGTCAATACGCGCAGCCACGCGTTGTCGAGCGTGTCCACGTCGGCAACCAGCCGCCCCAGCACGTCGCCGCTGCGATAGCGTGCGAGCACGGCGGGTGCCAGGGGTTCGATGCGCCGGTAGACCCACACGCGCAGCCGGCTCAGCAGGCGCAGCGTCGCGTCGTGATTGACGATGCGCTCGAGGTAGCGGCCTGCCGTGCGCATGATCGCGAAGCCGCGGATGCCCGCCGCGGGCGTGAAGTAGTTGATGGCGGCGGATGCGATTCCTGCCGCGGCCATCGCCGCGATGAACCACCCGGCAAGCCCGAGTAGTGCCACGTTGGCGAGCACGACGATGAATGCAAGTACGGCGCCCAGCACGAACGGCCAGCGCGTTTCGTGGCCGAGCCTGACAAGCCGGATCATCGTCTTCATGCCGGCATTTCCATGGCCGCAGGCAGCGAAGCCTCCAGCAGCTCGCGGTAAGGCCCCTGTTGCCGTGCCAGGTCCTCGTGTGTCCCGTCCGCCACGACGCGACCGCCATCCAGCACGACTAGACGGTCCGCTTTGCGGACCGTATGCAGTCGGTGGGCGATGGTGATCATCGTGCGTCCCCTGGCAAGGGTGTCTATGGCCGTGTTCACGGCGGCCTCGCTGCTCAGGTCGAGGCTGGCCGTGGGTTCGTCCAGAACCACCAGCGGCACGTCCCGCAGGAACGCCCGTGCCAGCGCGATGCGCTGTACCTCGCCGCCGGAAAGTCCGCCCCCATTTTCGCCGAGCGGGGTATCGTAGCCTTGCGGCAGTTTCTCGATGAACGTGTCGGCCCGTGCCTTTTCGGCGGCGGCGGTGATGGAGGCGTGCTTGATGCCTTCGCTGCCCAGCGCAATGTTTTCGGCGACTGTGCCGGGGAACAAGTGCGGACGTTGCGGTACCCAGGCGATGCTGCGCCGCCACTCGTCCGGATCGAGCTCCCCGAGGGGTTCGCCGGCGGCGAGGATTCTGCCTCTTTCCGGCCTTGCGAAACCGAGCAGCAGGTAGAGCAGGGTACTTTTGCCGGCGCCCGAGGGACCGACAAGGGCGATGTGCCGCCCGGCCGGGATCTCGAAGCCGACGTCCCGAAGCACGGGATTGCTTTCCGTGTAGGCGAAGCTCACGCCCTCGAACGCCACCGGAAAAGCACCGTCGGGACGGAAACCGCGCGTACCGCCTAGCTTGGGGGCCGGTGTCCGGAGAACGTCTGCGATGTCCTCGGCCGCCGCGACCGCGGCGAGGCGGGCGTGATAGGCGGTTCCGAGGTTGCGTAGTGGCAGATAGAATTCCGGCGCGAGCAACAGGGCGGCCAGGCCCGCGCTGAACGCGACATCTCCCCAGAGCAGCCGGAAGCCGACCATTACGGCCACCATGGCGATACTCACGGTGGCAAGGAATTCAAGCGCGAACGAGGACAGGAACGCGACCCTGAGCACTTTCATCGTGCTTCGGCGGTAATCTTCCGAGAGGCGCTCGACCAGTTTCACTTCCCCGCGCGCCGCGCCGAAGGCCTTTAGCGTGCCGAGGCCCGAGAGCACCTCCAGGAAATGCGCGGAGAGGCGCGTCAGGCGCGCCCACTGGCGTTCATTGAGCGCCGCAGCGCCCTTGCCCAGCAGCACCATGAAGAACGGGATGAGCGGGGCGGTCCCCGCCAGGATCAAGCCTGAGATCCAGTCCACGGGAAACACGATGACCAGAATCGCGAGCGGCACGATGACTGACAGAGCCGCCTGGGGCAGGTACTCCGCGTAATAAGCGTGCAGCGCCTCGACACCGTCGACCACGGTGTTGGCGAGCGCGCCGGGTTCGCGTGCCATGCTCCAGGCCGGGCCGAGTGCGTGAATATGCTCCACCAGAGCCTCGCGGGTCCGCATCTTCACGGCCAGGCCCGCCCGACCGGCCGCGCGGTTCCCCGCGTGGACGCAAACCGCGCGTAACAGGAATACGCCGGCAAGCGCGGCAAAGGGAACAAGCTGCGAAGCCACGGGCATGTGCTCGAAGATCGTGTGGTCGATGAGCCGCGCCAGCAGCATTGCCTGCACGATAAGCAGTCCCCCGTTGAGCGAACCGCCCGCGATGGCGGCGACGAGCGGCCGGTGGACGTCGCGTGCCGTGTGATTGAGCCAGTGCTTCGCGGCAGCGGCTCGGGTCTTGTCCTTCATGGGCCCCGGGAATGCCAGCTGTGCGTATTGTCGCCGATTCCGGCGGTCGTTTGTCTAGGAGCGTCTGGTACATCCCGCCTGTCGGTCGGGATGCCGCCACGAATCACCGGCCCAAGCCGATTATTTGTTCTGCAGAATATCGGCAAGCGCAACGGCGTTGTTGAACCTTTCCTCGCGGCTTCCGAAAAGCAGGGTGACGGTTTTCTCCGTTTCCATCAGCCGGATCAGCGGTTCGAGTACGGCGCGATCGGCATCGAGTTCGGCGCGATAACGATTGCGGAATTCATTCCACTTCTCCGGGTCGTGGCCGTACCAGCGCCGCAGCTCGTTACTGGGCGCCAGCTGCCGGAACCAGTGATCGACGGCCGCCTTTTCCTTCGACAGCCCGCGTGGCCAGAGCCGGTCGACCAGCACCCGGCAGCCATCCGTGGCTGCCGGTGCTGCATAGACACGCTTGACGAAGATTCCCGTCATGCGTCCGTAGTGTTGTCTAGACGCTCGAGTTGCCTGCGTTGCATGAAGCGCGGCAGGAAGGGCCGGAGCTTTATCAGGAAATCGAGGGCCATCAGGACCGCGCCGGCCGTGAACACCACATCGCCGGGGAAGCGCAACCACTGCCACAGCACGGTCGTATCGTAGAACTTCAGGCTTCGGGCAAAGGCATAGCCGTGCTCATACACGGCCTGTAGTTGCGGCCACCCGATCGGGAAGAAGTTCAGCGCGATCCACAACACCAGGCCGCCGTTATAGAGCCAGAAGGCCCAGATCCCCGCCTTGTCGCTCCACTTGTAGCGGTCTCCGGCCGCGTAGCGCAGGCAGAAGTAGATGAGGGCGAGCGCGATGAGCCCGAAGGCGCCGAACAGCGCCGTGTGCGCATGATTGAGCGTCAGGAAGGTTCCGTGCTCGTAATAGTTCACCAGTGGCGCGTTTAACGTGCCGCCGCCGAAGACGCCCGCCCCCATGAAGTTCCAGAATGCGGAACCCCATATGTAAAGGAAGGCGAGCTTGTAGGGGAACCGGTCGCCCTGTGTCTTGATGCTGCGGTACTGGCGCGAGGCCTCGACCACCAGCAGCAGCAGGGGCAGCACCTCGATGAATGAGAACACACTGCCTACCGACAGCCACATGCCGGGTTCGCCGACCCAGTAGAGGTGGTGGCCGGTACCCAGAAGCCCGCCGAGGAATATCAGGATCAGGTCGAACAGGGCCGTACGGGTGGCCAGTTGCCGGGAGACGAGTCCCGTGGCCATCAGCATCCAAGCGAGCACCATCGTGAAGAAGAACTCGAAGGACTGCTCGACCCAGAGGTGAACCACCCACCAGCGCCAGAAGTCGGTGATGGTGAACGAATGATTGATTCCGGTAAGCGGGATCATGCCGAACCAGTAGAGCAGGGCAATGTTCAGCGTGCTGGCCCACAACAGGTGTTCGAGACGGATCCGTCCGCTGACGAACCGGGCCACGGCGTCCTTCAGGTCGGTGAGCCGCGGCCAGATGGCGCGTGCCATCATCAGGCTCCACAGGAACAGGCCGAGGAAGAAGCCGATCTGCCAGAGCCTCCCCAGTTCGAGGTACGCCAGGCCCTGGTTGCCGACCCAGAACCAGCCCTGCTTGATCCAGCCCATGATGCCCATGTAGTCGCCGACCAGCGCACCCAGCACGACGGCGAGCGTGACCCAGAACAGGCTGGCGTTCATCCAGCCTTGGCCGCGTCCTTCACGGCCCGCGATCAGCGGGGCTATGAACAGGCCGCCGCCCAGCCACGCCAGGCCTATCCACACGATTGCTCCTTGCAGGTGCACGTCGCGAAGGAACTGGAACGGCACCAGGTAATCGATGTCGATGCCGTAAAAGCTGCCGCGGTCCGAGTAGTAGTGCGCCATGGTGGCGCCGGCCGTGATCTGCAACAGGAAGACCGCGGCAACGGCGAGGATGTAGAACGCGATGGCTTTCTGGCCGGAGGTCAGCGGTTTGAATTCCTTGATCAGGTTCCGCGGCGTACCCGCATCGCGGTTGATCCAGTGTTCGAAAATGAACACGACTACGCCGAACAGGGCGAAGGTAATCATGATCGAAATCCAGGTCCACAGGAACGTGCCGCTGGTGGGGGTGTTGCCCACGAAAGGTTCGTAGGGCCAGTTGTTGGTCCAGGAAGCGTTTACGTGCGGCCGGCGCGCGACGGTGGTAATGGCGGAAAAGATGACGAAGTCCGCCGCCTGGCGCGCCTGCGCCTTGGTCAGGCCATAGGCGCGCGTATAGCCTTTCTTGAAGTCATTGGTGAGGATGAAGTGGCTGATCTGGCCCTGTAATGTCCGTATGGCCTCGGCCACCGGCGCAGGGGTCGCCATTTTCTTGTCCCACAGGCGCAACCCTTGCAGGTCCTTCTGCATTTCATGCTTGACTGCGGCCTTGGGCCCGACCTCGAGGTCCGAATAAGCTTTTCCGTAACGACGTATTGCGATCACGTTGGCCGTCAGGTGACCGAGACGAACCAGATACTTGGCCGTCCAGTCCTCGCCGAAATAAGTTCCCATGCCGTAGATGCTGCCGTAGTCACCCAGGTCGGCCTGCTGGAAGGCCGCCTTGCCCGCAACAATGTCCTGCCCCGTGAACAGGACGGTGCCACCCGGAGCGTTGATCCTGTCCGGCTGCGGAGGCGCATGACTGTAGGTGATGTAAGCGCCGTAGGCGAGCGCGCCGGTTGCGACTATGGCAACCAGCAGAAGCGTCCATTTAAGATAAAAGCTGATGCGGTCGTGATCCGATGCACACAGATCTTCCGTGGTTTCGTTCATCGAAAGTCCCTCCACGTTATGTTATCGATACCGAATCTACAAGACTGGTTGGCGGTAATTCAAGAAAATGTTTGCCGGAAGCGTTTTTCCAAAATACTGGCGATCCCGATTTTGTTTTAGCAAACAGCTTTTTATAGCGGGTTTTTAAATCTATTGGCGGGTTTCTGTTGGTTGAGAATAATCTAAACGAACTTGCCATGGCCGATCCCCTGAAGAATTTCTGTGAGGCTAAATTTGGGGCCGATCGGTGTCTTTGACCTATATCAATGTGTCATTTACGGCAGGTCTTGCAGGGCCTCGCGGTCGATTATCGCAATCGTGTTGCCCTTGACGCTGATTAATTGTTCTTGCTCGAGTTCACGGAAGAGACGCGAAAGTGTTTCGGGGCGTACGGCCAGCTGCGCGGCAATGAGCTGCTTGGTGATGGGAAGCCTGATCGTCGAAGTATTGGTGCTTTCGTCGGCACGCAGGTGCAGCAAGTAGTGAACCAGCCGGTAGCGGGCATTCTGGATGGTCAGCGCTTCGATTTCGTCCAGGTGACGCCGGGTGCGTTGCACCATCTGGCGGAATAATCCCCGGCAGGTATCGAACGACGACTCGAGTATCTTCAGGTAGGTTTCGCGTTCGAATCCGATAACCGTGCTTTCGCTCAAGGCTTCGGCATTGACCGGATAGACGGGCTTGTCCATGAACAGGATGCCCTCGGCAAAACTTTGCGAAGGCTCCGCCACACCCATGATTTTCTGGTCGCCGTCGCGCGATAGACGGTACAGTTTTATCCGGCCTTTCTCGAGCCACCAGAAAAAGTCGGCCTTGTCGGACTGCGTGAAAAGCTGTTCGCCGGCCGAGAGCCGCTTGCGCCGCGCATGTTTCTCAATTTCCCGCTGTTGCGCTTCATCGAGGGAGGCAAACAGGTAATTTTCCCTGAGTTGGCTGGTCGGCAGGGGCATGGTCCTGGCCTGTTCGAAATCCTGCCCCCCTTTATAACACTTGTGCCGTATGCCGAGTCATTTATTCCGGCGCATGGCATAGGCGCTGTGCAAAAGGTAGAGCGCGGCCACGATGACCGCCAGGACGCGATGCGTTGCAAGCAGCAGGCCGAAGGGCAGGTGCGCGCCGCCGCGCATTACGGCAGCAAGCAGGGCACCGGCGATTACCGTGAGCGTCACCGCAATCAGGAAGAGGCCCTCGCTCCATTCCGCGAGGGCTGTACCACGACCGAAAAAGCCCGCCAGTTTGGCCCGCCCCCCTGGCGCAGCCAGAAGCCACGTCCATTCGGCCACCACGAGCAGGATGGCGACAGTGCCGACGCCGACGTGCACCATTAGAAGTACGCGGCCGGGTTGCGCGGCGAACCAGAATCCCGTCACGAGCTGGGCGGTGACTGCCAGCACCAGGGCCAGCAGTACCAGAATGGAGAATATTCCGCGCCTGGGGGCCGTCGTGGCGGCCGGTCGGGGTGTCGAAGTATCCATGGCGAAAGTGTAAAGGGTTTTTCCCGGATTTCAATTTGATGTACCTCAAGGCGCGCGGCGTGCGGCTGGACGATAGTGTGCCCCATGAATAGAACTTTCGATAAATTCCGTTCCTTGCCGGTCCTCGCACTCGGCTTTCGTCCCTTTTTCCTGCTGGCCGCGCTGTTCGCCGTGGTATCGATGGTGATCTGGGGTAGTGTCCTCGCTGCTCACGGGCCCGCGTTGGGACCGTTGTGGCACGGTCACGAAATGTTGTTCGGCTATGCCGGGGCCGTCATCGCCGGGTTCGTGCTTACGGCTGCGTCCAACTGGACACGCCGCACGACGCTGACCGGCAGCGCGCTGGCCGCGATCGTCCTGGTCTGGGTCGCGGCGCGCATCGTTGTTCCCATGTCCGTGGTGCCCGATGGTGTCAAGGCCGCTTTGTGCTCGGGATTTTACGTGTTCCTGGCGGTCGGCGTTGGCCGGCCGATCCTGGCGGCGCGTGGGCGGCGCAATTACGGCGTCGTTCTGGTGCTGCTTGCGTTTGCCGTGCTCGAGTTGTATTTCTGGCTTATGCCGGTTATCCGTTCGCGCGTTCTCCTGGCCGCGCTGATGTTCGTCATGGTGATGATTGCGGTCATCGGTGGCCGCGTCATCCCCGGTTTTACCCGCAATGCCACGCCGGGGCTTGCAGCGAGGGCCAGCGGTCAATGGCGGGATCGGATAGCGATCGCGAGCCTGGTGGCCTTCGGCGTTTTCGTCCTGTGCCCCGCATCGCCCCCATGGCTTCTTGCGGCATTCGCGGCAATCGGTGCTGTGGCGCATGCGCTGCGCATGCAGGGCTGGGGAGCAGCGGCGACCACGCGCCGGCCCATCCTGTGGGTGCTTCACGTGGCCTATTTGTTCCTGCCGCTGGGGTTGGGCCTGTATGCGGCGTTGTATCTGGGTGCGCCTGTTCCGCCCTGGGTACCGCTGCACGTGCTTGGCGTCGGCGCCCTCGGTCTCATGACGCTCGGGATGATGACACGGGTATCGTTGGGGCATACCGGTCGCGTGATTATTGCCGGTCGCATGACGAGTTTGTCTTACTTGTTACTGGTTGCGGCGGTGATTTCGCGCAGCGTCGGCGGATGGTTGCAGGGATCCGGCTGGAAAACCGCCATGCTCGTCGCCGCAGTCCTGTGGACGTTGGCATTCGTGGCCTTTCTTGCGATATACGCGCGGGTGCTTCTGGAGCCGAGGCCGGATGGCCGTCTCGATTGAACCGCCTCGTGGTCTCCGCTGCCTGGGTCGTTCGCGGGCCTATTCGCCGCGGGATATCCCAGGGCGCCTGCTCGTGTGGCATGCGCCGCGCCCCGGGCGCTGGGAGCGCCTGCTGGTCACGCGCGGTGTACTCGGCGCCAGGTGGCAGACCGGAGCAGCCGTTCTGGACGAGACTTTCGACAGCAGCAAGACGACGATCTGGTTCGCTCCCGGAACGCGCTGGAAGGTGGTGCACACCGAGACGAATACACGGTTCGAACTCGAGGTGTACGCCGAGGCCACGCCTGAGCATACCGTCGATATCTCATCGGAACGTGCCGCGTTGCTCGCCAGCGCGGGTCGGGTTTGCCTTGAAGGGTTCGCGGCACTAGAAGCGTGCGCCGGCACGATGAAGATAGGTGAAAACTGCATCATCCACGGCAGCTTCGACTGGCAGGACGTGCGGAGCGAGTTGACACGGCTCTGCGACGATGGATTTTCATGGCACCCCCTGGCAGTGGACGATGGCGGTTTCATGGCCTTCATGATGCGGACTGGCCGGCCTGTGGATCTCGTCGATTATCTTGCCCGCGACCATGCCGTGATCGAATCGGCCCTGCACGGACTGTTGTATGGGAAGGAACCGCAAGAGTATGCAGCCTGGCTGCGCAGTCTGTTGGTGCGGCACATTCGGATCGAGGAGGAGCTGATCTTCCCGTGCTATCTCAATGCCGGTGGCCGTGCGGCCTGGGTCCGCAGCCTGGAAATCGAGCACGTCCTGATCAGGCGAAGTCTGGATTCCCTGGCATCCAAACGGCCCACGGAGAAGCTGGTTCGCGTGCTCGACAGCCATGACGAGAAAGAGGAGCGCATCGTCTACCCGGATGTGGCCTGTCGGCTTGTTCCATATGACGAAAATCTCGCACGCGCCGCGTTGCTGTTTCCGTGAGCGCGCCAGTAAGCTGTTGACAGTCCGACTTCGGGGGGGGATGTTGTAATCTGAGTCGTGACGCCAGGGTACTGGTTCGCGAATATGAGCCTGACAAATCACGAGCATCACCGGCGCCGGGAAGCCGGTCGGCGGCTGCAGCGCGCGCTCAGCATCAGCGTCCTGTTCGTAGCGGCCCTGTGGTGGATCCGCCTGATCGAGAGCATCGGCGGCTGGAATTTCAATGTGCTCGGCGTCGAGCCGCATGTCCCATTTGGCCTCATCGGCGTCTTGGCAGCGCCCCTGCTGCATGCATCCTGGCAGCACCTGCTGGCCAATACCGGTCCCGTGCTGATCCTGGGTATCGCGTTGTTGTATGGCTATCCGCGGGCGAGCCGGATCGCCATCCCGGTGATCTGGCTGGGCTCCGGCCTGGGCGTGTGGTTTACCGGCCCCCCCGCGTTCCATCTGGGGGCAAGCGGACTGGTGATGGGGTTTATCGTGTTCCTGATCGTGGCCGGAGTGTTGCGCCGTGACCGGACGTCAGCGGCCATCACCTGTGCGGTCGCGTTCCTGTACGGGACGGCGCTGGTGGCCATCATTCCGCAAGGCAACGTGCATATCTCCTACGTCACTCATGCTTGGGGTGCCGCGATGGGGTTATTGTGTGCGTTGACGTTGTTTCGTCTGGACCCGGTCCCGCCGCGCAATCGCTACAGCTGGGAACTGGAAACCGGCGACACGGACGACCCAATAATCGGGGACCTCTGGCGCTATCCGCCGCAAACACCTACCGTACTCAAACCCAGGC
>Ga0102950_1000643_pt1 | contig 10187 bp, 9 predicted proteins | sample SalPon2A_B_D2_MG_FD_78505 | JGI IMG/M metagenome (GOLD analysis project Ga0102950, IMG submission 78505) | Soil microbial communities from South San Francisco under conditions of wetland restoration - Salt Pond MetaG R2A_B_D2_MG | ecosystem: Environmental > Terrestrial > Soil > Wetlands | place...
CAGGTGTCCCATTCGACCCGGGCCGGCGACCAGGTGTCGCCCGGGACCCAGAACCATCCTATTCCGTCACGATATCCCCATTCGCCGTAGTGGTAAACGAGCCATCCGTAAGGTTCATAGGAGACCCATGCCCAGTCCGGATCCGACCAGGCCCAATGGCCGTAGTCGAACGGCTCCCAGCCGGGCGTCACCCATGGCTGCCAGACTCGTCCGTACGGCTGAACGTTGATCCAGTCGCCGAAACCGGACAGATAGGTGACATCACTTCCATTGTACTCGGCGCCGGAGTCGACCTGGGCGTCGTTCACGAACCCACTGCACCCTGAAAACAGAAAGACAGCCGCAGTGAGCGCCGTAATGCCCAATAAGAGCCTTGGCTTGCTCGGTAGAATCTTACTTGCTGCTTTCACTTCTTACCTCGATTCTTTCCATTTCGAGTTGCACCTGATAAAACAATTTCGGCGGGCAGAATGTTGCACTGCAACATACTTTCGCCATGCCCCTGCACGCCGTCGGGACGTCCGGTTGAGATTTGCGGAACAAAAGGTGCGTCCCGAGGGTTACCTAAGGTGGTGTAAACAGGCCCATTTTACTCGCCTGACAAACGTGTATGCCAACAGCTCCAAACCGAAAGTAAGCGCCGCATGTAGCGCCCAGTATCTATGAGTATCCTCTGGTCAAAGCTGGCCCTGATAGCCATTACCGTCTATTTCCTGGTTCGCCTCGGACCGCTCCTCGTGAACTGGTACCGAAGATCCGGGGGGGAGGTCCTCGACCACCCGTCGGGATTGTTTCAACATCTGCCGCACGTCGCAATGCTGCTTCATTCGCTGTTGGCGTTGTGCGTTATGATAGATCTGAATCCCTTCCCGTTCCTTCCCGACACGCAGCTCACGCAGAGACTGAACGGACCCGGTCCGGTGATGATATCCATAGCCGGTCTTCTCTATTACATTGCGGCGAATATCATTCGATGGCGGTCGATTCGGGAATTGAAAGAGTCGTTCGAGAAGGAAGTAATCATCAAGAGCGACCACCAGTTGATTACTTCGGGACCGTACCGGTTTTTCCGTCATCCTATCTACGTCGGAAATATTTTCGCCGAAGTAAGCATTGGCGTGACCCTGATGTACTGGCCGCTGATTTTGTTTCCCCTGATAGTCAGCTTCCCCCTCTGGCATCTGCGGGTCATGAAAGAAGAGCAGATGTTGGTGCGCAACTATCCGGTCGAGTATCGGGACTATATCTGCTGTGTGAAGAGATGGGGCTTCTTTTAGGGCTTTCCCTGCGACTTCTGAGCATTGTATGCCTGCCGGAGTATATCCAGCATGCGGAATCCGAGTGTTGAGTCAACACTGAACAACTTCTGTAACGTGCTGTCGCTTTGAGGGATCTTTCCTCCCAGACTGTAGGCGACCCCAAGCGAAACCATCGCCGGATAGAAGGTGCTGTCGACGTCGATCGCCTGCTTGAATCGCTCGATCGCTTCGGGATACTGCTTCTGTCGGAGGTAGACCATCCCGAGCAGCTGAGCGCACTCTTTGTGCTTCGGATTGATTTCCAATGCCTTCTTGAAGCTGGCAATAGCGCTGTCCATATCGCCGAGATTGCGTTGCACCGTTCCCATGCGATAATAAACATCGTCCGTCCGCATGCCCAACTGCGTGGATCTCCGGAAATAGACGAGTGCCGTATCGTAGTTCTCGCCCGCGGCATATGCGTTAGCGAGGCTGTAAATGATGGTAGCGTTCTTCGGTTGCTTCAGCGCCGCCCGACTCAACAGATCGATAGCCTTGCTGGTCCGTCCCACTTTGGAGTATTCCTGCCCCAGATTGGTCATGTACAGGACGTTGCCGGAGTCATACTTCAGAGCTTCGTCATAGTACTTGATCGCTTCTCCCGAATTGCCGGCGTCGCTGGCCATGACAGCCAGATTGTTGCACACCTGGGGATCGCTGCTGTCGATCCGGTAGGCACGATCGAAATACGCCTTCGCCTGCTTCTGATCCCCGAGGGCGGAGTAAATCACCCCAAGGTTCTTTATGGACAGGAAATTGTCATTGTCCAGTCGAAGCGCCGCCAGAAAAGCCGTTTTGGCCGCTGTGTAGTCATCGTGAATCATCGCCTTCCCCCCCCTGGTCAGGTAGATAGAAACCGAATCCTGGGCGAGTGCTTTGGTGCTCAGGCCCACGATAAGCAGTGCTGTAACTAAGACAAATCGGCGCATAAATCTCCTATCGGTTATACAGCGACTATAATAACTCATTCCCGAATTCAGGTCAACAATACCGACAGGCGGCCGAACCGACCGGCTACATCTCGAAATCAACCGGCAGCATATCGTAGAAGTGGAAGACGGAGCAGAAGTTGTCTCCCGGACCGAGCCCTGCCTGCGAGATCAGCTGGATTTTTCCGCTGTCGGTTTTGCCGAAGGTCGAAACGCCCGGCTGCGGGCCGCCTTTTTCGTTTTCGAAACCGAGATCGCGATTGAAACTGCTTCCTTTGGCCGAATACATCTTGAAATTCCATTTCCGCTGAGCAGCAAATTTCCGCTGCACGGCCGGATCGTCGGGGCTGACGACGGCAAAGCCGGCCTTTTTCTCAATATGCTTGAAAATGCCGTTGTATCCGTCGGCCCACATCGTGCAATAAGGACAGGATTTCCCCATGTTGTGGACCAGCACGAGATACTTCTTCTTCCCGAACAACTTCGAGAGTTTGACTTTCCGTCCGCCCGAGACAAGAAAGGTGTAATCTTCGATCGGGCGCTTGAGCGAGGTCTTTCGAAGGTCGGCCAGTTCCTTATTCAGGTTCATGATGCGCTGCTCGAGGCGTTCGATTCGCTTTTGGTTTTTCGGTGCCATTGCTCTGCCGGCTCCTTATGGTTAGTTGAGTTGAATCTGAATCATTATACGGCCGGTTGGCGGCCGAGTTTGAATATGGCTGAGGCGAGTAGCTAAGCCGTCAGGTCAAAACAACATGCGCGGAGGGATCCTGAGACCGGGAGTGCAACGGTTCGCCTGCCGGCGAACCGCTCAGCGTTAAAGTGAAAACACAAAGACGCTTAAAAGAAGGGTAATCTCCAATTCTTCCGTGAATTGGAAGAACAGTAAGTTTATTTCGCTTTCTTGGGCGTATGATTGTTCATCATCGCGAAAGAAAGATACTCGAGCTCCATCGACATGTTCTCGTTACGAAGGTAGACGTTCGGGGGAACACGCAGATTGATCGGAGCGAAATTCAAAATCGCCTTAACCCCTGCCCGACAGATGTCATCGACAATGTACTGCGCCACCGTCGCAGGGACGGCCAGGATGACGATCTCGATGCCGCAATCACGGATTTCCGTCTCGAGATTGGCGATATCCGATACCGTGATTCCTTTGTGATTGGATCCTATCTTGCGCTGGTCGTTATCGAACACCTTGATGATGCTGAAGCCCTGCTTGGCGAACTCTTTGTAACTGACGAGCGCCGATCCGATATTACCAACACCGATAAGTGCAACCTTCCATTCCCGATTGATGCCGAGGATGTCGGCGATCTTCTGCTTGAGTTCGGCTACGTTGTATCCCAGACCGCGCGTTCCGAAGGACCCGAAGAAGGAGAGGTCCTTTCTGACCTGGGCCGGAGTGAGTTTCTCCCGCTTGGCCAACTCCTTGGATGACACCGTCTCGTAGTTTTCCTTTTCAAGCAGCGACAATGTGCGGTAGTACATTGACAACCGATGGATCGTCGACTCTGAGATGCGTTTGGACATACTACTGCTTAAAGGCACTTTTAGATGAACTCCTTTGCCTGGTTATCGGCAGCTTTTTCTGACATGTGAAATGCTTCACAAGAAATTATATCTTTTTGTCACAATTCTGTCAAGAAAAATCTCCCCGCCGTCGCCGGAAGCCGATTGTATCTTATTACAATGTAATTCGTTACATGCCGGTTATCAGGGCAATAGAGAGCGTATTACTCGCCCAATCGAAATCAGGCGACGATTTGGCGGGGAAGTTGCCCGGAAAGTCGAGCAAGAACTTCGTAATTGATGCTGTTGGCCCAGCCAGCCAGTTGCTCGGCGGAAACCGTCTCGCTGTGACTCTGGCCGATCAGAACGGCTTCGGCTTCGAGGTTCACATCGCGGATATCGGTAACGTCTATCATGGTGATATCCATACAGATACGCCCGCGTACCGGGGCCCGCTTGCCCTGCACCAGAACATAAGCCTGATTGGACAACGCTCTCGAATAGCCGTCGTAGTAGCCAACCGGCAGAATCCCCAGCCTGGTGGCCGATGTTGTCCGGTAGGTGCATCCGTAGCCTATAAAGGCATCCGGCGGCAGCGACTTCAACTGAGTGATACGGGCCTTCCAGGCAAGTACCGGTGTGAAGATGCTGTTTTCGCCACCCCGGAGTCGGTAGGAGACGTACGTTTCCTTGGACGGCCAGTGGCCATAGACGGAAATGCCGGGACGGACCATCTCGAAGTGCGTCTTCTTGAAAAGAATGGTCGCCGCAGATGAAGCGGTGTGTCGGATGGTCGGCTTGACTCGAAGAGCCTCCAGTTTCTTGACCATCTGCTTGAACAACTTCAACTGGTGCTCGGCGTATCCATGACTCGTCGTGTCTTCGATATTGGCAAAATGAGTGTACGCTGCATAAGGCTTTTGCAGCGATTCGAACTTGCGATAGATCTCGGCTATGGAGGGAAGTTCCTCCTCGCTGAGTCCCTGGCGGTTAGTACCGGTCTCGAGTTTGATATGGGTCTTGATCTGTCGGCCGTGCTTTTCGCCAAGCTCTCCTAATCTCTGCAGAAACTCCCGGTTGAACACAGCCGGCTCCAGATCATATTCGAACACAGCGTCGGTGTCATCCAGAAGCACCGGTCCCAGAATAAGAATGTTCTTCTTCCATCCTGCAGCACGGCACTGAGCCCCTTCTTCGACCGAATGCACCGTGAGATACCCGACCGCATCGTTATCAACGACCATGTCAACGATCTCTTTGAGACCGTGACCGTAGGCATTCCCTTTGACCGATATTGCGAGAATCTTTCCCGGTGCCAGCGCGGCGAGCGATTGAATGTTACCTGCCAGAGCTGATCGAGACAGCTCTATCCAGCTCAGTTTTCTGGATCCTGCCATGCTAAACCTATAACGACCGTGGTCCGGACTTCCAACTAAAAGATTCTTCAGCGCAGATCATCAGCAGTATTATACCCCGGAGCGACCATGAGAGCGGATAAAAAGAAAGCCCGGGATCCGGGCTTTCGAATTCATCTATCGACCTGTTTGCTACGCGTACTTCTTGCGCATCTCGTCGATAATCCGCATGTGTCCTTCTTCGAATCCGGAGAGCTGTTCGAACATCTTTCGGCCTTCGGGCGTATCCATCTTGTCCCGCGCCGCTTCGAACAATTCGTGCGCTTCCTTCTCCAGCCTGAAGGCGATATCCAGAATTGCCTTCATCGAACCGGCCGAAACAACTTCATTGATCAGTTCCCGATGTTGTTCGCTCATTGCTTCGGTAATCTCCGGCAAACCCTCCTGTTTGAGGATGTCGGCGGTGCTGATCCATTTCTCGCTTCGCACCAGCGAGTCGAACTGACGCTCCAGAATGTGAAAGTGATCTTTCTCTTCGAGGGCCAGCTTCTCGAGTACATCCTTATGATCTGCGGCCTGGGTCTTCCGCGATGCCTCCCGGTAAAAGACATAACTGGCCACTTCGGACTGGATACCGGCGGTCAGGGCCGACAGGGTATCGGGGTGGACAGGTGACATGGGCTTGGTTCCTTAAACAGATAAGTTTACTCTTCTTGACTGACGATAAAGTTATAAATTTCACAAAGTTTGTCAAGCGTCTATCGGGGGAAACTGGTTCGAACCGACCGTGATTCAGTTCAGTTGGAGTGTGTTGCGGACCGATCCGGCAAGATTTCCCTTGCACCTTTCCTCCCAAAGTTGGTTTATTCGATCAAAGCAGTGAAAGACTCTTTTTCAAAAAACTCGATAGAACTCCACGGGCAGATTCTCGAAGCATGCGAGCTTTACGACCGTGACGCCGATGATATCACGGTCGTGGCTGTCACCAAAACTCATCCCGCAGGGACAATTCGAACCGCCGTCGCCGCCGGTTATCACAACATCGGCGAAAGCCGCGTCCAGGAAGCGGAGGCGAAAATTGTCGATGTCGGTCGCATCGCACGGTTTCACCTGATCGGCCATCTCCAGACGAACAAGGTCAAGAGAGCGGTTGAGCTCTTCGACGTCATTCAGTCGGTCGATTCGCTGAAGCTGGCCGAAGAGATCGACCGTCGAGCCGCCGAGCAAGGGCGGATGATGGAGTGCCTCATTGAGGTAAACTGCTCCGGCGAAAGCCAGAAATACGGTGTGCCGCCGGAGGAGTGTCTGGAACTGATCAAACGGGTCAATGATTTCCCGAATATCAACCTGACCGGACTGATGACGATCGGCCCGAATGTCGACGACGAGGAGAAGATCCGGCTTACATTTCGCCAGTGCCGAACTCTGTTCGAGCAAGGGGAGAATTTCGTCGGCGACCAGTTCGACACGCTGTCGATGGGGATGACCGATGATTTTCCGCTGGCGATTGCCGAAGGCTCGACCATGATCCGGGTCGGCTCGGCCCTGTTCGGCCCCCGCGAGAGCTGAGGGAAGCTGTTTCTTGGCAACAGCTTGCCGCCTTCCAATAAACCCACCTGTCTGCTCACCGAAAAACTGATTGTCCCGCTTAATTTTTCCCGTCAACGTACGATAATAGAAGTAAGGTGTCTCTGAATGAAACTGCTCGATTTTCGAACAGCTTCCACCGGGACAGCTTCCGCCGAAAGCGAAAACAAATAACCTTAAGATAGGTGAGTATGCTATGGACCTGTCACCGAATGATATCCGCAATTACGAATTTTCGAATCAGATGCGCGGATACGACAAGGAGGAAGTCGACAGCTTCCTTGACCGGATAGCCGAGGCTCTGGAGAAAGTCAAGCAGGACAATCTGAAACTGTCTATGGATAATGATTCACTGAAAGCGCAGCTGGCCGGTCTGAGACAGTTCGAAGATAGCATCAAGAATGCCGCCATCGACGCCCGGCGCAACGCCGATTCCACGATCGCCGCCGCGAAAAAAGAAGCCGATCAGATGCTCAGCAACGCCAGGGCGGAATCGGAGAAACTGCTTGGTAATCACGAGAAGAAAATCCAGGAACTGAAAACCCGGCTCGCCGAATTGGAAGCGACCAAGAAGTCCTACTTCTCTAAACTTCGCAGCCTGATCAATTCGCACATGGAGATGCTCGATGAATCTTCGATTCCGGATATCAAGAAAGATATCAGCGGACATGAAGAGACTGCCGAGCCGAAGATGGAGCGGACGAACGTTTACACGCCGCCTAAAGAGAAGGCAGCGGCCGAACCGGTTAACGGAGACAATATCGAAGTTACCGAGACGACCGAGGTGACCCGCGGCGAGATGGAGACAATCGCCTCAAAACCGCAACACAAGCCGATCCGGACAGAAGAAGCGAATGCGGCGGGAGATATCGTTCCTGCCGAAGACGAGCAAAATCCGCCGGCACCGGTCGCGAACAAACCGATCGATCCGGAACTTGCCGCCGCCCTGGCCAACTACAAGTCGAAGTCGCAGGCTCAGGTAGAAATGCCTCAGCATGAAGCTCCGGTCCCTCGCCAGGGAGAAATTCACCAGACGACTACCCGGGCCGAGGATATCCCGGATGGGTTCGTAACTCCGCATATGGACGGTCCTTCGGACTCGGAAGAGGAACCGGATACCGGCAAGGTGCAGGTTTCTCCGGATTCGCAGGATACGCCGACCGAACATAACGACATCGATATCGACACGCCGATCGTGGCTGAAAAAGCGAAAAAGAACGACTCCGGCGATAACGGCGTCGATATCGCCCAGGAACTCGACAACGTTGTCGCCAAGTTCGAAGAAGAAATGACCAAGGCGGAAAAAGGCTAAGAAATTTCCCACCTCATGATACGAAGACCGGCCACCAAGTCCCATCACGGCCGGTCTTCCTTTTTGCACACTAATTCTTGACATTCCCGGACGGCGGCAGCTTTTTGCTGACAACCCGATTCACAGTGCTATATTCCACGAAGGAATCTTCAATCACGAACATGTAGCAGGAGCTTGACTATGCAAACGGTCGCGGAATTTCATAAGATGCTGGACGAAGCGGTGGCTTTTATCAAGAAGCAGGTGAATTTCGAGCCGAAGATCGGCATCATTCTCGGGACCGGCCTGGGGTCGCTGGTCGACGGTATCGAGATGGTCGACACGGTCGGCTACGACAAGATCCCTCATTTTCCCGTTTCTACTGTCGAATCGCACGCCGGAAGACTGCTGTTCGGCAACCTCCGAGGCAAGAAAGTAGTCTGCATGCAGGGACGTTTCCATTTCTACGAAGGCTACTCGTTCCAGCAGATCGCCTTTCCGGTTCGGGTCATGAAAGCCCTCGGCATGGAGACCCTCATCGTATCCAACGCGGCCGGCGGCATGAATCCGAATTTCCATCCGGGTGATATCATGCTCATCAAAGATCATATCAACTTCTTCCCGGGCAACCCCCTGATCGGCCCGAACGACGACAAATGGGGGGATCGCTTCCCGGATATGTACGAAGTCTACAATCGGAAATATATCGACCTGGCCAAGCAGGTGGCGCTCGAACAGAAACTTCGGCTACAGGAAGGGGTCTATGTCGGACTGACCGGCCCGTGCCTGGAGACGGCTGCGGAGTATCGGATGTTCCGTGGGTTCGGAGCGGATGCGGTCGGGATGTCGACCGTTCCTGAAGTTCTGGCGGCACATCATCAACACAGCAAGATCCTCGCGTTCTCGATCATCACCGATATGGGCCTGCCTGATAATATGCATCCTTGCTCGCTCGAAGATGTGATCGGGACGGCTTCGCGCACCGAACCGAAACTCCGTGATTTGATCGCCGGATGCGTGGAGAAGATGTAGGAAGATTTGGAAAAAGCATAGGGAGGCGATTATGGCGACAGAGTTGTGCGAGTTCAAACTTTGGGACGGGTCCGAGTGTGGTCAACCAGTTTGTGGCAACAAACCCTCACTATGCGGATTTCACTCGAAAAGGGAAATCACATCTGGCCTTGTTGGTGTTCTATTCAACTATATTCGAAGCCAGATGGATCGTGACCGCATCGACTTGTCTGGTATGGATTTTACGGATTTCGTATTTGACAATCAGTTTTCAGACATAGTTCAAGAGGGACCCAGAAGAAAAATATTGTTCGGAAATAATCGATTCGTTGGTTGCCATTTTGTCGGCGACCACAATTACGATGAGCTATTGTTTGTAGAATCTATTTTCCAAGAAACCTCCTTCCACAGCTTCCGGTTGTGGGACTCAACCTTTGCTATGGAGCAGTGCCAACTCGAATTTGGGTACCACCCTATGTTCAGCCAGTTTTCCATTTCGGGACAAAAGCCTGTCGATTTCTCGTGTTGCTTATTTCTCGGAAGGACTCAGCCCTTCAGATACGCTCTAATTGAAGCACCACTAGTTTCCTTCAAGGATAGCGAGTTCGAGACTCCGCGTTTCTATTGCAAAATCATGGAGGATTTTGACGAGCGACAACTTCCTAAAGAACCACGCTACCTTGTAATAAGAGCGGCTGAGTTTCGTAAGGAAAACCACAGGCTAGTTACCGTACCTGGAGTGGTAAGTTTTGATGGGATAAAAGTCAACGGTCACTTTGAGGTCGCTTTGGGGCCGGAGCCAATAATGTCGCAAGAGGCGTCTTTGAAGTCGGATGAGTCGGCGGCAATTCTTGCATTCAGATCGGTCAATTTCGGACAAATGAAATCGGCCACATTCAAAAGGGCAGATCTGCGTCGAGCGCAATTCAAAGAGGCGGTAATCGTCGGAATAAGCGATGTGAACTCGATCTGGCCCGAGAAAGACAATCGCCGCATTCTCTACGAGGATGAAGATCGATCTCTCGGAGTTGCAGAAGGAGAATTGCGCAGACTATATTCATCGTTCAAGAAAATTGCAGAGCAAGATCGAGATGATAGCCGGTCCGATCAGTGGTTCTATCGCGAGATGGAGTGTCGAAAGGCTATGACACTGGAAAAGCACAACAGCACCGGCTGGGGTAGACTCGACGAGTATTTTACAAGG
>Ga0102950_1000644_pt1 | contig 10187 bp, 8 predicted proteins | sample SalPon2A_B_D2_MG_FD_78505 | JGI IMG/M metagenome (GOLD analysis project Ga0102950, IMG submission 78505) | Soil microbial communities from South San Francisco under conditions of wetland restoration - Salt Pond MetaG R2A_B_D2_MG | ecosystem: Environmental > Terrestrial > Soil > Wetlands | place...
AACCAACGGAGCAAGAATAAATATTAATACAGGATTAATATTTGAAAATAATTCGAAGTAAGAGCTAACAGTGGTTCCGGCAAATGCTCTGTCGAGATAATAAGGAATTGTCAGCCAGTTATGTGCAAAAAGTGTCTGAACCGGAATTAATATGAAAATAAAAAAAACAAATCTTTTATCTCTAAAAGGATGCTCCGGCCTGTATCTTAAAAATTCATATACCGAAACAATAAAAAGAACTATCCCTAAAATTAGAAAAGAGAATTTAATTGTTTCAGCTACTTTCAGATAATTTGAAGAATCAAGAGATAGAATAAACAGGACAAAGAATAACAAAGTTAAAATGGAATAAACAATAAGCGGAAAATTATTGATGTGTTTCTTTTCCGGCTTAGGTTTATTTATTTCTTCATCAACATCTTTATTAGAAGCTTTCAGAGATGCTTCATAGGCCTTTTTATCAGCGCTCTTTGTAATCAACACAACAGTAAGAATTAAAGAAACTGCAGTTAAAAAGACATAAACCCAAAAAACAGCAGCAAGACCATTCGGAGGAAAAGTTTTATCCATATCATGGCGTACTAACGGCGAAATGAAACCGGAGAAAAAAGCTCCGAGATTCATTAATCCGTAAATCGCTCCGTAAGCAATTGGAGCAGTTTTGGGAGTAGTATATCTTTTAACTCCGGCATAAGCTGCAGGCTGATAAAGTCCGTAGCCTACAACAATTAAAAATAAGCCAAGGATTAAAACAAAGAACATCGGACTTAAGAAACCATTTGCAAACGGCAGCGTATTAGATAATGCAACTATAACTCTTCCGACAACCATAGATATGAATGCTATTATCAGCGAGGACCGTACACCAATTTTATCGGAATACCCGCCGAGTACTACCATTGCTAGGGTAATACCGCCGGTTACAAAGCTGTAAACCCAGCCAGCTTGCAGATCTGAAAGGCCGACATTTTCGGAACAAAACTTTCCTAACACAGTTAATATTCCGAAGTACACAAGGCCTTCAATAACATAAGGAACATTTACCCCCCAAAGCGCCCTGGGGGCCTTTACAAATGCAACAAAGGTTTCGCCAAGCTCTTTAAATGCATCTGTAAATATATCAGACAGATTTTTATTTTTTATTTCTTCTTTCTGTACATCATTATTTTCCGGCATAAGATCTCCCTTTTATTTTCATTTTAAAATTCATTTTATCATAACAATGTGAGAGGTTAACGGATGATTTTTTATTTCTTTAACAATTTCAAAATTATTTTCTTTTATTAGAGAATTGAGCCCGCCTTGCTCTACAAACAGTTTGAAATTTTTATAATGATCTTTACCCGCTGTAAATTCAACTGCTTCATTTAATAGATTCCAAAATCCTTTAGTTCTTGGGATAAGATAATCTCCTATAATAATCTTATTAGCAAACCCGTGAATTGTTTTTAGAAAAGTATTTCTTTCATTTAAAGGAATTTCATGAATTACATAAGTGATTACGGCATAATCAAATTGCTCATTATTTTTAATTTTATCAGAGGGACTTCCGTGAATGAAGGAAATGTTTTTTAAATTTGATTTGTTTAAATGATTCCGCGCAGTATTAATATTCTTTGAAGATAGGTCAATACCTGTAACAGATTTACATTTTGATGCTAGCTGAAATTCTAATCTTCCTGTCCCGCATCCAATATCAATAACAGAACTGTTTTCTTCTATTAAAGATGAAATCAGTTTAAACATTGTATCCTGGTTGGGTGCAATCAGCTTGTCATAAAACCAGCCGTCATACCAATGCTTTTTATCGACCTGCATTATTCCCCGATTTAATCATTCAATAAATTTCGACATTATAAATTAAAAATTTAACCGTCCCCTTTATTTTCCCGAGTGTAAACTTAAGCTAAACTTTAATGAATTTAAACTATTTAATATTCGGCAAACAGCTTGCCTTTAAATATTTTTCAAATTCATTTCTTTTATAAATAACATAATTATGCGGAAGATCTGTGAAAATAAATATCAGTCTGTTATTAGCTAAATCGAAAGGTGATACATTATTTTCATCATTAAAAGAAACAAATGGAATTCCCCAGCCTTGTAAATCGGCGATTAACCTTGTGGTTTCCCGTTTCGTACCGCCGTGCCGGGTGTAAATATCAATTAATTTTCCATTGTAATTATCAAACCAGTAAATAAATTTTTCTTTATCCGCATACAAGGCATCAAATATGTACACTTCTTTTATATATTTTGTTAATCCGCCTCTCATCAATATGTACGCCATTACTTCGTATCCGCCGCTGTGCCCGGATAAAATTATTTTACCAACTTTTTCATTCGAAATTGCTTTTCTCGCATACAATGTATCCATTAATTCATTAATAAATTTTTTGAACCCGTTTGTTTCTTCCAATTTACCGCCGTAAGAATCCGGGACATTCATTGCTCCTCCGGGCACTACAAGCAGAGCATTTTTACCGCTTTCAGAAAATTGTTTAACTAAATTATATTGAGCAAAAGTGCTGTCGACATTATTAAACCATCCGTGAAAATGTACCACTAAATTTATGGAATTTCCGGATTTCAATCCTTTTGGAATAAATACTGCAACTGTACTGTCCATGTAATGGTCTTTAGCAGAATAAAATGTGCTGTCATATGTATAGCCGTTTGCTCTTCCGGTATCAGGAAAGGAGGCATTGTGAAGATGTGTTACAATCATTTCACCATATTGAGAATATCTGGTAGATAAGTTTTGAGAAAAAATATTAACGCAGTAAAAAAATGTTAAGACCAAAATTATTTTTAATATTTTCATTGTTTTTCTCCGGTTTTTTAGAAGATTTTAATTTGATAATGCCTGTTCAAGATCATTGATTAAATCATCGGGATGTTCCAATCCGATTGATAAACGCAAAAGATTCTGCGGCGTTTTTGTATCGTCGCCTTCAACGGATGCTCGATGTTCAATTAAACTTTCCGGTCCTCCTAAACTAGTTGCTCTTGTAAACAATTTAACTTTTGAAGCTGTTTTCATTGCTTCTTTTTTACCTCCTTTAACTTCAAAGGAAATCATACCGCCGTATAAGGTCATCTGCATTGAGGCAAGCGGATGACCGGGATGTTTTGGTAAACCCGGATAATAAACTTTTGAAACTGATTTGTGCTTATTTAAAAATTCTGCAATCTGCATTGCACTTTCCGATTGTGCACGAATTCTAACCGGTAAAGTTTGAACTCCTCTTAAAGTCAACCAGCACTCAAATGGTGAAGGAACCGCGCCTCCTGTTTTTTGAATTTCAATTATTCTTTGGAAAATTTCATTGTTAATCTTTGAAATAACGCCACCTCCTAAAACATCACTATGCCCTCCGATATATTTGGTTGTGGCATGAAGAATCATATCAACTCCGAATTCAAAAGGAGATTGTAAAACCGGGGTTGCCCAGGTATTATCGCATACAACTACTGCTGATGTTTGATGTACCAAATCAGAAACTTTTTTTAAATCAATAATTTTTAACAAAGGATTGGAAGGTGTTTCAACCCAGACAATTTTGGTATTTTTTTTAACGGCTGATTTTAATTTGCTTACATTGGTCATATCAGCAAAATCAGATTTGATACCCCATTTATCAAATTGCTTGATTAATTTTCTTGTACCATGATAAATATCATCGGATAAAATTACATGATCTCCCGGAGTTAAAGATTGAAATATGCTCATAGCAGCTGCAGAACCTGAAGAAAAAGCTGCGGCAGTTTCACCGCCTTCCAAAGCGGCAAGACATTTTTCTAGAGAATCTCTATTTGGATTATTATTACGTGAATAATTATATCCCTTAGGATACTCACCATCAGCTTCACGTTCAAATGTTGTTGTTAAATGAATAGGAGGCGTTACAGCACCGGTTGCCGAATCAACAGTTCTTCCTGCATGGACAGAAATAGTTTCAATTCTCATAAACATCCTAAAGAAAATCGGAATGAATATTTGACCGGTAAAATAATAAATGGTTGGATAAAATGTGCTATTAATTAGAATGGTAATTCAGATGTAAAAAATGCATACAGCACTAAAAATGCTGTATGCACGTTAGAATTATTCTTGCTCTACTTTGGAAAGGATTTCAATAAATTCGGCTTCAATTTCTTTCCCCCTATTTCTTCCGTACCACAAATGAAGTTTCTCATAAAGTTCCGGTTTTACAATTCCTTCACTCTTCCACTGATTTATTAACTCCTGAGCCGCTTTAGGTCTCGGTCCCCAGGTAAATAATTCATTTCCTTCCAAATCAAATGCAACGAGTTTCGGAATACTTCTTGTTCCGTTAGTTAAATATAAATCCATAATATCCGGATTTGAATCTCTTAATATTATTCTCAAATCGATTTTCGAATTTATAGAAGCTATTTTTACTAAGTAAGGAAGATTCTGTGCAGAATCCCCGCACCATGATTCGGTAATAACCATCCAAATTTGTTTTTCTTTAATGTTTTCAATTTCTGACTTTAATTCTTCGGATACTTCATAACTTTTTTCAATTCTTTGTGTACGCTGAAAATTTAATTTCTTGTATTCAAATAAATCTTTTTCTTTTTCATTTAAATTATCAGAATTAGTATTATTTACTTGGTTATAAAATTTTTCAGTATATTCTTTGTAAGTCAATCCGTTATGCGGGCGCTTATCTTTAAAAAATTGATGTACCATAATTTTACTCCTTAATATTCAGTATTCTCGATAAAAATTACCAAACAATAAAAACAATTGATGTCATTCATCTTACATATGACGCACAAAAAGCAAAAAAGATTCTAAATATTCGCGTTATCCTTTAATTCTTTTCTTAATAATTTATAATTAGGACAATATTTTTCCAGTGTTGACCAAAATCTTTTTGAGTGGTTCATTTCCTTTAGATGGCAGAGTTCATGAAATATCACATAATCTATAATTTCTTTTCTAAATTGCATTATTTTAAAATTAAAAGATAAGTTTCGATTGCCTGAACAGCTTCCCCATCTTGTTCTCTGACCTCTAATACTAATTTTGCCTATCTGAAAATTATAAATATGTGCTAAATGATTTGTTCTTTCAATCAAGTATTTTTTTGCTTGCCGCTTTAAGAATGCAAGATAAAATTTATTCGACTCATAATTTGAACCACTAGGAATCTTTATGCTCATAACCTTATTTTCATATTTTATATAAGGCTTTTTAATAAATAAATCAAAGCTTTGCCGAATTGTTATTTCCTTGCCGAAGAAAAAACGCTTTTCATCTTTTTGAATTAATTTGCCGGAATATTTTTTTATCCATTCAATTTTATCATTTAAAAATTTCTCGCCGTCTTTTAACGAATATCTTTTGGGTATGATTAACTCAAGGCTGTTGGAATGATTGATTCTTAATTGAAGGTATTTTGCTTTTTTGCTGAATCTAATTTGATAAGGAAGCTCTATGTTGTTTACCAAAAGTGTTGAGTAACTTATATTATTCTTGATCATATAATTTCGTTTGGTTAATATCTTTTCCATTATTTTGAAATTTTATAAGTCGTTTTATCTTTTCCGTCCTGTAAAATAACTCCTAATGACTTCAGCTCGTCTCTTATCCTGTCGGAAAGAGAGTAATTCTTATTCTGCTTTGCTTCAGTTCTTAATTTAATTAATAATTCAATCAGATCATTTTCCAATTCGCCGTTGCTTTGTTTATTAATTTGGGAAAAGTCTAAAATTCCTAAAACGTCTTCGGCAGCTTTCTTAAGATAATCTTTAACATCTAAATAAAATTGAACATTAATATTTTCATTCTCTGCAATTGCTTTATTTACTTCACGGATAAAATCAAAAATTATCGCAGAAGCCTGCGGCGTATTAAAATCATCGTCCATCGCAGATTCAAAATCATTTTTGAATTTAGCGAAATCAATCTGCGGAATATTTCCCTCGCTATTGTTTTGTTTAATTTCTTCCTTAATCTTTTCTGTGAGATTTTTTAGTTTTTCCAATCCCTTTCCTGCTGAAGACAATAATTCTTCACTAAAATTTAACGGGCCTCCGTAATGCGTTTGAGCAAATAACATTCTTATCGCTTCGGCAGAGTATACCTTTAGAATATCTCTAGCAGTAAAAAAATTGCCAAGCGACTTAGACATTTTCTCATCATTGATATTTAAAAACCCAAAGTGAATCCAGTAATTAACAAACTTCTTTCTGTTAGCAGCTTCGCTTTGTGCAATTTCATTTTCATGATGCGGAAAAATTAAATCATTTCCGCCTGCATGAATATCAAAAGTTTCTCCAAGATGTTTGCAGCTCATTGCAGAGCATTCAATATGCCAGCCGGGTCGGCCTTTACCCCAGGGACTTTCCCAAAAGGGCTCGCCTTCCTTTGCTTTTTTCCATAAAGAAAAATCCAGCGGATTATGTTTCTCTTCATTCACGTCCACTCTGGAGCCGGCTTCCAGCTCTTCAATCTTTTTACCGCTAAGTTTTCCATAATTTTCAAACTTAGAAACATCATAAAAAACATTTCCGTCAACATTGTAAGCAGAACCATTTTTAATCAACCTCTGAATCATTGAAATCATAACATCCATATTCTCAGTGGCTTTGGGATATATCGTCGCCTTTTTAACTTTTAATTTTTCTATATCCTCTAAAAAGGCCTTAATATATTTACCGGCAACGAGATTGGAATCAATATTTTCCGAAATTGATTTTTTAATAATTTTATCATCAACATCGGTTAAATTCATAGCATAAGTAACATTATAACCTTTATATTCAAGATACTTTCTAATTATATCCGCCATAATGAATGAACGCGCATTACCGATATGAAAATAATCATACACAGTTGGCCCGCAGACGTACATATTTACGTTTGGCGGATTTAACGGTTTAAATTCTTCTTTTTTCTTAGTTAATGTGTTGTATATAAGCATAATTAATATTGCATTACATTAAAAATTTCATTGATATAAAATTAAGGAAAAAAGACTTCTAATGTTTGTACATTTTTAAATTAATACAAATTTAGCTTGACTAGTAAAAAGCTATTTTTTATATTGATTTGTGTACTTATTTAGTTAGAAATTCTCAAAAATAACAATAATAGAAAGGAGAGAATATGAACTCATCGTGAAAAACACCATTTATAACTTAATTAATTCAAAATTCATAATTATAAAGTGGGAGAAAATAAATGAAAAAGAATTTTAGAGTTAACTTTTTAATTACATTTGTCGTTTTTGTATTTTTCGCATGTAATAATGATACCATTACCCCCCCAACAACAAATAGCAACTCAAATATATTAAAAATTGAAAAAGTCTCTACCTTTACTTTAGGGACAACAAATTCTGATGATCCCCTTACAATTTCAAAGACAAAAAATGAAATGAAGAACGAGTTGAAATATACAGCAAAAACAAATTTCAGTGACGATGGCTCCGGCTCAATTTTTTTCACAACTAATGACATAAATAACTTGTATCTTCCTCAATACATACAAATAAATTCCGATAACCTGAGCTACAGCTATGAGGGTAAAAGTGGAAGCACAGAAATAAATAGTTTCATCAGGGAAATTCACAAAAAGATTAAAGAGAATAAGGAAACAGAAAAAGAACAATACAATAAGGTGAAAAGTAGAATTGAATGGAGCAATTTGTCCCCAAATGAAGTTGTACAAAAATTTAAAGAAAAAGGATTTAGCATTAAAGAACTAGGAAATGATTTATTTGAAGTTTCCCGTTCGTTCCAGCCTATAGAAGGAATAAACAACATGTCGATCAAAATGGTTTTTAATGCTAAAACTGGTGTTCCCGAAAGTTCGATATTATATCGAGGTAGTGAAAAAGTATTTGAAAATATGATAGAAGTTAAAAATGGGAAAAATATCTCATATCAGAAAACCTATGGGAAAGCAGGTTTAAGACAGGGAAAGAATTTTCTAGTTGTAAGAGAATTCGAAAATTAAAAGAGAGAATATATAATGAAAAAATTTTATTTATTAACCAATATTATATTTTTTCTTACACTTTTTGGTGTAAAGTTATCTTTTGCACAGTTACCGGTTATCTATTCATTTTCACCTTCATCGGGTTCCCCTGGAACAATACTAGAAATTCACGGCATTAATTTCAAGATTGCAATTTTATCCAAAACTCTTCGACCCCCTAGCGATTATACTGCGGTAAGATTCGGAAGTTATGGTCCATATATTCCGAGTTACTCAACTGATACTTACATACAAATTACAGTACCCAACATTCCGGTAGGTTCGTATCCAATTATAGTCTATAATACTAATGGCAGTGGTCAAAGTAACTCTAACTTTAGTGTAACCCCGCCTCCACCGCCTCCAATCACAAATTTAGCTTACTTACACGGCTTTAATAGTTCTTCTGCTGACTGGCAATATGCTCAAAACCAATTTAATGCAGAATTCGCACCATCTCATACCACAAATAACTCTTACAATGGCTTAGCAGCTATAGGTTATACTGCTACGTCTCAAGGAAATTACTTGGTTCCTTATGACAATACTGTGGTTCTTGGTTACAGTATGGGTGGAGTTTTAGCAAGAGAAATAAAAAGACAACGAGGATCAAATTGTAACATTAAGGCTTTAATTAGTGTTGGTTCTCCTCATACAGGAGCGCCAATTGTTAATGGAGCGCAAAATCTATATGACGTTGTGAATTTGTGGTTTGATGATCTTGCAGCGGGCTGGATAGCTTATGCTTATCCTTATGATGACGCTGTATGGATAGCACGCTATTATTTCTTAGGACCAATAACAGATATTATTTATGCTAATGTTAAAGACCGTTTTTTTGATCAAGTTGGCTTAAATTCTGAAGCAGCCCGTGATCTTAAACCTAATAGCAGCTTTATGAATACTCTCAATTCTAATCCAAGTGCTACTTTACCTCCGCCAACTTATGCAGTTTACGGACAGGAGGACTGGTATTCTTATGTTAGATTAGGAGATTCTTATCTTAATGGAGGAACAGAGACAGGAGATGTCTTACAAGCTTATTATAATGTAATGAATTATTATGCATCTGAAGCTTTTTGGGATTATTATGACGCAGAATATTACTATGATGAATATTTTAATATTTTAGGCGACCATTATCAAGATCCCGATTACTGGTATATGTATTCTTATTGGTCTTATGCTGCCGATCAATTTAATTGGGGTGCTTATGCGATGAATGTGTTACATCAGCAGGATTGGAACTATTATATAGTTGGAGAGACCTTGTCTGCACAAAATGTCGCAGATAGAAACCCTGTTAATGATGCATTTATTCCAACCGCGTCTGCTGCTCCAGGATTTATTGCTTCGAACAGGAAGTTAATAGCATTGCATACAAATCATGCTGAGGAAACTAGGTATAGTGAATCGATTGCAAAGATAAGATACGCACTACAACAAAATGATATAAACTTACCTCGTAGATAAACGAGAAGGTCAACAAACAATCACCGCCTAAAAGCGGTGATTGTTTATCTTTTAAAATTTGCGAGGTAAAAATGAAATATATTTTATTATTAAATGCATTTTTTATACTTGTAATAAATAGCTGTGAAGAATCAGTTACGCCAATAAAGCATGAAGCTGGGGTTGTTTGGTCCTATCCATTAAGGCAAGATGCTTTTCCCGAATTAGTTATGCCGATAATACAAAATGGCTTAACTTATATTGTTTCCGATTCAACAATAAGATGTGTTGAATTAAAAACAGGAAATAAAATTTGGCAAACAGAGTTGGGGTTTGAGGGAAATAAGTTGGTAAACGGTCAAAAGTTACTCCAATCCGGCAATCTTTTGTTCATAAATCATTCTAATTGGATAAAAGCCTTTGATAAAGTTTCTGGAAATTTAATTTGGCATACAACAATTGAAGATTTTCGATTTATGGATCTGGAAATTATGTCTCAGAATTCAAGCAACATTTTAGTCGGCGGAGAAGGAGAGGTTGTAAAAATAAATAAAGAGTCTGGTAATATTGAATTAAGAATAAAACTTGATGAACTTATACCTGCTGGATTTTTCCAATTAGCATACAATCCGGTTATTTCAGATGATGGGTTTATTTATGTTCCAACCGGATGGTTTGATGGGACAAAGTCCCACGGAAATATTTTGTGTTACAATTC
>Ga0102950_1000645_pt1 | contig 10174 bp, 4 predicted proteins | sample SalPon2A_B_D2_MG_FD_78505 | JGI IMG/M metagenome (GOLD analysis project Ga0102950, IMG submission 78505) | Soil microbial communities from South San Francisco under conditions of wetland restoration - Salt Pond MetaG R2A_B_D2_MG | ecosystem: Environmental > Terrestrial > Soil > Wetlands | place...
CAGAAGCATCGGCGCATGCCTCGCCGCCAAGGCAAAGCCAGACCTGTTGGAGCCAGGCGCCCAGTGACGCGGTGGGCCGAGCCGATCGGAGAGCAGATGCGGATGCAGTCGCTGCGAGAACACGCGATACCATTCGACGCTCGTCTTCGCCGAGGAGATGGAGACGCCCTGCCACCAGCTCGGGAACGGGACGGGCAAGCAGGGTTCCGTCGTCGGCGCTGGTGAGGGTGTGCAGAGCGGCGAGCGAGAGGCCGCACCACGGAGCGCGAAGGACACCCAACCACGCCAGGCGGTCATGAGGATTGAGAAGCGCGCGGGCCAGGGCCAGGGCGTCGAGGACTTCGGGGCGGTCACGCAGGTTTTCAAGATCGACCGCGCGGAAGGGAATGCCGGCATCGCGCAGGGCCTGGGCGATGGGCACGAGGGCCTTGCGCGATCGCCCGAGGACAGCGATGCGGTACTTTTCGCCGTGGGCGCGGGCTTCCTCGACTCGGGCGAAATGGCTGCGGATGAGAGCGATGATTTCTTCGGTCTGGGCAGTTCGGACAACTTCGCACTCGTCGCCTTCTTCTTTTATATCTTGTTTATATTTAATTGATTGAGGAATGAACTGAATGTGACAGTTTAAGGATGGATTGAGCTTTGGCAGTTCCTTGCGTGCCGGTTCTGCGGGCAGAAATTGAATGCCGCTGCCGTCGTCCGTCCCGAAGGCTTCCTGGAAGAAGCCGTTGAGGTATTCAACCAGCGGCTTCGCCGTGCGGAAGTTGGCCGAGAGCGGTGCGTGGTCGAATGGAAGCGGCTCGTCGTTCGTGGGTTTCAGGCCGTGGTCGCGAATGCTGGCGAAGAGCTCGGCCTCCGCGTCGCGGAAGAAGTAGATGGATTGCATGGGGTCGCCGACGACGAAGCAGGTGCGGCCTTCGCGGTCGGGCCAGGCGGCGATGAGGCTTGCCAGAAGCTGGTGCTGACGGCGGCTTGTGTCCTGAAACTCGTCCACGAGCAGGTGACGGATGTTGTCTGCGATGGCCAGGGCGGCCTCAGTTGGAACGCCGGTCTGGTCTCTCAGAACCGCTTCCGCGATCTGCGCGACCTCGATGAAATCCACTTTTCCGGCTTCAGCGAAGACTACTTTGAGTTCGCCGGCAGTGGCTCGCAGAAGCACGAAACAGGCGCGAAGGATCTGCCAATCCTCGTCGGTGTAGCGGGCGGGGGGCAGCTTGGCGACGGCGGCGAGAGCGGATTCCAGACCCGGCACGGCGTCGAGATTCGCGATGAGCTCAAGCAGGCGGCCCTTCTCTCGCTTTGCGTCGGCGGGAAAACCGTGACGTTTATCGACCCGTTTCCGGAAGCCGCCGTCGGTGAGAACCAGATTCCCCAGGCACGCGAAGGCCCCACGGGCTTCCTCAAGGGCTTCAGGAGTGGTGAACGGCGCAATGGGGAAATCTGCAAGCTCAGCTAGTTCGCGATGAAGTTCCCCGCCGGTTTGCTCGCAGGCAAAGCGTGCGAGAGCGAGCGATTCCTCGCGGCCGTTCGGAACCTGGTCTAAAAGCTGGCTGAGCGCGATGACGGTGTCGCTGACGGCATTGGCGAAAGGCCGTTCAAGGCGTTCGCGGAGCGCTTCCCAGTCCTGATTGCGATTGAGAACGAAGTAGTACATCCAGCGGTCGCGCTTGGCGAGCATGCCAACCAGCAGGTCTTCCATCTCCTGCCAGTTGTTGTCGCGCCACAGCAGCAGGCCGCGGATGGCAGTGCGCAGCGCTGGTTCGCCGTTGTCGATTCTTTCAAGCGCGCGGCGAGCAGCGCGGCGGTAGAGGTCCCGCGGCTGCTCGTGGATGTCGAGACCGCCGCCGAGGCCGGAGAGAAGCGGCTGCTGCAGGGCAATCTCACGGCAGAAGGCATCGATGGTGGTGATGCGAAGCTGCGCGGGAAGCTCTGTTATATTCCAGCCGAGGGCGCGGGAGCGGGCGAGGGCACGCCGGGCCAGTACGTCCATTGAGAACGGATCAGGATCCGCGGGCTGGGCGGCGCGTTCGGCATCTGCTGCCTTTTCCAGTTCGGTGAGGATGCGGTTGCGCATCTCGGCGGCAGCGGCGTTGGTGAAGGTGATGGCGACAATCTGGCCGGGGGCCTCGACTTCAGCGAGCAGGCGCAGGAAGCGGCGCGTGAGCAGGTCGGTTTTGCCTGAGCCGGCGGGGGCCTGCACCACGATGGAGCGTGTGGGATCGAGCGCTCTTTCGCGCTGCGGGTGGTCGGGCGCGATGAGCGGCGCTGATGGGTTAGTCATCGCTACCCTCCCCGGTATCGGCGGCATCGCCATTGTTGTCGGCTTCCGGCTCGGGTTGATTTTCCTGAATGCGGCAGAGCGTCTGCAGGCCGCAGCGCTCGCAGGTCTTTGGGTACTCGCGCGGGTCGACTTCGGCGCGTCCAGCGAGGAATTCGCGGGCCAGTTGCTCGATGTGTTCGCGCCAGTCAATTAATTGCTCGACGGTAAGAGCGTCACTAACCAGACTGCTACGCGATGAAAGGCCCGGCAGAAGCGTCGTTTTTGCATCCCCGATGCGGCCGGCGAAAGAAATATTGCCGGGACGGAGTTTGGCGAAAGTCAGGCCGCTAACGGTTTCGTTCTCTGGAATCGCGAAACCGGCGTAGAGCGGAAGCTGCACATCTTCAGGGCGCGGCAGGTCCCAGTATTTCGGTGAGACGTCGCCCGATTTGTAGTCGATGACGAGGAGTGTGCCGTCGTTGAGGCGATCGATGCGGTCGAGGCGAAGATCGAGTGTGATGCCGGCGAGGTGGATGGTTTGTTTGGCTTCGGTTTCGACAACCTCGAAGCTGACACGCGTGGCTTCGTAATCGAGCCACTCAGAGATGAGGCGAACAAGGCGCTGCTCCTCCAACTCCAGATAAGCGCGGGGCATGCGGGTGCGGAGATTGCCGCGCAATTCCTGCTGAAAGACGCGGCGCACATGGTTGACCACGAAGGAAGATTGGTCCTGGAGATTCTGCAGGTCCTCAAGATTGCGCAACCCCTCGGGCGGACCGGCCCAGATGGCGTGAAGCACGGCGTGGAGAAGTAATCCACGCTGCGCCGGAGTAAGCGAAGGCTGCGCCGGCTCCCAGGTCTGCGCGCCGAGACGGTGCGTGGCAAGGGCCTTGAAGGCGCACTGCGACTGTGCAGTAAGCACCGCAGCGCCGCCCTCTACCTTGCCGGGCGGGAAAGCGATGAGGCTCGCGTCTTCAAACAATTCGACGAGCGCAGGCGCGGTGGAATCTGCAACGAGATCCGTGGGCAAAGGCTGCGGCTGTCCGGCTGTGTGCTCGATGAGGTGCGAGGCCCGCGATTCTACGCCTGCAATCTGGCGTGCATAGCTGAAGTGAACCTCGGGCGCGGAGGCTAACAGGCGCTCGGTGATGGAGTGGGCCAGGTCCCAGTCGAGCTGCGGGCTGGCGTGGGGCATCGCGAATCGGCGCTGCACTTCAGGCGGGAGCAGCGGGTGCGTGGATGCGGCGGCAGGCCAGGCGTCTTGGTTTGCGCCGAGGAACCAGATTGCGTCGGCGGTGAGGCCGGCAGACTCCGCCGGGCCGGCGATCTGGATGGGAGCGTCGTGCGACTGCGGAGTGAAGACGGTTTCGTCGAGGGTGCGGGCGAGTGCCGCGAGAAAGTCCTGCCAGGAGATTCGGCGGCCATCGAAACCGAGAGTGCCGGTGGTTTCAACGGCCTGCTGAAAGCGGCGGGCAGCCTGGAATTCGACGCTCGAAAGTGCGTGCGCGGCGGGCCAGCCAATGGATTCGAGGAGTTGCGTAGCAGAGTCAGACCAGTCAAGCGGCGAATGCTGCTGGCGCGAGAACTCGCTGACACGCTGCTGCGCCTGGCTGATGCGATCTATCCACTGCGCGAGTGCAGGTTGCGCGGCTGCAATCTGCGCAAGAAAACCATTCAGGGACCATTCCGGCTGTTCAAGGCTGCGTTGGCGAATAGCACGCATGGAGCCTTGCAGGGCCAAGGACTCCTGCGGGGTCGCGGCATAGCCGGCAGCAAAGAGCCAGTCAAGCTCGTGCTCGGCAAGCGGACCGGTGAGCCAGCGTAGCAGCAGATGGGCGCTGTGAACCAGCGGGACTTGATCGAGCGGAATGCCGAGCGAGAACTCGAAGAGCGAGTCATTACCAACGTAGCGCAGGAACACCCGCTCGATTTCACCACGGCGCGAGGCTGCGTCCTGGCTCACGACCATAAGGCGTGTGTTGGGATCGGCAGCGAGCCGGCGGTGACACCAGATGCCACACGCTGCGAGCTCGGATTGGGTGTCGGAGGCTTCGTAAAAATGGACCTCTGGCGCCGGATTTTCGAGCGCAACTCCCCGCCACTCACCCCACGCCTCGAAGAGCTGGTGCTGAGTGGGCTGGAGGCGATCGAATCCGGCGAGGAGCAGCGGCGGACGGGCGCTCTGGTCGCCGTCGGCCGGTGCATTGGAGAGGAGTGGGATCAGCTCAAGCGGCAGCCGGGCAGGGCTGATGAGATTCGCGGCGCGGCAGGCTTCATCGAAGTCGCTAAGCCATGCGCTGAAGGCGGCTGCATCCTGCTGCCACGCGGTACGGGAACCGGCTTCAAGAAGCTGCGGCGCGTAGGCACAGAGCAGAGCGTGCGCCTCCATGGCCAGGCGCGCGGCGCGGTGGCGCGGGCCTTCAAGCAGTGCCGCGGTTTGCACGTGGCGCTGAATGATTTCAGCCCACAGCGATTCTTCCTGCGTGGGGTTGAGGACGAGGCGGCTGTCGAGTGAGCTCTGCTGCCATGCATCGCGGACAAATTCGTTCCAGGGATGGATGTCAGGGGCGGGCCAGGCGGCCAGGCCCTCAGCGCGGCGCGCGCGATGGAAGGCGGCAGACACGGCACGCGCGGCGCGTTCGCTGGCCGTAACCACCAAACCGCCGCCGCGCAACCATGCGTCGAAATCTGCAGCAACTATTTGCCCCATGCCTGGGTTATACGCCGCGGGGCTGCCGGCGTGCTATTGCCGGAAAGTGCACCTCTGGGAAGCTCTTTCCTTACACCGACGGCCGGAGCTTGACCTGCTTCGTGGTGATGGTCAAATTCGCAGGCGCCAGTCCCGGACTATTGGCGGTGATCTGAATGGAGCCCGCCGTCCTGGTGCCCTGCACTATGGCTTGCGCCAAGCCGTTGAAGAGCGAACGCATCGGCTTCTTATCACTCTCCTGGCAGTTGGGGTTGCCATTGCCCACGCCGATGAGTGCGCCGTCGCCGCTGATCTTGAAGTGGACCATATTCTCTGCTGTCGGCACGGGGCGTCCCTCTTTGTCCAGTGCCTCGACGGCAAGAACGGCAACGTCTTCTCCATTTGCGTCAATCTCAGTGCGGTCGGCAGTGAGGCGTAAGGTGGCCGCCTGGCCGGTGGTTTCGCGCTTGTCACTCAGCGCCAGCTTGCCGTTCTTGTAGCCGTGGGCTTCAATCGAGCCCGGCTCGTAGCGAACCTTCCACTCGACATGGCCCAGGTGCGGAACCTTTTTACGTCCCACGCTCTTGCCGTTGACGAGCAATTCCACCTCATCCATGTTGGAGAAAACCCAGACAGGAATCTCGTCGCCCTCCTGGCCGGCAAAGTTCCAGTGCGGGAAGAGATGAACCACCGGTTCCCTGCCCCACCACGACCTGTAGTAGAAGAAGTCGTCCTTGGGGAATCCGCAGGTGTCAACAATGCCGAACTGCGAGCTGATGGAGGGCCAGCCGTAGGGCGTGGGCTCACCGCGATAGTCAAAGCCTGTCCACGCAAAACCGCCCGCCTCCCACTCGCGCGTACCGTAGAAGGTCCACCACGCCTCGGCCGATTCACCCCACTTCACCGGAACGTCGTAGGCGCTCATGGTATTGCGAAGCGGGTCGGTGGTGTACTCGCCGCGCGTGCCGATGGTGCTGGCAGTCTCCGATCCGTAGACCGGGCGGGTGGGATTGGCCTTGTGGAACGCGTCGGGATAATCGAGGTGGTAGTTGAAGCCGATGATGTCGAGCGCGTCGGATACTCCCCGCTTGTTGTCGCCATTCACGGCGGCTGAGACCACGCGCGTTGGGTCCAGTTCGTGGCACTTGCGCACCATGGCGCCGGCGATCTTTTCGCCCTGCGCAGCCATGGCGTTCTGAAGCTGCCACTCCTCATTGCCGATGGACCAGATAATGATGGATGGCGAGTTGCGGTAGCGCTTGAGCATCACCTCAAGCTGCGCCATGCCGCTGGGGTTCGAGCTCATCTGCCGCGTCTCGCACATCATCATCACTCCCATGCGGTCGCAGGCATCCACCCACTCCGGCGTGGGCATATTGTGCGAGGTGCGTACCGCGTTGCAGCCCATCTGCTTGAGCACGCCCAAGCGGAAAGACTGCAGCCGGTCAGGTAAAGCCGCGCCGACGCCCGCGTGATCCTGGTGGTTGCAGGTGCCCTGGATCTTGATCGACTTGCCATTGAGAAAGAATCCCTTCTGCACGTCAAAGTGCGCCGTACGCACGCCAAAGGTGACGCGCTCTGCATCGCGCGATGTGCCATTTGCGGAGACGGTAGCGATGGCCGTGTAGAGATTGGGCTCCTCGACCGACCAGAGCGTGGGATTCGCGAGCTGCGCGCTGGCGCTGAAAGCCGTCGAGCCGTCAGCAGCAACCTTCTGCACTGGAGATTCCGCGGTGGCGACCGTCTTGCCCGAAGCGTCCAGAATCTCCCAGCTCACCTTTGCGTTCTCAGCCTTGTCTCCCTGATTCTCAACGATGGTTTCAAGAGCGAGAGTAGCGGAGCTGCCCGAGACGGTCGGACGCACCACGCTCTCCCACTTGCCCAGGTGAAGCTGGTCCATCTTGTTGAGCCACACGTGTCGGTAGATGCCGGCGCCCTCGTAGAACCAGCCATCGCCGAAGCTCGCATCGACGCGCGCCACAATGTAGTTCTTTCCGCCGTAGTTCAGGAAGTCGGTGAGATCGAAGCGGAAGGGCGCGTAGCCGTTGTCGTTGCGGCCGATGAAGCAGCCGTTGACGAAGATCAATATGTCGCGAAAGGCGCCGTCGAACTCGATCCAGATGCGGCGGCCCTTATCGCTGGCCGGGATATCGAACTCGCGGCGATACCAGCCCACGCTGGTTTCAGGGTAGCGCCGGCCCAGCGGCTTGTAGCCGTGCGACTTCTGCTCCTCATCCCAGACGAAGGGCAGTTCGACGGCCCAGTCGTGAGGCAGGTTTAGCGAGCGCCACTTCGAGTCGTCGAAGCCCGCCTTGGAGAATTTGAAGTCGCCCGTCTTGGCAAAATCTCCCTGCCCGTACCCGAAGCCGAGGTCCTTGGAAGGATCGTTGCCGTTACCGAATTTGAACTTCCAGCCGAAATCGAACAGGAACTGCTCGCGCGGAGCCACCGCCAGGTCCGCCGCTGCGGACACGGCATCAGAACCGCCCGCAAGCAGCTCGGCGCCGCGCGCCCAGGAAACACGCGGCATGATGGACGAAGCAGAAAGAGCCAAACCGGAACAGAGCAAATCGCGGCGGGAGATGGAAGGCATAGGAGTCCTCTTTCGGATGAAATTTCGCCTTATCCGAGTGCAAAACCAGGCGTGGCGAGCAACGCCGAACTATAAATCACCAGACGCCCCCATGTAAACGTTTATCACCGGCGCGTTGAAAGCAAAGATCCGGTGGAGAATCGCCCCTCTCGGGCAGGCAAAAAGAGAGCCCCCGATGTGTTAAATTCAAGGAGTCAGACCACCCGCCGGAGAGATGGCCGAGTGGTTTAAGGCGCACGCTTGGAAAGCGTGTATACCCAAAAGGTATCCAGGGTTCGAATCCCTGTCTCTCCGCCATCAATATAAAAAATCAATCGTTTCAGGAAGGAATGGAGGAATCTTCTTCCCGAGACCTGAACCGGTTGCCCGGGAAGCGTGTGTCACTCGAGCCGCGATTGCGCATCGGCGGTCATCGGCGCCGACGCGGCGCACACGAATGCACTCGCATCCCACGCAGGATGCCAATCTGCTTATACAATTTTGCGCATCAACGCAAGCGGTAGACGCGAGCGAGCGGAGATGCATCCGGCGGATACGTAGGGGGTGCTTGGCGGGACCTGCATCGAAAATAATATAGGCGACACAGGCAGTCAGCAGTATCCGCCGGGTGCAACGGGGGCTTGGGCGAACGGATTCTCAGCAATGGACCACGTTCGGGTAACTGATATCCCGCGTTGCATTGCTGGTGTCAATCACCAGCCTTGACTCGCGTGCAATGCGGGCATAGTCGTACCCGGAATGGTCGGCAAGGATGAGCACGCAATCGTATCGGCCAAGATGGTCGAGAGACGCACAAGTCAGGTTGAGGTCGTAATGACGTCCGTGACCCAGAAAGGGCAAGTACGGATCGTTGTATGCCACCTCAGCGCCCCGTCGCCGCAGCAACTCAATAATGGTTAACGCCGGAGATTCGCGTAGATCGGCGATGTCACTTTGAGAGGCTATGCCCAGGACGAGCACCTTGGCGCCGCTGATGGTCTTGCGCCGCGCGTTCAGGGTCTTCACTGTCTTCTCGATGACGGAATATGGCGTCACCGTCTTCTCAATGACGGAATATGGCATCTGCATATTCACCTCGCTTGTTAACGAAAAAGATCAATTTCGAAGGGGGAGACTGGCTCGTCCTCCAACGAAAGACGAACACAACAGGTGGGGCCAATCCGTACAAGACAGGGGCGCGAAGATCTGCGGTTGGAGCATGCGCCCGCGATTGTCCAGGGTTTATTGCGGCTACGGCGGAAACCGGGAGCAAGAGGAGGGAATTTCCCGGGCTGAGAACGCACGCCTGGCAGGCAGTGGCGGAGTTGGCCTCCGCACCCTGGTTATGGATATAACCACAGCGCTTGTTCACGTGAAACGTTGAGTACCGTCTCCCGTCCGCTGGGAACGGCACGATCTCTATCTCATTTATTTGTTTACATTATTGTTGTGTTTAACTTAGATATACTGGATCCTCGGGAGTGCATGACCAGGTACTCCTTCCCACCCAGACCTTAAGCAACACTTGATCCCAACCCGGCATCTTATGGTATGGTTTCTTACATACGCTCACATGCTGAACACGTTGTTACTTAGGTAATCATCTACAGTAACCAATTTAATAGGCAATCGGACGCCTTGCGGGTTCCACGGCCTACTTGAGTCCCTGTGCGTTGTTTTGTTGCTTGGACATTTGCTGAGGTAAGGCAAGTGGACGACGTTCTATGTGCAACAGAACGACCTGCTTGTTCTGCGGCCTGATTGAACTTCTGTATGGCTTTTTGTTGCTTGGACATTTGCTGAGGTGAAGCAAGTGCTAGACATTTTCTGTCTGCCTCGGGCCCAAGCGTGCGAAAACATCGGCGCATCTACATTCGAGAGTCCGTCGCGACTCGTTCGACGCAGGGCGCAAAGTCCCAGACTTACCTGTCGTCTTAACCGCTCGGCCAAAAGAGCGTTTTTTGCGGTCTTTAGCTGCTTGCTGGCTGTGGCCGTTTCCGGCTGCGGTGCCAATTTTGTGACGAACGCATCTGGTACTGCATTCCCTCTCACCGCCCCCACCAGTGTCGAGTTTGGAACAGTAACCGTAGGCCAGGCTGCCAATTCCGGTTTCACTCTTGTCAATCCGACGTCGAGTGCAGTCGAAATTTCCCAACTGAGTATCACTGGAAACACATTTTCGATCGCCGGCCAAAATGCCCTGCCCATTACGGTCGCGCCCAATGGCGGATCCTATACTCTGAGCCTGCAGTTCGCTCCGCAGGGAGTGGGAGACGCGACCGGTCAACTGACGATCACCACTACTTCTCCAGGCGCCAGTGCTCTGCAGTCAGCTTCTGTCGTATCTGCGAGCAGCAGCTTTCAACCTGCGGCTTCCACCCATTCTTCGAGCGGCGGCAGTCAAAAGATCAAGTTGCACGGGAAGGGTCAAGCAAAAACGAGTACTGGTACCGTGGCCCCCAGTTCCCTGTCCTGCAGCCAGGGGTCCATCACCGGTGCGGGAACCGATGCCTGTACCGTCACACTTTCCGCTGCGGCAGGCAGCGGCGGGCTCGCCGTGAGCCTGTCAAGCAATAACAACGCCGTGACTGTACCTTCATCCATCACGGTTCCAGCCGGAGCTACGAGCGCCAGTTTCACGGCGGCCGTCTCC
>Ga0102950_1000646_pt1 | contig 10170 bp, 8 predicted proteins | sample SalPon2A_B_D2_MG_FD_78505 | JGI IMG/M metagenome (GOLD analysis project Ga0102950, IMG submission 78505) | Soil microbial communities from South San Francisco under conditions of wetland restoration - Salt Pond MetaG R2A_B_D2_MG | ecosystem: Environmental > Terrestrial > Soil > Wetlands | place...
ATCCGATGGATCGCGTGCGATTCGGGCCCCACGACGGTGACTGAAGGAAGGTGTTCAATCAGGGCAGCGCTTTCCGCTGCGACCGAACCGAAAAGTTGCGGATAGCGAAACGCCAGGTGCAACGCCCCATATCCTCCCATCGAGAGGCCGGCAATGCCACGGTGAGTGCGTCCGGAAAGGGTGCGGTAATGCCGGGCGATGAACGGCAGGAACTCGCGAATAAAAAAGTCTTCGTAATGCTCATGCCCGTTCAGGGAATTGATGTAAAAGCTGGAGTCTGCGTCGGGTGTAACAATCAGGAACTTTCCGATCTCGTTCTTGTCCCAAAGGTCTTCAACCAGATTCAACAGGCCCGAGCGGATGAGCATGGTCCGGTTCTCGCCGAGGCCGTGCAATAAGTAGAGAACCGGATAGCGCCGGGTCTTGTCCGCGCCGTAGCCCGGCGGCAGGATGGCGCAGTACCCAACCTGCCGGTGCAGGATGCGGCTTGGCGCGGCCAGGCATTGTGCGGTGGCTGTCGCAGCTCGCGCGGGAATTGCACAGGCGCCAAACCCTAGAAGCGCAAGGATGGTGGCCAGAAGCGCGCGCCGGGCGCTATTCATATTTCAGCGCCTCGACCGGATTCAGCCGCGCCGCGCGGGTCGCCGGATAGATTCCGGCCGCCAGGCTCACGGCCACCGCAAAGACAACGGCTCCCAACGCCAGCCACCAGGGTACGAAGGAAATATCCACCGCAGGCAGGTTGCGACGTTGCAGGTAAATGTCGGTTCCAAACGTCAGCGCACGGCCAATGGCCCATCCGAGGCCGGTCCCGAAGATGCCGCCCACGAGGCCCATGACTGCAGCTTCTGAAAAAAAGAGCTGCCGGATGTCCCGGTCAGCGGCGCCAAGCGCCTTGAGCACGCCGATTTCGCGCCGCCGCTCAAGAATGGCCATCACCAGCGTGTTCACAATGCCGAGGGTGGCAACCACCAGCGCGAGGCCGCCAAAAATTCCGAGCAGCAAATCAAAGACCGTGAAAAAGAGCCGCAGATTGCGCGTTGTGTCGAGCAGCGAAAAAGTTTCAAATCCCATCTTCCGGATGGCAGCCTCGACGGCGGGCACTTTGGTGGGACTGGTAACCCGCACTGTCAGCACTCCGTAGGTGGGCTCCGGATTCGGGCCTCGCAGCACCTGCCGCAAGTCGGTGATTTGAGTGGCGTGCAACTGCTCGGCCACCTGGAGAGGAACAAAAAGCTGGCCGCGGCCAAAGCCGCCAAACCCCTCCGGGTCGGTTTTCACAATGCCGACAATCTTCAGCCGCGTTTCCTGAAGCACAACTGAAAATCCCGCTCCAACACCATTCTGCGCCGTGGCTGAGCTTCCCGATCCGTTTTTGCCACCCGCCGCGGGCAGTGGCTCGCGCTTTGCGTACCGGACCGCAATCTGCTTCCCCACAAGACTCTCAGGTTTATTGGACAGGCGCTGCGCAAACCCGATTTGCAGGATGGCTTCGTCAACATTCGGCCCGGAAAAAAACCGGCCCTGCATATCTTCAAATGCCCCGCTGTTTTGGTCCGTTTCGGGAATTCCAGCCACCGAAGTGGGATATGAATTCCCGTCATAGCGGACCTCCGTCAGAAACCTGATCTGCGGATAAACCGTGATCACGTTGGCCAGGTGGGACATGGCTTGCCGGGCCTTGAGATCGAGTTCCGCATGTTTCTCCGGCGGTGTTTGTTTCGGCGGACCTCCGAAATGCCGAAGGTCCGACTTGGGCCGCACGAAAATGGCATTGAACAGGCCCGACCGCTCAAGGCGCTGCGTGGCCAGGCGCTGCAAACCAACGCCGAGCGAGAGCATGGCAACCAGTGAAGCGATGCCGACGCCGATGCCAAGGGTGGTCAGAGAGTTGCGCAGCTGGGCTTCGCGCAGGTTCCGTGCCGCAAGCTCGGTGAGGTCGCGAATCTTCATGTTGCCGCCAGCTTTCCATCCTTCAGGTAGGCGATCCGCCCGGCGAACCGTTCCGCGAACGCCCGCTCGTGCGTCACCATCACGATGGTGGTGCCCAGCGTCTGGTTAATCTCCCGCAGCAGGTTGAGAATTTCTTCGCCGGTGTTGCTGTCAAGATTTCCCGTGGGTTCATCGGCGTAAAGAAGGGTGGGGCGGTTGACCAGGGCGCGCGCGATGGCGGCCCGCTGCTGCTCGCCGCCGGACAGCTCTCCGGGGCGGTGCGCCAGGCGTTTCTCCAGGTGGACTCGCTCGATGGCTTCCCGCACGCGGGCGGCGCGTTCTCCGCGGTCCACTTCCGCCAGGCGCAGCGGCAACTCCACGTTCTCCTCAAGCGTCATGCGGGGCAGCAGGTTAAACGCCTGGAAGATCATCCCCATGGTTTGGTTTCGATATCGCGCCAGTTCGCGGGAACTCAATTCCGCCAGGTTGCGTCCTCCGGCAATGATGGAGCCCGAGGTCGGCTGATCAAGCCCAGCCATCAGGTTCAGCAGTGTGGACTTCCCTGACCCGGAGCTGCCCAGCAGTCCCATGAATTCGCCTCGCCGGACAGACAGCGTGACTTCGTCAATGGCCCTAATCCGCGCCTCGCCCAACTGGAACCACCGCGACACGCATTCTGCCCGAATCGCGAAACCATTGGCCGTAGCTGAGTCTATTTCCGCCATTCTTAACCTATTAAACTAATGACGCGTCTGGTTGCTGACAGGTTCCCGATGGCGTTGCCTCATTTCAGTTCTACAAAATAAGGCCCAGGCCGCGGCGAGCTGGCTTCCTGATGACAAGCCGCCTCAGCAATCATATCCCCGGCATGAACCAGGTACCATCATATTAACCTGCCGGGCAGCGCCGTCCAGTAAGACAGGCCATTGCGCGGCAAACCCATTGTGGCAAGCCTTAGGGAGGATTAAATCCAGGGCAGTTCTTTATCTGCGGGGGCTGAGATATCCACTCCCCCTCTTGCATTCAATGTCGGATGGACTTATGCTACGGCTCACCCGCAAGGCTGTAAGTCCGGGGCGAAAAGCGGGACGGGCCAATGGGGAAGGCGAAAAGGTCGTCGATGCTGGCGCTGGCGGTATTCGCAGCGGGCTGCCTGACATGCAGCACGGCAGCACAAAAATCGGCCGCCAGTCCCGACTATTCCAAGCAAGCCGAGGTGGTTGAGAAATTCCTCACCACCGTTGCATTCCAGAATAACGGCACGAGCTCGCGCGACCTGACGGTGCGTGTCCGCGTCAACTCCGACGCCGGAGTCCAGCAGTCTTCCGTGCTGGTCTTTCCCTACGCCAGCGCGAATCAAAAGATCAAGATCGAATACGTCCGCGTCATCCATCCCAGCGGCGCCGTGGTTGAAACGCCCGCATCCAGCGTCCAGGATGAATCCTCCGCCATCACGCGTGCGGCCCCCGAATACAGCGACTACCGCGAAAAGCACGTGGCGGTGAAAGGGCTCGGCGTTGGTGACGAGCTGGAGTATCACGTCCATTACCAGGTCACCTCACCGCTGGTACCCGGCCAATTCTGGTTTACATACAGTTTTGACAAGGCGGACATCTGCCTCGATCAGGAACTGCAGGTGAGCGTGCCCGAAGGCCGCGCCGTCAAGATCCACAGCGCCACGGTGCAACCCACGGTGACCGACCAGGACGGCCGCCGTGTCTATCTTTGGAAAACGAAAAACCTGAAGTTGAATGAAAATCCCCGCCAGTACCTGGCCGGAAGGCTTCCGGCACCCGACGTCCTGCTCAGCTCATTCCAAAACTGGGCGCAGGTGGGCGACTGGTGGAAGGGGCTGGAAGCGCCGCGCGCAGCGCCCACCCCGCAGATCAGGCAAAAGGCAGCCGAACTCACCAAAGGCCTGACGACGGAAGAGGCAAAGCTCCGCGCCATTTATTCTTATGTGGCGCTCAACCGCCACTACGTCGGCATCTCATTCGGCATCGGGCGCTACCAGCCACACGCCGCTGCGGACGTTCTGAGCAACCAGTATGGCGACTGCAAAGACCAGTTCACGCTGCTGGCTTCGCTGCTGAAGGCGGCAGGCGTTCAGGCCTGGCCGGCGCTCATCAACGCCACGCAGCGGCTCGATCCTTCCGTGCCTTCACCCGGGCAGTTTAACCACGTCATCTCCGTAGTCCGGGTGGGGCAGAAGATGGTCTGGATGGACACCACCACCTCCGTCGCGCCGGCAGGCCTTCTGGCTTCCAGCCTGCAGGACAAGCAGGCCCTGGTGATTCCAAGTGGCCAGCCGCCTTACCTGGCGGAAACGCCCGCAACCCAGGCCAGCGACAATTTCGTTCAAATGAATGTGGACGCCCAGATGAGCAAGGACGGGACCCTCACCGCCAAAATGCAGGATTCCGCCGGCGGTGGCCGGGGCCTTCTGATGCGCCTTGCCTTTCGCGCCGTCCCGGAAGCACAGTGGAAGGAACTGGTGCAGGGCATCGCGCGGCTGGAGGGTTACGGTGGCACGGTGAGCGACGTCTCCGCCAGCTCGCCCGAAGACACAGCCCATCCTTTCAAGTGGAGTTACTCTTACACCCGCAAGGATTTCCCCGACTGGAAAAACAGCCGCATCCTCGCGGCTCTGCCGGCCATGCCGCTGCCTGAAGCGAGCGATGACAAGCAAGAGGCCGGCCAGCCGGTCATTCTGGGCGGCCTGGTTGAAAGGCGTTATCACGCGACGGTCAAGCTTCCACCCGGATATGTTCCCACGCTGCCCACCAGTGTTGACCTGACGAAGCCCTATGCCGATTACCACGCCACCTACAAGTTCGCGAAAGGCACGCTGAAAGTTGAGCGAGACCTCACGACCAAAAAGACCGAGGTTGCCGCCTCCGACCGCAAGGACTATCGCAGCTTCTACAAGGCGGTCACCGACGACGAATCGCGTTACATTCCTCTCGGCACCAGTTCACACCCGGCCCTGTCTGCCGCGGACTCAGAGGAATTTCAAAAGACCCTCCGCGAGGCGTACGCACAAGCTAACCAGAATCAACTGCGTGCCGCGCTTGAAACCACCAAGCTGGCGCTGAAGCTCAATCCGAATTCCGTTTATGCGTGGAACATGGCCGCCGCGCTGCACATGGATTTGCGGCAGACCAACGAAGCCATTGCAGCAGCGCGCAAAGCCGTCAGCCTTGCACCCGGTGACTTCCGGGCCTGCGCGTTGCTCACCGGCATGCTGCGGGCGGCGGGAAAGGAGGAAGAAGCTGTCCCGGTTTGGCGCGATTTCATCAAGCACAACCCGGATGAGGCGAAAGGCCACGGCGCCCTGGCCGCTGCGCTGGAGGCGGAGAAGAAATATGCGGAAGCTATTCCCGAAATTCAGGAGGCGATCAAGCTTGACCCAAAGCAGTGGCGTCTTCGCATCGAGCTAGGCAGGGCGCTGGCCAAAGCCGGCGACAAAACGACCGCTGTGAGCACCTTTGAAAAGGTGGTAAGCCAGCATCCTACGCCGGAGGCGAAGAACGACGTGAGCTACGACATGGCGGGCGCCAACCTGAATCTGCCGGAAGCCGAGCGATGGGCCATCCAGGCGGTGGATGCCGAGCAGGCGCGCACCGCAAAAATCACCCTGGCCAGCCTCAGCAAAGATGACCTTCGCCAGATGCCGACTCTGGCCGCTTACTGGGATACGCTGGGCTGGGTCTATTTTCGCGAGGGTAAACTGCACGAGGCGCGCAAGTATGAGGCAGCCAGCTTCGCGCTTGACCAGCAGGCGGTCGTCGTCGATCACATGGGACAGATTGACGCCAAACTCGGCCAGCGCAGCAAGGCGATTCGCGAAGAGGCCGCGGCGGTGTCGCTCTCCTGGCAATTCAAACCGCTGAATCGCCCGACATTACCGCCAAAGTTTAACGAGAAGTTTGACCTGAAGGCCTCCGACGCCACAGGGCGTCTCAGCCGCCTGGCGAAGACGCGAGCGGCTTTCAATTCCGCGCTGGGCGAGGCGGCTGACTCGGTCTCCGCATCGCGCACGTTCAACATCAGCAGGAAGGGACTGCACGATGGCACGGCCGACTTTTATGTGCTGCTCTCACCGGGCGAAACCAAAGCGCAGGTCAAATTCATCTCAGGCACTCCAGGCCTGCGCGCCGCCGCCCATCGCCTCGCCGCCGTCAACTACTACCTTTTGTTTCCCGGCAAGGAGCCTGTCAAGGTTGTCCGCCGCGGAGCCCTCTCTTGCAGCAAAGAATCGCCCAGTTGCGATTTTGTCTTCTACCCCTCGGACACAACTCCGAACCTCGCCCAATAGATTCCGGGCCCCGGCTTTTGTAGTGGCGTGTTTATGCCGCCGTCCCTGGCCTTTCGCCGCTCGTAATTCGTCACTCGTGATTTCCGTCTTTTCAATCACCGATTTCTTTTCCCTACTTCCTGTTTCCCACTTCCTTCTCTGTACCGACGGCTTTTTCCAGAAAGCCGGATCATCACAGCAATTTCACCTGCTGAAAGCCCAGGCCTTCCAGCAGCCGGGTCAAAGTGGCATGGGCGTTCTTGTCGGCAAGTTTCAAAATCCCTTCCTCCATGGCAGCTTCGCGCAATTGCTGCTCCGCCGCCCGGCGAACTTCGGTTTCCAGGTTGGGATCGACGCGGCTGAAAAGCCCGGTCTCGCGCGAATAGACACGAGTTTTTTCGTTGTCAATCCGCACGGTGAAAATTTCCGCCTTCGGAATTCTGACCGTCACGCTTTTATCTCGCACGATAATGTCATTGGCCTGCACCTTGCTCAGGTCAATCCCGGCGATCACTTCGCCGTGGACGATCAGCAACAATCGATCGCCCGAAAGGAATTCCGGCAGGTAGCGCGATTCATGCTCACCCGTTACGATTTTGTCCATATAAAAGCGGACCGTTTCCAGCCGTTCCAGTTGCTGAATCTTGTTCAGGATCGTGGGCTGCGAAACGTCAATCTTTCGAACGTTCGCCCCGCCGCTCAGCCTCCAGAAGACGAATCCAACGGCCAGCGACGCCGCCACCGCACCCAGCAGGAAACCTGCGACGATTCCCCAGCGCGCGAATCCCCGCGAACCGTATCTGTCTTTTGCAGTCGTCAAAGTCTCCTCCATCGGTTATTCATCGGATCGATTGACCACGCTCCGGCCGGGCACTCGCCCCCATGCCCGGACATTACGCTTCCATCTTAACAAAAGTGATTTATGTGGAAGCACGAAGCTGCGGCCCTGAAGTTGGCCGCTGTTGCAACGGCGGCCCGGGGCATGGCCGCGGCCAACGTAGAGGACCTTTGGCGGTGGGGCCTGCCCGCCCGCGGAAAAAGGAAATGCTGCGGGTAAGAATTACAAGGCTTACGGGTGCTGATTTTCCGTCCTGGTCACTGGTCCCGCCCAATATTGGCTGAAATTACCTGTTCAGCCCCCTTCGCCGGCTTCAAATTTCGCGAGTGGAACAATAGTTGCTGTACCTTGAGTGAGGTTCAGAGGTGGGGCATGAAAACAAGAAGAGCGTCTGCGAATGTCGTCAAAACAAGGTCGAGGCTTGAAATGTCAGGATTTCACACACGCCGTGTCCGATCATCGCAAGGAGAACTGATGGCGCGCCTGGACCGGGCCAACCAGACCATCAGAACATTGGAGCAGCGGGTCGCCATGCAGGAAAGGACCTACATGTCCGCCATGCAGGAGAAAAATCAGAAGATTCGAGAGCTGCAATTGAGCTTGCAGAGCAAGCCATGATCAATCCGCGAACACGAAGCTGCTCGCGCGCTCGGCGAGCGGAGGTAGAACTTGTGTCGCCATCTTTGGAACTAAAGGTCCATTGTCGAAACAGCACAGCGACGCTAGGCTTACGTCAGGGTCCGGCATTCGGGGGAGGAATGCGACAATGGACACGACAGATCACAACGTCTACCAGTCAGAAACAAGCTGCTTTGAGGATGTATGCCCGCGGCACGGCGCCAGGATGAACCGGCATCACGGTTGTCCAAAATGCGTGATGGAAGAAGTGCGGCGCCATGAGAGCCGGATCCACGCGCCACTCGAACTCGAACAGGATGCGCCGGCCGAACTCAAGCACCATGCGCCAGTCGAACTCGAACACGATGTGGCGATTCCGGCCGATCCACTGGGCAACATCAGCCCGCTCAACATAGAAATCGTCTGAAACGCAAACCCGGCAGACCAGGTGAGGGGGGGATTTTCAGCGGGACGCAGCCTCCGCTGTGTCGTGACCGCCGACCCACGCCAAAGTGTCGCGCATCCGTCGCAGCCTTTGCGATGTATGCGGACAACAATCCCGCTCGCCACTCGCCGCTCGCCACTGCCCAAAACGGGAGGATACAGAAGCGCGAGCCGGGACGCAGCGTGCAGCAGGTCGCACGTAGCGGGTGGCGGGTGGGGTTGAATTTCAGGAGCGCCGGCCTTCAGCCAGGCCGCAAGCCAGCGACCTTCGTCTTCTGCCAACTGCCTCTCAGTGAGAAGAGGGTGGTCGCGCAGCGTCGGGATGGTTGAGGGGCACGTCTGCTCCTTGCTTCCTTCCTATTCCCTTCTGCATTTCCACTCATCACTATCCACCGCTGTTTTCACAATTCATAATTTCTCCCGGGTCTGGCGCAGACGTTGATTTTTGATGTCTGCGATCAACGTAGCTGGAAAGGTTTGGGATGGCGGAAGATGGAAGGCAGCTTATGAAGAATGAAAGAGCAGTGACAAGTAATGAGTGGCGAGCCAGGCAAGGCGGATTCAAAATTCAAAATTCCAGATTCAAGATGGCAAAAGGCAGAAGGCAAAACACCCCTCACCGGGGCGCATTGCGCGCCCACTCTCTCCCCAAGGGGGAGGGCAAGACTTGAGTTCGGTGGTGGCTCCCGTTTCGGCACGGATGAATCCGTGCCCTTTCGCAAAACGCACCCGGCCCGGCGCGCCCGGCTACTTTTCCTTCACCTGCCTGGGACTGTGAAGCACCATTTCCGGCTGGCCTTTAAAGACACTGATGAAGCCGGTGACGCAGATGTGTTTGTTGCGGTATTGCTTTTCCGGCTCGCCGAACTTTGCGCGGTCGGAACCCCAGATGACAGCCGTGAACACCTGGTGGGGATAGGGGCGGTCAAAATTCAGGAACGTGGGGTGGCCACCCGTCTTGTAAGCGTAATGCGGACTCACCACCTGCCCGCACACTTTGGCGGTTTCGCCGATGTGGCGTTTGGCCTGTTCGGCTGTGATGGTTTTTGTCTTTGCGGGACTCGCAGCAAGCGATGCGCTCGCCGCCAGGCAAACAAGAAATGCAACAAGGATAGACCGACCTTTCACGGTTCACCTCCTACAACCGGATGTCGGAATTGTGAGTTGAAAACATTATGGGCCAGGCGGCAGCGCGGCGCAACAACAGCATGTTTGTGCCGAGAGCTCCTTTAGTTTACAATCGGCTCAACCACGGCAGGAAACGCGTGCTTTTGCTGCCAACTCGCCTCGACCAGGAGGTCCTTATGTGGATTTCTCGCAAGGCAAGGTTGATGGTTCCCATCCTCATGGCCGCAGCCGTGATGGCTGCCGCGCCGACAAACGCCAGAATTGAAAAGAGTGCCACGCTGTCGAAGACCGGAATTCTGCTCTACTGGTGGCCCGCACTGGGAAAGGTAAAAGGCTGGCACCATGACCAGGCAGCCAGCCAGGAGGGCGGCATCAATGCTGAGGTTCCGGATGGATTTACCTTTGCAAATGCCATGTCGGTGATTTACGCCAAGGCGATTTACAAGCCGAGGCAGCCGGAAACAAAGACCCTGGCAATGCTGATCAAGGAAGACAGAGCCACGTTTCTGGCCCACGATCGTACGCTGAAAATAACGAGGATAGAACCGCTGAAAACTGCGGATGGGAGGTTCCTGCAAACGTATACATACTTTCCCCGGGAAAAAGGGAACTGGGAAGAAGTCTCCTACGGCGAAGAGGGCGACTATTACCTGGTGTTTGTGATCAGTTCGCGGACGAAAGCCGGATTCGAAAAGGCCGTGGCCGCCTACAAAGAATTCATCAGCGAATATCAGTGAGAGTTGTTTCTACAGATGGGGACAAAAGCCGCAGGTCACGCAGAGCGGGACGGTCTGGACTGCTAGCTGTATTTTAGCCGCACCAGGGCCTTGGCTTCTGCCATGGAAAGTGGCACCGGTCCTTTGTGCATGATGGTGTGGCAATTGGGGCAAACCGGCCTGAGGTCCTGGATGGG
>Ga0102950_1000647_pt1 | contig 10138 bp, 8 predicted proteins | sample SalPon2A_B_D2_MG_FD_78505 | JGI IMG/M metagenome (GOLD analysis project Ga0102950, IMG submission 78505) | Soil microbial communities from South San Francisco under conditions of wetland restoration - Salt Pond MetaG R2A_B_D2_MG | ecosystem: Environmental > Terrestrial > Soil > Wetlands | place...
ATTATTCCCGGGCCGGGCCGGGAGAAACGGATTATGGCGCGGGTCGCGAATCAGGAGTTTTGCATCGCAAAAGTGCCTGATTCCGTTTGCGACAACTATGGAGCGGTGCTGTCGTGGCAAGGACTTTTCTTATAAACTAGCTTTTCAAGTGTTATACGAGACCGTACTTTGTTGAATTCTAAAACTATCAGGTTTACGGGGCTGTTCGCCGCCGTAACCGTGGGGGTCGTTTTTGTGGGAGGCTGTGCCGGCCAAGACAGTTCCTCGGTCACCGATTCTGGCAGGGGGGCGGATAACGTCTGCACATACACGGTTTCCGTCGGCAGTCATATCGGTTCTCGCCACTGTCTGTCGCGGAGTCGTTACGATGCGAAGCGGGATGCGGAACATGAGCAGGCAGAGAAAAATGCCAGCATGGACTCCGGGGCCGGCGGCGGTCTTTGAGGAATTTTATGAACACGCGCTATCGAGATGTCGAATTGCGGGCCCCGACGGGGCCCGCCTTGTCCTGCAAGGGCTGGGTGCAGGAGGCCGCCTTGCGGATGCTGCACAACAATCTGGATCCAAGGGTGGGCGAGAACCCCAAGGAGCTCGTGGTCTATGGCGGCATCGGCCGCGCGGCCCGCAACTGGGAATCTTTCGACGCCATCGTGGCCACGCTCAAGCGCCTCGAGGACGACGAGACGCTGCTGATCCAGTCGGGCAAACCCGTCGGCGTGTTCAGGACGCACGAGGATGCGCCGCGTGTTTTGATCGCCAATTCGAACCTGGTCCCCAAGTGGGCGACCTGGGAGCATTTTTTCGAGCTAGACCGCAAGGGCCTGATGATGTTCGGGCAGATGACGGCCGGTTCGTGGATTTACATCGGATCGCAGGGCATCGTGCAGGGTACCTACGAGACCTTTGCCGAGGCCGTGCGCCAGCACTACGACGGAAAGCCCGAAGGCCGCTGGCTGTTGACGGGTGGGCTGGGCGGCATGGGCGGGGCTCAGCCGCTGGCGGCGGTATTCGCCGGCCTGTGTTGCCTGGCGGTGGAAGTCGATCCTGCGCGCATTCAGAAGCGGCTCGACAGCGGCTACCTTGACAAGAAGGCCGACAGCCTTGACGAGGCGTTGCGCATGATACGCGAGGCTACGGGGAAGGGCGAGGCCATTTCCGTGGGCTTGTTGGGCAACGCGGCGACTGTATTCGAGGACATCTACAGCGGCGATCATCATCCCGACCTGGTGACGGATCAGACCTCTGCCCACGATCCGCTCAACGGCTATATTCCGGTGGGCTACTCGCTGGAGGACGCTGCGACGCTGCGCCAATCGGACCCGGCTGAGTACGTGCGACTGGCCAAGGAGTCCATGGCGAAGCAAGTGCGGGCCATGCTCGGATTCCAGGGCAAAGGCGTTCCCACTTTCGATTACGGCAACAATATCCGCGCCATGGCGCAGGATGCCGGGGTCGAGAATGCCTTCGATTTCAAGGGCTTCGTGCCGCTCTATATCCGCCCGCTGTTCTGCGAGGGCATGGGACCCTTCCGCTGGGCGGCCCTGTCGGGTAATCCCGAGGACATCTACAAGACCGACGCCAAGGCCAAGGAGTTGTTCCCGGACAAGCCGCACCTGCACCGTTGGCTGGACATGGCCCGCGAGCGCATCCAGTTCCAGGGCCTGCCCTGCCGGATATGCTGGCTGGGTTACCAGGAGCGGCACAAGCTGGGGCTTGCTTTCAACAAAATGGTCCGCAATGGCGAGCTCAAGGCGCCGATTGTTATCGGCCGCGATCACCTGGATTCGGGTTCGGTCGCTTCCCCCAACCGCGAAACCGAGGGCATGCGCGACGGTTCCGACGCGGTCGCCGACTGGCCGGTGTTGAATGCACTGCTCAACACCGCAAGCGGCGCTTCCTGGGTCAGTTATCACCATGGCGGCGGCGTGGGCATGGGCTACGCGCTGCATGCCGGCGTGGTCATAGTCGCCGACGGCAGCGAGCGCGCCGAACGCGCCCTGGCCCGGGTGCTGGTCAACGATCCGGGCACGGGCGTCATGCGTCATGCCGATGCCGGCTACGAGCGGGCCGTCGAAGTGGCCCGCGAGCGCGGGCTCGACCTGCCCATGATTACGGCAGACTGATAGCCCATGCGCTGCCCGGCCTGCAAGCACGAACTGGTCGTTGTCGAGCGGGAAGGCATCGAGGTCGACTGGTGCGTGAACTGCCACGGCATCTGGTTCGATGCCGGAGAGCTCGAATTGCTGGCGGAGAAAGCGGGCATCGAAATTGCCCCAGACTTGATCGGCGAGGTAACGGACAGCAGGGAGGCGCGCAGGCGCTGCCCGCGCTGCCGGCGCAAGATGGAAAAGGCGAGCCCGGAATCGGACGCATCCCTGTTGCTCGATCGTTGCCCGCGGCACGGATTGTGGTTCGACGCGGGCGAGCTCGGGGCGTTGTTGCGCGGTCTCGAAAAAGACGCGGCTGGAGCCGCGGTCCTTGGGTTTCTTGGTGAAACCTTTGCGCACGGGAACCCGCGCAAAGACACCGCTTCATCTCAGGAGTCAGACACATGATTGGTCTCTGGATTTTTATCGCGATCATCGTTCTCCTCGTTTTGTTCATGATCGGCATGTACAACGCGATGGTGCGTTCCCGCAACCAGGTCAAGAACGCGTGGGCGCAGATCGACGTTCAGCTCAAGCGCCGGCATGACCTCATCCCGAATCTCATCGAGACGGTGAAAGGCTACATGCACCACGAGCGCGAAACCCTGGAAAGTGTCACCAAGGCGCGTACCCAGGCGGTCAACATTTCCGGCGGCAGCGTGGCGGAGCAGGCACAGGCCGAAAACGCCTTGTCGAAGACCCTGCGTTCGTTATTCGCGGTTTCGGAAAACTATCCCGACCTCAAGGCGAACCAGAATTTCCTGGCGTTACAGGAAGAGCTGACCTCGACCGAGAACAAGATCGGTTTCGCACGCCAGTTCTACAACGATGCCGTCATGAGCTTTAACAACAAGATCCAGACATTTCCGGCCAACATGATGGCCGGCATGTTCGGCTTCAAGGAGGCCGAATCGTTCGAGATCGAAGAGGCCGCCGAGCGTGAAGCGCCGAAGGTCGATTTCGGCAGCTGACGAGCCAGGGCATGTTTGAACTGATCCGGGCCAACAAACGCCGGGCCTTCGTCCTGATGGCCGCCATGGCCGCTTTGCTCGGAGCACTGGGCTACGGGCTCGGCCTGGCCTTCTGGCACCGGCCGCTCGAAGGCCTGGTTGTTGCATTCGTTATCTGGGCCGTGCTTGCACTCGTGACCTGGTTTCAGGGCGACGCCCTGATTCTCCAGGCGAGCGGAGCGCGCCGGATCGAGAAGAAGGATCACCCCGTCCTGTTCGACGTGGTCGAGGAGATGACCATTGCGGCGGGACTGCCGAAGACGCCGGAAGTCTACATCCTGGATGTGGAAGCGCCCAACGCCTTCGCCACGGGGCGCAGCCCGGAACGGGCGAAGATAGCGGTGACCGCGGGGCTCCTTGAACGCCTCAACCGTGACGAACTGCAGGGGGTGATCGGTCACGAGATCGGACATGTCGCCAACCGTGACGTGCTTTACATGATGGTGGCCACGATCATGATCGGCGCGATCGTGATGCTGGCCGACATCGGGTTCTACGGGTTCCTGTTCGGCGGCGGAGGAGGCGGTCGCCGTACTTCCTCGAGCGGCGGTGGCGGGCAGGCCCAGGCGATCATGATGCTGGTCGCGCTGGTACTGGTCATCCTTGCCCCGATTCTTGCGCAGCTCTTCTACTTTGCACTGTCGCGCCGGCGCGAGTACCTGGCGGACGCGTCCTCGGCGCGTTACACCCGTTATCCGGACGGCCTGGCCAGCGCGCTCGAGAAGATCGCGGCAAATACGACCCCCATGCCCCAGGTGAGCCGGGCGACGGCTGCGCTGTATATCGCCAATCCCCTGAAGGCCGGCGCGCGCGGGCTGTCGGACCTGAGCAGTACGCATCCGCCGATTTCCGAGCGCATCCGGATTTTGCGCTCCATGAGCAGCGACGCGAGCTACGCCTCCTACGACAAGGCGTTCAAGAGCGTGAGCGGGCGCGCCGTCGGCGTGGTGCCGTTTTCCGCGGCAAGCGAAACCGACGCCGTGCAGACTCGCGCGGCATCCGCCGACGCATCCGCGGCGGTGTCTTCAAGGGCATCGCGCCGGCGTGATACGACCAATGCGCTGTGGAGCGCGCAGGGGTATCGCTTCATTGACTGTCCGTGCGGCGTAAGGTTGAAAGTTCCGCCACGATTCCCGAAGGACGTGGTTACGTGTCCCAACTGTGGTCGCGACCATTCCCTGAGCCCCAAGCGCTTGTAGCAGCAAGGCTTTTTATCCGTGTATACTCCGGGCAGCCATTAATCGACTATTCATTACAAGCCACGGATATGCACTTATGACGAATCAGACACTTCCGGTCTCACGGACCCGATCCTTCAGCACGGTCTTTCTCATTGAGATGTGGGAGCGCTTCGGCTATTACGGCATGCAGGCGCTCATCGTCTACTACATGGTCCAGCGCCTGGGTTTCGGCGACGACCGCGCTAATCTCACCTGGGGCGCCGCGGCTGCATTGATCTACGTCTCGCCCGCGATCGGTGGCTGGGTCGGGGACAAGATTCTGGGCACCCGCCGTACGATGCTGCTCGGTGCCATGGTGCTCGCTCTCGGTTACGGCCTGATGGTCGTGCCCAACGTGGGCGACGTATTCCTGTTCTTCGCTCTGGGCGTGATCGTCGTGGGCAACGGCCTGTTCAAGGCCAACGCCGGCAATCTGGTCCGCAAAATCTATGAGGGTGACGATAGCAAGATAGACAGTGCGTTCACCATCTATTACATGGCGGTGAATATAGGGTCGATGGTGTCGATGCTTCTTACGCCCTGGATCAAGGACTATTTCAACGCGCACTTCGGCCACGGGCTTGGCTGGCATGCCGCCTTTGCGGTGTGCTGCTTCGGGTTGCTCGTGGGTCTGACCAACTATTTCGCGATGCGGCATACGCTCGATCACATCGGCTCCGAGCCGGACAACGAACCGTTTTCGATAAAGAAGCTGAGCGCCGTGCTGGCCGGCGGCGTGGCGGTCATTTTCCTGTCTGCTTTCATCCTCAACTACGAACTCGTCGCGCGCCTGTTCGTTTACGCCGCTGCGTTTGCGGTGTTGGGCATCTTCGGCTACCTGATCACCAAGAGCCGGCAGGAAGAGCGGGCCGGCCTGATCGTGGCGCTGGTGCTTACGTTCGAGACCGTTCTGTTCTTCATCTTCTACCAGCAGATGTCCACGTCGATGAACCTGTTTGCGTTGCGCAACGTCGACTGGAACCAGTATTTGTTCGGGTTCCACCTGTTCACCTGGAAGCCCGCTCAATTCCAGGCTCTGAATCCGATCTGGATATTCATCCTCAGCCCGATACTGGCGGTGATCTACAACTCTGCAGGGCGACGCAACAGGGATCTCTCGATCGCCGGAAAGTTCGCGCTCGGCTTTGCCATGGTCGCCCTCGGGTTCTTCACCTACAGCCTGGCAGGTCACTTCGCCGTCGACGGCAAGGCATCATCGTGGGTGATGATCATCGGCTACGGTTTCCAGTCGCTGGGTGAGCTTCTGGTGAGCGGTCTCGGCCTGGCCTTTGTGGCGCGCTATGTGCCGGCCCGCATGGGCGGGTTCATGATGGGCGCCTATTTCGTGGCCGTCGGTATCTCCCAGTACCTGGGTGGGATGGTCGCCACGCTTGCGAGTGTGCCGAAGAACATGACCAATCCCGTGCACAGTCTGCCTATCTACACGGCGTTGTTCAGCAAGCTCGGATACGCGGCCATCGGATGCGTGGTCATCGCCCTAGTGGTTCTGCCCTGGATGCGGAAGCTCTCGGCTACGCACTCGCGGCACCAAGCCAATGCCGGCGGCGAATAAGGCTGGCTGACGTTCTGCTTGTACTGAGGGGCGCTTGCGCCCCTCAGTCTTTTTTGTCCCCGCCCAGCCAGCGGATCTGGTAAAGATCCAGGCGCCGGTCGCGGAAATTCTGGACCGAGCCCTCGTTGCGAAGCCGCCGCAGGCGGTTGAGGTCGAGGTCGGCGATCAGGGTCATTTCCGTGTTGGGCGTGCTCTCGGCGACGATGCCGTCGTGCGGGAAAGCGAAGTCGCAGGGCGAGAACACGGCCGACTGCGAATACTGGATATCGGCATTCTCGACTTTGGGCAGGTTGCCAACGTTGCCCGTGATCGCCACATAGCACTCGTTTTCGACCGCGCGGGCCTGGGCGCATGCGCGCACCCGCAGGTAGCCGTTCTTGGTGTCGGTCCAGAGGGGGACGAACAGGATGCGCATGCCTTGTTCCGCAAGCAGGCGGGGGAGTTCGGGAAACTCGCAGTCGTAGCAGACCAAGATGCCGATCTTGCCGATGTCGGTATCCAGTACCTTGAGGTCATTGCCGCCCCTGACGCCCCAGTAGGAACGTTCGTCCGGTGTGACATGCAGCTTGTATTGTTCGTCGCGGGTGCCGTCGCGTCGAAACAGCAGCGAAACGTTGTAAAGCCCCTGGTTTTTATAGACGGGCAGGCTGCCCGAGATGATGTTGATGTTGTAGCCCACGGCGAGCTGTTGCATGCGTTCGCAGATCTCATCGGTGAACTGCGCGAGCTCGCGCATCGCCTCCGCCGGGTTGCTCTGGTCGAACTGGCCCATCAGCGGCGCATTAAAGAATTCCGGAAATAGCGCGAAGTCGGACTGGTAGCCGGCGAGGGCGTCGACGAAGAACTCGACCTGCTGCATCAATTCGTCGACCGTGCTCATCGGCCGCATCTGCCACTGCACGGTACCCAGGCGCACGATGGATTTGCGTCCGCCGATCAGAGCGGGGCTTTTCTGGGTATAGAAGATGTTGTTCCACTGCACGATGGTCGCGTAACCGTGCGAGGCCTTGTCCTCGGGCAGGTAGCCGCGAATGACCCGGCGCACGTGGAAATCGTTGGCCAGCTGGAAGCTCAGGATGGGGTCGCGCAACTCGCGGCGGCGAACCAGTTCCAGGTATTCCTCCGGGGTCATCTTGCCCGCGTAGTCGCGGTACCCGGGGATGCGGGCACCGGCAATGATCGCGCGCAGTCCCAGCTTGCGGCACAGCTCCTTGCGGGCATCGTAGAGGCGCCGTCCCAGGCGCATGTTGCGGTAGTCGGGGTCGACGAAAACCTCCGCCCCGTAAAGCACGTCGCCGTCGGGGTCGTGGGTGGTGAAATAGCCGTCGGCGGTAATTTCGGCATAGGTGTGCTGGTCGCCGTACTGCTCGTAGTCCACGATCAGCGTCATAGCGGCGGCCACCACGCGCCCGTTGTCCTCGATACAGATCTGTCCTTCAGGGAAGCGGGCAAGCTGCGAGAGGAACTGCTCCCGGGTCCAGCTTCCGCCCAGGGGTCCCGCGTACACGTGGTCCATGACCGCTTTCATGTCCGGGTAGTCCTCGGCGCGAAGGTTGCGCAGTTTGAGGCGGTGCTCTTCGCTGGATTGCGCGGTATCTGTCATGATGTCTGCCGGTTTCGGACACCTCCAGTCTAGCGGATTGGATCGGCCTGCCAACTCTGCCGCAACGGCAAAAAATACCGGGGAAAAGGCGATCGGCAGTCACCGGTTTGTCATACTGGCGTCATAAACTATTTCCCGGACATGGCGCCGGAACCGGTATCAGGGTATGAAAGGCAAGCATATATTGGTCGTGGAAGACGAGGAGCCCATCCGCCGCATGATGCGGTTCAGCCTCGAGCGGGCCGGCTTCGAGGTCAGCGAAGCCGAGGATGCGCGCGAGGCAAGGTTGCAGATCGCAGATCGGCCGCCGGACCTCGTCCTGCTCGACTGGATGCTGCCCGGCCTGAGCGGCCTCGACTTTGCCCGTGAGCTGCGGGGGGATCCGGCCACGCGCGAGTTGCCCATCATCATGGTCACGGCGCGCGCCGAGGAAGAGAACCGGGTTCGGGGGCTCGATCTCGGTTGCGACGATTACGTTACCAAACCCTTCTCCCCGTCGGAGCTGGTCGCGCGCATACGGGCGGTGTTGCGCCGCATGCTGCCGGGCGGCGAGGAGGAGCTGATCGAGCTGGGCGACCTGGTGGTCAACCGTGCCAGCCAGCGCGTGACGATCAATGGCAGGTCGCTGGAGCTGGGACCGACCGAATACCGCCTGCTCGAGTTCTTTGCCGGTCACCCCGACCGGGTCTACAGCCGCGAGCAGTTGCTGGATCGCGTGTGGGGCCGGGGCGTGTATGTGGACGAGCGCACGGTGGACGTTTACGTGCTGCGGCTGCGCAAGTCTCTGGCGCCGGCCGGCTATGACAAATGCCTCCAGACCGTGCGCGGCAGCGGCTACAGATTTTCGGTCGAGCTGTGATCGGCGCCTGGCGCAAGGAGGCGATGCTGGCCCTGACCTGGCTGGCGGTCGCGGTGATCGCGGGGTTCGTCCTGGGACGGATATTCGAGGCACTCTTCATTGCGGTGGTGGTTTATTTCGCTTGGCACCTGGCCAATGCCGTCCTGCTTTATCGCCGCCTGCACGGAGCCGCCTTTGCCCAGGCGCGGCGCGCCTGGGGGTTGTGGGGAGACATCCAGCGCGAGCTGACCCGACTGGAACAAACCCGCCGGGATTTCGTGAGCAACGCCTCGCACGAGCTGCGCACGCCTCTGACGGTCCTGCGCGGCTACCTCGACCTCATCCACGAGGATGCGCTGGCCGGGAAGGACCTGAAGAGCTGGCAGGAACCGCTCGGCGACATGCGGATGCAGACGGTGCGCATGGAGGATATTGTCAACGACATGCTGACCTTGGCCCGCCTGGAATCGGAGAGTGTCCACGCGGAGTGGGATCAGGTTGATGTGCCGGCCTTGCTGGAGCGCATTGCGCGCCAGGCCGATTCGCTCTCGGGCGGGCGCCATCACATCCGGCTCGACATCACCCCGGGACTGTTCCTGCGCGGCCAGCCCAGCGAATTGCAGAGTGTTTTCTCCAACCTCGTCATCAACGCGATCCGCCATACGCCGCCGGGCAGCAAGGTGACGGTCTTCTGGGCACCCAGCGGCGACGGGGCACGATTTGCGGTCAGCGACAACGGGCCTGGCATTCCGGCGAGCGACATACCGCGGCTGACGGAGCGTTTCTACCGGGTCGATGTCGGGCGCTCTCGGGCCAGCGGGGGGACGGGCCTCGGCCTGGCCATCGTCAAGCACGCTCTCGATCGTCATCAGAGTCGGCTCGAGATCGAGAGCGCGGTGAGCGCCGGCACGACGTTCAGTTGCCTGTTCCCGCCCCGGCGGACCGTGTTTCAAGGCCGACGGGGCGCCTGAAGCCTCACCGCCGGCAATCTCCCGCCACGTTCAGGAAAGTGCCATCCGCACGTCATAAAGCTGTCACAAACGATCTTTAAGCTGCGCGCCTGACGGCTCGGGAATCGTTTGGCCGTTGAATCACTCAGAACTTTTGGAGGTTATGAAAGTGAAGAAGATTGTGGCAGTAGCTTCCGCTTCGGCCGGCCTGTTGCTCGCAGCCGGTGGAGCCCACGCGGCTGACCCGGGTAGCATCAGCTATCTCAGCCAGCACACGACGCTCGGCGTCAAGATCTATGCGGATATGAGCTCCATCACCAACAGCAGCGACGGAACCGACGTGAACCCGACGGGCTACGGCTTCGACGTCAAGCGCGGTTACCTGACCCTGGACACGGCGTTCAACGACAATTGGTCGCTCCGTTTCCGCACGGATTTCAACTACAAGTCCGTTATCAGCGAGACCAACGTCTACATCAAGAATCTGTATGCCCAGCGCAAGCTTGGCAACGGCATGAAGCTGCGCATCGGTGTGGCCGACATGCCGTGGATTCCGCACATGGAAGACCTGTATCGTTTCCGCTACGTCGAGAACGTAATGGTCGACGAGTACCATTTCGCCAACTCGGCGGACTGGGGCCTGCACCTGCTTGGCAATGAAAACAAGATCAACTGGCAGGTTTCGCTGGTCAACGGTGGCGGGTACAAGAACCCGAGCCGCAGCAAGGGTATGGACCTGGAAGGCCGCCTGGACTACAACGCGGTCGGTGGCCTGCACCTGGTGTTCGGTGGCTACA
>Ga0102950_1000648_pt1 | contig 10134 bp, 6 predicted proteins | sample SalPon2A_B_D2_MG_FD_78505 | JGI IMG/M metagenome (GOLD analysis project Ga0102950, IMG submission 78505) | Soil microbial communities from South San Francisco under conditions of wetland restoration - Salt Pond MetaG R2A_B_D2_MG | ecosystem: Environmental > Terrestrial > Soil > Wetlands | place...
CCGCCTTTGATCGATCGCCATAAAATACCGGCAGGTCCTCGGCCAGCGTCACCTCGCGGCGCAAGTCCTTTTCAGAAAGTGGGCCTTCCAATTCCGACAGCACCTCTTCGAGCAGAGTGGCGAGAGCCAGATCCTGCCACTCCCACTGAGCGCGGTCGCTGTCCAGCGAAAAAAGTTGCAGCATCCCGGCCACCAGCTTTTCCAGATGGGTGCTTTCGGCATGGACCTGCGTCAATTGATCGCGAATCTCTCCGGCATCGAGCTGATCGTAGAAATTGAGAATGAGGTCGATATAGCCGAGGATGCTGGTCAAAGGGGTATTGAGTTCGTGCGAGAGGTTGCAGACCAGGCGCGAGCGGGCCTGTTGAAAACGCACCAGCTGGCGGTTGGCATCTTCCAGGTTTCGGGTTTGCTGGCGCAGGCTGGAGACAAGTTGAAAGTTTTCGATGGCCAGCGCCGTCTGGTGAGCGATGGTCGTCAGCAGATGCTCGTCGGCGGCGGTGAAGGTTTCACCGGAGCGTTTATTGTTGACGTTAAGGACACCGATGACATTTTCGCGACTGCTTATCGGCACGGAAAGCAGCGAACGGGTCTGGTAGCGATCGCCTCCGCCCGAAGGGGCAAAACGGCTGTCGCGGGTGATGTCTTCGATGAGGACGGCCTCGCCTGTGGCCAGGACATGGCCGGAGATCCCTTCGCCGGTAGCCACACGCGCCTCCTGCGTCACTGTTCCCGGCAGCCCCCGCGCGGCGCGAATATGCAGCAGTCCGTCCTCTTCCAGGAGCATCAGCGAGGCGATCTCGACTTCGGCGGAGTCACGAATCGAGTCGAGGAGCTTGCCGAAGAAACGCTCCAGGTCGTCCTCGCGGCTGGCGCTCGCGCCGATTTCCTTGAGAAGGATCAAATCACTCAGGCGCCGACGGGCCTCACGTTCGACTCGTGCCGTTTTTTGCGAAGCCTGGTAGACGCCGAAAGCCCGCTCGACAGTTGCGAAGAGCTCTTCGGACTCGATCGGTTTCACCAGGTAGTCGAGTGCCCCGTCGCGCAAGACTTCACGAGCGGCCTGAAAATCCTGATGGGAGGAAATCATGATGACGGGAAGCTCGGGCTGCAGCCGTTTGATCCGTCGGAGCAACTCGGGGCCGGCCAGCCCGGGCATCTCGATATCAGTCAGAACCGCTGCGACCTCGGTGCGTCCGATCAGGTCGGCAACCTCATCACCCGAAGCCAGGGGCAGCACGCGATAACCGCGATCTTCGAGCAGGTCGGTGAGCAGGTGCCTAAAGAAAGGGGCGTCATCCACCACGACGACGGCCGGCCCGGTCACTGCCGCCTTCCCTTTGGCATTCATTGCGGCCTCCCTTCTTACACGGTGGTGGAGCCTAAGCAGCGCCGCAGCACTTCTTGTATTTCTTGCCGCTGCCGCAGGGGCAGGGGTCGTTGCGCCCGACTTTCGCCTCGGCGCGGACCACCGGCTTTTGCGGCTGATCGTCGTCGCCGGCGCGGTTGAGAACCACCCGACGTCGGCGCTGTTCGGCCTCCATCTGTTCGACATCGTCCTCACGAGCCAACTGAATCCGGAACAACTTCTGAAGCACTTCCTGGCGGATGCGTCCCAGCATCCCCATGAAGAGCTCGAAGGCCTCTCGCTTGTATTCCCCTTTGGGATCGAGCTGACCGTAGCCGCGCAGGCCGATCCCTTCCTTGAGGTGGTCGATGGAGAGCAGGTGATCCATCCACTGCGAATCGATGGTCTGCAGCAGCAGCACCTTCATCAGGTGCTCCATCACCTCGGTGGTGAATTCCTCCTCCTTGGCGGCGAAGCGAGCGGCGACCTGGGCCCTGAGATCGTCCAGCAGGGTCTCCTGGCTCACTTTTGCATCCGGCTCGGCGGGAAGCGCGGGATGGAAAAAGAAGAGGTTGAAAAAATCCTCCTTGAGTCCCTCCCAGTTCCATTCATCCGGCCGGCTCTTCTCCGGGCAGAAGGTGGTGACGACATCTTCCAGCGTCTCGTCAGTGATCGCCTCGATCGTCTCGCGCACGGTTTCGCCGCCGAGGACCTCCTTGCGCTGGGTATAGATGACCTCGCGCTGAGTGTTCATGACGTCGTCGTACTCGATGAGATTCTTGCGGATCTCGAAATTGTGCCCTTCGACCTTCTTCTGGGCATTCTCGATCGCCTTGGAGATCATGCGATGTTCGATCGGCTCGCCTTCGGGGATCTTGAGCTTCTCCATGACGAAGGCGACGCGGTGGGAGCCGAAGATGCGCAGCAGATCGTCTTCGAGGCTCAGGTAGAAACGGCTTTCGCCGGGGTCCCCCTGACGACCGCTGCGGCCGCGCAGCTGGTTGTCGATGCGGCGCGACTCGTGGCGTTCGGTGCCGAGAATGTACAGGCCGCCTGCTTCGAGCACCTCCTCGCGCTCGCGAACGCACGAGGCCTGGTATTTCTCGATGGCCACGGCATAGGCAGCTTCGGGGTCTTCGGTCGTGGCGGTTTCCTTGTGGGCGAGCATCTCGGCGTTACCGCCGAGGATGATGTCGGTACCACGGCCCGCCATGTTGGTGGCAATGGTGACGGCCCCCTTGCGGCCGGCCTGGGCAACGATTTCCGCCTCCTTGGCATGATGCTTGGCATTGAGGACGTTATGAGGGACCCCCTGCTTGCGCAGGATGTCGGCGAGCAGCTCGGAATGCTCGATGGAGATCGTGCCGACCAGCACCGGCTGCCCGCGGTCATTGTGCTCACGGATATCGTCGATGACGGCGTTGAACTTCTCCCTCTCGGTCTTGTAGATGACGTCGGACTGGTCTTTGCGGACCATCGGCCGGTTGGTGGGAATAACGATGACGTCGAGCTTGTAGATTTCTGAAAACTCGGCCGCTTCGGTGTCGGCGGTCCCGGTCATCCCCGAGAGCTTCTCGTACATCCGGAAGTAATTCTGAAAGGTAATGGTGGCGAGAGTCTGATTTTCGCTCTCGATCTTGACCCCTTCCTTGGCCTCCACCGCCTGGTGCTGGCCGTCACTCCAGCGCCGCCCCGGCATCAGGCGGCCGGTGAATTCGTCGACGATCATGACCTCGCCGTCCTTGACGACGTAGTCGACGTCGCGCTTGAAGAGGGCGTGGGCCTTGAGCGCCTGGTTGACGTGATGCAGGGTCTCGATGTTGCTCGGTTCGTAGAGGTTCTCCACGCCGAGCAGGCGCTCGACCTTGGCGACCCCTTCCTCGGTGAGGGTGGCGGTACGCAGCTTCTCGTCGACGGTGTAGTCACCGGTGTATTCGGTGATGGTCTGGCCGATCTTGCCGTCACGGTGCTCGATCGCCTCTCCCTTGGTCAGCTTCGGGATGACGCGATCGACGGTGTAATAGAGGTCGCTCGACGCCTCGGAGGGGCCGGAGATGATCAGCGGCGTCCGCGCTTCGTCGATGAGGATCGAGTCGACCTCGTCGACGATCGAGAAATAGTGCTCGCGCTGGACATAATCGTTGATGTCGAACTTCATGTTGTCGCGCAGATAGTCGAAGCCGAACTCGTTGTTGGTGCCATAGGTGATGTCGCAGGCGTAGGCTTCTTTGCGCTCCTCGTCGGTGAGACCGTGGACGATGACCCCGACGCTCAAGCCGAGGAAGCGGTGAATCTGCCCCATCCACTCGGAGTCACGCTTTGCCAGGTAGTCATTGACCGTGATCACATGGACACCTTTACCGGCCAGGGCGTTCAGGTAGGAGGGAAGCGTCGCGACCAGGGTTTTCCCCTCGCCGGTCTTCATCTCGGCGATTTTTCCCTGGTGCAGCACCATGCCGCCGATCAGCTGAACATCGAAATGCCGCATCCCGAGGACCCGCTTGCCGGCTTCCCGGACAACGGCAAAGGCCTCGGGGAGAAGATCATCAAGAGTTTCTCCCTGGGCAAGACGTTCCCGAAACGCGATGGTCTTGCCGCGCAGATCTTCGTCCGAAAGAGCGGCCAGTTCCGGCTCCAACGCTCCGATACGGGCGACCAGCGGCTGCAGCCGTTTGATGTCGCGCTCGTTTTTACTTCCGACTATTTTCTTAACCAACGAATTGATCATTATGAACTCCGTGGGATTATGAAGTGACGCGAGAAGACCGGCGGCTCGACGGCCCAAAGCCGGCCAGCGTCAAAGGTGGGAATTTTAGCACAAAGCCCCCACCCCTCACAAGAGCAAAGCCTCCCCATCGCAGGGGAGGCACGCAAGAGAAAAACCCTATAAAAACGGGATTTAAAAGGCGACAACAAAGGGGCTCAGAGAAACTTGCGGGGGTTTATCGGCACATCGTTGAGACGAATCTCATAATGCAGATGGGCGCCGGTAGAGCGGCCGGTATCCCCCACCGCCGAGATCACCTGCCCGCGCTTCACCCGCTGGCCGACCTTGACAAAAATCTTGGAGTTGTGGCCGTAATAGGTTTTAAAGCCATAGCCGTTGTCGATGACCACCAGATTGCCGTAGCCGCCGATCGAGGGCCCGGCCCGGCTGACGATGCCGTCGGCGGTCGAATGGATCGGCGTTCCGATACGGGCGGCGATGTCGAGCCCGGGATGAAATTCGCGTTTGCCGGTGAACGGGGACGTTCGCGGGCCGAATCCCGAGGTGACCCAGCCTTTGATCGGCCATCCCGTCGGCCGTGCCGCAAGAAGAGAGCGCTGGTCGTTCAGAAAACCCTGGACCTCTTCCTGGCTTTCCCGACGCAGATCAATGGCCTGACGGATGTGATCGATCTGATTCTGCAGACTTGTGAAATTTTCAGAGGCATCCTCCGGCGCAGGGCCGCCGGTTCCGGGCAAACTGTCCGCCTTCGGCTTGGCAAGATGCGCAAGCAGACGCACCTTGGCATCGTTCTGGGACAAAACCATCAACTGCTGACGCAGGTCCCCGATATCTGCCGAGAGTTTGCAAAGATCCTTCTGATGCACGACATTCTGAGCCTGCAGCCGGTACAGCTGTCGCAGGTCGGCGTTGGCGCGCAGATAGCCATGCAACACAAAAGCGAACGCCACAAGAAAAACCGCCACAGTCAGGACAACACCCGGGATCAGGCTGCGACGCAAATGGAAACGACGAACCCGATGAGACCCTTCCGGTATAACGAGCACTGTGTACTTCTTGGACGACAAACGATCCTCCTGAACATCAACAAGCAAGGCCAACGCGGGCACCGACCATGATTAATAGTCGACAACACGCCGATCTGTCAAGTGTTCTGAGCTTGACGCTGCTACCGGAGCGTCTCGTTACAGCTCACGGATCACGGCGATTTCATCGCACTCCGGGAATTTGACGCACTTGATGCAATCGCTCCAGATTTTTTGCGGCAGTTCTGATTTTTCGATCTGCTGGAACCCGAGCTTTTCAAAAAACTGCGCCTTATAGGTCAGGGCAAAAACCCTTGTAACGCCCAGCCGCTGCGCCTCTTCGATGCAGCGTTCGACCAGCTTCCGGCCGACGCCGCCGCCAAAACGCCCTTCGGCAACGGCCAGCGAACGCACCTCGGCCAGGTCCTCCCAGCAGATACTCAGACAAACCGTCCCAATCACTTCGCCGCCTTCTTCAAACACGAAAAAATCGCGGATCGCCTCGTAAATATCCGAAAGAGATCGGGACAGCATCATCCCGTCCTTGGCATAATGCATCAGCAGCTTGTGAATGACCTTGGCATCCTGAATTCCGGCAACGCGGACCATAGGCCCTCCTGATCGTGGTGTGAGGTGCAAGCGACAGGGGAAAGACCGTTTGACTGTATTATTCGGGACGGAGCGAAGCGCCGATCAGCTCGCGCGCATGCTCGAGGGTACGATCCGTGACTTGTGCCCCTCCGAGCATACGCGCCATTTCAAGAACCCGCTCATCCTCCTCCAGAGCCATAAGAGCGGTAAAGGTTCTCCCTGCCTCCTCGTGCTTTTCAACCCGGAAGTGTTTGTCTGCGAAAGCGGCGACCTGCGGCAGATGGGTAATGCACAAGACCTGCAGACCCTGTGCGGCCGCGTGCAGCTTTTCGCCGACGGCGGTTGCCGCCACGCCGCCGATACCGGCATCGACTTCATCGAAAATGAGAGTCGGGACGCGATCGCCATCCGGAGCGGCGCGCTTCAACGCGAGCATGACCCGTGAGAGTTCACCCCCTGACGCGATCCAGGCAAGCGGTCGCGGTTCTTCGCCGGGATTAGGGGCCAGGTAAAACTCGCCCCGTTCCAGGCCTCGCGGACCGGGCTGGTTCAGGGGGAAGAACTGGATTTCGAAACGGGCCTTCTCCATCGCCAGGTCCTTGAGTTCACGCTCCATCGCGGCGGCAAGCTCCTGGGCCGCCTCCAGGCGACGAGTGGAAATCGCTTCGCCTGCCGCCTGAAGCCTCTCTCTGGCGCCGGTCGCCTTTTTCTGCAGGGATTCGCGCGTTGCCGCCACATCGGAAAGCTCGGCCAGTTCGCGATCGATCTCATCCTGACGAGCCAGGATGTCTTCAATGGTCGGCGCGTACTTGCGCTTGAGAGAGGCGATCAGGGCCAGTCGCTCCTCGACGACATCCTGACGTCCGGGTTCGAAGGTGTTCTTCTCGCCGGCGACACGCAGCTGAACAGCGGCATCCTCCAGAGCATACTGGGAATTGCGCAACGTTTCGGCAATCGGACCCAGGGTCGGATCGACATCGCTGAGAGCCTCGAGGTTGGCGGCAGCCGTTGCCAGCCGTCCGCAGACAGCATCTTCATCGCCATAAAGGACATCGTAACCGCCGCCGGTGGCCGCGGAGAGCCGCTCGGCATTTTGCAGCAGCAGTTTCTCGGCGGACAACTGTTCATCCTCGCCCGCGACGAGCCCGGCCGCGGCAATCTCACGGCTTTGAAACGAGAGATAATCAAGCCGCTGCTGCCGCTCTCTTTCCGCCTCGTCGATCTGCCGCAATCGCTCGTCGAGACCGCTCACCTCGTTGAAGAAGTACCGGTAGGCGTCCACATCCTCATCGAGGCCGGCGAAATGGTCGAGAAGAGCGAGGTGCGTTTCGGTTCGCTGCAGGCTTTGATGTTCGTGCTGGCCGTAAATTGTCAGCAGCTGTGCGGTAAATGACTGCAATTGCCCGAGCTTAGCCAGTGAGCCGTTCAGATACACCCGATTTTTCCCGGAGCGGGAAACGACCCGTTTGACCACCAGTTGATCATCCTCTCCCTCAAACCCGGCCTCAAGCAATTCGTGCCGAAGCACAGGGCGGGCCGAAAGATCGAAGAGGGCCTCGACCGTCGCCTCGTCCTCGCCGGTCCGAATCAGCTCCGGCCGCGCCCGGTCCCCCAAAAGCAGCCCGACGGCGTCGATAATGATCGATTTGCCGGCGCCGGTCTCGCCGGTCAGGACGTTGAACCCTGAGCCGAATGTGACATGCAGCCGGTTGATGATGGCAAGGTTTCGGATGATCAGTTCAGTCAGCATGGCGATCCTGATCTGTCGTGTTCAAGGAAATCAGCACTAAACTCCCGCGCGTGCCGAACTAGCGTTCCCCCCAACGCAGCTTGGTTCTCAAAACTTCGAAATAGTCTTTGGACGGGCTCCGGACCAGAAGCGTACTGCTTTTGGAACGCCGGACTTCCATCACGTCCCCCCCCTGCAGGGGCATTCCGACCTGGCCGTCGGCAGTCAGCACCACATCTTCATCCTGGAACTGGACGACGACAGTGATGAACGACTCGTCGGAGACGAGGATCGGCCGGTTGGTGAGCATATGCGGGCAGATGGGCGAGATCACCAGACAGTGAAGACCGGGGTGGATGATCGGCCCGCCGGCGGCAAGGTTGTAGGCGGTCGAACCGGTGGGGGTGGCGATGATCAGCCCGTCAGCCTTGAAGGTCGTCAGATAGGAGCCGTCGACGGACGTCTCCATGTCGATTATCCGCGCCAGCGCCCCTTTGTTGATAACGACGTCGTTCAGAACCCGATAGTGTCCGACTTCGTGGCCGTTGCGGCGGATCACCGCTTCGAGCATCATCCGGGTGGAGACGGCGAACTCACCCTGGAGAGTCCGCTCCAGGACCGGGTAAAGCTCGGCGAGGGTGATTTCGGTGAGAAAACCGAGACTGCCGAGGTTGACGGCCAGGATCGGCGTCCGAAGATCCCCGACGAGACGCGCCACGGAGATCAGGGTCCCGTCGCCGCCGAGCACGATGATGAGATTGACCATGGCAGGGATGGAACCAGCTGGATATCCGTGCCCATCCCCCATCTCCCTGGCCAGATCTTCATCATGAAAGACTTCAACCTTGCGCTCTTGCAGCCAGACGGTAATTTCCCTGGCCAATTTTACGGCGTTGGGGTTGTTGCGCTTGGTGAAAATACCGACACGCTTCATAACGGGCATTTCCTTTCGTCGGAGCCGAAGTGGCTGGAATATACCACGGGCATCCGGCAAAGTCTATCACATTCAACAACTTACAGCACAGTTCAGCTTGTAGCTGGCACGCCCCCTGTGTTACAGTTCGCCTGACACATCACTTGCCGAACAGGGAATGCTCCGATGGACCTTTTTGAACAGGCAACAGAAGCAAAAAATGTTCCACTGGCCGAGCGGCTGCGCCCGCGCACCCTCGAGGAAATGGTCGGTCAGCAGCACCTGCTGGGACCGGGAAAGATCCTTCGGCGACTGATCGAGACCGATCAGGTGACCTCGGCGATTTTCTGGGGACCTCCGGGAACCGGCAAGACAACGCTCGCCCAGGTGATCGCCGGCTCGACGCAGAGCCGTTTCGTCTTTTTCAGCGCTGTTTTGGGTGGGATCAAGGAGGTCCGCGAGATCGTCGAGAAGGCCCGTCAGGAAAAGGCCTACCACGGCCGCAAGACCCTGTTGTTCGTCGACGAAATCCATCGCTTCAACAAGGCTCAGCAGGACGCGTTTCTCCCCTACGTCGAGCGGGGGGACATCATCCTGATCGGCGCCACCACCGAGAATCCCTCCTTCGAAGTCAACTCGGCGCTGCTTTCGCGTTCGCGGGTCTTCGTCCTCAACGCCCTGACGTCCGAAGAGCTGCAGGTGCTACTGGAGCGGGCGATGAACGACCCGCGCCGGCCGTGGCGGCCGCAGCTCACCCTTGCCCCCGAGGCGGCCGCGTTTCTCGCCGAGCAGGCCCATGGCGACGCCCGCGTCGCCCTCAACACCCTGGAGATGGCAGCGGCTGCCGTCGAGGGCGACCTGATCGATCTCGCCGCCATCCAGGAGGCCTTGCAGCAAAAAGCCCTCCTCTACGACAAGGGGGGCGAAGAGCATTACAACGTCATTTCGGCCTTCATCAAGAGCCTGCGCGGCTCTGACCCCGACGCCGCCCTCTACTGGCTCGCCCGCATGATCGAGGCCGGCGAGGATCCGCTGTTCATCGTGCGCCGGCTGGTGATCTTCGCCGCCGAAGATGTCGGCAACGCCGATCCACGCGGGCTGCAGCTGGCAATCGCCGCCCAGCAGGCGGTGCATTTCGTCGGCATGCCCGAAGGACGCATCGTCCTCGCTCAGGCCGTCACCTATCTGGCCACCGCCCCCAAGAGCAACGCCTCCTACCGGGGGATCGGCGAGGCGCTTGGCGAAGTGCGAAAAAGCGGGGCGCTGCCGGTTCCTCTCCACATCCGCAACGCCCCCACAAAGCTGATGAAGGAACTCGACTACGGCAAGGGCTACCGCTACGCCCACGACTACCCGGAGGGGTTCGCAAAGCAGGAGCACCTCCCCGAAGCGCTGCGCGGCCGGCGCTTCTACCGCCCCACCGAGCGCGGCTATGAAAAGATGATCGGCGAACGGCTGCGCTACTGGGAGGCGCAGCGCCAGCAAGAGGACGACGGCGAGCCTGAGTCGTCATGAGATTGATCATCCTTGTCCTTTTGTCCTTTGCGCTGTGGAGTGCTCCGGCCGCCGGTGCGACGTGGGGGCCGTGGGAACCGCCGGCCGCGAAAGCAGCTTCATCGACTGGCACTTCCGGCGATCATAACGCTCTGACCTGGGGGGTGCGCTTTTTCCAGCGCTATATCTCCCCGGTAGACGGCCCCCGTTGCCCGATGTACCCCACCTGCTCCGCCTATTCCCTGCAGGCTCTCCATCGTCACGGCCCCTTCATCGGCGCGATGATGACCGTCGACAGGCTCTTTC
>Ga0102950_1000649_pt1 | contig 10119 bp, 6 predicted proteins | sample SalPon2A_B_D2_MG_FD_78505 | JGI IMG/M metagenome (GOLD analysis project Ga0102950, IMG submission 78505) | Soil microbial communities from South San Francisco under conditions of wetland restoration - Salt Pond MetaG R2A_B_D2_MG | ecosystem: Environmental > Terrestrial > Soil > Wetlands | place...
AAAGTGCAATATACATTATCCAATTATCCCAATCCCTTCAATCCCACAACGTTGATAGCTTATAATTTAAAAGAACGGAGTCAAATTAAATTAATCGTATATGATATCTTAGGTAAAGAAGTAGCTAAGCTTGTAGACGGCATTCAAACCGAAGGCGAACACACAATAAGCTTTGACGGCAGCAGTCTACCCAGCGGCATATATATTTACAGGTTGACCGGTACAAATTTTAATATAAGCAAGAAAATGTTATTGCTAAAATGAAAATTGGACACATCTTCCATTAATTTTTTTTCAGAAACTGCCTAATAACCAAGGGCAGTTTCTTAATTATAAATTGATAAAGAGATAATAAAGTAGTGCCTTTAAATATAGTTTTAATCATATAAGAATACTTTCTAAAGCCTACCGTTTTGAAAAAACACTTCCGTTTTGGAATGATTTTATCACTAACCTTTTTCATTCACAAATTGCTAAGAGATTAAATATAAGGCACTTAGCTGCTTGGCATTTTATTAGCACTATATTACTTAAAAATTGTAAGGCTTAATATGATTTCAATAGCAATGACAGCATTAGGCGTTTTGATATTTTATTTGATGTTCGCATCAATAAATTTTTTCGATAAGCTTTAGGAGATAAAAATGATAATCTTATTAATTATAAGTGTAATTGTATTCGCTTATCTCTTCTATGCATTAATTAAACCCGAAAAATTTTGAGGTGATTTAATGAATACTGAAATAAACGGTGTTGTATTAATTATTCTGCTCATTTTTATACTTGCATACCCGTTAGGGAAATATATGAGCAAAGTATTTAAAGGAGAAAAAGTTTGGAGTGATTTTCTTTCGCCGCTCGAGAATTTTGTTTTTAGGATTTGCAAAATAAACCCCTCCGAATCTATGGACTGGAAAGAAAATATGAAGGCGATGCTTAGGCTTAATCTTATTTTCTTCATCTGGGCAATAATTATATTGATGATACAGGGAGGAATCACGATTTGGAACCCGGTTAAAATAGGCAATATGGCGGCTGCGCTTGCTTACAATACTGCCGCAAGCTTTACATCTAATACAAACCTTCAGCACTATTCGGGTGAGACCGGGTTGTCCTATTTTTCACAATTGCTGGTGGTAGGCTTTCTTCAATTTGTCAGTGCCGCAACAGGAGTAGCTGCTATGGCATTATTATTTAAAGGAATAGTCCAAAAGAAAGCAACTGACCTTGGTAACTTTTATAATTTATTTTTGAAAAGCTGCACTAGAATATTTCTTCCGCTAGCTTTTGTTGTAGCGTTAATCCTTTTATTAAACGGAACACCGACAACTTTCCATGGTCTTTATACAGTACACACTTTAGAAGGAGATACAGTACAGGTTGCGACCGGCCCGGTTGCGCCGGTTGTTTCAATTAAACAGCTTGGTACAAACGGCGGAGGTTTTTTCGGTCCCAACTCTTCACATCCTTTTGAAAACGCAAATTATTTGACCAACATAGTTGAAAATATTTGTATACTATTAATTCCCGCCGGACTTGTCTTCGCATTCGGATTTTATGTTAAGAAGAAAAAGCTTGCCTGGATTTTCTTTTCCGTAATGCTTGTAGTCTATATAGTCTTTGTTGCATCAGCGGTTCATCTGGAAAGAGCAGGAAACCCCGACATTGCAAAGCTCGGCATTTCACAGCCTATGGGCAGCATGGAAGGAAAGGAAGTACGTTTTGGACCTGCGGCCTCGGCTCTATGGGGCGTTTCCACAACATGCACATCAAACGGCTCGGTTAATGCTATGCATGATAGTTTTACTGCCTTGTCCGGCGGAATTTTTATGTTGGATATGATGATTAATTCTATATTCGGCGGAGTAGGAGTAGGCTTTATAAACTTCTTTATGTTTGTTGTTATTGCCGTTTTTATAGCCGGTTTGATGATAGGTAGAACCCCGGAGTTTCTGGGTAAAAAAATTGAATCGAGAGAAGTAAAAATTGCAGCTCTTGTAATTCTGCTACATCCTTTTTTAATATTAGTAGGAACGGCTTTAGGAACTTACCTTGAAACACTTCATCCTAATAACGGCTGGCTGAATAATCCTTCTTTCCACGGATTTTCGGAGATGCTTTACCAGTTTAGTTCTGCCGCCGCAAATAACGGTTCCGGTTTTGAAGGGCTGGGTTATAACATTGGTTTGTTCTGGAATATTGCAACGGGAACCGTTATGCTGATAGGAAGATATATCCCTATAATCGGACCAATAGCTATTGCCGGCTCGCTTGCTTCTAAAAAAACAGTGCCTGAATCGGAAGGAACATTGAAAGTTGATACGGTGGCATTCGGTGTAGTACTGTTTGGAGTGCTGGTTGTTGTTGCTGCATTATCATTTTTCCCGGCATTAACGTTAGGACCAATTGCAGAATTTTTTTCAATGTAAATAAACCTCACCCTTAGTCCCTCTCCTTACCAATGAGAGGGAAACCGGATGAGATCAAAGAGGTATAGGAAAATGAAAAGACAAAGAAATATAAAATTATTTGAATCTACGCTTATAAAAGAATCTATTACCGAATCTTTTGTAAAACTTAATCCTAAAGTTATGATGAAAAACCCGGTAATGTTTACTGTGGAAATAGGAACGGCGATAATGATTGTAATTTCAATTATTTCTGTTTCTTCTAACAGCGGCCAGTCCGCCTTCGGCGGATCATTTATTTATAATTTTATTATAACAATTCTTTTACTGCTTACCGTATTGTTTGCGAACTTTGCCGAAGCAATTGCTGAAGCAAGAGGTAAAGCGCAAGCAGCTTCATTAAGAAAAACAAGAGAGGATACACAAGCGAAGCTTGTTCAGAATGACGGCTCGATAAAAATAATTAGCTCGTCCGAATTAAATAAGGGTAATGTATTTATTGCCGAAACAGGAGATACAATACCTACCGACGGAGAAATTATCGAAGGAATAGCTTCTATTGACGAATCGGCTATCACCGGTGAATCTGCCCCAGTAATTAGAGAAGCAGGAACAGACCATTCGAGTGTAATCGGTGGAACAGTTGTCCGTTCAGACAAAATTAAAGTTGAAGTTACCTCACAGCCAGGCGAAACTTTTCTTGATAAAATGATAGATCTTGTTGAAGGTGCAAGCAGGCAAAAAACTCCTAACGAAATTGCATTAACAATTTTACTTGCAAGCTTTACTTTAATTTTCCTATTAGTAATCGTAACACTAAAACCTTTCAGCGATTATGCAAATACAACTGTTACAATCGCCGCACTTATTTCATTGTTTGTCTGCTTAATCCCTACAACAATCGGCGGATTGCTTTCAGCAATTGGTATAGCCGGAATGGACAGGGCGCTTCGTGCAAATGTAATTGCAAAATCAGGAAAGGCTGTGGAAAATGCCGGAGATATAGACACTGTCCTTCTCGATAAAACAGGAACAATAACAATAGGTAACCGCAAAGCAACTAATTTCTTTGCAGTTAATAATGCAGGCAAAGAAGAATTAATTAAATACAGCTTACTGAGTTCGCTTGCAGACCCCACACCGGAAGGTAAGTCAATCGTTGAACTAGCCAGGAAACTTCAACCGGATTTAACTTCACTCAATTCAAAAGACGGAAAATTTATAAATTTCACAGCCGAAACAAAGATGAGCGGTATTGACCTTCCTGATGGTACTGAAATTCGAAAAGGCGCCTGGGATGCAATTAGGAAATGGGCTAATCAAACCAATGGAGCTGAAACTGAAATAAATAAGAGAATAGAAGAAATAGCTTCGAACGGAGGAACACCGTTAGTAGTTGGTGTAAATAAAAAAGCAGTGGGAGTTGTACAGCTTGAAGATATAATTAAGCCGGGAATTCAGGAACGTTTTGAACGCTTAAGAAAGATGGGTGTTAAGACGGTTATGGTAACCGGTGATAATGCTTTAACTGCAAAATATATTGCAGAAAAGGCAGGAGTGGATGATTTCATTGCAGAGGCTAAGCCTGAAGATAAAATGAATTATATTCTTAAAGAACAGAGAGAAGGAAAGCTAATCGCGATGATGGGAGACGGTACGAACGACGCTCCGGCTCTTGCTCAAGCTGATGTAGGTGTTGCAATGAATTCCGGTACGCAGGCTGCCAAAGAAGCTTCAAACATGGTTGACCTTGACAGCGATCGTACCAAGCTGCTTGAAGTAATCGAAATCGGGAAACAGATGTTGATTACGAGAGGTAATGTTACGACATTTTCTATTGTGAATGATGTGGCAAAATACTTTGCAATTGTCCCGGCAATATTTGCCGCTTCGATTCCGGGATTGAATGCTTTGAATATTATGAGGCTCGGAAGTCCGCAGTCGGCAATTTTATCAGCAGTAATTTTTAATGCGTTCATAATTCCTGCTCTAATCCCACTGGCATTAAAAGGTGTAAAATATAAGCCGATTGGTGCAACTGCATTGTTAATAAGAAATTTATGGATTTACGGATTAGGCGGTTTAATTATTCCGTTCATTGGAATAAAGTTAATTGATATGGTTGTTTCTCTGTTCTTTCATTAAACAACCTCACCCTTAATCCCTCTCCTTAGTAAGGAGAGGGAGATAAGCCATTCAAATAGATTTAAGGATTTGAAAATGAAAAAATTTATTAAAGATATTAAACTCCACTTTGTAACATTGATAATGTTCGGGCTGTTGTTCCCATTACTGATTTGGGCAATTGGGTTGGTATTTCCAAACCAGTCAAGCGGATTGCCGATTTATAAAAAGGGTCAGCTCATCGGCTTTGAAAATATAGGGCAGAAGTTTACTTCTGATAAATATTTTTGGGGAAGACCTTCAGCCGTTGATTATAATGCAGCATCTACAGGCGGTTCGAACAAAGGACCTACAAATCCGGAATATTTAAAAGAAGTTGAAAAGAGAATAGAATATTTCCTAAAAAAGAATCCGGGGATAAAAAGAGAGCAAATACCATCAGATTTGGTTACAGCATCAGGCAGCGGGATTGCCCCGGATATTTCAGTACAAGGCACTCTAATTCAAATTCCAAGAGTTTCAAAAGCACGAGGGATTAGCGAGGTTGAATTGAAAAAATTGGTTGAAGAACATATCGGAAAACCATTACTTGGATTGTTCGGGCCTGAACATGTGAATGTACTTAAGTTGAATATTGCTTTAGATGAATTAAAAAATAATTAAATTGAAACTGATTAAAAATGTTTTTTTATGGAACCACAAATATCCATATCGGCAGAAAGATTTTTAAATCTTATACGTTCTTCCAGGCAGGGTAAATTAAAAATTTATCTCGGCCTGGCAGCAGGAGTTGGTAAGACATATAGAATGCTTCTTGAAGCAAAAGAGCTGCTGAATAACAAAGTAGATGTTGTTATAGGATATATTGAAACACACGGAAGAAAAGAAACTGAAAAATTACTTGAGGGAATACCTGCAATAAAAAGGAAAAGCATTTTTTATAAAGGAAAAATGCTTGAAGAAATGGATATAGATGCAATACTTCTTCAAAAACCGGAAATTGTTTTGGTTGATGAGCTTGCTCATACTAATGTCCCGGGTTCTAAGAATGAAAAGCGCTGGCAGGATGTAAGCCAGTTAATTGAATCTGGAATAAATGTCATCACCACGGTTAATATTCAGCATATTGAAAGTATAAATGAGCAGGTTGAAAAAGTGACCGGTATAAAGGTAACCGAACGTGTGCCGGATAGCGTAGTTCATTCTGCAAATGAAGTTGTAAATGTTGATTTAACAATAGACGAATTATTAGATCGGCTTAAGGATGGAAAAATTTATGATTTGAATAAAGTCTCAGTTGCTTTGCAGAATTTTTTTCAAAAAGATAAGCTGCTCCAGTTAAGAGACTTAACCTTGAAAGAAGTATCTCGGCAGATTGAAAGAAAAATTGTAAACGAAATACCACTTCCTTCCCGTGACAAAATGCATGCTATTGTTACTGCATTAAGCACGAATTATGAATCCGGTAAAAGACTTATAAGACGTTCCTCAAGGCTTGCATCCCTTTATAATTCCAAATGGTATGTAGTGTATGTGCAGACTGAAAAAGAAAAGATTGAAAAAATAGACCCTAAGCTGCAGAGATATTTATTAAATAACTTTAAGCTGGCTACGGAATTGGGAGCCGAAGTGAAAGAAATAAGCAGTAATGAAAGGGCAAAATCAATTGTTGAATTTGCTAAAGAAAAGGAAGCTTCATTAATTGTAATTGGCAAACCGGTGTTTTCAATTCTTTACAGATTAAAACCGAAAAATTTTTTTCGTGAATTATCATTCTTAACATCAAATGAAAACATTGATATCTTATTAGTAACGTCAAATGAAAACAATAAAAAATAAAATAAGCATTGGCGGAATATTCCTTTTTTCCGTTTTACTTCTGGTGAGTGTGCTCGGAATACTTTTTATAAATCAACTTGCGCAGCAGTCAAAGGGAACAATTGTAGAAAATTATTCTTCAGTTGAATATACAATGACTATGTTAAAGTCGTTAGAGGACATGAATACATACGCGCTAAATGAATGGAACCACAGCTTAGCGCAAGATAGTTCTTTGATAAATAATTATTTGATATCGAGGAATACTTTTGAAAGTAATCTTCGATTAGAATCAAATAATATAACAGAGAAAGGTGAAGGGAAACTTGTTGATAAACTGAATTCCTATTATGAAAAATATTTAAATTATTTTGAAGTGCTAAAGAACAACGAACATTCGGTTAGCAAGGACAAAGAGAAGTTTAATGAAGTATACTTTTCTCTTAGAAATACTATATTCGATATATATAATCTGAATATGACTGCAATTAATTACAAATCCAATAAATTGCAGAAAACAGCCGATGAAGTAATTGTATACATGCTTATAATTACTGCGTTATGTATACTGATTACTCTTGCATTTATACTGACCTTCCCGTCGAAAATAGTAAAGCCTATAAAAGAACTAACCGGGAAAATCAAATCAATAAGCGAAAGAGATTATGAGCAAAAACTGGAATTAAATACAAAAGATGAATTGGGAGAACTTGCAAATGCTTTTAATATAATGGCTGAAAGATTAAAGGTGTATGAAGCTAAACAGATAGACAGGCTTTTATTCGAACAAAAAAGGCTGGAATCGGTAGTACAAAATATTGAGGATGGAATATTATTTATTGATGAGAACCGAAAGATTGTATTGATAAACGATACAATAATTAATATAACAGGATTAAAAGAGAAAGATATTTTGCAGAAATCTATTACGGTAGTTGCCGAACAGAATGACTTGATAAGAACGATATACAAATCGCTTCAATTAAAATCGAATAATGATGAGACAGAATTTAAACCAATTAGTATTGCGATAAACGGGAAAGAAATTTTTTACAATATTACGACCGAAGAAGTAATTACTTATTCGGAAGCAGAAAAAAAAGAAACTTTTATAGGCAATCTAGTTCTATTGAAAAACATAACGAAATTTCAAGAAAGAGATAAAGCAAAAACCAACCTTCTTGCAACGGCTTCCCATGAGTTAAAGACGCCTTTATCATCTATAAATATAAGTTTGAGACTGCTTGATGATAAGAGACTCGGCGAATTAAATCCCGAACAGAAGGAAGTCATCAATTCTCTAAAACAACAAAGCAGCAGGTTATCAAGTGTAATAAAGGAGCTGCTTGAATATTCACAAATAGAAACAGGAAATATAAAATTAAAATTCACAGCAATTAAACCAGACGTAATATTGGATATCGGCATAACGGCATTAGCGATGCAATTATCAGAAAGAAATATTGATTTGAACACAAATATTGAAGAAGGGCTGCCGGAAATATCGGCAGATGTTGAAAAGCTTGTATTCGTTTTCATAAATATCTTAAATAATGCAATAAGGTATTCAAAAAAAGGAGATGAAATTAAAATAAACGTAAGAAAGCTAGAGGAATTTGTAGAGTTCTCAATAAAAGATAATGGACCCGGCATATCAAAAGAGGATAGTGAAAAATTATTTCAAAGGTTTACTCAGGTCGGTAATAAAACCACACAAGGATGGGGATTAGGGCTTGCAATATCCAAAGAATTTATGCAAGCCCAAAACGGCAGAATATGGGTAGAAAGCGAAGTCGGAAAAGGAAGTAAGTTTATATTCACCATGCCAGCGTTAAATAAGGACTAACAATATAACAGCTTAAACAAAATTAATTTTACGAAATGTATTAAATGAAATATACAAACACTTTCAAATAGAGTGCTTTCGAAACGATTGAGATGATAGATGCATTTTTTTTGTTTAAAAAGCCTGTTTCTTAATGAAGCCTTCCCTAAAACATTCCGTCTACTCTTAGAAGAGCAAGCCTATCCGGCGAAGCTTTAGCAAATATGGGGCAATAGATGAAATCATATAATAGAAGCACGGAATCCCAATATATTTTTGTTGTGGTGTCGGCAATTATGTCAGCTGATATTTTGGTACTTTTCTGGAGTTTACCCCGCACTTGCCTGCCCCGCTGATCCTAAGCGGGGATGCGGAGCTAAGAAAAGTACATGGTGAAATATTTATTAATGTTTCTTGGACGGCATTTAACGAAACCATTGGGTGCAGATAGTGAACAGTTTTGCAGTTTTTAACAAAATCTGTCTAAAAGTTTTATTTCGAACTTTTTCTTGTTTATTAAATTTAATTTGGATAGCAATGATAATAATCTTTATATAAAGAGTTTTTATCCAAATGATTTTGCACGTAAAATTATATTAACTAATTTTGTCTGGTAATTTTTCAATTAAGGAGTTCTTATGAAGTTTAAATTATTGATTTTGCTTTCTGCCTTCTTTTTCATCTCTTTGAATTTATATCCGCAAGTGAAAAATAAAATTAAAGAAGTAACTGTAACTCTACCCAGTTTTGATCCTTCAAGAAACGCATCTAAAGATATTAAGGATGCAATAGCTGAAGCCGGGAAAACGAATAAAAGAATTTATGTTGATGTTGGTGGGGAGTGGTGCATCTGGTGCCACCGGATTGATCAATTTTATGAAACTCATAAGGACTTATACTCCTACCTGCAAAAGCATTATGTGTTTGTGAAAATAAATTACAGCAAAGAAAATAAAAACGAAAAAGTTCTTTCGAAATACCCTAAGATTAATGGTAATCCCCATGTTTTTATTCTGGATAAACAAGGGAAATTATTAAAATCAAAAGACACCGGTGAACTTGAAAAAGGAAAAGGCTACGATTACAATAAATTTAAAATATTCTTGAGAAAGTGGTCGAACACTTCGCATAAAATCTAGACTTCCGCTTCTTCGGCTAAGCTGTGTTCATGGAAAAAATTTTTAATATCGAATGTTGAGGCTTTTGGCGGGGTGCTGAACAAACCGAAGCTGGAGGCTTTAGTGAATAATTCTTCTTTTGTTTTATACTCTTTCAAGTAAAAAGTTTTTACTTTATTACGGTTCTTGATCAGCCAGTTTAATGTAATTTTCATCTTTTCAAGATCCTCCTCATCCGGCAATGAATTTTGATGTATCGTATTTTCAAAGTAATCATCAAGAGCTTCATCAAAATAATCTTTGTTGCTGATAGCATATTTCTTGATATAAATTTTTCCGGCAATCATTAAAACATAATCTTTCTCGAAACCTTCATTTATCTCAAACATTACATTTGCCAGATTAACCGGCTCGGCAAGAAGGGAAGACTTGTGTGTCTGCGAAAGCATCATATCGATTAGCAGCTTTACTTCCGCAGCTTTTTCATACTTCTGCTTATCGGAATAATCCTTCATTTTGTTAATCAATCGATTCAACGCAAATTGATTTTTACCGTATAGGAAATCATATACTTTTTCCAGCTCATCAAAATATTCAGGCTTGCTTTTATTTACACATGGAACTGTACATCTCTCAATATCGGCGAGGAAGCAGGCTTTACCTTTTGCAAATTCCGAATCTTTGCATTCACGAAGTGCGAATGTTTTAGCAATCATTTCGTGTACTAAGTCCGCTTTCTTCCTCGAAATAAATAACCCGAAATAATCGTTGCCGTCGAAATCAAAATAGTTACAAATTTCCACGGCCGGAAATGGATGTGTGTTTG
>Ga0102950_1000650_pt1 | contig 10100 bp, 6 predicted proteins | sample SalPon2A_B_D2_MG_FD_78505 | JGI IMG/M metagenome (GOLD analysis project Ga0102950, IMG submission 78505) | Soil microbial communities from South San Francisco under conditions of wetland restoration - Salt Pond MetaG R2A_B_D2_MG | ecosystem: Environmental > Terrestrial > Soil > Wetlands | place...
CAATACGAATTTCTCGAAGCATATCATTACGCTCGAAGATCCGATCGAATATATCCACGAGAACAAGAATTCCCTGATCTCCCAGCGTCAGATCGGTCTGCACTCTCAGTCGACCGCCGCCGCCCTTCGCGCCGCGTTGAGAGAGGACCCGGATGTCGTCCTGGTAGGTGAGATGAGAGATACCGAAACGATTTCTCTTGCGGTCACAGCAGCCGAGGTCGGTCTGCTTGTGCTGGGAACGCTGCATACGAACAACGCCGTCGGCACAATCAGTCGGATAATCGACGTTTTCCCGGCCGACCAGCAACAGCAGATCCGTATCATGCTGGCCGAGTCCTTGATCGGCACGATTTCGCAACAGCTCCTTCGAAGAGCCGATAACTCCGGACGGACGGTTGCGTACGAACTGATGACCCGGACAACCTCGATAGCCAATCTTATCCGCGAAAATAAAAGTCACCAGATCCCCTCGGCCATTCAAACCGGTCGGAAATACGGGATGCGTCTGCTCGACACGCACCTTCATGCGTTGGTCGAGTCCGGCATAATTACGATCGATGAAGCCATCCGCGTGGCGATCGATCCGACCCAGTTCTATTCGAAAGCCAATATCGAAGTTAATCAGGAGTTGGCCGAAGTATAATGGGACCGAAAACAAGAAAATTCCGCCTCGATGAAATTCTCGTCCGCGAAGGAATCGTCTCCGACGATCAGGTGAAAGAGGCTCTCCTTCGGCAGAAGGCGCACGGCGGCAAACTCGGCTCGCAGCTGCTGTATCATCGCTATATCGACGAAACCGGGTTGGTCCGCGCGCTGGCCAAACAGCTCAATTGCGAAGGAGTGGTGCTCTCGAACCTGGAAATTCCGGAGATCGTCATCAAGTTCATTCCGGCGAGAGTGGCGATCGCAAGAAAGATCATCCCCTTTGACTATGACACTGAATCGAACACCGTCAAGATAGCCTGCGAAGACCCGACCGATACCTCGCTCATCAACGAGCTGAACTTTGTCGCCCGAGGAAAGAAAGTTAAACTGTATGTCGCGGCCGAATTGGCTCTGAATACAGCTATCGCCCGTTACTACCTCGGCCGTGATACCTCTCTCGACAAGAATCTGCTGTTAGAAATCCCGGAAACTGCAACCGATACCGGCAAGATTGCAGTCGATGCCGAAGTCGCTGAGAAGAGCGACGATGACACCGAGTTCACCCACGGCACAGTACTTTTGGTGACCGACGAAGAATATTCCGGACCGATGCTTCAGTCGCTCCTTGAACGTGACAATTTCAAAGTGATGACGACGGACTCGGCCGACGATGCTATCGAGATGCTCGAGAACAGGACATTCCACACCGTGTTCATCAAAGATACCGTATCGGGCGACTATATCGATCTCATCGACCGGCTGCGGAAATTGTCGCCGAGAACGGTGGTCCGCTATTACGAGACTTCGTCCGCCCTCCTGCTCGAGCAGGATTCTCAGAAGGTGGAAGGGAATCTGCTCATCAAGAATCTCGACCTGTTCACTTCGCTGCTCTCTTCGAAAGAGAAACAGCCGTTCAATCACAGCGCAACGGTGGGTAAATACGTCGAGCGGCTCTGCCGTCGTCTCGGACTACCCTACAAAGACTGCCTGTCGATAATCAATGCCGCCTACGTTCACGACCTCGCCAAGTACTATTATCACGATGACTCGACGTCGGACCCGCGCAAAACGATCACTCTGACTATCAAGCTCCTGCAGTCGCTCAATTACGACCCGGTGGTTATTGAGACTTTGCGCTCGATGTATCTCGATCTGAAGGGAAAATACACCAAGCGTCTCCCGATCGAAGTCCTCGGCGGGAATATTGTCACGATAGTCGATCTGTTTTGCGACAACATTCCGCCGAATGAGCGGTTGTCGCTCGACAAGTTCGAGGCAATCCAAAAGAAATTCCGGGACCTGACCGGCAAGCTGTTCATGGTCGAGGTGGTCGAGGCGTTCATTGTCATGATCAAGGAAGAGATCCTCAACCTGAATACGAGCCAGCATGCGGGCCAGGTGATGATTCTTGCCGAAGACCCGAACAGTTTGTATTCGATTGAATTCCGGCTCAAAAGCGAAGGGTTCCGGTCGTTCAAGGCGAACGATATCGACTCTTTCGCTGATCTGTATGAACGGAGCCGCCCTGATTTTGTCATTCTCATTCCGTTCACGGACAGATCGGACATTCCGGAGTTCATCACCAAGATCGCCGCGCACGGAGTCGACTATAAAGCCACCCCTACTTTTCTCCTTGTCGACAGCTCGATGGCATCAAGCCTGACGCCGGTGCTCGATCATGGAATAGAAGATATCATTCCGGCGGACGGTAATTTTGATTTATTGATGGCCAAGATCCGCAAGCTGCAGGCTCAGCTTGATGCCCAGAACAATCGTGACAACAGCGAGAGTGAGTCCGGAAGCGGCACCAAAGGCCGTCTTTCCGACATGAACCTGATCGACCTGCTTCAGGCCCTCGGCCCGAGCCGACGCACCGTCCGGATTACCGTGAAGTCTCCTTCGTCTGACCGTGGCGAATTGATTTTGTATCTTCTTCAGGGACAGATCATCTTTGCGTCTCTGGCTGATATGGTCGGACCGACCGCAGTCTATGAAGCGATAAGCTGGCTCGATGGCAAGTGGACGGTGGAACCGATCAACGAGAACCTGATGCCGGAGCCGAACAACGATCTGAGCAACGAATCTATCCTGATGGAAGGCTGCCGGCTTCTCGATGAAAAGACTCGCGCCGGCCAGTTGATTTAGTACCCTGCTGCCTTAGCCTGTGATTTTGCCCGCCTGTTCAAGTATCCTATCTTAGAGCGCTGACGTTTCAGCGTTTCATCCGGAATACGATTGTAGTATTCAGCCATACCAAGCGCAACATTGCCTGCTAATGCGTCTTCATCGAGTTTATCGTAACATTGGTAGAGGTCGTAGTCGCACTCGATCAGGTTGTAGTAGTTGCCCGGATCTTCGCACAGTCTCTTTTGAAGCTGAAGATAGACGTCGACCGCCTCCGCATACTGCTTCTCGGCAACATAGGCTTCGGCCAACGGCCACAAGAACTGTTTGCCGCCGGGGTACTCTGCCGACATCGCTTTGGAAGTCGCTATCGCGGAATCATAGCGATCGCAGTCGAGCCAGATGTAGATGAGGGCGTTCCGGGCGGTAGCGGACGAAATGAGCGATGAGTCTATAGTCAGATGAAGCTCGTCAATACCCTTCTGCTTGTCATTGCTGAATATCCGCAATACACGGAGGAGCCCCGCCTTCGCCGATTTCCAGTAATGATACATCCCGAGACCGCCGTAAAGATCGTACACTGAGGAGTCCATCGAGAGTCCGTCCTCATACGCTGACTTGGCCTTGAGTCCGAGACTCAACGCCGATGAGAACGATCCGAATCTTGACTCCCAGAGCGATTCATAGGCCCGTGCGTGACCTATTACAAGATACATCCAGGCGGATAATTCCGGCTGTGTCGTGTCGATGCGGCTCTTTGCCAGAGAGATCGCCGTATCTGCCATTTGCCGGAATTTGTGCGGATACAAATTCTCCTCGGCATCGGTCATCTCGGCCATATACGCACCCGCTTTGAACAAATACCCGATCGGGTCATCGGGGCGAACCTGAATGAACGAGTCGAGTGATGAGTACGCTCTCGAATACTCGTCATTGAATAGATCGGCCTGAATGTCTTTGAGAAAACGCTGAGTGATCGTGTCAGGATAAACGCCGGCAGCAGCCGATCCGGGAGGCAGAATCAGACAGCCGGCACAAAGTAGCGCCGTCATCAGGTACATGAAGGCAGTATTTCGATAAAATGAAGGAGATACCTTTCCCATTAACCGAAGAAAATAGAAATAAGAGGGATTCGGGCAAGATTAAACTGAAGGGGACGGTCAGATCGCTTGTAACTGTCCCGGAATGAAGTCGGTCAGATCAAGGTCTTCGTCGTTGGACGCCGTGATCACAATAGCCGATCCCACCTGGTGAAACACCAGCCGGCAGCCTTTACAATGATGATCGAAGAACCGGACATCCTTCTTCTCGATAAGCGACTTCTTCAAGTCCGGAGTGATCTCGAACTTGTCCGAAGGCACGATGAATACGGAGACGATCCGATGGCCGTTCGCATAGACCAGATGCGGCATCTGAATGCCCATCACTTCTTCGCTGTGACCGCCGACAAGATGGAAGTCGGATACATCCGAAGCCACGTTGTAGCGGTGCTGGTCGTGAATGTAGGATATCAATTGAGCCGTCGCCTCGCTGTCATCGTAAGAGGCCATCGTGTCGTTAACCGCAAGATGGGCTTCTTCGAGCGGGGAATATCGATCTTCATGACGCATGAAATTGGCGGAGATGAGAGCAACGCCAAGTAGTAACACCAGGGACGCTGCGGCAACGAGCATCCTTGTACTCAGTCTAAAAAAATTTGTGTGTCCCCCTCGATCGGTTGTCTCGTCGAGTTCATCGAGCCGATCGAGAATCTTGAGCTTGAGCCCTTCGACTTTCCCGCCTTCGGGATGGTCTTTGACTTTTTCCTTGATAAGCTCCTGGACCGATTCTTCCAGGCGATATACTTCCAGACACTTGTGACACTTTTCCAAGTGTTCCTGCACTCGCTGGGTGTCTATGTCTGAAGCTTCTTTATCAATTATTTCATAAAGTAAGTCGAGCGCTTCCTGGCAGTTCATGTTGCTAAGCCTTTGACATATCCGTTCTTTACTGCGTAATCGAAAAGTTCTTTCTGTAGGAGCTTTCGTCCTCGGTGTAACCTTGACTTAACGGTACCTAATTGTAAATCGGCAATCTCTGCGATTTCCTGATACGAGAATCCCTCAAGGAACGACAGGACCACGACCAGTCGGAAATCATCGGGTAAATTCTCTATTGCCTTCTTCACATCGTCGTCGAATATCTTCGCGAACATCTGGCGCTCAGGATCATCGCCCGGACCGAGCGTCGACAACTGTCCGTACAGGAAGTTGTCATCTATTTCATCGACGTTCACGGCCATCGGTGACCGGGATTTGGATCGGTAGTCGTTGATAAAGATGTTGGTCATGATCTTGAACAACCATGCCCGGCAGTTCGACCCCGGTTCAAATTTATCCCAGAACCGATACGCTTTTACATAGGCCTCCTGGACCAGATCCTCAGCATCGTTTTCGTTTTTCGTCATCCTCAGAGCTGTCCGATACAGAGCATCCATGTGAGGCAACGCCTCAGTTTCAAATGCCTTGCGTTTCGCCAGCTCCTCTTTACTCCGGTCGGCCATAAGCTTTTGTTACCTCGAACTATAACTAACCGGATTCTCAATGTCTTCTATTCTAAGAAAACATTTCCGCCGGCTAATTGGTTCCCTGTCAGCTGAATAATTGATGAATTCAGCAGCTACGTCAAGCACTCCACTTAGCTACGAATCGGACTTATCGGCTTGCCGTATTCCCTTATATAATAGCAAGTGGTGTTTTGTTTCACAAGAGTTTTCACCCGGTGACTGTTGCGAATAAACAGCAGATAGCGGATCAATTTTATCCCCCTTTCCGACAACCGGTTAGACGAGCCCTCGCAGTCAATACGATGATAGCTGCGACTATTATCAACGGGTATGCCGGAAAGGCCGCTTCACCAACCGAATATGAAGTTCTGGGAGAAGTCTTCTGCCACTTCTTTGATGTCGTCGATCGTTCGTAATGCAAACGAGCCGCGCGGACTCAATCGGAGATCTCGAGTTCGGTCCTGTTATCCGACTATCTTCAACTTGGCGTATTTCGCCATAATTTTCTTCACCCCGATGCCGGTGAACATGATATCGAGCACCAGCGACTCCCCGAAACCCTCGGTCTTGACGATTCTTCCTCTGCCGAACGTCGGGTGCGCCACGATCCTACCGGCCCTCATGATTTCCGACTCCTCGAAATCGTAATGGACTCCCTCGGTGTATTCCGGCTTCCTGCGCCCGGCGTCGTTGTCAAAAAACGAAGGTGCAACTGTGGTCGAACTGCTCCCGAACTTCCGATAAGTTCTCCTGTCGATCCGTTCCATCAGAGAATCCGGGATTTCTTTGATAAATCGTGAAGGAATCGATTCGACTTCGCCGAAACGGTGCCGGGTTGTGGCACTGGAGAGGTAAAGACGGTTTTTCGCACGCGTAGCGCCGACATAAAAGAGCCGACGTTCTTCTTCGAGTTCCATTGGATCTTCAGTTGCCCGGGCCAGCGGGAAGAGTCCTTCCTCAAGGCCGACCATAAAGACGATGCCGAACTCGAGCCCTTTGGCGGCATGAAGGCTCATCAACGTCACCTTGTCATCGATATCTTTGTAATTGTCGAGATCGGTGAACAACGAGATATCCGCCAGGTAGTTTTCCAGGGTCGCTTCACCGTTGTGCCGGGCGTACTCGGCCATACCTTCGATAAACGCCTCGACGTTCTCAATCTTGGTCTGGGCGATAATCTCGTCTTCCTTGCGGAGCTCGTTCAGAAAATCGATCTCCTCGATCAGTTCTTCGGCGAGCAGGTCTATCGGCAGGGTCGCTTTCTTCTCCCGGAATTTCTCCATGATCGCGATAAAGACGCCGAGTCTCTTCGCCCGAGGAGCGAGATCGGGATAGTCCTCCAGTTTGAGCAGGAGTTCGTAGCCGGAGATGCCATCGCGATGGGCAAGGCTGATGATATCGCCGACTGTCTTGCCACCGATTCCTCGTTTCGGGTAGTTGACAATCCGCTCGAACGAAATGTCGTCTTTGACATTGACGGCCAGCTTGAGGTACGCCATCAGGTCTTTGATCTCTTTGCGCTGATAGAACGAAATGCCGCCGACTATCTGGTACGGAAGATTCCTGCGCCTCAGATGTTCCTCGAAGGCGCGGGACTGCGCGTTGGTGCGATAAAGCACCGCCATGTCCTTTAAACTGACCTGCTTCTGCTGCTCGACGAGCAGATCGACGACCGATACCGCTTCTTCTTCTGCGGAGTCTACCAGCACGAGTTGGATTCGATCTCCTCCCTGCTTGTCGGTCCAGAGCTTCTTCCCTTTGCGGGCCTCGTTATTCTTAATGACGGCCGAGGCAGCATCGAGAATGATGCTGGTCGATCGATAATTCTGTTCCAGTTTGATCACCCTTGCGCCGGGAAAATCCTTCTCGAAATCGAGAATATTGCGGATGTCGGCTCCCCGCCAGCCGTAGATAGACTGATCTTCATCGCCAACCACACAAATATTCAGATGCGCGCCGACCAGATGCTTGAGCATCAGGTACTGAACATGGTTGGTATCCTGATATTCATCGACCATAATGTATCGGTACCTCTGTCGATACCGGTTGCCGATCTCCTCTTTGTGCATGAGCAGATTGACCGTATTGAACAGGAGGTCATCGAAATCCATGGCGTCGCATTCGCGAAGCCGGCGCTGGTAGAGGGTGTAGATCTTCGAAGTTGCGTCCTCGAAATATCCATGCGAGTTTTGCTCAAACGATTCCGGCCCGATCAATCGGTTCTTCGCGCTCGATATTTTCCGCATCTGCGCTCTTGGCGTAAATTGGCTGTTCGACAGGCCGAGTTCCTTGATGCAGTTTTTGACGAGCGTCTCCGAATCTTTGTCGTCGAAAATGACGTAGTGCTCGTCGTAGCCGATGCTGGTGGCTTCGCGGCGAAGGAACCTTGCGCAAAATGAGTGAAATGTGGAGACGTTGAGTGACGGAATCTCGCCGCCGAGCAAGTTGTTTACCCGTTCGCGCATTTCGCCGGCCGCCTTGTTAGTGAAGGTCACCGCAAGCATCTGGTACGGTTCGGCGAGTCTCTCGTACAGGATGTATGCGAGACGGCGGGTCAGCACGCGGGTCTTTCCCGACCCGGCTCCGGCGATCACGAGCAACGGACCCTCGGTACTGGTTACAGCCTCATGCTGGTCAGGATTCAAATCGGCAAGTAGTCTACTCATAGCAATTAGGGGGAATATATGTCCAGCTTCGTTTGAAGCCAATCCCTTTTGACCTTCATATCAATTAAATGCGCATGAAAAAAGGTCGTTCTGCGTCTTGCAGAGCGACCTCTCATGCTTTGTCGTGGACAGTGCGGAACTACGCCTGGGCAGCTTCTTCCGCAACCTCGTACACCGAAACCTGCTTGCCCGATTTACCGACGCGTTCGTACTTCACGACGCCGTCTTTCTTGGCAAAAAGGGAGCAGTCTTTGGCGGTGCCGACGTTGGCACCTGCCTTGATCGGCGTGCCGCACTGGCGAACGAGAATCGAACCGGCCGATACAACCTGCCCACCGTACACCTTAGTGCCACGGCGCTGGCCGTTTGAGTCGCGACCGTTCTTCGATGATCCGACGCCTTTTTTGTGTGCCATCAGTTACCTCGTATCAATCAATTGTGCATTTCCAAACAAGCCGGAAGCGCTGCTTCCGGAGCCTTACAGTATAACAAATCTCGGCCCGATTGCAACGGAAAAGTGTAAGCGACTGACAAATAATTACTTCCGAGAGAGCGTAAGGTATTGCCTGACGCGGCCGGACCGCGTGTTGGATTGACAAATGGACCGAATGAGCTATATTGAATCAAACCAACACATCTTACCGGGGAAGAGCGTATGTCACATTTCCGTACTGCTGTTTCTCGTAGCCTGTCCGTAGCGCTCTGGGTCTGTCTCGCAACAACAGTATCATTTGCCCAGGAGCTGGTCACCCGGGATGACTTCACTTGTTCTGACACCACTACGCCCGCCTACTGGCTCGGCCTCTGGCCAGAAGTAGCTATCGATGCCGAAGGTAACATCAACGAGGTCAATCTCATGTTCCTCGATCCGACAGGCACGGGAGAGTGGTGTCATCAGTACACCAAATTCGATCGATTCGGTAATCAGATTCAGCCGGTAGTCAATTTCCTGCCCGATGCATCCGATCCCGACAGTGTTTGGGAATCGTACGGGATCGTACGGGTTGACTGCAATGATGACGGTACGGTGGTGATTCCGTACCGTGCGAGAAAACCTGAACCGTATCCAACCAACTACATCTACCGACGATTCATGGCCCTGTTCGACTCCAATGGTTCGGAGATGGAAGGTCCGCTGTGCATGAGCTGTCGTCCTCAGGAGACCTTTGCGCATATGAATCATCCGCTCGGGGCGATTAATAACAACGGCCTCGTTGGGTACATCTGGCGAAGTGACGGATGCCAGTTCATCGGAGAAGGTCAGGAAGATTCAGTGTGGATTCGGCTGTACGATACCAAGACGGACAGCCTTTACCCGCTTTGGCGCCCGACAACCGAGGTGCAGCCTTTCAATCATTACTGCGGACGACAATCGGCGGCTATCGGCATTTCTGACGACGGTCACGTCGCCGCTACCTGGATCGCCGAGGAGGCGTTCGCTCATGCCTATTACACCATATACGATGTCGATGGCAACCAGGTTTTTCCGATTACAATGGTCGACTGCAAAGGGGATTTCTTTGACACCTCCGGATGCAATACTTGCTACAGCGTTACAGTTAACATGACGATGGAACCAGACGGCGACTTCTACATAGTCTGGCACAATCGAGAGTTCGGAATCCCGATAGACTTCAACGGGCATATCTGGATGGCAGGATTCAATGCCGACGGGACACCGAAGTACGAACCGATACGGGTGACCGATACCGACTCGACATATGTTGATGGCTATCAGCTTCTCGACCCGAAAATCACATGTGATACCGCAGGCAATGTGCTGGTCCTGTGGTCCGATTCTCGTTTCTGGCCCGAAAGCTCCCACAACGATTTTTTCGCGGATGTCTTCCTTCAAAAGATCGATCCCGATGGCAATCTTGTGGGACCGAACTACCGCGTCAACAACATCGGTGGAGCAAGCGGACTATCCGGCACTCATTGCAGCGTCGACATGAACAACGCCGGTCAGGTAGTAGCCATCTGGCGGAATTACCGTCAACCCGATTACACGCCGAGCATCAAAGCACAACTAATGCCCTACGATCAGGTCGGACGGTTTGTCCCAGGTGATCTTGACTATGACCTGTCGAGCGACATCGGCGATCTGATCACGCTGGTGG
>Ga0102950_1000651_pt1 | contig 10088 bp, 9 predicted proteins | sample SalPon2A_B_D2_MG_FD_78505 | JGI IMG/M metagenome (GOLD analysis project Ga0102950, IMG submission 78505) | Soil microbial communities from South San Francisco under conditions of wetland restoration - Salt Pond MetaG R2A_B_D2_MG | ecosystem: Environmental > Terrestrial > Soil > Wetlands | place...
CACGCACCCTGCCCTGGCCATGACAGGTACCACAGGGATCCTTGATCACCTTGCCATTGCCACGGCACTGCGGGCAGGTTTGCTGCAACGAAAAAATTCCCTGTTGCATGCGCACCTGACCATGACCTCCACAAGTCGGACAACTGACCGGGCTGCTGCCTTTCCTGGCGCCTGATCCGTTACAGGTCTCACAACCCACCAGTTTCGGCACCCGTATCTTGATATTGGTGCCGGCGACGGCCTCTTCCAGTTTCAGATCCAGGTCGTAGCGTAAATCGGCCCCGCGAAACACCCGGGGGCCACCGCGCCCGGCTCTGCCGGCACCGGCACCAAATATGTCACCGAAAACACTGTCAAAAATGTCACCAAATCCGGCACCGCCACCGAATCCTCCCATGCCCGCATTCTGATTCACACCGGCATGGCCGAACTGGTCATAAGCTGCCCGTTTGCGCTGATCACTCAAGACGTCATAGGCTTCCTGGATTTCCTTGAAACGATCCTCCGCGTTCGCATCATCAGTGTTTCTGTCGGGATGGTATTTCATTGCCAGCCGCCGGTAAGCCTTTTTGATATCGGCTTCAGCTGCATCTCGCGAGACACCCAGTAGTTCGTAATAGTCTTTTTTATTAGCCATTCTTATACACGCACAAGCCCGGTAAGAGGATTACTCTACCGGGCTGTTTGTTTTTATTAATGCGCGAATACAGGATCCGCGCCGGTTAATTGACTGTTTACTTCTTGTCGTCGTCGACCTCTTCAAACTCGGCATCAACGACATCTTCCTTTTCACCCTTGTCACCTTCGGCATTTTCACCAGTAGTTCCTCCTTCCTGAGAGCCTGTTTCCTGCTGTTGATAGGCACGTTCTGCCAGTTTGCCGGCTACTTCACCCAGTTTCTGGGCGCTGTTGTCAATGGCAGCCTTGTCATTACCCTTGACAGCTTCCTCGACATCGGCAATGGCAGCTTCGACATCCTTCTTTTCGCTCTCTTCAACCTTGTCACCCAGTTCTTCCATGGATTTACGCGTTGCGTGGACAAGATTTTCCGCCATGTTGCGTGACTCAACCAGTTCCTTCGCCTTGCGATCTTCCTCGGCATGGGCTTCGGCGTCTTTCACCATTTTATCGATCTCCTCGTCACTCAGCCCGCTGGAGGCCTTGATGACGATAGACTGGTGTTTGCCTGTGGCCTTGTCCTTGGCTGAAACATTCAGTATACCGTTGGCGTCAATATCGAACGTGACCTCGATCTGCGGTACACCACGCTGCGCCGGCGGTATATCTGCCAGGTCAAAACGGCCCAGTGATTTGTTACCGGATGCTATTTCCCGTTCACCCTGCAGAACATGCACAGTCACGGCCGTCTGGTTGTCTTCGGCCGTTGAGAACGTCTGGTTGGCCTTGGTCGGGATAGTGGTGTTTTTCTCGATTAACTTGGTCATGACGCCACCCAGGGTTTCGATACCGAGTGACAATGGCGTCACGTCAAGTAACAACACATCCTTGACATCACCACCCAGCACGCCGGCCTGGATCGCTGCACCGATGGCAACAGCTTCATCAGGATTAACATCCTTGCGCGGTTCCTTGTCGAAAAATTCCTTTACCTTGTCCTGCACCTTCGGCATGCGTGTCTGGCCACCAACCAGTATGACATCGGTGATATCCGAGGCAGGGATTCCGGCATCCTTCAGCGCGACCTTGCACGGCTCAATGGTACGGTCAACCAGATCTTCAACCAGTGATTCCAGCTTGGCACGCGTGAGCTTGATGTTCAGGTGCTTGGGGCCGGCGCTGTCTGCCGTTATATAAGGCAGATTGACATCAGTCTGCTGGCTGGATGACAACTCAATCTTGGCTTTTTCCGCAGCTTCCTTCAGGCGCTGCAGGGCCAGCGGATCATTGTGCAGGTCCACACCCTGATCCTTCTTGAACTGATCACAGAGATAGTCAATAACGCGCAGATCAAAATCCTCACCACCCAGGAATGTGTCACCATTGGTGGACAGAACCTCAAACTGGTGTTCGCCGTCAACTTCAGCAATTTCGATAATGGAGATATCAAAGGTACCGCCACCCAGGTCGAACACGGCAATCTTGGCATCACCACGTTTCTTGTCCATGCCATAGGCCAGGGCAGCAGCTGTGGGTTCATTAATAATGCGGCGCACATTCAGACCGGCAATTTTGCCCGCGTCCTTGGTCGCCTGGCGTTGTGAATCATTGAAATAGGCCGGTACGGTTACCACGGCTTCCTTGATTTCCTCGCCCAGGTAATCTTCCGCGGTCTTTTTCATCTTCATCAAAACACGGGCCGATATTTCCGGTGGTGCCAGTTTCTTGCCATGCACATCAACCCAGGCATCACCATTGTCCGCCTTGGTGATTTTGTAGGGCACCATCTTGATGTCTTTCTGTACCACGTCATCTTCAAACTTCCGGCCGATAAGCCGCTTGATGGCGTACAGCGTATTGGCCGGGTTGGTAACGGCCTGGCGTTTCGCCGATTGCCCGACGAGAACTTCGTCATCTTCCGTAAAGGCGACAATAGATGGTGTTGTCCTGGATCCCTCGCTGTTTTCAATGACCTTGGCCTGGCCACCTTCCAGCACGGCGACACAGGAATTTGTTGTACCAAGGTCTATCCCGATAATTTTTGCCATTTAAAATCTCCAGTAAATCAATAAGTTGTAAATTCAATTCCGGATAAAAAGTGTTGCAATTTTATATTGGGCTCTTGCCCCGTTTTTCAAGGCCGACGGGGAATTATTTGGCGACGATCACCTTTGCCGGACGCACCAGTCGACCGTTCAATTCATATCCCTTCTGCATAACACCGATAACCGTGCCGGATTTAGCCCCGGCCTGTTCCTGCATGGAAACAGCTTCATGCAGTTCCGGATTGAATCTTTCATTTTGTGGATCAATCACCTTGACACCGAATTTCTCCAGCGTGGAAGAGAACATCTTCATGGTCAGCTCCATGCCTTCCTTTACACCCTGCATATCATCTGCACTGGCAGAGGCATCTATGCCCAGTTCCATACTGTCAAGAATCGGCAATAGATCGCTGATAAACTTATCCAGTGCATATTTATGGGCGTTTTCCACATCCCTGGCCGTTCTCTTGCGCATGTTATCCAGTTCTGCCTGCGCCCTGAGTACCTTTTCCCGGCTATCAGCAACGACCTGCTTTTGTTGCTCAACCTGTTGTCTGAGTTGTTCTATTTCACTTTCTGCTACCACTTCTTCATGTACAGGTCTGCCAGAAGCGTCTTCCGGAGCACCTTCTACGGTACCGGTCAGCGGATCTTCAGCCAGGTCCGGCTGTTCAGGCTCTTGCCCGGTGCTTGTGTTATTGGTTGATTTTCCAGACATTGAATATCCTCGATAAAAAGACAATATAACACCCTGGCCTGCATGGGCCGGCTGTTAGTTAGTGTGGGGGTTAATAATGCGAATTCAAGGCCGAACCCAGCATTTTGGCCGTTATATCCACTATGGGTATCACCCGCTGGTATTGCATGCGTGTTGGACCGATCACACCGAGCACACCCAGAATCTGTCCATCCACTTCATAAGGTGAAGTCACAACGCTGCAATTATGCAATACATCATACCCGGCTTCTTCGCCGATAAATATCTGCAACCCCTTGGCATTGATGGATTGTTCCAGCAGGTGCAGAATATCGCGCTTCTGGTTAAAACTGTTAAACAGTTTCTTCAATCGCTCGACATCACACAGTTCAGCAACGTCCATCAGGTTGGTCTGTCCGGCCAGTACATAATCATCATGTTTTGAATTTGTTATGAACGCCTGCTGCGCCATGATAATGGCAGTCTGCATGATTTCGTTGACGTTCTCCTTCATCCTTTTCAGTTCCCTGAGTATATCTTCACGAATGGCTTTCAGATCCTTGCCGGCAAACAGGTCATTCAGGTAATTGGAAGCCTGTTGCAACTCAGTTGTGGAGTAAACCCTGGCGGTATGTATGATGCGGTTTTGAATTTCACTGTCGTTAATCACCAGTATGACCAGTACGCGGTTATCTGAAAGGGATACGAATTCAACGTGTTTCAAGGCCTGGTTTTCCTGCCTCGGCAACATGACAATACCGGCCAGGTGGGTGATATCTGACAACATACTGGATGTCCGTTGCAACAATGACCGGGTATCCTGCATAGCCCCGAGTTCTTCGGCGATACGATCTATCTCCTGCTGGTTCAGTGCATTCACCTGCAGCAACGTATCAACGAACAAGCGATAACCCTTGACGGTGGGTATGCGGCCCGCTGAAGTATGCGGTGATTGCAACAGTCCCATCTCTTCCAGGTCGGACATGATATTACGAACGGTGGCTGGACTCAGATCAAATTCTGACTCGCGTGCCAATGTTCGCGAACCGACCGGCTGCCCGTCCAGGATAAATTTCTCCACCAGCAATCGAAACAGGTGCAGACTGCGTTCAGGCAATTGATCCAGTTCGTGTTTTTGCTGCATATCTTGGTATCCGGATTACGTCGATTGAATTTAGCACTCTCACACATCGAGTGCAAAAGAAGATAATCAAATTTGCAAAAAACCTCAATATTATGATTTAAATCATATATTTAAGTTCATATATTATCCGCCGGGAGGGAATCAGGCCGGTGCACCCCGGTAAAACTGCGGAAGCGTGTATTGGCGGGCTGAAACACTCATGCTAACGTTGCCCATCTGTCTTAACCAGGAATATAAAAACCATGTTCAAACGGATTTCCCTGATCACCAATTCCACCGCCAAAGAGGTTGCCGAAACGTTAAACGCGGTGGTTACGTTCCTGCAAAACCGTGGGATCAGTATTGAACTGGATGAATGTTGTGCAGATATAGTGGAAGACAGGGAAATCCCGGTTTTACCGCCCGAACAACTGGGAGCCAGCTCCGATCTGGCCATTGCCATTGGCGGTGATGGCACCATGCTCAAGGCAGCCCATCTTGTCTGTGGCCACGGCATTCCCCTGCTGGGAATTAACCGCGGTCATCTGGGTTTCCTGGCAGACATTCCGGCCGAAACTTTCCAGTTTCACCTGGAAGATATCCTCAAGGGACATTTTGCCGAGGATGAACGGTTCCTGCTCTATTCAGAAGTACATAGAGATAATGAATTGATGGGTGTGCAACACGCCTTCAATGATGTCGTTGTGCAAAAATGGAATGTGGCCCGACTGGTAGAATTCGAAACATATGTCGATGGCATATTTGTTCACAGGCAACGCTCGGATGGTATAATTGTTTCATCACCCACAGGCTCAACAGCATATGCCCTGTCCGGAGGCGGTCCTATACTCTATCCCTCGCTGGATGCATTGGTACTGGTTCCTATCTGTCCGCATTCACTGACCAATCGGCCAATCGTTATCAATGGCAACAGCAAGGTGGAAATCATTGTCGGCACGTGGGATATCAAACACGCACGCCTGACCTGCGATGGTGAAATGTCAATGGAACTGGAATCCGGCGACCGTATACTGGTGGAAAAAAAGAACCAGACCATCCGTCTGATCCACCCGGCCGACCATGACTATTTCGGTATTTTACGCGCCAAGTTACGCTGGGGTTAAGTGATTGCTGAAGCACCTGCATATTCGCGATTTTGCGGTCATTGAAGAACTCGAAATCGAGTTCGATGCCGGCATGACTGTATTCACCGGGGAAACCGGTGCCGGTAAATCTATTATTGTTGATGCACTGGGGCTGGTGTTGGGTGATCGGGCTGACAGTTCCATCATACGTGCGCAATGCAAGAGTACCGAAATAACTGCCATATTTGCGTACGACACAAATCCCGCCCTGCAAAACATACTGGATGAGCAGGAAATTGAAGGAGATGACGAACTCCTGCTGCGCCGGGTGATAAACCGTGACGGGCGCTCCCGTGCTTTTGTCAACGGCAGCACGGTACCGGTACAAATATTGAAACTGCTGGGCGAGCAACTGGTTGATATTCATGGCCAACATGCGCATCAATCACTGCTGAAACGGGATATTCAACGCAACCTGCTGGATGAATATGGTTCTCATGGAAATGCTCTCAAGCAGGTCAATGAAATCTATCAGCGCTGGCAAACTGCAGAAAAGGAACTGGCACAACTGGCAGGTACCGATGAAGACAGGGATGCACGGCTTGCCCTGTTGCAATACCAGGTCCAGGAACTGGAAGCGCTGAACCCGGACGCAGGTGAAATCGGGCAACTGGAAGAGGAATTCAGCCGGCTTTCCCATGTAACGCAGTTACTGGAAACATCCAGGCAGGTTTTACAGGAACTGTCCGACGATGATCAATCAATACAGACCCGGCTTAACCAGTCTGGCAATGCACTACAGGGTCTCTTACGCCATGATACGGCACTCTCGGGAATCATCGAATTACTGGAAAATGCCGGTATCCAGATGGCAGAGGCTGTGAGCGAACTGAACCATTATTGTGAAGAGCTGGAACTCGACCCTGAGCGCCTGCGCATAGTCGAGGAACGTATTGGTTCCATTCACGATATCGCACGCAAACATAAAGTCCGCCCCGAAGAACTGGCAAAGCAACTGGAATTACTCAATCAGCAGTTGCAGGGATTGCAGGACAGTGAACACCGAATGCTGGAACTGGAAAAAATCCGCGACAGTGCCCTGAAGGATTTCTGGCAGGCGGCCGGAAAATTACACGAAATGCGCGTCATGACCGCGAAAAACCTGGGACAGGCTATAGAAAAACGGATTCAGGACCTGGGTATGCCCGGAGGCCGTTTTACTATAGATATTCAATCCATCGAAAAAGACCAGCCACTGAAAAACGGCATGGACAGGATAGATTACCTGGTGTCTGTCAATCCGGGGCAACCCCTGCAGCCCTTGAACAAGGTGGCCTCCGGCGGTGAATTGTCGCGTATCAGCCTGGCCATACAGGTCATCGGCAGCAAGGACAAGGGACTGCCAACCCTGGTTTTTGATGAGGTAGATAGTGGCATCGGCGGCGGTGTCGCCGAAATCGTCGGTCAGTTACTACACAGCCTGGCTGGTAACCGACAGGTTTTCTGCGTCACTCATTTGCCGCAGGTTGCCGCACTGGGCGACCACCACCTGCAGGTCAACAAATCGACCCACGCCGGTACTACACTGACCCAGGTCCTGCATCTGCTTGAAGATGAACGCATTGATGAGATAGCGCGCATGCTGGGCGGACTGAAGATCACCGCACAAAGCCGCGCCCATGCACGCGAAATGCTTCACAATAAAGCCGCTAGCCATTAGCTACCAGTGGCGACTGGTAGTTGTGACTAGTCGCTATTCTTTGGGCGGACATACAGAACAAGGCTATGGTCTTCCAGCACATAACCGTGTTTATCAGCGATCTCTTTTTGCAGGCTCTCAATCTGTTCGTTCTTGAATTCAATGACCTTGCCGGTTTTCAGACACACCATGTGATCGTGATGTCCGCCGTTGTTAAGTTCAAATACGGAATGACCGGAATCGAAATGGTGACGTATGACCAGGCCGGCTGACTCGAACTGTGTCAGTACCCGGTAAACAGTGGCCAGCCCGACTTCTTCATTACTTTCCAGCAGGGTCTTGTACACATCTTCCGCGCTCATATGCTTTTGCCTGGATTCTTCCAGAATCTGCAGGATTCTGATGCGGGGCAATGTTGCCTTGAGTCCGGCTTCTTTCAGGTCTTTTGCTTCCACTGGCTGCTCCTCGATGATACTGCCATGGTGAATCAAGGTAGAAACCCGATCCACGGCTATATTCAGGGAATTATAACGAATCTGTCTCAGGCTGTCGTGATGATACAGGACGTGGCTGTGCTTTCTGCATTGTTGCGTTACAATATGCCAAATATCCGGTGATTACAGCTTATGCCTCTACAGTTCCTCCCCCTGATTATTCTTCTCATTCTCGGCAGCAGCTACGGCTGCTCACGCAACGTGGACGGTTCCTGGAAAGCTCCGCTTGTCTACCGTATTGATATCCAGCAGGGCAACGTGATTGACCAGGAAATGCTGAACCGGCTTCAACCAGGCATGGACAAGGAAAAGGTCAAATTTATCATGGGGACGCCGTTGATTATGGATCCCTTTCACAGCAATCGCTGGGATTATGTATACAGCATGGAACCCGGTGGCGGGGAACGCAGTCAGCGGCGCGTCACTCTATATTTCAGGGATGACAAACTGGACTATGTAGATGGCGATATCTCGGTCAATCCCGGCCTTAAAAAAGAAGACAATATTGTCAAGGATCGTGCTGTCGTGGTACCGCTGGAAGAACACGAAGATGGCTTTTTTGACCGCATGTTCAGCAAGGATGGAAAGGAAAAGGCAGAAGATACGCTGGCTGAAGAACCGGCAAGTATACAGGACGAAACCGCCAATAGTGCTGATGAAGAGGTACCTCCTGCCAGCAACGTTATCGGAAATGAAACCGGGGAAAGGGACTCTGCCGCACAGGAAACGGCCGGTGTTGAAGAAGCCAAACCGGAACAGGATAAAAACCTGCTCCGGCGTTTCTGGGATCGCATGACGTCCGGGGCTGATGACAGCACCATTGATGAAGGTGTCGAATCAGAACGTGACCGGCGTGATGCAGAAGTTCTGGAAAAAGCCGGTGGTGAATTGTAGCTATCCGGAATCCCTGTTTTTTTTCGCAGCCCGGCGTCGACGCGCTTCTTTCGGATCAACCCTGAGTGGTCGATAGATTTCCACCCGGTCTCCATCCTTCAAGGGGGTATCGACTGTTCCGGGTTTACTGAATATCCCTACTTCGTTGCGGGCAAGATCGATTTCCGGAAACCTCTCGAGCAACCCGGATCGGGTGATGGCCAGGCCAAGGGTGGCATTATCATCCAGCTGCACTGTCACTGTCGATGCCCTGTCAGGGAGTGCATAAATCACTTCGACCCGGATCATGTCAAGACCTTGCACCATAGACTTCATTGGCCCGGCGGATAAAAGAATCAACCATGCTCTCCATAATATGGTTGAACGTTTTGTTCAAAGCCAGCTTCAGCAACTTGTTTTTGAACTCAAACTCGATATCCAGACTGACAGTACAGGCCTTGTCACCGATCGGCTCGAACCGCCAGGTTCCCCGGAGAAAACTGAAAGGACCTTCAAGCAGGCGCATATTTATCTCGCGGCCCGGTCGCATGGAATTTTCCGTGGAAAATGATTGCTTGATTTTACCGACCTCCAGGGCCACCGTGGCAGTCAATGCCGTGTCTGAACTGTTATGGACCTCGGCACCTCGGCACCAGCGCAGAAACTCGGGATATGACTCAATATCATTGACCAGTGCATACATCTCTTCTGCACTGTAGCAAACAAACGTGGATTTATGGATTGCAACCAACCTTGATAGCCCTGCCTGACGAAATCAGATAATGCCAACTGCATGCATGAAAATGATGATTACTCCCACGGGTGCAATGTAACGGACGGCGAAATACCAGGCCCTGAATGCCATACCGTCACCCATCTGTAATTCCTCAATGCTGGATTTGCGTGACATCATCCATGTGGCAAATATACTCAGTAACAACCCTCCCATGGGCAGCAAAATATTGGACGTGACATAGTCCATGATATCGAAATAGGTCTTGCCGAATAATGTGTAATTCTGCCAGACATTGAAAGAAAGGACCGATCCAACACCCAGTATCCAGGCAGTAAATCCAGCCAGCGCCGATGCCCGCGCCCTCGACATATTACGGTTTTCCACCAGCCATGCAGTGGCCGGTTCCAGTAGCGAAATTGAGGATGTCAGTGCAGCAAACAATAACAATATAAAAAAGGTAGTACCGAAAAACTGGCCGTAGGGCATTTTACCAAAAGCAATGGGCAGGGTTACGAAGATCAGACCCGGACCTGAATTGTCAGGATCCAGTCCATAGGTAAACATCAATGGAAATATAGCCAGGCCGGCCAGAATCGCTACCAGGGTATCCATCAGGGCAATGGAAAAAGTGGTTCTGGCAATAGATGCCCTTTCCGGCAGATACGAACCATATACCATGATTGCACCCATACCCAGGCTCAGGCTGAAGAAGGCCTGG
>Ga0102950_1000652_pt1 | contig 10085 bp, 9 predicted proteins | sample SalPon2A_B_D2_MG_FD_78505 | JGI IMG/M metagenome (GOLD analysis project Ga0102950, IMG submission 78505) | Soil microbial communities from South San Francisco under conditions of wetland restoration - Salt Pond MetaG R2A_B_D2_MG | ecosystem: Environmental > Terrestrial > Soil > Wetlands | place...
GGCCCCCAGGTCGAGGCCGGGCTCCATGACCGTGGGGACGTCCTTGAGGGAATGGACGGCCAGGTGGGCGGCGCCCTCCAGCACGGCGCGATCCACTTCCTTGGTGAAGAGCCCCTTGTCGCCGATGCGGGCGAGGGGCACGTCGGTGATGCGGTCGCCGGTGGTGTGCTGGATGTCGATCTGCACCTGGAGGCCGGGATGCGCCTCTTCGAGGCGGGCCTTGACGTGTTGGGCCTGCCAGAGCGCGAGCGCACTGCCCCGGGATGCGATTTTGAGGACGGTTGCGGCTGATCGCTTCATCCTTCTATCCGTCTGGAGTTGCGTCGATTCAGGGCCGTCCACCGGCGGCGTACCGCCACCGGGCTCACCATTGGGACTGCGCGCCGTCGATGACCTGCTCGACGAGGTTCTTGACGGCCTCCGTCTGGCCGACCTGGTCCGATTCGGCCGGCTTGTAGGAGCCGCGTCCGGTGAGACCGTTCGTTTCCCAGATGATGAGGTTGCGCTTCACGTCGACGAGCTGTGCGGAAATGGAGATCTGGATCTCGTTGGTCAGCACCTGCGGGTTCTGACCGGTCTGGGCTTTGTAGTTCCCCTGCACGTCGTCGTAGCGGGTGATGCGCCCGGTCAGGATGGCATCGGCGCCATCCTGCGGCGCCGTGCGGATGCCCAGTTGTTTGGGCAGATTGGACGACAACTGGTCGTACAGTTGCCGTTCCAGGTCGAACTGCGCGGTCTGGTTGTCGAACGGCGCGATGTAGATGGTCCGGATATCCGGCGGGAAGCCACCGCCCCCGCGGAACCCGTAGTTGCAGCCGCCCAGGGCCACGACGGCCAGGACGGCGAGCATCACGTCAGCGCGCCGGAACCCAGGTTTCCGGCGGATACGGATCGACATCTTGCACCTGCTTCAAATCGAGGACCAGCTCCACGTCGCCGGACCAGTCCCGGTAGACGGCCCTGGCGGGCGTACCGTGTCCGGCATCCCCTTTCAACTCCACAGTGAGGCGCCGGTTCCCCGGCGCGTCCCATCGTACCCCGCGGAGCCGGCCCTGATCGAGTTCGTAACGAAGGTGTCCGTCCCCGGCCTGGTAATCGAGCCGGACGCGTGCGCCCTGCTGCGTGGTGGAGACGAGCCTCGCGTCTTCCGGCGGGGCCACGACGCCCAACACGGCCCACATCATGGCCGGCGGCGGCACGTCCACCGCCTGGCGCGTAGGCGGCATGCGGACCGTGCCGTCCACGAGCGCTGCGCTGAGCAGGCCTTCCCCCCGGGGCCCGAACAGGTCGATGCGCGCGTGTGCCGGGGGCTGCAAGCGTGCCACGCCCTGGCCGCGGAATCGCCCCTCCCGCTCACGCACGCGCCAGTCGAACACGATGCGCAGCGGCTGCGCGGGCGCCGTGTTGCGGAGCGCCGCGCGGGCCACGGCGGGGTCCGCGACGCCGCTCTCCTTGAGGCCGGCGGCGCAGCCCGCGGCCAGCGCGGCCAGGACCAGGATTCCGGTGCCGAACCGCATCATCGGGCCACGGGGGGCGGGAAGATACCGGCGACGTTCGGACATGGTCAAGGCGCGTCCGTGCCGGCACGCACGAGCAGGTCCCGTATCGTATCGGGCAGCTTGCACGCCCGGCCTTCCGCGTCCCGGGCGACGAGCGTGGTCGTGGCGGTGGCCAGCTTCACCTCGCCCGCGTCGTCCTGCAGGCGCACGACGCGGTAGGCGAACGTCACCGCGCGCGAGCGCACGCTCTCGATCCACGTGTCCACGCGGATGCGGTCGTCGTAGCGTGCGGCGGCATGGAAGCGCAAGGACGCGTCCGCCACCGCAAGGAACAACCCATCGCGCTCCATCTGTGCGTACGTCATGCCCAGGTCGCGCAGGTAGTCCGTGCGTCCGATCTCGCACCACACCAGGTAGTTGGCGTGATAGACCACGCCCATCTGGTCCGTCTCGCTGTAGCGGGCGCGGAACGTGGTGGTGCGTACGTGCTGTGTGTCCAGGTCCGTCATTCGCCGTATGGGATCCAGATGTTCTTGACCTGCGAGGCGTGCCGCAGGAACTCCGGCCCTTCGCCCGCCCGGGCGTCCAGCCAGTCGCGGCCGGGCGCATCCACCCAGACGGGTTTCATGTTCCCGGCCGCCAGGCGTTCCAGCGCAGCAGAATCGGACACCGGCGGGAAGCACCAGAGCGCGTTCACATCGTCGTGGCCGGCCAGCACCTGCGCCAGGTCGTCGCGGGGGCCGGTGACGATGTTGATGACGCCAGCGGGCACGTCCGAAGTCTCCAGGACCTGATACAGGTCCGTGGCGACGAGGGATCCCGGACCGGAGGGCAGGGCCACCACCGCGTTGCCCAGGGCGACGCCCGGCATCACGGCGGACACGAACCCCAGCAGGGGGAACGCGTCCGGGCAGACGATGCCCATCGCGCCCCACGGCTCCGGCATGGCGATGGTGACGCCGCGCAGAGGCACGTGGTGGACGGCGCCGTCCCACTTGTCCGCCCACGCCGCGTAGGTGAACAGGCGGTGCACCGAGGCATCGAACTCGGCGGCGGCGCCCGCATCGTCGCCGCCCGCCAAACTCCGGATCCGCGCCACGAACTCGTCGCGCCGCGCGGACAGGTTCTCGGCCACGTAATACAGCACCTGCGCCCGTTCGTGAGCCGACCGGCCCGCCCATGCGGCGGCGTGGGCGGCCTCCACGGCGTTGCGGATGTCCTTCCGGTTGCCCCACGCCACCTCGCCCGCCACGGCGCCGTCGTGGCTCGGCACCGGTCGGCTGTAGCCGCCATCCGCGCGCACCTGGCGCCCGCCGATGTAGAGCTTTGCGGTACGGTCCAGACCCGCCACCGCGCCGACGCCTGCACCCTCCCCTGCCGCCACCCCGACCGGGCGGCCGGAGGGTCGGGGGGGACTGAGAGCGGGCGATCCGGCCACCTGCGGACCGGCCGGCGCGGAGGCCAGGTATTCCCACATGCCTTCGCGGCCACCCTCCCGGCCGAAGCCGCTTTCGCGGTAGCCGCCGAAGCCGGCGGCGGCGTCGAACAAATTGGTGCTGTTGATCCAGACGGTGCCGGCGCGGATCCTGGGCGCGATGTCGAGGGCCAGGTTGATGTTCTCGGTCCACACGCTGGCGGCCAGGCCGTAGCGGGTGTTGTTGGCCAGGGCGACGGCCTCGGACGGCGTGCGGAACGTCATGAGCACGACGACGGGTCCGAAGATCTCGATGCGCACCACGTCGGCCGAGGGCGAGACGTCGGTGATGAGGGTTGGCGGGTAGAACCAACCCTCCTCCGGGCAGCTCCAGGAGGGCTGCCAGATGGTGGCGCCGTCGCGCCGTCCGCTCTCGACCAGCGTGGTGATGCGCTCGAGCTGGACCGGGGCGATGATGGCGCCGATGTCCACGGTCTTTTCCAGCGGGTTGCCGGCTCGCAGGTTCTCCATGCGTGCCCGCAGCTTGTCGATGAGCCGCTGCGCGACGCCTTCCTGGACGAGGATGCGCGACCCGGCGCAGCACACCTGCCCCTGGTTGAACCAGATGGCGTCCACCACGCCCTCCACCACGCTGTCCAGGTCCGCGTCGTCGAACACCACGAACGGGGATTTGCCGCCCAGCTCCAGCGTCAGGCGCTTGCCCGTGCCGGCGGTGCGTTCCCGGATGATGCGGCCCACCTCAGTGGAGCCGGTGAAGGCGATCTTGTCCACATCCGGGTGCGCCACCAGCGCCTCGCCCGTGCGGCCGTCGCCGGTCACGACGTTCAGCACGCCCGCCGGGAGGCCGACGCGCTGGCAGGCTTCGGCGAACAGGAGCGCGGTGAGCGGCGTGTATTCCGCCGGCTTGAGCACCACCGTGTTCCCCGCGGCCAGAGCGGGCGCGACCTTCCAGGCGAGCATGAGCAACGGGAAGTTCCACGGGATGATCTGGCCCACGACGCCCACCGGCCCATGGTCCGGGAACTCCCGGTCGCGCAGCTGGGCCCAGCCGGCGTGGTGGTAGAAGTGCCGGGCCACCAGGGGAACGTCGATATCGCGCGTTTCCCGTATGGGTTTGCCGTTGTCCAGGGTTTCGAGCACGGCGAACAGGCGGGCGTTCTTCTGGATCTGGCGAGCGAGGGCGTAGAGGAACCGGGCACGTTCGTGGCCCCCGAGATCGCGCCAGGCGGGCAGTGCGGCGCGCGCGGCATGCACGGCCGCTGCCACGTCTTCCGGCCCCCCCTGCGCCACCACGGCCAGGGGCTGTTCATCCGCGGGGTTGCGCGTCTCGAACCGCTCTCCGGCCGTGGGCGCCACCCACGCCCCGTCGATGAAGAGGTCGAAGGTGCGACCGTGGGCCTCGAGCCACTCGACGGCGGGGCCGGCGGCTTCGGGCGCGGGGCCGTACTCGAGAGTTTCCATGATCCGGTGGATCTCTTCCACGTCGACCTCTTACGCCATGGGATGCCGGTAGGCCGCGGAGTACCGGCCGGTCACGAAATGCTCGAGCTGCCGCTCGATGTCGCCCAGCAGGGAGCTCACGCCGAACCGGAACAGGTCCGGGCGTGCCCAGTCCACACCCAGCTCTTCCTTCATGAGGATGAGCCAGAGGAGAGCCTGCTTGGCCGTGCGAATGCCGCCGGCCGGCTTGAAGCCCACGCGAACGCCCGTGCGCTGGAAATAGTCTCGCACGGCGCGCGCCATGACGAGTCCGACCGGCAGCGTGGCGTTCACTTTCTCCTTGCCGGTGGACGTCTTCACGAAATCCGCGCCGGCCATCATGGCCACCAGGCTGGCGCGCCGCACGTTGCGCAGCGTTCCCAGCTCGCCCGTGCCCAGGATGACCTTGAGATGCGCCGGCCCGACGGCTTCCCGGAATGCGCGCACCTCGTCGAACAGCGCCGGCCAGTTGCCCGTGAGCACAAGGGCGCGGGTGATGACCCCGTCGATCTCCGCGGCGCCCGCGTCGACGGAGGCGTGGATCTCGGCGAGCCGTTGCGGGAACGGGTTGAGGCCGGCCGGGAAGCCGGCGGACACAGCTGCCACGGGGATACCGGTCCCCCGCAGGGCGGCCACGGCGTCCTGCACGAAGGCGTGGTAGACGCACACGGCGGCGACATGGCAGGGCCGGTCCGCCATACCCAGCGCGTGGAGGAGATCCGGGCGTACGGGTTGGCGGGCTTTCGCGGCGAGCCGGCGCACGGTACCCGGCGTGTCATCGCCGGCCAGGGTGGTCAGGTCGATGCATTGGACGGCGCGCAGCAGCCACGCGGCCTGCCACTGCTTCTTCACGGAGCGGCGCGTAGCCAGCGTGGCGGCGCGGCGCTCGACGGCGCTGCGGTTCACGGGTGCGTGCCGGACCCAATCCAGGTCCAGCGGCGTGCCGGGGTTCCGGCCCTGTTCGAGCGCGGGCGTGGGTTCGGATTCCGGCCGGCCCATCGATCGCTCGTGTCTCGTGTGCATGCTTCTCCGTGCCGTTCGTTTCGAAGGTCGCAAGATATTGGACCCGCGCGCGAGCCGCCACGCCACGCCGGGCCTTGTAGGGGTGGTGCGGCCGGGGTAGCTTTGCGGCCATGAAATCACCCGTCTACATCGCCTCCGACATCCATCTGGGCGCGGTCCCCGACGCCCGGGAGCGGCTGTTCATCGCGTTCCTCCAGCACGTGGGCGCCGACGGCGGCTCGCTGCTGCTGGCGGGCGACTTGTTCGACTTCTGGTTCGAATACGGGTCCGTGATTCCCGGCGAGCACTTCCGTGTGCTGGCGGCGCTGGCGGACCTGGTGGACGGCGGCGTGCCGGTCACCATGATCGGTGGCAACCACGACGCCTGGGGCGGCCGCTTCCTGGAACAGGAGGTCGGCGCTTCGTTCCATGCCACGCCGGTGCGGACGGACCTCGCGGGGCGCCCCGCGCTCGTGGCCCATGGCGACGGCGTGGGCCGGGGCGACCTGAAGTATCGCCTCCTCAAAGCCATCCTGCGCAGCCGTGTGACCATCGGCGCGTTCCGGGCGCTACACCCCGAGCTGGGCGTATGCATCGCCCGCGCCGTTTCCACGACGGAGTCGAAAGCGGACTCGGCCTCGCTGGTGAAGGGACGGGCCGACCACATCCAGGCGTGGGCCCTGGCGCAACTGGCATCGGACCCGACGCTGGCCTGGGTGGTGTGCGGCCACGCGCATCTGCCGGCGGTGGTGGAGGCGGGACCGGGGCGGTACTACCTCAACGCCGGCGACTGGGTGGTGCACAACTCGTACATCCGCATCGGCGAAGACGGCGCACCCCGGCTTCTCCACTGGGCGGGCGCGGCCGGCTGAAACGGGCATCGCCCTAGGGCCGTCTCCGCCCCAGCGGCACGTCGATGCGCACGGCGACACCACCGCGCGAGCCGGGCACCGCGGTGATGATGGCCGGGAAATCGGCCAGGTGCGCGGTGACGAGGGCGTCCACGCCGCTGGCCAGCGTCCAGAACAGCGTGAGGGCGATCCAGTCCTGGCGCTGCTGTTTGCGCGAGTTCTCCACCAAGCGCATGTTGTTCGCGACGGAATCCTGCCCGATGAGCTGATCGCGCTGCGCGGGGTCGGCCAGTTGGCGGGCGAGGGCCGTGTCCGTGGCGGCGACGGCCTGAAGTGAATCCATGACCAGGCCCGTGCGGATGGTCCGCATCTGCCGGATCTCGCCCAGCTTCGCGTAATTCTTGAGGTCCATGAACCAGGCGCCGGCCCAACCGGCGTAGTAGACCGCTCCGCGGAAATACGCGCCGTAGACGGCCTGGCCCCACCCGGGCAGGATCACGGACCGCAGCATGGCGCCGGCCGGCCCCGGGCCCGGCACGGAGTCAGGTGCCTCGGGAATGGGCAGGACACGGGGAAAAGTGTCGGGCATGGCCCGGGCGGTGTCCGCGGCGGGTGTGGTGTCTGCCGGCGGGTGTGTCGGTTCCTGGGCCCCCAACGGCGCGCCCGTGCACACGGCCAGGACCGCCGCAAATGCCAGGGCTCGCGCCGTGCCCGACGCCGATCGCAGGCCGCCGCGCGCGGGCTTCCACGGGAGAGGCATGTCGTCAGCGCCCGTCGATGTGCGTGGCGCCGGCAATGACCCGCAGTGCGCCCGGGACGGTGCCGATTTCCATGGTGCGGGCATCCGGCGGCTCCCGCAACTCGCCGTCCAGCTGGAAGAACAGAGGGGCGTCCCCCGTCGCTTCAATCAGAATTCGCGCACCCCGGCCCATGGTCACCTGCCGCATTCCCGTGTGTGTCCCGCGCATCACCCTCGGGATCACTGCCGCGATCTCCCGATAGTTCAGGCTCGTCACCATCAGGATATCCAACAACCCGTCCGCGGGTTCCGCGTCGGGGGTGACCCAGAACCCGCCGCCGATGCATCGGCCGTTGCCGACGGCGACCATCATCATGTGGTCCTGGAACGGCTGGTCGTCGACAGTGACCGCCAGCGGGATGGCGCGGAAGCCCACGACGGCGCGCAACACGGCCGTCAGGTATTTCAGGACGCCAGGCATGCGCGGGAGGCGCAGAGACTGCCTGACCACTTCCACGTCGATGCCTGTTCCAGCGCCGTTGATGAAATACTCCTCTCCGCCGTTCCACCGGACGCGCCCCACATCGAACAGGCGGGGTGCCCCGCTGGCCAGGGCGGCGATGGCGCCGTTCAACCCGTCGTGCAGGCCCAGCATCTTGACGAAATCGTTGCCCGTGCCGACGGGCAGGACGCCGAGCGCGGCGGCGGGCGGGCCATCCTCGAGGCCAGCCGCCAACAGGCCGTTGGCCACTTCGTGGGCCGTGCCGTCTCCACCCACGGCCACCAGCACGTCGGCGTCGTAGGCCAGCTCACGGGCCAGGTGCAGCGCGTGGCCCCGGGCCTCGGTCTCGGAGATGGCGAAGTTCACACCCGCCTGCGCCAGCCCGCGCTCGATGCGTGAGCGCATGGCGCGTCCCCGGCCGTTTCCGGAGACCGGGTTCAGGATCACGTGGGCGTGGCGGCGTTCCTGGTGACTCAACGCCTTCGTTCCGTGCGTCGGGTGATGTTGTCGCGGGACAGGCGCACCATGGTACGCCGGGGCGGTGGAAAGGTCAATCGTCGTCCAGCACGGCGTGGAGAGCGGACCGCACCGCGTCCGGCGGGAATCCGCGCCGTGCCATGAACGCGTAGAGGTTCTGCCGCAGCTTCGCACGGGCACGGGGGTCGGAGCGGGCCCGCTGGATCTTTCCGATATTGCGCGCGGCCCACGCCCGCGCGGCTTCCAGCGCCAGGGCTTCTTCCGTCGCACCGGTTTCGGCCAGTGCATCGTCGACGGCCGTCGCGGCCGTATCCGCGTCCACGCCCTTCTCCCGGAGCTCGGCCACGAGCCTGCGGCGCCCGCGCGGCCGCAGCCGCAGCCGATCACGCACGAACGCGCCGGCAAAGGCCGCGTCGTCCAGGTACCCGTGCTCCCGCATTTCCTCCGTGCACCGGTCCACGACGGCGGAGGAGAAGCCCTTCTGCAGGAGCCGCCGGCGCAGCTCCGCGGTGGATCGGGCCCGGTAGGAAAGCAGGTTGAGGGCCGCGTCGCGGGCGCGAAACGGCTCATCGCGCCGCTCCAGTTCCGCCAGCGTGGCCGGATCGACGGGATCGTCCACGTGCAGGCCGGCCTCGAGGACCAGCTCCTCCGCCAGCGACCATGCCCGGCCGTCGTTCAGCACCACCCGGATGCGCCCGGAGCGCGGCCGGCGCTGAAGCTTTTCGATGCGCGGCAGATCCGCGCCCTTGGCTTGACCCTTCATGACTCCATCGGCAAGATCATGACGCCCGCGGCGGCTGCGGGCCGGAGCGCGCGACACTCACAGACTGACGGAATAATGGAGCCCGGACGCGAGCGCAAACTCGTGACGGCGGCGCTGGTCCTGGGCATGTTCCTGGCCGCGCTGGAGGCCACGGCCGTGGGCACGGCGATGCCCACGGTGGTCGCAGACCTCGGCGGCGTGTCCCGCTACAGCTGGGTCTTCTCCGCCTACCTGCTCACGTCGACCACCACCGTGCCGCTGTTCGGCAAGCTGGCGGATCTGTACGGCCGGCGCCGCATCTACCTCGTCAGCGTCGCGTTGTTCATGGCCGGGGCGGCACTGAGTGGCACGGCCACCTCCTTCACGCAGCTCATCCTGTACCGCGCTCTCCAGGGCCTGGGCGCCGGCGGTGTGCAGCCGGTGGCCATCACGCTGGTAGGCGACATCTACACCATGCAGGAGCGCGGGCGCATGCAGGGCCTGTTCTCCGGGGTCTGGGCGGTGTCCAGCCTGGTGGGGCCCGCGGCGGGCGGCCTGATCACCGACCTCCTGTCCTGGCGCTGGGTGTTCTACCTGAACGTGCCGTTCGGGCTGGCCTCGGCGGTGCTGCTGCGGCTGTTCCTGAAGGAGGAAACGGAGCGGCACACGCACCGGCTGGACATCGGCGGCACCGTGGCCCTGACGGCGGCCGTGGCGCTGCTGCTGTTGGCCATGCTGGAAGGCAGCGAGCTGTGGGGATGGCTGGATGTGCGGACGCTGGCCATGATCGCCGGGTCCGGCGGCGGCCTGGTCTATTTCCTCTTCCAGGAGCGGCGCACGCCGGAGCCCATGCTGCCGCTGGAGCTGTTCCGGAATCCCGTGATTGCCGTGTCCAGCCTGGGGAGCGTGGCGATCGGGACCATCCTGTTCTGCGACTCGGCGTTCGTGCCCATGTTCACGCAGGGCGTCCTGGGCGGCACCGCTATCGATGCCGGCATGACGCTGGCACCCATGTCCATCGGCTGGCCCATCGGCAGCACGGTCTCCGGCTGGCTCGCCATGCGCCGGGGCTACCGCATCTTCGGCATTGCCGGTGCCCTGTTCGCCGTCGCCGGATCGTTGACGCTGGCCACCGCTCACGCCGGGTCCAGCCCGGCCCTGGTCATGCTGTCCATGCTGCTGGTGGGCCTGGGCCTCGGGTTCATGTCCACCCCCTATCTGTTGGCGGTGCAGAATGCCGTGCCCTGGCGCCAACGCGGCGTCGCCACGAGCTCCGTGCAGTTCTTCCGCACCATCGGCGGGGCCATCGCCGTGGCCGCGTTGGGCGCCGTGTTGAACGCGCGCCTGCTGGCCCAGGCC
>Ga0102950_1000653_pt1 | contig 10071 bp, 10 predicted proteins | sample SalPon2A_B_D2_MG_FD_78505 | JGI IMG/M metagenome (GOLD analysis project Ga0102950, IMG submission 78505) | Soil microbial communities from South San Francisco under conditions of wetland restoration - Salt Pond MetaG R2A_B_D2_MG | ecosystem: Environmental > Terrestrial > Soil > Wetlands | place...
CTGGGCTCTTAGCTCAGTTGGTTAGAGCGTCTGCTTGACGTGCAGAAGGTCAGAGGTTCGACTCCTCTAGAGCCCACATTAGTCGGAGTTGCCTCCGATTATTTTTATTAGGCTAAAAATATTTATGAGTAAAATAAAAGTAACATTCCCGGACGGTTCTGTTAAAGAATTCGAAGAAGGAATTACAAGTTTAGAAATTGCCAAGAGTATTAGCCCGCATTTGGCAAATGAAGTATTAGCTGCTTCAGTTAACGGAGAAGTATGGGATTTAACACGTCCAATTAAATCCGATGTTTATATCGTTTTGCATAAATGGGATGACCCTCAAGCAAAACATACTTTTTGGCATTCATCTGCACATCTTATGGCAGAAGCATTGGAGTCGCTTTATCCTGGAATTAAATTTGGAATTGGTCCTAGTATTGAAAATGGTTTTTATTACGATGTTGAACCCAAAGAAGGCATTATTATCACCGAAGGCGATTTACCTAAAATAGAAGTTAAAATGTCTGAGCTTGCCAGGCGAAAAGAACATTATGAAAGAAAAGATGTTTCCAAAGCAGAGGCATTAAAATATTTTGAAGAAAAAGGCGACGAATATAAATTAGAACTTATTGACGGGTTAGAGGACGGGAAAATTACATTTTATACCCAGGGTAATTTTACTGATTTATGCCGCGGTCCTCATTTACCGGATACAAGTCCGATTAAAGCAATAAAATTATTAAGCATAGCCGGAGCCTATTGGCGCGGAGACGAACATAACAAACAGCTTACCAGAATTTACGGCATTACATTTCCAAAGAAAAAAATGCTCGATGAATACTTGGTTATGCTGGAAGAAGCAAAAAAAAGAGATCATCGTAAAATTGGCAAAGACCTAGAACTATTCACTTTCTCTTCGAAAGTTGGTCAAGGTTTACCTTTGTGGCTGCCGAAAGGAACTTTATTAAGGACTCGTCTTGAAGAATTTCTTAAAAGCGTCCAAGTAAAATATGGTTATGAACAGGTAATTACTCCTCATATTGGCCAGAAAGAGTTGTATGTTACTTCAGGCCATTATGAAAAGTATGGAAAAGATTCATTCCAGCCTATGCATACTCCGGTTGAAGGTGAGGAATTCTTATTGAAACCGATGAATTGCCCTCACCATATTGAAATATATAAGAGTAAACCACATTCTTATAAAGATTTGCCTTTAAGATATGCAGAATTCGGTACCGTTTATCGTTACGAACAAAGCGGTGAACTACACGGTTTAACTCGTGTTCGCGGATTTACGCAAGATGACGCTCATATTTTCTGCAGGACAGATCAGCTAAAGGAAGAATTTATCAAAGTAATTGATATTATTTTATTAATATTTAAAGCTTTGGATTTTAAAGATTTTACAACTCAGATTTCACTTCGTGATCCGAATGATAAATCAAAATATATCGGCAGTGACGAAAACTGGGAAAAAGCTGAAAAAGCAATAATAGAAGCTACTGAAGAAAAAGGTATTAATACTATTATTGAATATGGTGAAGCAGCTTTTTATGGCCCTAAGCTTGATTTTATGGTTAAAGATGCATTGGGCAGAAAATGGCAGCTTGGTACAATTCAAGTTGATTACAATTTACCGGAAAGATTTGAACTTGAATATGTCGGCAGTGATAACCAAAAACACCGACCAATTATGATCCACCGTGCTCCGTTTGGATCTATGGAAAGATTCGTAGCTGTTTTAATTGAGCATACTGCCGGGGAATTTCCACTATGGTTAAACCCTAGACAGGTTGTGGTTATTCCGGTAAGTGAAAAATTTAACGATTATGCTGAAAAAGTCTATAATAATATAAAAGAAAATAACATTCTTGTAGAATTAGATAATCGTAATGAAAAAATAGGATACAAAATTCGCGATTGGGAAACTCAAAAAGTTCCTTACATGGTAATTGTAGGTGAAAAGGAAGAAACCGCTGGAAATATTTCTGTAAGAAAACATAAAAAAGGTGATTTAGGCTCTTTGTCTTTGTCTAATTTTATTGATAATATTAAAGACGAGATTTCTAAAAAAATTTCAACAACAAATTAGAGAGGTAATCTATCGCTCAACAAGATAATGTTAGAATAAACGAAGAAATCAAAGCTCCGAAAGTAAGAGTAATTGATATAGATGGAACGCAGCTTGGAATTTATACAGTTAGGGATGCTTTGAAAATAGCCGGTGAACGAGGACAAGATTTAATTGAAATTGCACCGCAAGCTAAACCGCCCGTATGTAAAGTTATAGATTTTGGAAAGTTTAAGTATGAGCAGCAAAAACGGGAAAAAATACAAAGAAAAAATCAACAGGTATCGCTTTTAAAGGAAATTAGACTGCATCCGAATACTGATGTTCATGATTTTGAGTTTAAAGCCAAACATGCAATCAATTTTCTTGAAGAAGGAAATAAAGTAAAAGTTGTTGTAATGTTTAAAGGCCGAGAAATGGCTTATACTGAGCAGGGTGAAGATCTGCTTAATCGTTTTATTGAAATAGTTGAGGATATAGCGAAGGTTGAATCTCCGATAAAGATGGAAGGAAGAAATATGAATGTTATACTTATTCCATCTAAAACAAAAAGTAAAAAGAATAATTAGTTAGGGAAAATAAAATGCCAAAAATGAAGAGCAACAGCGGTGCAGGAAAAACTTTTAGAAAAACCGCATCGGGTAAGTTTAAAAGGAAAAGCGCTTATAAAAGCCATATACTTTCATCAAAGAGCACAAAGAGAAAAAGAAAATTACGTCGTGCTACTTTGGTTTCGGAGGCCGAATCAAGGCGTGTAAAAATTATGCTTCAATAAGAAAATGAAAAAGGAAAAATAAGATGCCACGATCGAAAAATAAAGTAGCTTCTCATAAGAGAAGAAAAAGAATACTTGATCAAGCCAAAGGTTACTGGGGCGCTAGAAGTAAAGTATATACTATTGCCAAGAACCACGTTGAAATGGGCTTGGTTCATGCGTATAGGGATAGAAAGCTAAAGAAAAGAACTTTCAGACAGCTTTGGATTGTAAGAATTAATGCAGCTGCAAGAATAAACGGCACAAATTATTCAAAGTTGATTAATGCACTTGACAAAAAAGGCGTTAATATAAATAGAAAGATCCTTGCAAGTCTAGCGGTAGAAAACCCCGCAGCTTTTACTGAAATAGTAAAATTTTCAACTAACTAATTTTAATCACCTCCAGAAAAATTTAGAGTAATTTTCCTGGGGGTATTATTTTAAAAAATGTAATTCTTTTACTCCCTATGCTTAAAGAAAAAATTAATAATGTCAATTCTGAATTCAACGATGATATTTTAAATGCGAAAAACTCAAAGCAGCTTGAAGAAATCAGGATAAAATATCTAAGCAGAAACGGACTCGTAGCTAAATTATTCGAAGAACTAAAAGATGTTCCTAAAGAAGATAAACCGTCGATAGGGAAAGCACTAAATACTTTAAGAGACAATATTTCCGGCAAATTCCGTTCTATTAAAACGCAAATCGAATCATCAGTTAAAGAAAAAGATATAAACCTTGACCTAAGTTTACCTGGCATACAAAAAATAATCGGAAGTAAACATTTATTAACCCAAACTCTTGATGAAATAAAATCAATTTTTAAAGGAATGGGCTTTTCTGTTTTTGAAGGACCGGAACTAGAATCAGATTATAACAATTTTGAAGCTTTAAATTTTCCAGCTGACCATCCCGCAAGAGATATGCAGGATACATTTTTTATTAATAAAGATTTTGTCTTACGTACACATACTTCGCCGGTTCAAATAAGAATTATGAACGATTATAAGCCGCCTGTTAGAGCAATAATGCCGGGCAGGGTTTATAGGAATGAAGCCGTTAGTACAAGAAGTTATTGCATGTTTCATCAGGTGGAAGGCTTATATGTCGATACTGATGTTACCTTTGCCGAATTAAAGGGTACGTTGGTATCTTTTGCAAGGCAATTTTACGGCGAAGGTTTAAATTATAGATTCCGTCCAAGTTTTTTCCCTTTTACTGAGCCCAGTGCTGAAATGGATATTACTTGCTATTTATGTCACGGAAAAGGATGTAAAGTTTGTAAACAAACAGGCTGGCTTGAAGTACTGGGCTGCGGAATGGTTGATCCAAATGTTTTTAATTATGTTAATTATGATTCTGATAAATATACAGGTTATGCATTTGGTATGGGAATAGAAAGAACTGCAATGTTAAAATACGGAATAACTGATATTAGAGTATTTTTTGAAAATGATCTAAGGTTCTTAAAACAGTTTTGATCGGGAGTTACTCAATTGAAAATCTCATTAAATTGGCTTAAAGATTATATTAATTTAGAGGGGATAAAAAATAAAGAAATAATCTCAAGACTGACAATGTCCGGTCTTGAAGTTGAAGATTATATTGACGAAACAGAATTATATAAAGATTTTATTGTTGGTCATGTTAAAGAAAAAAGTAAGCACCCAAATGCTGATAAACTTTCCTTATGCACAGTTTTTACCGGCAAAGAAGATTTTCAGGTAATCTGTGGTGCGCCTAATGTAGAAGCCGGACAAAAAGTTGTTTTTGCTCCTGTCGGTACAACTATACCCCGTGATAATTTAAAACTTAAAAAAGCTAAAATCAGAGGAATAGAATCTTTCGGTATGATTTGTTCAGAAGCAGAGCTTGAATTAAGTGATGATCATACCGGAATTATGGTCCTTGATAAAAACTTACAAGCCGGAGAACCAATTGTAAGTGCTTTAAAGCTTAACGATGTTATTATGGAAATTGCAATAACACCAAATAGATCAGATGCTCTATCACATATTGGTATAGCAAGAGATTTAGGAGCAATTTTTAATTCTGAAATTAAACTTCCAGAATTAAACCTTAAAGAATCCGCTCAAAAAATTAAAAGTCACGCAGATATCAAAATTATTGATACAGAAAACTGTCCGCGATATTCTGCGAAAGTAGTTTTAAATGTTAAGATAAAAGAATCACCTGAATGGCTGAAAAATAAGCTTACCAAAATAGGTTTACGCCCGATAAATAATATTGTTGATGTAACTAATTTTATTATGTATGAAACCGGGCAGCCGCTTCATGCATTTGATCTTGATAAACTTAATGGCCACAAAATTGTAGTAAGAAGTACTGAAGAAAATTCGACATTTACTACTTTGGATTCCAAGGAGAGAAAACTTCCTATTGGAACTCTGATGATTTGTGATGCAGAAAAACCGGTTGCAATAGCCGGGGTAATGGGCGGAGAAAATTCAGAGATAAGTGAATCTACTAAAAATATTTTAATTGAAAGTGCATTTTTTAATCCATCCGGTGTAAGAAAAACTTCTAAAGCACTCGGATTAAGTACAGAAGCTACATACCGATTCGAAAGATGGGTTGATCCAAATGGAACTTTGTACGCAGGAGAGAGAGCTGCTCAATTAATTTCTGAGTTAGGTGGTGGAGAAATAACCAGCGGCTATCTGGATATCTATCCCGAAGAGATTAAGGAGAGGGAAGTTCAACTAAGACTTGACCGTGTAAAGAGAGTACTTGGTTATGAAATTCCAAATGAAAAGATTGCTGAAATACTAGAAAAACTAGGATTAAGAATAATCTTCGAATCCGGTAAATTATTAAGATTTGCTGTCCCGACATCTCGAAATGATATAGAGCGGGAAATAGATCTGATTGAAGAAATAGCCCGTATTTATGGGTATAATAACATTCCAACAATTTCAAAAATTTCTATTTCACTAGGTGAAAGAGTTGAGCAAACAGAATTTACAGATAAGATTAGAAATTATTGCAACGGTCTTGGTTTATATGAAATGATTAATAATCCTCTGCAAAGTGAAACTTATGCTTCAATATTAGGAGAAAAAATTAGTGTCATAAATCCTCAAAGTCTGGATATGGCATATTTAAGAACTTCATTAATCCCCGGAGCGTTATCTGTTGTAGCGAAAAATATTAATGTCGGAGAGAAAAACTTAGCAATTTTTGAAATTGGAAATATCTTTAATAAGAACTCCGAAGATATTGAAATAAAAAGTTTTGATGATTTTTCAGAAAACCAAAATCTCATCATTATTTTAAGCGGAAAATTGAATGAAAAAACATGGGAATTACCCGAAAAAGAGTACGATTTTTATTATCTGAAAAGCGTAATAAATAGTTTGCTTGCAAAAATTTCGCTTGACAATGTTTTAAATGATTTATATTATCACAATACAAATACTATTTTCGATTTATATTTCACTAAAAGCCTGGGAAAGACACAAGTCGGTATCGGTGGAAGAGTAAAAAAAGAAGTTCTTAAACAATTTGATATTCAGCAGGACGTATTTTGTTTTGAATTAAATTTGGATTTACTTAAAAAAATTAAGTTAAAACCTCCCAAATTTTCAGAACCGTTAAAGTTTCCAAAATCTAATAGAGATTTTGCATTTATATTCAATAAATCAGTATCTTATGATGAGGTAATTAATTTTATTAAGAAATCCAGTTCGGAATTGTTAAAATCTGTTACCTTGTTCGATCTTTTTGAAAGTGAAGCTCTTGGTGAAGGCAATAAAAGTATGGCGTTCTCTTTGGAATATTATTCCAATGAAAGAACATTAACGGAAGAGGAAGTTGAAAAAGCTTTTACTTCGTTAATAAAAGCCGTTACTAAAAACTTTAATGCACAATTGAGAGGGAATTAATTGGCAGAAATATCTAAAAACGATATATTGATAAGTGATTTGAGTGCGATTGAAACTCAACTTTCAATATTGATAAATAAGAATAAAGATTTAAGCACAAAAAATGTTGATATTGAAGAGAACTTGAATTCTTTAAAGAAAGAAAATTCGATTCTTTTACAGAAAATTGCATCGCTGGAAAATGAAATAAAAAATATTGGTGAGAGCTCTGAAGAAAATTTATTTAATTCATTAAATTTGAAGGAGAGAGAGAATTTAAAAGTGAAATTACAAAACTTAATTACTAAAATAGATTATCACTTAAGTTCTTAATTTTATTGTTTGTTTGATGGAAAAGGCATAATGACGGATAAAAGGAAGCTAAAAATAAAAATATTTGATAAAGAATATTCTTTATTGGTTGAAAATGAAGAGATAGCTAAAGAACTGGCTATTTACGTTAATAAAGTTATGGAAGAAACTAAAGACGAACTTCCCGATCAACCAGCACAGACTATTGCAATTATTGCATGTTTGAATATTGCCTATGATTTATTTTTGGAAAAAAATAAAAATAGAGAATTTCTTATACAAGCTACGGATAAGATCAAAAAGATTAAGCTTCTTATTAACGAGACCACAATGTCTGACCCATCATAAAAAATTAATACCGCTCTGTCAGTCCGTAATAAAATGAAAAACTAACTTTCAAAAAAAGGGAGTTTGACTTTCGGCGTCTATTGCAGGCCTTAATCCGGCTTGCCGGATTTTCGATTTATCGGAACAGAGGAAGCAAAAAGCGTACGGGCAAATTCCCACACTGACATAATAGGGTTTTTCTCCTTATTATTCAGTGACTGGCAGAAGCGGTAATATTTAATCCCTACATTGGAGGAAAAATGGATGTGATAGTTCTAATACCAATGGTAATTGTCCTCGTGGTATTATTTTTTTATTTAGGGTGGCTGTTCAATTCCAAAATTGGGAAAAAAAGTTTAGTTTCTTCCGAAGAAAAAGCTAAACAAATAATAACAGAAGCTCAGAAAGAAGCAAATAATATTAAAAGGGAAAAATTACTCGAGGTTAAAGATGAATGGTATAAGAAGAAAGTTGAATTTGATAGTGAGGTAAACCAGAAAAGACAAAAAATCGGCAACTTAGAAAAACAGCTTAATACTCGTGAAGAAAACATTGAAAAAAAGTTTGACTTAGTTATTAAAAAAGAAAGAGATAATAAACAAGCTGAGAAAGAAACACTTGATCTAAAGAAAAGTATAGAGAAAAGACTCGGTGATGTTGAAAAACTTGAATCGGAGCAAAATGCCCGGCTTGAGAAAATTTCCGGCTTAACCGCCGAAGATGCGAAAAAGATGTTAATTGAAAATATGACGAACCAGGCTAAAACCGAGGTTTCTTTCGTTATGAAAGATATTCATGATAAAGCTAAAGCTGACGCTAAAAGAGATGCACAAAAAATTATAGTACAAGCCATTCAAAGAACAGCCGCAGATCATTCCATTGAAACTACTGTATCTGTAGTTCAAATTCAAAACGATGAAATGAAAGGCAGAATTATTGGTAAGGAAGGAAGAAATATTCGTGCCTTTGAAGCTGCAACAGGAGTCGATGTTATAGTTGATGATACACCTGAAGCTGTAATCCTTTCCTCATTTGATCAATTTAGAAGAGAAGTTGCAAGAGTTTCGTTAGAAAAATTAATTGCTGACGGAAGAATACACCCGGCAAGAATTGAAGAAGTTGTTGAAAAAGTAAGACAGGAACTGGAAGAAGAAATGGTAAGGGAAGGTGAGAATACAATTCTCCAATTGGGCCTTCATAATATGCACCAGGAATTAATAAAACATGTGGGACGGATGAGATACAGATCCAGTTACGGACAGAATTTATTGCAGCATAGTATAGAAGTTGCTTATTTAACAGGCATAATGGCTGCTGAAGTCGGTTTGGATACAACATTAGCAAAACGAGCCGGATTATTGCATGATATTGGAAAAACAGTTGATAAAAGTGTTGAAGGACCCCACGCACTCCTTGGATATGAATTGACAAAAAAATATAAAGAACATCCGATTGTTGTAAATGCTGTTGGATCCCACCATGAAGATATTGAGATGGAACATCCGATAGCTCCGCTCGTTCAAGCTGCTGATGCAATAAGCGGCGCACGACCCGGAGCAAGACGGGAACCGCTTGAAAGTTATGTTAAAAGATTAGAAAATTTAGAAGCACTTGCAAAATCATTTGAAGGTGTGGCAAAAACTTACGCTATTCAAGCCGGAAGAGAAGTAAGAGTTGTTGTTGAACATGATAAGATTGATGATGTTGTTGCCGATAAATTGGCGCATGATATTGCTTCCAAAATTGAAAGCGAAATGGAATATCCGGGTCAAATAAAAGTAACCGTAATCCGGGAAGTAAGAAAGATCGGATATGCAAGATAAATATTTAAAGGGGTAACTTTTACCCCTTTCCATCCGTTTAATTCCTATGGGAAAAACAAGAAAAATAAAAATTGCAGTTACCGGGGGAATTGGCTCGGGGAAATCTATATTCTGCAAATTTTTAAGTGAACTAGGAATACCTGTTATTAACGTAGATGATGTTTCAAAGGAATTATTAGAGAATGACCCTGAAATCAGAGAAAAAATTATAGAAGAATTTGGTTCCGAATCCTACAACGGACAAAAAGCAAATAAAAAATATCTTGCCGAAAAAGTATTTTCAGATCAGAAAAATGTATTAAAAATTAATTCAATAATTCACCCGAAAGTAATTTCAAAAGTAAATTCTTTATCTGAAGAAATTCTTAAAGACAAAAAAATTGTGGCTGCCGAAGCAGCTTTAATTTATGAAGCTGATATGGAAAAATATTTTGACTTTGTCGTATTAGTTTCAGCAGATGAAAACATTAGAATGAAAAGAAAAATGGAACTGGAAAGTTATTCGGAAGATCAATTTAAAAAGAGAAACGAAAACCAGATACCGGACAGCGAAAAAAGAAAACGAGCGGATTTTATTTTTGAAAATAATAATGGGCTTGAGGAACTAAAAAATAAGGCTTATCTTCTTAAAAACATTTTAACAGGATTATCAACAGCAGATGTATAAAGTTGCCTTTCAAGGTGAGAGCGGCGCATTCAGCGAGATCGCATCAAAAAAATTTTTTTCTGATAATATCATTACCTCTCCTTCATTCTCTTTCGAAGAAGTATTCATAAAAGTTAAAAAAGGATCAGCTGACTTTGGTGTGATACCAATTGAAAATTCTTTGTACGGAAGTGTGTTTGAGTCTTATGATTTATTGTTAAAATATTCTTTAACAATTGTCGGGGAATTAAATTTACAGATTAATCA
>Ga0102950_1000654_pt1 | contig 10069 bp, 7 predicted proteins | sample SalPon2A_B_D2_MG_FD_78505 | JGI IMG/M metagenome (GOLD analysis project Ga0102950, IMG submission 78505) | Soil microbial communities from South San Francisco under conditions of wetland restoration - Salt Pond MetaG R2A_B_D2_MG | ecosystem: Environmental > Terrestrial > Soil > Wetlands | place...
ATGCATTAATGCAGCAAATGGGTAACTCTAATACTGCAACTTTGTGGCAGGGAGGTACTGCTGTGCATAATGCAACAATATTGCAAAATGGTAATTCTAATTCTGTCAATGTACATCAGCAATAGTAAATTCTTAGATAAAGTCTGCACTTACGGTGCAGACTTTATCTGTTTTTAATTAACAATTAAAGTTGGATAATTGAAGAGATTATTTTAAAAAAAGAGCATATTATGAAATCGTTCAAGATAAAAACAATAATTTTGGCATTAAGCATAGTAGGCATTATGCAAGCTCAAGACGCTACTCAATCGGGCAGCATAAATAATATAGATAAATTACTACCTATCGGCCTGCAACAATTAGGTGGCCGTTTTGGTAGTAGAGCTTTATTATCTACGATAAATGATCTTGCATTTATAACACAACTGGGTAATAACAATACTACTTATATAACGCAAAGTTCAGGAAACGGTATAACCCCTAATTTAGCCTCGATAATTCAGGACAAAAATAATAATGATGCCAGTATCACTCAAAAAGGAAATGGGAATATTAATACGATTACACAATTTGGTAGCAATAATGGAGCCTCAATAAATATTGATGGTGATAATAATACTTCGAACATCATTCAAATAGGTAATAGAAATTATTCATTGCAGGATATTAAGGCCAGTAATAAAAACTATAATATTATGCAAATGGGTAATAATAACTCATTTCAACGCTATGATAACGGGCAGAGTCCTAAAGCATATATAATTTCCCAGAAAGGAAACGGTTTGAAATTAATAATATCGAATAACAATTATAAAAAATAAGCGGTAAATGAAGCTACCTGGTATTTTAATATTTGTCATATTTTGTAGCACAGGATATTTCAGTTTTCCCGGTATAGATAATTGTGCAACTAATAAATATAAAACATGGATATCTTCTGAAATAACTAAAGATAATTTAAATGTAAAAGCTAATTTTGAAAACAATACAAATGTGGATGTTTTTGTTTCATATTTATTAGTTTCAAGCAAAAATGGGAAATCGGGTAGTTCTAACACTACACAAAGGGGTACTTTAGAAATAAATAGCGGACAATCTACTGTTTTATCAAGTGTTAATATAAATGTAAGTAAAAGTGATTCTTATAAATTTATTCTGACTACAATTAAGGACAAAAGAATAATTGGGCGGGACAGTCTCCTGTATAATATAAATTGAAATATAAAATAATTTTTTAATATTGAAAAAAGTAAGAGATATAAAATGAGAGTAAAATACATTCTGTTGTTGCTTGTTTTAGTTACAATGACTTCCTGCAACGAAAATACGGTTAGCCCGGTTATATACGGAAGTATTTCCGGTATAGTATATGCGCCTGATGGGCAAACCCCGATTGAAGGGGCAAAAATAACCACTAATCCCGCAACAAGCGCAATTGTAACTGATGCTTCAGGCAGATTTTCAATAGAATCAATCCCGGTAGGTAATTATTCAATAACTGCTGCTAAATCAGGCTTTAGTCAAACTACTGCTTCTGTAGCGGTAACGGTAAATAAATCCGCACAGGCAGTTATTTTGTTAGGTTCCGGAAGCGGATTTACACCCGGTATACCTGTTAATCCTATACCTGCAGACCAAGCAACAAATCAGCCTATATCTCTTACACTTTCCTGGCATAACAATGTTACTTCAGGATTTAATACTGATACTACATTCTTCGACGTTTATTTATATGAATCAGGTTCGACTACGAAACAATTAGTTGCTTCGGGGATAAAGGATACAAGTACAGAAGTATCAAACCTAAAATTTAATACTACATATTTCTGGCAGGTTACGGCCAAAGGCACGGATACACTTAAAGCAAACAGTGATATCTGGAGTTTTACAACAATGCCGGTTCCGAATAATTCTATTTTGTTTTCAAGGATAGTAAACGGCAATTACCAGGTTTTCTCGTCTGACACGGGTTCGGTTAATCTTGTACAATTGACAAGCAATAACAGCCGCAACTGGTGGCCAAGGTTTAATCCGAAACACGATAAAATAGCTTTCACATCAAACAGTGCCGTAGACCCACAGATTTATACGATGAATACAGATGGAAGCGGTTTATTCCAGGTTACAACTGTAAGCGTAACCGGGTATGGAAACAATGGAATAGGGTACTGCTGGGCACCTGACGGTTACCACATTTTATACAGTCATAATGACAAATTGTACAGGATAGGTTCAGATGGTAGTAATCTTACATCAATAGCAACAGCACCTGCAGGCAGAAACTTTAGAGAATGTGGCTATTCTCCGGATGGAAGTAAAATAGTTGTATTAACAGTAGGCTCCAATGTTTATGATTCTGAAATATATACAATGAATTCTGATGGATCAAATATGGCTTTATTAGTTGCTAATTCTGCAGGGGCAACAGCCAGTCCGTCTTTTTCAATCGATGGAAGTAAAGTATTATATACCCACGATGTTTCAGGCTATCAGAGTAATGACGGCAGAATGCTAGACTCACACATTTTTGAAATTGATATTAATACCAAATCTGTAGTTGATCTTTCGATAGTGAATCAAAGTAATAATAACAATAAGCAAAACGGTACTAATGATTTAAATCCGAGATATTCGGCAAATGGTGGGAGTATAATTTTTGAAAATGGATCTAATGTGCTGAATTCTATTCAAGACATCTGGTTGATGAACACAGACGGGAACAACAGAACAAAAATAATTTCTGACGGTGTAATGCCAGACTTGAAGTAAAGCAGAAATTTAGATTGTATAGGATACTATAAAAAATTATCTCTTTGCTTAATACATAGCTGGTGGTGATTATAAAGATAGATTCTTATTACTGAAAGGGGGAATGATAGCCTGTTAATTAAGTTGTCATAATTATTAGGCAATTTGATCAGTCAGGTGATAAGTTAGAAGCAGAAGCATAACTTAGATCGATGTTCCGAATCTTTGGAAATATAATATCTTCCCTCTCCGAGCAAAATTTAAGATAATATCAAGTAATTATTAAAACAATTAGATTAGTCCAATATTTGGGCTATCTACTGTAATTCAATAATAATATTTTGATTATTTTGCCGTTAACTCAATGAACTATACCGTTAGATAATTAGCTATTGCCGCGAATGTCCAATTATTGTATATTATACCACACGTTTTGGTATGCCAAAGCCTAAAAAGTATCAAATATTTGTACATATATACCAATTAGGCAGGAATTAGTTCTTTTTGTGAATTTTCAACAAAATCGAACTTTTTTACAATTTTATTGATTTTAATGTGTTTGGTATGAGGAGAATTTTTTCAAATAATGTTAATACTCTTATAAAAAGACTTTCTGATTTTCTTGGTTACAATTCCAACAAATCCCTAATAATTTTAATTTCCAATAAAATATTATTAATTCATTTTTATTTAGTATTCCCTTATTGACTAATCCTGAAGTTATTAATACCATATAAAACCTTCTGAAAAATAAAAGAGGCAAAATCGAAATTTCCTAATATTGGAAATTCACTTTCATAAAAATTGGGGCAATAAATATCTAGGCTAGAAATTTTACAATACCCGTTATTAAATTAAATAGACACGCTGTAAATAAATGGATAAAAAAAAACTTCTAATAATTGATGATGAACAATCCTCAAGAGAAATTTTAAGAATATTTCTCGACGATTTAGGATATAATGTTATTCTAGCTAAAAACGGTGAGGAAGGATTTTATTTGTTTACAACACAAAAACCTGATCTGATAATCACGGATATTATGATGCCGGGCCTGAATGGAATAGAACTATTAAAAAAAATTAAATCCGTTAATCCTCATATGCCTGTTATTCTAATTTCGGCATACGGTCAAACAGAGATAATAATTTCAGGAATGCAACTTGGAGCTTATGATTATGTTGAAAAACCATTTGACAAAAGATATTTAAATTTAATAGTTGAAAAGGCACTCAATACAAGTTTACTCTCTGCTCAATTAGAAGATGTTATTTCAAATTCACCAGATAATTCCCGTAATTTAAATATGATTTGTGGTAAGTCACCCCAGATAGGGGAATTACTTAAACAAATAGGTAAAATCTCTCAAAGCAGGGTTAATGTTCTCATCCAGGGTGAAACAGGAACCGGGAAGGAATTAGTAAGCAGAACAATACATCAAAGCGGTGTAACAAAAGATTCACGATTTGTTGCCGTTAATTTTGCAGCTTTACCTGATGCATTGTTAGAGAGTGAATTATTCGGGCATGTTAAAGGAGCATTTACCGATGCAATAAGAGATAAAAAAGGGAAATTTGAGTTAGCGGGGGATGGCACAATATTTTTGGACGAAATTGGAGATGCGTCCCTTTCTTTGCAGGTAAAACTTTTAAGGGTTATTCAAGAACGCGAATTTGAAAAAGTTGGTGGTGAAAATACTATCCCAATGAAGGCAAGAGTTATTGTGGCCACAAATAAAAATCTGGAGCAACTTGTAAAGGAAGGAAGATTCAGGGAAGATCTTTATTACAGATTAAAAGTTTTTTGTATTACTATTCCACCACTTCGAGAAAGAAAGAGTGACATACCTTTACTGGTTACCCATCTCTTAAAAAAAATAAATTTTGAACTGCATAAAAATGTCAATAAAATCTCGTACAATGTGATTGAAATATTACAGGATTATGAATGGGTGGGAAACGTCAGGGAACTTGAAAATGTACTAATGCAGGGTGTTTTATTGGCGAAAGGGGAGGTTTTGGAAGAACAAAACATTCTCTTAAGTAAATCAAAAGAAGTAATGAATAAGGAAGATTTAGAGGATTTTAGCCTGGCAGTAATGGAAAAAGCACACATAATATTTGTTCTTGATAAAATTAATTGGAACAAAAGTAAAGCCGCAAAATTGTTGAAAATATCCAAACAGACCTTATATAATAAAATTAAAGCGTATAATATTACTCCACCTAAGTAATATTTAATAAAATTACATTTCTTTCAAATAATTAGATTTATCTAATCTGACTCATTAACACTTTTCTGACCAGAACTATTTTTTCTTATGAAAATGTTTTTTAATGTTTCCACATTATGGCATTTAGTTTTAATCGCTTTGCTATTGAGTATTTTATTCTTAAAAAGAAAATAGCTATGTTATAATAAAACTTAATTATAGTATGAAGAATTGATTACCAAGAAGAAAAGTCTTTCATTACAATAACATTGTGCTAAACAGCGGAACTAATTATACCAAGATCATATTTTATAGTGCTAAAATAATTCTATTGTCAAATTAAGGCTTTTTTATAGTTCATTAACTCTTTGTTGTAAAAAACAATTTTCTTCTTGTCAAACCTAAGCGTAGGATATGTCAGAATATTAGATATTATGAGTTATAAAATTTACAGCCCAGAATTTTCTTCAATAATAAAATACTTTGTAATATGAGCAAAATTGGCACTATTAATGCGCCATTAAAATTGCGTTAAATTATAGAGTTTATGAAGTATAATAAATTGTTTCAGAAGAATTTATTTTTATTAGGATGTGTCAATGATTTTTGACTCGGACAAAATAAATAAAATGAGTGGCTTGTTAGTCTTTAGATTTGATAGACACGAATTCTGCGTGGATATACAAATTGTGAGGGAGATAAAAAAATGTGAAGATGTACGGATAACAATAAATAGCGAAAATAACGCTGTGATATATAGGGACGAAATTGAATATAAAATAATACAATTATACAAATTAATGAAATACCCGGAAATTAATATTACTGATAGTTGCAGGTTAGTCTATATTGAGGTTTTTAATAAAAGATTTTGTTTTTATGTTGAAAGTGTTACAGAAATTCTCACAACTGAAAGTCTTTTTGTTGATAATTCGCTGGATATGGTTTTATCTTATGATAATAAGTATTTGACCGGGATTATTATATATTTGGGAAAAGAAATATCTTTTATTAACATTGAAACAATTTCAAAAGGACTAAATCAGCTCTCGAATGTGAATTCAATTATTAGCTCGAAAGGTATCTATAAGGCAAATAAAAAATTACGTGAAAGTTAAATTCAAGGGATTATAATAATAACAATATACCTAGGGGCTTTCTACAAAATTGCATTATTTTTCAAAAGAAGTAAACTTGCCTTTAATTATTAGTCCATAATTTTATAATATATCCACAGTTTGGACATAGCGGTTTTAACAAAACGGGATATTTCTAAATTATTAATCAATGTCTCTTTTGTATAATAATTCAACAATTAGCCCTTATTTTACCTCTAACTCAATGAAACCTACCGTAAACTAAATAATTTCGATCAAATAAACTTTTTTGTTTGATGTATTGGCAAATCTTACTATCTTATTAAGAGTAAGCAAAATAGGAACATTAGTAATGTTAAAGTTTCTAGATAATGTCTTATTTACAGTTTTAGTGAGTATTTGAAAATTTTATATAATTTCACTTTCCCTGGTAAGCCTTAGAAAAATTGTTACTTTTAGGTATGGCGACAATTATTAGACGTAGCATCAAAATATTTTAAAAACCAACTTGAATTATTCAACAAAATAATAAATCTAATTTCAGGGACCTGTGTCCCTTTTATTAAATTTGAAAATCTTGTAATCTATTTTCATTTAATTTTTCAACTAAATTATTAATAACAAATAAGTGAGGGCTCGTAAAATGAAAAAGTTACTATTTGTTCTATTGGTGAGTTTTGGGCTGGCCCAGATAGGATTTAGTCAAAATTCAAGTGGTGTTAAGGTTGTGAATACCTTATCCGGCGTAGTAGCGTTAACCGGTGAGGGTGGTATTACAATTGGTCAGAGTGATTACGCTACTAATAAAATACAATTCCTGGGAAAAGGTACATTAGAATATTTTGTACCGATGTCAGATAGAGTTAGTTTCGGTATGAAAATCTATGGTGCTAAAGGCTATTTTGGTGGGAAAAGTAATTCTATAAATCCACCAATATTAAAAACAGCATTTCATTTAATAGGTGCAGGAATTTCATTGACATTTCCTCTTGGAGAAAGAGTATATCCATATTTAGCATTTGGAGTGTCTCACATGTGGACTTTCCCTCGTGATAATAGTAATGACAAAGACATAGTGCCAATGTTTAAAATAATAACCTGGAATCCTGAAATTGGAATCAGAATAATGGTTGGTGATAATTTCAGTATTAACCTTATAGGCGGATTGATAGCTGGAAAGAATGATGGAAATGAGGATAAACTTGATGGAGCAATTCGGGGTGCCTTTAAGGACTATATTTACACTGGCACTTTTGGTATTTCTTATTATATAGGAAGAGAAACAGATTCTGATGGTGACGGTGTAGGTGATCCAAGAGATATGTGCCCTGGCACTCCAATGGGAGTAACCGTAGATAATTTTGGTTGCCCTGTGGATTCTGACAATGATGGTGTTGCAGATTATATGGATAAATGTGCTAATACACCTGCCGGTGCTAAAGTTGATGCAAGTGGATGTCCGCTTGATTCTGATAATGATGGTGTTGCAGATTATATGGATAAATGCGCTAACACACCTGCAGGAGTTTCTGTAGATTCCAAAGGCTGCCCGGTTGACTCAGACAATGATGGCGTAGCTGATTATTTGGATAATTGTCCGGATACACCAGCTGGAGCAAAAGTTGATGAAAAAGGTTGCCCGCTAGATTCTGATGGCGATGGAGTCGCTGACTATATGGATAATTGTCCGGATACACCTAAAGGCAGGGAAGTTGATAAAAACGGCTGCACAGTAAAGAAAGTAGTAAAAGTAGAAGTTATGAGTGGTGATGCTAATTTTGCATTCAACAAAGCTGTCTTACTTCCAAAAGCATTCGCTAGCCTCGATGGGCTATCTGAAACGTTAAAAGCTAATTCCGATTACTCTGCCAGAATTGAAGGTTACACAGATAGTATAGGATCTGAAGAATATAATTTGAAACTTTCTGAAAGAAGAGCACAAGCAGTTGCTGAGTATCTTGCTTCAAAGGGAGTAAATAGAAGTCAATTGCAGGTTGTTCCAATGGGAGAAGCTAACCCGGTTGCCTCAAACAAAACTAAAACTGGAAGAGCTGCAAACAGAAGAGTTGAAATTAAGATCAATGTTCAATAACTTCAACTAACTAGATTAGTATAAAAAGCCTCGAACTTTTTTCGGGGCTTTTTAACATTCTTGTTATGAGTAGTTAACACTTCACTATTTAGCTATTCTGATCCTATTAATATACCTCAATTAATAATTGGCTTTTTGTTATTATCAAAACTCGAATTTATAGTAATCCTTCAAAAAGAAAATTAAAAAACTTGGTTATGTCCAGTATAAGTTTTTGCCAGTTGCCGAGTTATTAAATATCAAGAGAAAATTAGTATAACCTCACCATATATCATGTTTACAATTAACTCAATGAAACAGACCGCAAGATCAATAAAATCCTAAAATATATTTATATTTGAAGTAGTGATAAATACCCTTATTTTTTAAATGCATTGTAAACGAAGGAGTTAGGGGTTTAATTAGGCTAATATCGGTCATCTGAAATGATTAAAAATTTACTTGTAACTAGGACTTGTTAGTTAATTTGAGGTCATTCCTTCTTAAACATTATGACAAAAGGCAATAAAAGTAATTAGAATCAAAGGAATGTATCTTCTACTAATATGTCTGAATGATTTTTTTAATTATTGAAAATATGCATAAAATATTCATAGAGGATTACTATAATGAAAAGATTACTCTTTGTGATGATGCTCATTTTGAGTTTTAGTTTGGTTGGATTCAGTCAGAATTCAATTGACATAAAAGTGAAAAATACTTTAGCTGGTATTGTTGTACTTTCGGGTGAGGGTGGTATTACTATTGGACAAACCGATTATAATAATATTAAACTGGACTTTATTGGGAAAGGTTCGGTTGAATACTTTCTAGACACCAACAGTAAAACTATTTTTGGTTTTAGAATCTTTGCAGCAGAAGGATTTGTTAGTGGGAAAAAGTCAGAATTTATTCCTCAGGAATTAAGAACCGCTTTTCATCTGGTTGGTGGTGGCTTATCCATTATGTATGCAGCCAGTGATGTAGTATATCCTTATGCTTCTATAGGCTTATCTCATATGTGGGTCTATCCCAGGGATAATAATAATGTCAATTTTAAAAATATGTTTAAAATATTGGCATTCAACGGAGAACTTGGTCTCCGTTTTATGGTAAGTAATAATTTTAGCATCAACATTGCTGGCGGTGCAATGACTGGTTTTGATGATGGTAACGAAGATAACATAGATGGCCATACAATCGGAAATCATAAGGACTGGGTAGCCACTGCTACTATTGGACTTTCATATTACATAGACAGAGTTGTGGATTCAGATGGTGATGGAGTCGGTGATCCTATGGATGTGTGTCCGGGAACTCCAATGAGTGTAAAAGTTGATGCTTTTGGATGCCCGCTGGATAATGATAATGACGGTGTAGGGGATTATATGGACAAGTGTCCAAACACACCACCAGGCGTTCATGTTGATGCAAATGGATGCCCTCTCGATTCTGATAATGATGGTATTGCTGATTATATGGATATCTGTTCTAATACACCGGCTGGTATAAAAATTGACGAATACGGCTGCCCTTTTGATTCTGACAATGACGGCATTGCTGATTATATGGATAAATGTTCTAATACTCCTGCTGGGGTTAAAGTTGATGTAAATGGTTGTCCGTTGGATTCCGATGGCGATGGTATCCAAAATGATAAAGATAAATGCCCTAATACTCCTAAGAATAGAGAAGTTGATGCAAATGGTTGCACAGTTAAGAAAGAAGTTAAATCAGAAGTTATGAGCGGCGATGCAAATTTTGAATACAACAAAGCAGAATTGCAGCCATATGCGTTTGCAAAACTTGATGAAATTGCAATTACCCTAAAGAATAATTCTGATTATTATGCAAGGATTTTGGGATATACCGATAGCATTGGTTCTGAAGAAGCCAACTTGAAGCTCTCCCTAAAAAGAGCACAGGCTGTAGCAGATTATC
>Ga0102950_1000655_pt1 | contig 10068 bp, 24 predicted proteins | sample SalPon2A_B_D2_MG_FD_78505 | JGI IMG/M metagenome (GOLD analysis project Ga0102950, IMG submission 78505) | Soil microbial communities from South San Francisco under conditions of wetland restoration - Salt Pond MetaG R2A_B_D2_MG | ecosystem: Environmental > Terrestrial > Soil > Wetlands | place...
CTTAAATCCTATTCCAACTGATCAAAAGTTCTTAGATTATTTAGAGAAGATATTTGAGGTATATGAAGACCTCTAAACTACCATGTAAAAATTGTATATGTTTGGCTATTTGTAAAAGTAAAAAAACTTTAAGTTCAATTGTAATAGGTTGTGAGATATTAGAAGGAATGTGGTTATCAACAAACTATGAGAATTCTATAGAATTCTTTGATGAGATAAGAGGCACATTTAATAAAATATGAAATCCGCAAAAATACCATGTAAAAATTGTATATGTTTAGTTATGTGTAAATCTGAATATAAAGGATATAAAAATATATATGTATATCCATTAATGCGCTTAAGAGAAAAATGTGTAATATTACAACGATATACAGGTTTTGAAAGTTGTTATGATGAAACAGATGATTTCTTTAGGGGTTTATAAATGAATGATAAAAAAGAAGTTCCATGTAAAGGGTGTATATCATTAGCAATATGTAAAGGTAAAGTTATTGATTCAAGTAAAGACAAACAACTTGATTATTTAGCAAGTAAAATTGTATTAAATTGTCCGCTATTAAATGCATACGATAATGTTTATATACCACCTCATATTGATATTGAGCTAAAGAAAATATTTGGTGAAGAATATAAGCTATCAATGAATACCAAAATATTTAAACGAAGATGGAAAAAACATCACTTAAAAACTAGATGAAGAAAATAAAAATAGGAATAAAAATAGAAGATGATTACTAAAGAAATACCATGCAAGAGATGTATATCATTAGCAATATGTAAAGGTAAAATAAGTGAAACACCTTTAAATAACGTTTCCAGTAGTAGAGCAAGCAGATCTATATTAGAAGAAAAGTGTATAATACTATATAGTTTTGTTATAAGTGAAGGTCTATGTTATACTGAAATAGAGTTAAAAAAGGTATATGGTAAACAATTTAGATTATCAATCAGTTGCAGCTCAACATGAAAAGGGATCACGTGAAAGACTATATAGATAAATCAAATAAATGTAAAGGATGTAATATTAGCAAACTTATATGCAGTGTTCCAGATAACTTTAAAAATAATTGTCCTTGCAGAAATTGCCCTGTTAAAGTAATATGTATGACAATGTGTCAAACAAGAGTAAAATACTTCGTTAAAAAGTTTATGTTTGGAGAAAAAGTATTAAAATGATTTCTAAAAAAGTTCCATGCAAAGGTTGTATATCATTCGCAATATGTAAAGGTAAAGTTATTGATTCAAGTAATAATGAAAACTTAATGCATATATCAAGCAGATCTCTATTAGAAGAAGACTGTATAATACTACATAACTTTGTTAAGGATGAAGGATATGCATTGGGAGAGATTGAATTAGAATTAATAAAGATATATAGTAAATCATTTAAATTGTCAATAAGAGCTAAAGTTGAAAGACTACATAACATAAAGGTTTATAAATGAATAAATGTAAGAGATGTAATATTAAAATTATATGTAATATTCAAAAAGAATTTAAAACCAAATGCCCATGTTTAACTTGCATTGTTCAAATAATGTGTAAGTCAATATGTGACATGAGGTCAGATTACTTTCAGAATACTTTTAAGCAATCTATATTTCTTAAGGAGATAACTATTGCAAATAAAAAACAAAAGAAAAGTATATGAATTAAATAAGTATACTCAAGATATATTAATTAGAGATTCAGAAAAATATCCTAGTATTGAACATTCTGTAGTTAAATTAAAACAATGCAAAGGATGTAGCATAGGAAAAAATGTATGTAGCCTTACAACTAACTTTATAGGTGGATGTCCATGTTCACAATGTATTACTAAAATAATGTGTAATTCAATATGTGAAACAAGGTCAAAATATTATATTGAAATGTGTATTTCATTAAGAAAACGTAGAAAAGATGATTTCTGAAAAACTACCATGTAAAAGATGTATATTATTAGTAAGATGTAAAATCAAAGTTATTAATGCAAGTAATGATGAGTTCCTTTCTTGTTTCTCAAGTAAAGTTATATTACACTGTTCATTAATAGAATTATATGTTGAAGAGAATAACTTTAAATTACTATATATAGATATTGAATTAAAGAAAGTATTTGGTGAAAACTATCAATTATCAATGTCTACTAAAATATTTGAGAAAAATAAACTAAAAGGAATACCAGAAGATGCTTTATAGAAAGGCTCCATGCAAAAGATGTATATCATTAATAAGATGTAAAATCAAAGTTACTAATATAAGTGAGAATGAATCTATTAGTTTTTTATCATGCAGAAGTATATTAAGTTGTCAAATATTAGAGTCATATATTGAACATAGTATTTATACATTTGAGCATATTGAAGTTAATTTAAAGAAAGTATATAAAGAAATTCAAAAGGATTAAAAGATGAATAGTTTATGTAAAGGATGTATTGTAGGTATAGCTGGATATTGTTCTATACCAGATGAATATAAAGAAGAATGTCCATGTGTAAATTGCCTTATAAGAATAACTTGTATTGATGAATGTAAAGAAAGAAAATCTCATTATATTAATTCAATCAGAAAACATTTTAATATAAATAAGAATCATTCTGATAAAATAGGATTGCATTTAAGAGGTATTTTAGAAGGTAGAAATAGATTAAAGTGGGGTAGAGAAATAAGAAATATATTCAAAGGGCAAATAGAAGTATTTCGGAAACATGGTTGGATGGATAAATAATGATTTAACATAATAAGATTGGATAATATTGGTTGTTTTTATTTTAAGCATTTGAGTTGATTCAGTAATTAATTCAGAATTAAACTGAGTATTGTTAGTTATTAAGAAAGTTATAAGAAAGTTTTGGAAATTATAGTGGATATTATAGTGGAAATCAGATTGGGGCGCTAGCCAGAATCGTTCTCATTAACTTAATTTAATAGGAACAGCCGGACTGTCGTTTCTTTCTGTCTCTTATATACGTTTGTACGACTTCTTTGGCCGACGTCTTATCTAGCATTAAGATAACATTAAGATAGCTTTCAAGATAACCACTTGATTATGTTTGAGAAGGAGGTGATTTTACCTGAACTGGCATTTGGGAAGATATATTGGGAAGTTTAATGAAGGAAAAGGGTCTCGATGATTAGTGTCGAGACTCTTTTTTTGTCTTGTTAAAAGATAAAAGATATAGGATTTATCCTATAGGATATAGGATATAGGATATAGGATATAGGATTTATCCTATAGGATATAGGATTTAGGATATAGGATTTATCCTATAGGATATAGGATTTAGGATTTAGGATTTTTTTCTTTAAAGACAGAACAAAAAAATAAAAGTGAAAGGCGAGCATATATGAAGAAAGAAAGAACTGTATCTGCTAGTATTACTGAGTTAGAATACAAGATAATAGAGAAGGAAAGAATGAAAGTGGCTAATATAGAAGGTAAGATACCAACAATATCAAACATTATAAGGCGAGCCATAACAATAGCATATGGGCCGTTTGAAGAACGTATCGATATGAATGAACAAGACGATATTAAGGAAGTTAAACAAGAAGTTGTTAAAGATAATAGCCCTCAGGAAGTCAAACAAGATAATAGCCCTCAAGAGACTAAGTCAGAACAGCCATCTGCGTTAAGTATGTCATTTAGTGATATAAATTGGTAAGGAGAAGAATAATGAAAGAGATTAGAATCAAAGTAACGGACGAAGAATACGATAAGATTGAATCTGTAGTTGGCGAAGGAGATATGTCAGTGCTTATAAAAGAATACCTTCTAGAATATTATGACTTAGTTAATTCGTCATACGGATCATACGGATATGATGTTCCTGAATTAAAAATCTAAACAAAAAAAAGGAATCCCGGTAAGTTAGCAAGAACGTTTCCCACGGAAATCCTCGTAGTAACCATCTTTAACGGTATTTGATAGTAAAAGCCGTTCCCTCCGAATTTCGTTTAAATCACCCGTTTTACATGTTGTTTTAAGATTTTGTGCAGTGCGGATAGTTTCGACTATAGAACTCATATAGTCTCAAGATCTTTTTGTGAATTGTCTAGCAGAGCATCGGTCCCGACATGTAAAAAATTTGATTTTTGAAAAGAACTTTGGGTTCCGGTTTTCACATAAATAGGTCTAACCGTTTTATATATAGAACCGCAATTTTTTAGAACAAATTTTTTTGTAACCTGAAAAGGATTCTAATAATCCAAACAAAAAAAAGAGCAGGGATTCCCACTCTTTAATTTTTTATAAAGATAAACTATCTATCCTCAGGTACAAACATATCTCCTTTCTTACATTTATTTGAATCATAAACACCTTTTTTAACATGGATCATCCTTTTATATCCTTTAGCTTCCATACACTGATTAAAAATGAATCGCCATTATTGAAAAATTAAGTCCGCCAGCCGCATCGTCTGATGAACTGGCACAACGATCGCCATATCCTACTTGAACAAGGTATTCAAGTTCTTTTGTCCAACACGAAAGCATATCTTGTTGTTTCGTTGTTTCATGCATTCCTTCTTTGTAAAAATAGTATATGTATGCTTTTCCCTGTGTTGGGTTAATATGCTCTAAAGAATCTAACACGGTCATTCTTAGGATCAATTTCGCTGACCTGCCGGCGCTAAAGAAGGTGCAGTCAAGATAATAGCCACATTAAATAAAATAGGTATTTTGAAATAAACATTGGTTTAATCCTCTTTCTTTGCGATTTTCGGCATTAAGAGAGTAAGGATCATAATGTAAATATAAAACGTTGCAAATATGCCGGCTGCCCATAGCATAGTAGTATCGTTACTGAACGCAACTTTCTCAATTTCAGTTGCATAAACTCCGTTGCTGTAACCTATCTTATAAGACTGGAATGCTGCATATGCTATAAAATCTGCAATTACAAGCGGTGTTACAATCAACTTGAACCCTTCATGGTGCTTATATGCTAAAAATGCTAAGCCCGATAAAGTAGCAACAATAAGAGCGGAAACTGTAGTTTCGATTATCATATTAATCTGTTCCTCCTTTCCAGGATAATCTCCTGTAATTATTTGTCATAGTGAGCATGGAATCTTTCAATGTCCTCTTTGCTCAGTTCTTCACCAATCCAGTCCAGTATACCAAGCTTCTTATCTATTTCCCACTGTCTCCAACTTGGTAGTTTGAAGAAGTTGCTTGGTCTTTGAAAAGACTTTTCGAACATTTTCCTTTCTGTCACGATTAACCTCCTTAAAATTAAAAATTAGAATCCTTCTCACTAATTAATATATATAGAAATTCAGTATTAAACTTCCCAATATACTATCTTAATATAGATTCCTAAAATTCAAATGAGAACAAATATCTAAACTCAAATGAAAGAATAACGGGAGGATGAATAAATGGCTTACAAACAGATCTATTGTTTACATAGAGATATAGACGACCCTACTAGAGTTATACATGAATCCGCCTTTGGAGGAATGGGTTTTGGTAATATAGAAGACTATTCATTTACTCAACGATTTAATATTATTAGTATTACAGATAAAGAAATAGTTGTTCAAGAGAAAGATAAGACCGTATAAAAGGAAATTAAAAAAATGTCCAGTGAATGTTCAGGATGCCAACGAGTATGTGAAGTAGAATTAAAACCATCAGTTGTATATGAGGGTGAAGTAATAACATGTCCTTGTTCAACCTGTATAGTTAGATGTATATGTAAAGAAGAATGTAAAAACTATATTCAATACCATCATCTGGCTACCGCCGTAGATATTATGCAGAACGAGAATATATTTCATAAGGATGATAAATCAATCTGCTGGAGAAAAGGCGATATTACTATATGGAGACATTATATTAAATGAAGTGCTCGATCGCGGTTAAACAACTATAGGATGTATTCTAGGATGCATACTTAGATTCCCACGGGCAAAAAAAAGAAGGCAGGAGGGAGGGAAAGCAATTTCAAATTAGAAAGGGATCCATTTAGGATCCCTTATCTATTCTTCATCATCCCCGCCTTTATTTGTATTGTATAAGACAGGTCAGCATATTAGTAGTATCTCTATACCTATACAATTGTATTCTTCTGATATAACCCCACTCATCTTTATGAGCATAGACTCTATGTCTCTTGATATAGCTTCTTTTACCAATAGATGATAATGCTTCACCTGGTCCAAACACTCCTTTATATTTATCAATACCCCATAATTTACACCCAAGAACTTCCAAAAAGGATTTCAAAAATGGATATGAATCTTTTAATTGGAGTCCCCATTCTGATAAACTAAACATGAAATATTTTGGTAATCTTAAAGTTTCACGTTTATTTAAATGAGATTCTAACTGGAGTGATAATCTTTCATGGAGGATTTCAAACCCTTTTATCCATGTACACATTAAATCTATATCCTGAAAATCGTAATGATATAAATTGACATCTTTTATATCACTCTTGAATAACTTTACGATATTCTTTTGATAGAAAGGACAACTCTGAACTTGATCGTAAATCTGTTTGAATATTTTATCCTCACGTTCAACTATAGCAATATTACATAATTTCTTGCTAATTAAGTTATGTTTGGCTAACTCATTTATACATCTTTTATAGTTACAACCAGTTAGCATCAAAATATTTTTAGTGAAAGTTCGAGAATCAATAGAATTTAATAATTTCTCTCTTATTAATATTTTATTATTTAAGTTTTTACCATTAAATTTGTTTACGGTTCTTTTTACCAAATAACTATTTGTGGTCATATTTCTTTACCTTATTTGTTGTTGGTGGTTAGGTTAAAAAATGAGTAGAAATAATTTAGATGATAAGCGGGAATGATTCTTAGTCATCCCCGCCTTCTTTAAGTTTAATCCCGTTTTAAGAGATTAAGGATTTCCGCAACCTCTTGGTCACGTTCAAGAACTGTGCGTGCCCGGATTCTGATTTCCGGATCACATGAGTTCTCGATGATAAGTTGAAGTTGTCGCTGCCGATCAGCAACAATTTCAGCGAGTTTGTTTTCTAGTTCTGTGAACATAGAATTACCCCTTTCACCTTTTATCCTTAATCTATATCATGTTATTCTAACTTCCAAAGAACATCTCCCACAACTTGAATATATAAATCCCGAACCAATTTTAAGATCTTTAAGAACTTTAATAAAGTTCTTCATATTCTTCTCATCTGGAAAATTGAAAGTAAAGCCTACATTCTCTTTTTTACTATCAAATATTTTAGATTCTAATTTTCCATGAAACATTTCTGAATAATCCATAACTTTTAAAATAGCCATTTTAATTCTCCTTTCTTAATAGTTTAAAATAAAAGGTTAATAATTCTTATCACTAATTAATATATATAGAATATTAACTTATATAAGAACAAAATATAAACCAACTCAAGGAGACTTCCAGAGAATGAAACTAGATCCTATTACAGAACATCTTTTAGAAAACAAACAAGATGCTATCCATATTAAAATAATTAAAGAAAACTCTCCAGAAATAAAAGATGCATTTAAACTATGGAAATTATTTATAGATGATGATAACAAATATCGAGTTAAATATGGACTAAAGACTATTGATAGTGATCACAAAAGTTTTAAAGATATTCTTAAGCATCGAATTATTATTGGTGCTTATAAAGATGATGTTCTCGTTGGAATTGTATCAGTCTACTTGGGAAAGAAATTTGGTCAAGTATCTTCTCTTATAGTTGAACCAAAATTTAGAAATAAAGGAATAGGAACTTTGTTAGTTAAGTCAGCAATTGATTATTTTAAAAAAGAAGGAAGAAAAGAAATTTACCTTAATGTGTGGGATGATAATAAATCTGCTGAAAAACTATATTTGAAGTTAGGATTTAAAAGTGTATATCATGATATGGTAAAGATTATATAACCTTCCGAACGCGGTTAAACAACTATAGGACACCATCTAATATACCTTCCTAAGATGCTACACTACTTAAAAATCTAACAAAAAAATGAGCAGGAATGTCTGCTCATTCTTTTTCTATCCACTTATATAACACTTGTTTTTCTTATAAGATTTTCCAAAAATTTTTTCTATACTCCTCCAATATAAATTGTAGTCAAATTTTACTCCCATACTAATTATATAATTAGTTAACTTTTCACATCTATATACAAGATTGTGTTCTTGATATCTTATTTTACACGTAGTGAAACAAATACAAGTTCTACAAGGTTCCGTTTGTTTCATAAAATTCCTTATCAAAAAAAGAGATAGTTTCCCATCTTTTTTTTAAAATTCTTCCACATTAGTTCTTAGTGCTTGGCAATAAGTTTGTCGAGGAAATTCTTAGCAGTAGGGTTGAAGGTAATATACTCATACTTCTTTTTTCTTTTCTGATTTATTCCAGACTTCAATTCCATAATCTCCAAAGTCATAAAATCCACTGAGCTTAGTTGGATTTGATTCTACAACTCCAACCGGAAGATTTGTTGCTCCGCTGTCTCTTTCAAAACGAAGAATGGCTTGAATCTGAGGCCTTTTCAATATCCTCCAGAAAGCATTTTTGTGCGATCTCCAGACATAACCATTTTCAAAAGTTCCTTCCAAAACTTTACCTTGTCTAAATGCTAACGCCAATCTTGACACAAAATTTTGGATGGTATTGTCATTTTCGTGGGTCTCAATAGTTAAAATATATTTTCCAGCTTCATAACTTTTAACCATCCAGATTGAGTTGTCCTTCCAGATATCATATAGTTTTCTATCTGGTTCACCCTTGACCATAATTTCAAAATTAGAAATTATGGTTTGACCATTGTCAACAATTGTTGTAGTTGCTTGATAAGTTTCTTCTGGGTTTTGCATTCTAATTCTCCTTTCCATTTTTTCCTTAAGATTCCTTTCTTTCAATTTCAATAAGCAACTGTGCTTCATATTTATCACAATATTCGATATAGAATAATTCACGTTCTTTGCACAAATGGTTACACACAACGTATAATATACATTGCATGCATGGACAAAAGTGTTTAGATTTCGTACTATACATAAAACATAATTTTTTCTTTTTTAATCCACACAAGTCTGTACATTTATTCATAACTACCTTCTTGATATTTTAGTTTTTATAAATTACAACTGATTCCTATACCAAATATATCAGCGTCAAAATTCTTTCCTGTAGGATTGACTACACGACTAAACCTTCCTACGATGCTCCATCTACTATCTTTAGACAATCTGTAAGATGGTTGAATTGATATTATAGCGTTGACTGGAGATGAACTATCGTCAAGTTTATTTTGAGCATAATAGATTCCAGCCCCCGTTGAAATTTGTAAAGCTTCTGTTAATGAAAAATCTCTCCAAAACATAGAAGTTAAAGCAATTGATCTTGAAGTATTTTCATCATCTCTTTGATGAACTAATCCAACTGAAGCAGACCAGTCTTTGTTTAAAATCTTTTTAACATCAACTGACTCAGACAGTGTTGAACTACTACTTCCAATATTAGTTTTAAAATGAGATAGCATAGTAGTAATCGAATAGCCATCATAAGTATCTTTTGCTGAAGATCCATCCAATGAAAAATCAATACCAATTAAATATATATTACTATTATAAGTTGTTGGTACTATAATCCTGTTCCACTCAAAACGAATGTCAGTATGTTCTCCAAGAAATCCAACATTATATAGAAGAGCTACAGAAACTAACATTCCAAAGTTTTTATCGTCGGTTTGTTTCTGGTTTTGAGTTGTAGTGTCAAATGTTAGGACTGGTCCCATTTCAACTTCAGAACTTAAATTTTTCCATATTGGTATTCTGTAACTTGCTAACCCACCAAGTAAATCTCTATGATGATTAACCAGATGCCCTTCATTTAAATAAGAAAACTTTAAGTATGTATTATTATAAACCTGTGAACCAATTGTAACTTTATAATCAAAATTATGTTGATTATTTTCATTGCCTTCTATATCTGAAGATCCATTTCCCCCCAGCAATGAAATAACAGGTTTATTTTCAGATGCATACAATACACTATTAAAAACTATTAACAAAAGTAACATTATAAATATTTTTAAAACTTTTTTAATATTCATGATTATA
>Ga0102950_1000659_pt1 | contig 9999 bp, 6 predicted proteins | sample SalPon2A_B_D2_MG_FD_78505 | JGI IMG/M metagenome (GOLD analysis project Ga0102950, IMG submission 78505) | Soil microbial communities from South San Francisco under conditions of wetland restoration - Salt Pond MetaG R2A_B_D2_MG | ecosystem: Environmental > Terrestrial > Soil > Wetlands | place...
GAAACCCCTATGGAGCCAACGGGGAAAGCAGGTCATCAGTAGTGTGCTCGGAGCCGGTAGAGACAGTAACCGTTCCCAACCTGTTCACACCAGATAATGATCTTCTTAATGACAGGTTCAAACCGGTCCTGTCGTTCACACCCGTTGATTATCATCTTGTTATTAATGACAGGTATGGAAGAACAGTTTTTGAATCGCGCAGCTACCCTGAAGAATGGGATGGCACATCAAAAGGCAGCCCTGAACCCCAGGGTGTTTATCTTTGGTATCTTGAACTTACAACACCTTCCGGAAACAGGATAAAGAAAACCGGAACAGTGACAGTAATTAGGAAAAACTAAAAGCAGGGATATAATGATCCCTGAATATTTTAAAGTGTACTTTAGCTTCAACACTTTTCTCCGCCCGCATATTACTAAAGAAGAATTTTAGCAAAGAAATTTACAGGGAAAAGTTATCTTTGTAGCTTATATAAAAAGTTGCTGCATAATTATTTTATGGGGAACAAGGATATTTTCGACGAAGAAGACAGGAGACTGATCCAGGCTGAATATGATAAGCTGGTAAATAATCTCATCAGATGTAATAAACCGGAAGACAGGGAGCTGATTGACAGGGCTTTTAAGCTTGCCAATGAAGCTCACTGGAATATGAGAAGGAAATCCGGTGAGCCTTATATCATACACCCTATATCTGTTGCAAGGATAGTAAACCAGGAAATAGGCCTTGGCGCCAAGTCAATCGCAGTAGCCCTGCTTCACGATGTTGTTGAGGACACAGATTATTCGCTCGAGGACGTTGAAAAGGATTTTGGAGCCAAGATAGCGTCACTTATTGACGGACTAACCAAGATATCAGGCACATACAACAAAGAGAGTTCATCATCGATGCAGGCGGAGAATTTCAGGAAGATGCTCCTTACATTATCGGATGATCTCAGGGTTATTCTCATTAAGATAGCTGACCGTTTGCATAATATGCGAACACTCGACTCAATGCCTGAACACAAGAAGATGAAAATAGCAGGAGAAACCATTTTTCTCTATGCTCCTCTTGCCCACCGGCTTGGTCTGTACGCTATTAAGAGCGAACTTGAGGACCTTAGTTTTAAATTTCGTCAGCCACAGATATATGAAGAAATATCTGCCAAGCTTAAACACAGCGAGAAAAAGAATATAAGTCTTATAAATAAATTCTCATACCCCATAATAGAAAAGCTTACAGAGGCAGGATTCAAATTCGATATCAGCGGAAGACCAAAATCCATCTTCTCCATATGGAAAAAGATGCAGGCGAAAAATGTTCCTTTCGAAGAGATATATGATGTCCTTGCCGTCAGGATTGTTTTTGATCCCCTGCCGGGGATCCCTGAAAAAACACAGTGCTGGAATATCTATTCCATAATTACCGACTCATACCTGCCCAAGCCGGATCGGCTGCGCGACTGGGTAAGCAGACCAAAACCAAATGGCTATGAGGCACTGCACGTTACAGTTATGGGCCCCGAAGGACAATGGGTTGAGGTACAGATACGGAGTAAAAGGATGGATGAGATAGCCGAAAGAGGTTATGCTGCCCATTGGAAATATAAAGGCGACGGAACGCAGGAAAGTGAACTTGATAAGTGGATTAAAAAGATCCGTGTCATGCTCGAAAGCCCCAGGGAAGACCCGATAGAGTTCCTCGATGAGTTTAAAATGAATCTCTTCTCTTCTGAAATAATGGTCTTTACCCCTAAAGGTGCCCTTGTAAGCCTGCCTAAGGGAGCATCGGCACTTGATTTCGCCTACGAAATACATACGGAGATAGGTAATAAGGCTATCGGCGCCAAGATAAACTATAAACTGAACCCGATTAATGCCATTCTGATGAGCGGTGACCAGGTAGAGATAATAACATCTGATATTGCCAAACCTGAGAAAGAATGGCTTTCCTTTGTGAGAACATCCAAAGCCAAGGATGCTATAAAGAATGCTCTTAAAAATGAATCAAAGGATAGTATTCAGAAGGGAATGGAAATCCTTGAAGCAAAACTTAAAACTCTTGGGGAGACTGCCAATGCAGTGATAATGAAAAAACTCCTTGTTGCTTACGATGCTATAAACAAGGATGATCTTTATTCGGGTATCGGACTGGGAAGGATCAATCTCGATAATATCAGGAAGATTATAAGGAAGAATCCTTCGAAAAATGTCATTAAGTACTGGGAGTTAAAACTCATTGGTTCCAAGAAGGATAAAAAAGACACTACTCCTGCACCGGAAAAGATCGACAAAAATGTACCCTTCCTGCTCAGGGAAAATGTTGTTAATGCTGAACAATCATACGAAATTGCAAAGTGCTGTAACCCTATCCCCGGCGATGAAGTGATTGGCTACCACTCGCCCGAAGGCTCAATAATCATTCACAAGCCCAAATGCCCTGTCGCCATAAGGATTATGTCAAACGAGGGTAACAGGATCATCGCTGTCAAATGGACTATACATAAACTCGTCTCCTTTCTCGCAAGGATAAGTATGACCGGTATTGACAGGATAGGCCTTGTTAATGATATAACTACAATTATTTCCGAAGAGCTCAAGGTGAACATGACTAATATAAATATCTCAGTTAAGAACGGGATATTCGAAGGAACCATTGATTTATATGTTCATCACACAAAAGACCTGAATAACCTGATTCTTAAAATCTCAAACATCAAAGGCATTGATAATGTTAAGCGTGTAGAGGATTTTTCTTAACAATTTTTATCAGGTAATAATCGTTTAAATTCCCCGGAAATTGTATATTTTTGTTATTATTTTAAAATAGTCCAAATATGCTTAGTGATGATACAAGAGTAACAGTAAAGAAAATCTTCACTGAATATCTTGAAAAAAAGGGCCACAGGAAAACTCCTGAAAGATATGCAATACTGGATGAGATTTACTCAAGACCCGGGCATTTCGACATAGAATCGCTCTATATCTTCATGAAGAACAAAAACTACAGGGTGAGCAGGGCGACACTATACAACACGATCGAATTACTCCTCGACTGTAACCTTGTGATCAAACACCAGTTTGGTAAAAATATTGCACAGTTTGAGAGGGCATACCAGTGCGGACAGCACGATCATCTTATAGATGTTGAAACAGGTAAGGTTATAGAATTCTGCGACCCGCGGATTCATGAAATTATTAATACAGCAAGCGAACTTCATAACTTCACTCCACAGTATCATTCTCTGTATATCTACGGCTCACTGAAAGAAAAGGAATGAGCCGGATTTAAATATCAATTTTCTTTCCACGTTTCAGTATCCCGGTTACATATTGCTCCTGCAATAATCATGCAAAATAATAGCCTGATTAATTGATAAACATAAGCCTGAAATAGATCCTCCGACAATTATATTTAACTTGAACCGGCTATAATAAACAATATAACCACGGGAAATGAATCAGAATATTTTTCGTATATTGTTCAACCTATTTTGATTAGTAAGCTATTAGATAAAATGAGGATTGACATACTGTTAGGACTTCAGTGGGGCGACGAGGGAAAAGGGAAAATTGTTGATGCCTTAAGTCCTGTTTACGATGTAGTTGCCCGTTTCCAGGGCGGTCCGAATGCCGGACATTCACTTGAATTCAATAATGTAAAACACATACTTCATCTAATACCTTCAGGGATATTCCATGATGATAAATTAAACATTATAGGTAATGGTGTTGTAATCGATCCTTCGGTTTTCAGGAAAGAGACAGAGGAGCTGGGCTTTACCACAGAAGAGCTCGCCAGACGCCTTATTATCTCAACTCGTGCCAACCTCATCCTTCCAACTCACAGGATACTTGATGCCGCGTACGAATCGTATAAGGGTAAAACGAGAATCGGCTCAACACTTAAAGGTATCGGCCCGGCTTATACTGACAAGGTAAGCAGAAACGGGTTAAGGGTAGGTGACATACTGCGCGATGATTTTATTTCAGGATACAGGGAGCATGTTAACAGCCACCTGAAAATTTTACAAAACTATGACTTCAGCTTCGATCTGGAACAATATGAAGAAGGTTGGTTTGAGGGAATAGAGATGCTGAAAAAATTCCGTCTTGAAAGTACTGAGTACCTTGTAAATGAACTTGCAGGCAAAGGGAAAAAGATACTGGCTGAAGGTGCCCAGGGAACTATGCTGGATATAGATTTCGGATCATATCCCTACGTCACATCTTCAAATACAATAAGCGCCGGGGCATGCACCGGGCTGGGTATTTCACCCAGGATGACAGGAGAAGTATACGGTATTTTCAAGGCTTACTGCACAAGGGTGGGCAGCGGCCCTTTCCCAACGGAACTATGGGATGAAACAGGTAATGCATTAAGAGATGTGGGCCGTGAATTCGGATCAACAACGGGCCGGCCAAGAAGATGCGGTTGGCTCGACCTTCCCGCGCTTAAATATTCAATAATGATAAATGGTGTTACACAGCTTTTTATGACAAAAGCCGATGTAATGTCTTCTTTCCCGGCAATAAAGGTTTGTACCTCGTATATGATAGATGGCAGGGAAACAAACGAAATGCCATTCGCGTATGATTTACAGGCCAACCCTGTATATACTGAGCTGAAGGGATGGAACAGCGATATCTCCGGCATCAGAAATTATAATGATCTGCCTGACGCCCTTAAGAATTATATCAGATTCATTGAAAAAGAAACTGGCGTACCTGTCACAATGGTATCAGTTGGTCCCGACAGAAGTGAGACCATCTTTCGCAAAAAAAATAATTAAAGTATTTATTTTAAAGGCACTACAAGAAAATGAAAAGCAAACTCATTTTCTTATGTAGATCCAGGCGTCGTTTTCTATGTTATCCTGGAACTCCCTTACACGTGCGAGCGCTTTACCAATATTTGCATACGACTCGGCAGAAACAAGCTCAAACCTGCTGCCCTCCATCTTTATAATATGTGTATCGTACCCTTTCTCACGATATGCTGAAGATAGTCTTTCTGCATATTCCGGTGTAATAAAGCTACCGACTATTATATTATATTTATTATTCCTTTCTTCAGCTGCCTTACGAATGGAGTCGGCCCTGGCACTCTCCTCTGCCAATAATGCTGCCTGTGCACTTTTGATAGAATCAGCAACCCTGATGCTGTCCTGGCGTGCCTGCCAGACAGCCATTGTATCCACTTTCTTACCAAATAAGCCTCTCCCCTTGAAATATTTACAGGAGGGCATAGCAAACAGGACAACAACTAAAACTACAGCTGATAAATGTCTCATAATAAAATAATTAACTAATTAGGGAGTAATGTTAAAAAAATAATAATATTCATAATCGTCAAAGATACAAATAATTAAATATTCAGACAAACGATAATATTACATTACAGGATATCAAAATACTGCGGATTTTGTATATTCGGCTTATAAAAGAACCAGACTAACCAAATAATAATCCATGAAATCCTTAATACAATTTTTCGAGGAAAGCGTTGAACAATACAGCAGTAATGTATACCTGTGGGAGAAGCCCTATGATAAATATGAAGGAACAACATATGGCGAAACCAGGAAACAGGTCTGTGAATTTGCGGCCGGACTTATTAAAATGGGAGTCAAAAAAGGTGACCGGCTGAGCCTTATATCGGAAGGTCGTAACAGCTGGGTCATCGGTGAATTGGGGATGCTCTATGCTGGAGCAGTGAATGTTCCTCTGTCAGTAAAACTTAACCCGGAAGAAATAAAGTTCAGGATCAATCACTCCGGATCCAAAATGATCCTTGCCTCTTCCATACAGGTCCAAAAATTAAAGTGTATTGTAAATGAATGTCCTTCAATAGAAAAGATCATTCATTTTGATACCCAGGAGGAATATGCACCAAATGAAATACATTTCAATGAAGTAAGGAAAATTGGCAGGGAATGGCTTGAAGAAGAAGATAATGCAAAGAAATTTGAAGATATCAACAAGAGCATCACCCCCTCCGATTTTGCAAATATCTGCTACACATCGGGAACAACTGCTGACCCCAAGGGAATAATTCTAACACATGGTAACTATGTTACAAATGTCTACCAGGCCTACAGTCTTATGGATATCCCTTCATTCTACAAGACACTTCTTATACTGCCATGGGATCATTCTTTCGGTCATACATGCGGTATTTTCGCATTCATGGGACGAGGTGCCAGCATAGCATCAGTGAAAACAGGAAAAACCCCGATGGAAACACTTCGTAACCTTCCTGTCTGCCTTAAGGAGATAAAACCTAATCTCCTCATGAGCGTCCCTGCCATCGCCAAAAATTTCAGGAAGAATATCGAGAAGAATATTAAGGAGAAAGGAAGAATAATAGAAATACTTTTCAATCATGCACTAAAAATATCATACTCTTATAATAAGGAGGGATGGAACAGGGGAAGAGGCATTCAGAAGATTAAAAAACCATTGCTTAGACTATACGATAAAATATTGTTCAGCAAGATACGTGAAGCCTACGGTGGTGAACTTGACTATTTTATTGGAGGTGGCGCCCTGCTCGATATAGAGCTGCAGAGATTCTTTTATGCCCTGGGAATACCTATGTACCAGGGATACGGCCTCAGTGAAGCCTCACCTGTTATATCATCCAACTCTTCCAACAAGCATAAACTGGGATCATCCGGTGCCCTGGTCAATAATATGGACCTTAAAATATGCGATGACAACGATAATGAGGTTCCCGCAGGCGAAAAAGGAGAAATAGTTATCAGGGGCGGAAATGTTATGTATGGTTACTGGAAAAATGAAACTGCCACGAAAGAAACAATACGCGACGGATGGCTGTATACAGGCGATATGGGCTATATGTCAGACGATGGATTCCTTTATGTGCTGGGACGCTTCAAAAGTCTTCTTATTGCTGATGACGGGGAAAAATTCAGTCCTGAAGGTATCGAAGAAGCTATCTCTGAGCAATCGAAATATATTGAACAGTGCATGCTCTACAATAATCAGAAACCATACACTGTTGCTATTGTTGTACCAAACCAGCATTCTCTTAAACTATATCTCGAAGAAAAAAATCTTACAGCGGATTCGGACGAAGGAAAAAGAGCTGTGATGAACCTCATTGAGAACGAAGTGAATGAATACAGGTCCAATGGTAAATACGGGGAGATGTTCCCGCAAAGATGGCTGCCTGTGGCAATAGGTATTCTCGAAGAAAGCTTTACTGAAGAAAACGGGCTTATGAATTCAACGATGAAAATTGTCAGGGGAAAGATAATGGATAGATACCAGTATCTTATCGATTTCCTTTATACCCCGGAAGCTAAAGTCATTACTAATGAAAGAAATATAGAAGAGGTTGAGAAAATGAAACTCGGCTGATATCTGCATTTTTATGAAAATATTAATTACTGTTAAATCCACATTGGATTATGTACTACCAACGTTACGACTATTTAATGCATTGGATTCAGTATGACAACTAAATTCAAAATTATTTTCACATGAAAAAATCTCTTTATTCCTTATTCTTCATCCTTTCATTATTAAGTGTATCATGCACACTTAATAATAAGAAACCCGAATGGAACCCGGTTAAAAACCCGATAATGACAAGGTGGTCAGCTGATGTTGATCCGTTGAAACCCTGGCTCGAATATCCAAGACCCGATCTTGTGCGCAAGAACTGGATGAGTCTTAACGGCCTGTGGGATTATGCCATCACCGAAAAGGATATCAGGCCTGCTGACTGGGATGGTAAAATACTCGTTCCCTATCCCGTTGAATCAGCTCTCTCGGGTGTTAAGAACAGGGTATCGGAAAATGAAAGCCTGTGGTACCGGAGGTCTTTCAAAGTACCAAATGTCTGGAAGAAAAAACATATCATTCTCAATTTTGAAGCATGTGACTTTAAAACAACAGTATGGGTAGATGGTAAAGAAGCAGGAACACACGAAGGTGGTTATGATCCTTTTTCGTTTGACATTACCGGTGCTCTTGGTAAAACGAAGGAACATGAATTGCTTGTATCCGTCTGGGATCCGACCGACAGGGGAACACAGCCACGCGGTAAACAGGTACAGTCGCCCGGCGGAATATGGTACACCCCGACAACAGGTATATGGCAGACAGTATGGATTGAGCCTGTGAATGAATCGTATGTTTCTTCCTTCCGGATTGTCACCGATGCTGACAGGGGAACAGTAACCTTCAGACCAGAGGTTGTTAACCCTGGTACGGGAACACTCGATTATGAAATTTCAAAGGATGGCAGGACAGTTGCTACCGCAAGTGGCGGTTGCAATGATGAGACCTCCCTCAGCATAAGTGATCCCATACTTTGGACACCTGACAATCCTTTCCTCTATGATATAAATATAAAGCTAAAGAAAAACGGGAAAACAATTGACAGGATAAAATCATATACTGGTATAAGAAAGGTATCCATAGGCAAAACAGATGACGGTTTTACGAGGATTCTCCTTAACAATAAATTTGTTTATGAAAGAGGTCCTCTCGATCAGGGTTTCTGGCCCGATGGAATTTATACCCCTCCTACACCGGAGGCAATGATCTATGATCTCAGGATGACGAAAAAAATGGGTTTCAATATGTTGCGTAAACATGTTAAGGTCGAGAACAGGATATTCTATTACTGGTGCGATAAACTAGGACTCCTTGTATGGCAGGATATGCCAAGCGGGGATAAATATATAAGTGGCGACCAGCCCGATATTGATAAATCAAAAGAATCAACTGACCAGTTTGAGACGGAACTGAAAAGGATGATCGAGACCAAATATAACCATCCCTCAATAATAATGTGGGTTGCCTTCAATGAGGGCTGGGGACAATTTGAAACAGGCAGGATCACAGAACTGATAAAGAATTACGACCCTACCAGAATTGTTAACAGTGCTTCAGGATGGACAGACAGGGGAACAGGTGATGTAAAAGACATACACCACTATCCCGATCCCGCCTGTCCTCCGGCAGAGGAAAACAGGGCCATAGTGCTTGGGGAATTCGGTGGACTGGGGTTGCCTTTACAGGGACATTCATGGGAACAGAAGAACTGGGGCTACAGGACCATGCAGGATACCCTCGAGCTTCTGTCAAAATATGAATTATATCTCGACCAGGTTTACAGGTTTGTAAAGAATAACGGATTAAGTGCCAGTATTTATACCCAGACCACCGATGTGGAAACTGAGACTAATGGGCTTATGACCTACGACAGGATGATAAATAAGATGGGTGTAGAGAATGTTTACAGGGCCAATATGGATATGGTCCCTCCGTCACTGGCTGCCGAAGACACAATATTTGCCGAAACATATACACTGGAACTATCAAATTTCAGACCTGGCGGCAAGATATACTTCACCACGGATGGCAGTGATCCGGATGAAAACTCTACTCTCTATACCACACCCGTTGTGCTTGACAGGACTACTACCGTTAAGGCATTTACAATGTGGAACGACGGAAAGAGCAGGATAAGGACCTATAATATTGAGAAGATGCAAACCGAAGACAATAATTAGCAGGGAATCTCTTTAATACAAATTTTCCTGATAATTAGCAGCTAGTATTATTAAGGTGCGGGGTTTTATGATCCCGCTATCGGGAGGTGGACGACAATGGACCAGCAATCCTCTAAACTCTGACTATTAATCAATTGACTTACTGCCACCATTTGGGAGATCCCTCGCTCCACTGTGTTACGCATCGGGATGACAGGGCAAGAGGTTTACAAGGGAGGGGAATGAGGCCCGGCGTTTTGAAGAACATTGCCATCCGGATAACGATGCCGACACAAAACGCCGGGCCTCATTCCCCCTTTAAACCCCAATTTACAATGTCATCCCGAAGGCGTAGCCGAGGGATCCCCAAAACCCTTGTAGGTGGTTAATTAACATCATGGAACCACTCCGTGGTTCATAGCGTTATTCCCATGCATTGGCTAGCAATGGTGAAATCGCTCCGCGATTTACCATAAATCAACACATTC
>Ga0102950_1000660_pt1 | contig 9998 bp, 6 predicted proteins | sample SalPon2A_B_D2_MG_FD_78505 | JGI IMG/M metagenome (GOLD analysis project Ga0102950, IMG submission 78505) | Soil microbial communities from South San Francisco under conditions of wetland restoration - Salt Pond MetaG R2A_B_D2_MG | ecosystem: Environmental > Terrestrial > Soil > Wetlands | place...
ACTGGATCGGCCCCGGCCTCGACAGCATTTACACGCCCAAGGAAGGCAGCTCGCGCGTGGTGACCCAGTTCCTGGGCCAGATCGTGCGCGGCGAGCCGATCAGCCTGGTGGACGGTGGCAAGCGCCGCCGGTCGTACACCTACGTGACCGACGGCATCGACGCCCTGATGCGCATCATCGACAACAAGAACGGCGTCGCCAGCGGGCGGATCTACAACATCGGCAACCCGGGCAACCAGTTCTCGGTACGTGAACTGGCGGAGATGATGCTCGAGATCGCGCGCAAGATACCGGAGTACCGCGAAACAGCAGAACTGGTCGAGCTGCGCGACGTCAGCGCCAACGACTATTACGGCGCGGGCTACCAGGATGTCGAGCACCGCGTCCCGGACGTCAGCCATACCGAGAAAGAACTGGGCTGGAAGCCCGCCATCGACATGAAGGCGGCGCTGGAGAATATCTTCGAAGCCTATCGGGGCGACGTGGCCGCGGCGCGGGAACTGGTGTCGGAAGAGCGGCCCTGATTCACCGGGCCCCGCCTGGAAGACGGATGCCATGCGCATAGCCCTCAAAGTGGACGTGGATACGTTGCGCGGCACGCAGGAAGGCGTGCCGGCGCTGGTGAAACTGTTGGAACGCTTGGGCACCAATGCCACGTTTCTGTTTTCGGTCGGGCCGGACCACACCGGCCGCGCGTTACGGCGCTTGTTGCGGCCCGGCTTTCTCGCCAAGGTCCTGCGGACCTCGGTGCCCTCAACCTACGGATTGAAGACCCTGGCCTACGGCACGGTGTTGCCGGGGCCCGATATCGGGCGCAAGGCTGCACGACGGATGCGTGACACGCGCGAGGCCGGTTTCGAGGTTGGCTTGCACGCCTGGGACCATGTGCGCTGGCAGGATGCCGTAGCGCACAAGGGACATGCGTGGACCGCTCGGGAATGGCAGCGGGGCCTGGATGCCTACGAACAGGTCTTCGGGGTGTTGCCCGATTGCTGCGGGGCGGCCGGCTGGCAGATCAACGCCCACGTCCTGGAACTGGAAGCGGAGAGCGGCATGCGCTGGGCCAGCGATACGCGTGGCACGGTGCCGTTCCGGCCGCGCCTGCAAGGGCGGGTGCTTGACTGCCCGCAGGTGCCGACAACCCTGCCGACCATGGATGAGATGATCGGCCTCGACGGCGTGACCACCGGGAATGTGGGTCGCAGGTTGGTGGAACTGGCCAAGGACAATCCGCTGGACCTGCATGTCTTTACCTTGCACGCCGAGCTGGAGGGCGGACCGCTGCTCGGGCAGTTTGCGCAGGCTCTGGAGGGCTGGCGCGCACAGGGCGCTACGCTGTGCAGCGTTGGCGAGGCCGTGGCCGGGATGAATATCCGGGCCTTGCCGGCCGCGGTGGTGGAGCGGGGCACCGTGCCCGGGCGTGCGGGCCGGCTTGCGACGCATTCGCCGCCGGTTCCGATCGGGCCGGCGGTACTCGAGCCGACGGCCAAGGACCGGTTGGCGTAAGCCGCGATCGAACCCGGTCAGGGGTGAGTGCGGCAGGCCTGCGTGGACGGTGCCTTGAGGCCCGCCAGTTTCCAGGGCGTCACCTGCCCGGTATCGGCGTTCACCTTCACGACCCTATTGCCGTCACTTTCGGCAACGAGCAGCTCGTTCCCGTCGAGCGGCGCCACCGCGACGGGCTGGCGAAGCCCCTTGGCGACCGTCGTGACCTTGTGCGTGGCCAGATCCAGCCGGCGCAAAGCGTTGTTGAAGGTATCGGCAAGGTACAGGCTCCCATTCGACCAGGCCACGCCCTCCGTGTGCTGCAGTCGCGCCTGATCTGCGGGGCCATCGCGATCGCCAAAGGTGAACAGGCCTTGCCCCACCAGCGTGTGAACGCGCTGGTCCTTCAGTGATATTGCGCGCACCGATGAGGATTCGGGATCCACGTCGTAGAGCGTCCCGTCATGCATACTCAGGCCGCTGGGTTGCGCGAATTCGGCGCTGCCGATGGAGCCGTCGCGCAGGCCCTCGCGCCCGTTGCCGGCCCACGGCCCGATGCGTCCCGCCTTGAGGCCGAGCCGCCAGATCTGGTGGTTGCCGGCCATGGCGACATACAGCATGTTTCCATCCGCGGCGACGTCCCAGGGGGAATTCAGATCCGCGTTCATGGCGTGATAGTCGCCGCCGCCGATGAATTCGCGTTTCCCCGTGCCCGCAATGGTGCTGACGGTCCTGCTTTCAAGATCGATGCGGCGAATCCGCTGGTTGTCGGTGTCGGCAACATACAGGCTGCCGTTATGGAACGTCAGTCCATGGGGATGGTTGAATTCGGCGCTCGCATAGCCGCCGTCCGCGTCTCCCGCGCAACCGGTGCCGATGACGGCCTTGACGCGTCCCCGGGTATCGGTCAGCACGATGCGGTTGTGGCCGGTGTCGGCGATGGCGACTTCTCCTTCCGATACCGCCAGCCCGTTGGGCACGGACAGACTGGAAGCGCGGCCGGCCATCACGAGCATCGGCAGGGGGGCCAGTTTGGAGGCGGGTGGCGTATCGGCCAACGCCGTCTTGATCGGTCCGGCCAGGGTGTCCACGCCCTGTTCGCCGATGTAGCGGCCGCGCACCTTGCCATCGGGACCGATCAGCACCAGTGTCGGCCATGCCGCAACGTCATAAGCGTTCCACAGGGTCGAACCCGAGTCCAGGATGACCGGGTGGCGGATCTGGTAACGGTGCATGAAATCGAGCAGCCCCTGCGTGGTCGCCGATGCCGAGAATTTGGGTGAATCGACGCCGACGATCACCAGCCGCTCGCCGAAACGGCGTTTCAGTTCCTGCTCGACGGGCAGCATGTGGACGCAGTTGATGCAACCGGGCGTAAAGAAATCCAGGATGACGGCTCGGCCCTTCAGGTCGCCGAGCGTCAAAGGCCGGCTGACGTTGTACCAGGGTAGCGACGCCGGGAAGGCGATGGCGTTCTCCGCCCGGGCCTGGCAGGCGCCCAGAAGCGTGCTCGCGGTCAAAATGGCGCCCACGAGCAGGAAACGGGTATAACGAGGCATGTTGTGATTCCCGGTTATCTATATCCTGGGATTAGCTGCGCCGGGATTTGGTTCCCATGGCTGGAACCGGCCGGAAGGGCAGACCTTTATAATATTCGGCTAAGTTTCCCGAGGTTATATCGATGTCCAGCCCTCCGAAGATCATTTACACGCTCACTGACGAGGCCCCGTTCCTCGCTACGCAGTCGCTGCTGCCGATCATCGATGCGTTTACCGATACCGCGGGCGTGGCGCTGGAAACGCGCGACATTTCCCTCGCCGGCCGCATCCTGGCGCAATTCCCGGATCTGCTGAGCGAGAAACAACGGGTCTCCGACGATCTGGCCGAGCTGGGCATGCTGGTGGAGCAGCCCGAGGCCAATGTGATCAAATTGCCCAATATCAGTGCCTCGATACCGCAGATCAAGGCGGCCGTGAAGGAGCTTCAGGAACAGGGCTACCCATTGCCGGATTATCCGGACGAGCCGCAGACCGACGAAGAGAAGGCTGTCCGTGCGCGTTACGACAAGGCCAAGGGCAGCGCCGTGAATCCGGTGCTGCGGCAGGGTAATTCGGATCGCCGCGCGCCGAAATCGGTCAAGGCCTATGCGCGCAAGCATCCGCACCGCATGGGGGCATGGAGCAAGGACTCCGGGACGCATGTGGCGCATATGGATGACGGGGATTTCTACGGCAGCGAGAAATCCACCACCCTGGAGAGGGTCGGTAGCCTCAAGATCACCCTCCACGGCGCCGATGGGAATCAGCAGGTTCTCAAGGAATCCCTGCCGGTGCTCGAAGGGGAAATCGTTGACGCCGCAGTGATGTCCCGCAAGACCCTGGCGCGTTTCATCGACGCGCAGATCTCCGATGCCAAGAACAAGGGCGTCCTGTTCTCGGTACACCTTAAGGCCACCATGATGAAGGTCTCCGACCCGATTATTTTCGGCGTGGTGGTGAGCGAGTTCTACAAGGCGGTGCTGGACAAGCATGCCGATGTGCTGGCCCAGGTCGGCTTCAGCCCCGACAATGGAATCGGCGACCTGTACGCGCGTATCGGTTCGCTCCCCGAGGACCGACAGGCGGCGATAAAGTCCGACATCGAAGCGCTTTATGCCGAGCGCCCGAAGCTGGCGATGGTCAACTCCGACAAGGGCATCACCAACCTGCACGTGCCGAGCGACGTCATCATCGACGCCTCGATGCCGGCGATGATCCGCGACTCGGGCAAGATGTGGAACGCGGAGGGCGAGCGCCAGGACGCCAAGGCGGTAATTCCCGACCGTTGCTACGCCGGGGTCTATCAGGCAGTGATCGAGGACTGCAAGGCACACGGCGCCTTTGATCCGGCCACCATGGGCAGCGTCCCCAACGTCGGCTTGATGGCGCAGAAGGCCGAGGAATACGGATCGCACGACAAGACGTTCAGGATGCCCGCCGACGGCACCGTGAAGGTGACCGATGCCGACGGCAACGTGATCTTCGAACACGTCGTCGAGACCGGCGACATCTGGCGCATGTGCCAGGTCAAGGATGCGCCGGTGCGCGACTGGGTCAAGCTGGCCGTCACCCGCGCCCGCGAAAGCGATACGCCGGCGGTGTTCTGGCTGGACTCGAACCGGGCTCACGACCTGGAGGTCATCACCAAGGTCGAGCGTTACCTGAAGGATTACGATACCGAGGGTCTGGATTTGCATATCCTGCCGCCGGTCGAGGCCACGAAGTACTCCCTGGAGCGCATTCGCGCGGGCAGGGACACCATCTCGGTCACCGGCAACGTGCTGCGCGATTACCTGACCGACCTGTTCCCGATCATGGAGCTGGGCACCAGCGCCAAGATGCTGTCGATCGTGCCGCTGATGGCTGGCGGTGGCCTGTTCGAGACTGGTGCCGGCGGCTCCGCGCCCAAGCACGTCCAGCAGTTCGTCGAGGAAAACCACCTGCGCTGGGATTCACTGGGCGAGTTCCTGGCTCTGGCCGCCTCGCTGGAGCACCTCGGCAAGGCCTACGGCAACGCCCGTGCGAAGCTGTTGGCCGAGGCTCTGGACAAGGCCAATGCCCGGTTCCTGAGCAACAACAAGTCACCCTCGCGCAAGGTCGGCGAACTGGACAATCGCGGCAGTCATTTCTATCTTGCGATGTACTGGGCGCAGGCCCTCGCCGAGCAGGACACGGATCCGGAGATGAAAGCCGTGTTCAGCAAGCTGGCAAAGACCCTGGAAGAAAACGAGACGACGATCGTCGACGAACTCAATGCCGTACAGGGCAAGTCGGTGGATATGCACGGCTACTACCACGCTGACCTCGAGCTTGTCCGCAAGGCCATGCGTCCCAGCGCCACTTTCAACGCCACACTGGACGATCTGTCCTAAGCCGTTGCCGAGAAGCGCAAGATGAGGGCCGCCCTCGGGGCGGCCTTCGCGTATCCATTCCATACAGTGAGGCGCTGGGTTGGGCTGACGCAGGACGCCGGACCAAAGGGTTCAGGTGGCGGCTTTGGCCGCTCCGTCGCCGTTGTCCTTGACGGTTTTGCCGTGGCCGTACGGTTGCGTGCGCAGGGGGCTTTCGATGCGTCGGATGAATTCCTCCAGCAGGATCTCATAGAGTCGGTCGCCCAGGACGGCGTCCTCGACATGGGCGTCGATATTTGGGTTGTCGTTGACTTCTATAACCACGGATCGGTCGGGCATCTCCTTGAGATCGACACCGTAAAGTCCGTCACCGATGAGCCGTGCCGCCCGGGTTGCCGTTGCAACGACGTTGGCAGGCATATTCTCGATTGCGACCGTCTCCCAACCTCCCTCGCGTGCTCGCTTTCCCGATCCGGAGTGATCGTAGATCTGCCAATGCTTGCGGGCCATGAAATATTTGCAGGCGAACAGCGGCTGTCCGTTCAGCACGCCGATGCGCCAGTCGAAAGGGGTGTAGATGAATTCCTGGGCCAGTACGAGTTCGGAGTCGGCCAGCAGGCGGTGCGCGATACGGATGAATTCCTCGGTGTTGTCGGCCTTGAAGACCCCGCGTGAAAAAGAGCCGTCCGGGACCTTGAGCACGATCGGAAGTTCGAATTGCCTCAACGCGTCATTCAGGTTGTCGCGGTTCAGGATGAACGTGCGTGGCTGGGCGATGCGGTGCCGGTTCAGCAGTTCGTTGAGGTAGACCTTGTTGGTGCAGCGCAGAATGGAATCGGGATCGTCGATGACCGGGATTTCCTCTTCCTGCGCCCGGGTCGCGAAATCGAAGGTGTGATGGTTAATGGCCGTCGTCTGACGGATGAACAGCGCGTCATATTCCGCGATCCGGGGGTAGTCGCGCCGCGTGACGAGGTCGACGTTGACCCTCATGCGCCGCCCCACGCGAGTCAGGCGGGCGAGGGCGCCGCGGTCCGACGGGGGAAGCGTTTCTTCGGGATCATGGAGCACCGCCAGGTCATAACGGTAGCGGTTGCGGCTACGGTTGCTGCGGCGCCACCGCTTGCCGAGGAAACGGCGGAACCCCTCGATGAAATTGTCCTGCTCGGCCGCGGGAAGGCGGCGTAGCGGAACCAGGGCCAGGCGCGAGACTTCCCATTCCTTGCGTAGCGCCAGTTCGATCCGCAGGATGGGCGCGGGGAAATGCTCGAAGAGTTGACGGCAGAGTCCGCCGCCACCCTGGCGGGGGCTGAATCCAAAGTAACTGTAGAAGGCGAGATGGCGGGCGGAGTCGTCCTCCGGGGACAGGTGCCGCGCCAGCCGCGACAGGTTGCGCGTCGTCAGTCCGTAGATGGTCTTGCGCGACAGGTCCTCGATCGTGCGTACGCTGGGAATGATGCGTTGCGACCGGGCCTCCGCCAACAGGGAGCAGTAATATCCGGTCGACAGGTAGCGATAATCCGAGGCCAGGTTGACGATCAGCTTGCCGCCGCCGTCGCTCCCGTCGCGTCCCGCGAGATAGTCCGAGGGCGCGAGCGCAGACAGGGCCGTCCATTCGCCGGCGGGCTTTTGTCCGGGTTCCATTACGATGAGTGTCTCAGCCATTGGCGGGCCTATCCTCTTGATCGCGTTCGATGAATAAAACAGCCTTGAGGCCGGCGCGTCCATAACGAGTCATGCGGGAAAACTCCTTGTGCAAAATCGGCATGTCGAGGGAATCGACCAGGGTTTCGCCCGCCTCGGTGTCGACATACGGGTCGTGGACACGCACGAAACGTTCGTCGTAACCGGTCACCACGACCCAGTGCGGCGCCTTGTCGCCGTATATGCGGTAGGAACTGATCAGCACGATCGGGATAGCGCCGGCCTGTACGCGGCGCTGCAGCATGTCCAGGCTGACTGTCTTGCGGGAGATGGGGACGTGATGCTCCTTCAGTTCCCGAATGAATCCTTTCTGCACCAGTTCGATGACTTCCTTCTTGACCGGGCTGCGCACCGAGTCGAGAAAGAAATCGGCCCCCGAACTGGTATGGAGCGAGGCACGGAAACCCCGGTGCACCGCGGCCAGCGCCAGACCGAAGGGCGTGCAGCCGCCAATGCCCGAAGTCATGAACACCGTGGTCGATTCGCGCCACAGGGTAATCTCAAGTTCCCGATTCACTTTCAGACCGGGATCCAGCGCCTTCATGGCCATGATCAGCGCGGCCGGGCCACAAGTGAATTCCAGCGTCTGCCGGTAGTAGGGGACCTTGATGAGGTGCGCGGGGCGCTTGTGGCCCAGGTTCTTCTCGAAGCGCAGGGCCTGCTCGTGGTCGTCGTAGTAGTCACTGATGCGGTCGAACTGGCGATAGCCGCACGCTTTGTACAGGCCGATCGCCGCAGCATTGTCATGCCGGGCTTCCAGACGGATGCTTACGCAGGAGGCCTGCTCGCTTTCGGCCTCCGCGGCAGCCAGCAGCTTGCGGCCAACGCCACGCCCCCGGGCCGCGGGGGCCACCGCGATCGAGTAGATTCGGGCGTGGGCACTCGCACGGCTGAACAGCACGAGCACGTAGCCCAGCAGCTCGCCGGCCGGGGTATTCGCCACAATGGTCACGGCCCGCGCCCGCGTGATGAGATAACGGAGCTGGCGTCGGTTCAACCGGTCGCCGCTGAAGCTCTCGTGTTCGAGTTTCAGCAAGGCATCGAGGTCGCCGGGCACGGCCTTGCGCAAGCGGAGTTTGGGGGCGGCGGTTTTGGGCACGGCAAGTGACCGAAGGGCGCATGCGCGCATTTTAGGACGTTTTGTTGTGCAGCCCAAAGCGGCGTCAGATCAGGAATGGGCGGGAAAGATCCGTCTGCAATCACTCCCGTGGCAAACGCCGGCAACCCTGTCAATCCAGACGCTCTTCGCTTTTTTCATTACAATGGCCGGATTCGTGTTCCGGAATCAATATGCAGAACACTCAGAAACTGCTGGCGGATCTTGTCAGTATTCCCTCGGTAAGCAGCGTTTCGCCCGAATTCGACAGCCCCAATCTCCCGGTGATCGAGCGCTTGGCCGGCTATCTCGAAGATATCGGGTGTGAGGTGGAAATCATGGCCCTGCCCGAGGCGCCCGGCAAGGCCAATCTCATCGCGACGCTGGGTAGCGGGGAAGGCGGGCTGGTTCTGGCCGGGCACAGTGATACGGTGCCCTACGACGACACGGGCTGGGACAGCGATCCCTTTGCGCTGACTTCGCGCGATGCCCGTCTGCATGGCTTGGGATCCGCCGACATGAAGGGGTTCCTGGCAGTGGCAGTGGCCGTGGCCTCGCGCCTCGACGCCAAACGATTGGGACGCCCACTGCACATTATCGTCACGGCCGACGAGGAGAGCCAGATGCAGGGGGCTCGGGTCCTGGCCGCCAGTGGCCGTGCGCAGGCGGACTATTGCATCATCGGGGAACCCACGGATCTGAAACCGGTCCGCATGCACAAGGGCGTGCTGATGGAGGCTATCGGGATCCATGGCGGCACCGGGCATTCCAGCGAACCGGACACGGCGCCCAATGCGCTCGACGGCCTGAGCCGGGTCCTGCAGGCGCTGGATGTCTGGCGAATGGAATTGCGTGCGCGATACAAGGCGCCTGATTTCGCCGTTCCCTATCCGACGTTGAATTTTGGTCATGTGCACGGCGGTGACAATCCCAACCGCATCTGCGGGGAGGTGGAATTGCACATTGACATGCGCCTCGTGCCCGGGATGCAGCCCGCCGCGATGCGGGAGCAGTTGGACATCCGCCTGCGCCAGGCCCTGGATGGCAGCGGATGCACGTTCAGCCGGCGTACCCTGTTCGAGGGCATCAGCGCCTTCGAGACGCCTGCCGACAGTCACATGGTCCGCACCGTCGAGCGGCTTGCCGACGCTCCCTCGCAGGCCGTGTCTTTCGGTACCGAGGCGCCGTTTTTCTCCGGCATGGGCATGGAAACCATCGTCATAGGACCCGGCCGCATCAGCCAGGCGCACCAGCCCAACGAGTATGTGGAGCATGCTTCACTGGCCGCGGGGGAAACTTTGCTCGAGGCACTGGTCTCAGAATTGACGGCGTGATTTTCCGGACGATATGGGCGGGGCCGCTGAAGGATTTCGGCACGTCGAATGCAGCCCGTCCCTTGAGGATGTAACCGCATGAAAGAAACCACACTGACCCGCACGGAACGGCGGGCCGCGGGCTCGCTTGCCGGTATTTTCGGCCTGCGCATGTTTGGCCTGTTCCTCCTGTATCCCGTGTTTGCCAGCTATGAGGGGAAACTCCCGGGCGCTACCCACGCATCCATCGGAGTTGCGCTCGGGATTTACGGCCTGAGCCAGGCGATGCTGCAGCTGCCACTGGGCATGCTCTCGGACCGCTGGGGCCGCAAGCCGATTATCGGTTTCGGCCTGTCGGTCTTCATCGCCGGCAGCGTGTTTGCCGCCTTGTCCCACGGGATGACAGGCATCATTATCGGCCGCGCCATCCAGGGGGCCGGTGCCGTAGGCGCAGCGACGCTGGCACTGGCCGCAGACCTGACCCGTCCCGAGCAGCGCACCAAGGCCATCG
>Ga0102950_1000662_pt1 | contig 9983 bp, 5 predicted proteins | sample SalPon2A_B_D2_MG_FD_78505 | JGI IMG/M metagenome (GOLD analysis project Ga0102950, IMG submission 78505) | Soil microbial communities from South San Francisco under conditions of wetland restoration - Salt Pond MetaG R2A_B_D2_MG | ecosystem: Environmental > Terrestrial > Soil > Wetlands | place...
ACCGTTTCGAACAACCCCAAACGCAGATTATCGGTCAGATGAAGATCCAGGCGGTGTCCGGCGAAATATCGATTCTGGAATACGGCTCCCGAATCGGTCATCGCATTATCACCATCGAGCCGGGCCAGCCGGTAAGAGAAGACCAGATGTCCCCAATGCACCGAGTACGCGAGCCCGTCCAGATCATTCGTGGCCGCGAGGACGAGTGACTCGCGCGGTCCCCAGAACGAAGCAAATCGCCCGAACATCATGTGGAATGACCCGGATTGATACGAGACGAACGCCTGCTCGACACCTCCGGCCAGTCCCCGCCATTTCTTCCCTGAGTAGTAAAGATCTTCTGCCTTTCGCTGGTCCAGTACAAAATTGCCGTAGACAAAGAAGTGGTCGAACGGGTTGGCAGCCAGACCTCCCCGGTACGACTCGTAGCCGAACGGATGTCGGAGTTTCGAAGAACCGTAATCTTCGGCGGCAAATCCGAACAGCCGAAGCTGCTTTGGGGGTATCGCTCTAAGATACTCGAAAGGTCCGTACGAAAACCTACTGCCGACGTCGCAAAACGGTCCGAGCTGGTAATCGAATCGATCATGAACGAGAGCTTCCTGCCGGAGCCATCGCTGATACAAGAAATCATATTCGGGCTGGCCGGTTGGCAGCACCGAGGTCCCGTACGTGCACAAACGCGCCAATACGAACAGGCTCAGTGTGATGATGAATTTGATTTTTGAACCGGTCACTCAAGCGTCCATGCTAAGTGTTTGGTGTAAAGATATCGACGACGGCCCTCGGCCGTCAACTATAAGCGGGCTTTGCTCAGGAGGCGCCGGAGCCCTTAATTACTGCCGGAATGGTCCGTGCGATTATCTTGGTATCCTCCCACAGCGACCAAGTGTCAATGTACTTCAGGTCAAGCCGCATCCATTCTTCGAAATCGACGTCGTTTCGGCCGCCAACCTGCCAGGTACAGGTTACCCCCGGCTTTACCGACAGCTTACGGCGCTGCCACGGCTCAAACCGGGCAACTTCGTCCGGAAGCGGCGGCCTTGGTCCGACCAGCGACATGTGTCCGAGCAGCACATTAATGAACTGCGGTACTTCGTCGATCGATGTCTTTCTCAATATGCGGCCGACCCGTGTGATACGGGGATCGTTGCGTATCTTGAACACCGGCCCTGACATTTCATTTAATTCGCTCAGGCGGTGTTTGATCTTTTCGGCATCGTGGCACATCGTTCGGAATTTGAACAACTCGAACGGACGGCCATTCAGGCCACTGCGTACCTGCTTAAAGAAAACAGGTCCCCGGCTGTCCAGCTTAATAGCCACAGCCACCAGAGCGAACAGCGGTGAAAACAGCACGAGTCCGATCAGGGCGCCGATCTTATCGACTGTATTTTTGGCAAACAGAAGGAACTGGTTTTCCGGAATCGCACGGTAGAGCAGGACGGAAGTCCCGTTGATATGAGCCGGTTTGACGCTGGTGATATTCGGATCATGAATGACCGGCAGATAACAGACAGGTACGCCCATCTCCTCCGCCGTCGCAAAGAGTGGTTCGGTTCTGGAGAGGTCGCGCGCCTCGACAGCGACGATGACGACATCGACCTGCCGGGTGCTCATGATGCGGGACGCCTCTATGGGGTGTCCTATCAGCGGAACGTCACGATAGCTCCACATCCCTCTTCGTTCGTAATCCAGAAATCCGACCAGGCTCGTTTCAAGTTCCGCCGAGTCGAGGATGACATCGGCCGCTTTCTGCGCCCGTTTTCCTGTTCCGACTATGACGACGTGCTTCGCGTGAAGTGGCCGTTCGGTCTTGTTCAACTCGGCACTGATCCGTTTGAGAATCTTCCTCGTGGTTTTCATCCACACGATTTGAAATCCCAGATTCACCCCGGCAAAGATCAATAAGGTGGTCACCGGTATCGCCCAGGTCATGAGGTAGCAGACGGCCAGCAGGCTAACCGAAATTCGGATTTCGTCGTTGACAACCTGACTTATTTTTTTCCGGACCAGATATGCCGAAAGAACCGGTTTGGGACCGCGTGCAAAGTATTGTATAAAACGAACCAGCATCATCGCCGCAATGGCACTCAGCAGAAGTGCCGGCGGAGTCCCGATATAGGCTAACAGCCCTGATATAATTGCGATTGATATAAGGTGTGCACCCGATTGCCCGGACAGGAGCAGCGAAATTTTCCGCACGATACGTTTCATAAAGAAAGCCCGTTGAACTGGTAACGGTGGGGCGTCAGCCGCCCTTCCGTTAAACTCATCCCCTTTGTAAATAGGTTCGGGGAAAGCTTGATTCGCTTGTCCCATGCGTACCGTATCGGCGTTCCAGTTCATTTCTTTAATCAAGGTCCCGTTAGTTTTTTTTACTCGCTGTCACTGCGTAACTTCCGTTGTCCGGACCCGATCCCGCACCGCGCCATTGAGCAGTTTGTCAATAGGATCGTCGCTCTCCTTCTCAGCCTTCTCCTCTTCGTTCTTCCGCAGAGTCACGGGGCGTCGATCGGAGGATTTCATCGAGAAATACTGACGGGGCATCTGTTCGAATGCCTTTATCAGCTTGTCGTTGGAAAGCGGCGACTGAAGCCGGTATTGCAGATATCCCTTCATCAGCGGATAGCCGTCTAAGTTCACCACCGATAGTTTGTATCCGGCGAGAAAATTGCCCACATCCTTCGGACTGGCCACCCGAATCAACAGAAAGTCGGTGGCGGTGATTCTGCTCTGCACTCCCGACTTGAGGAGTTCTTTTGAGATCCTCAACGACTCTTCACGGATCTCTCCAAGCCGGCCATCGACTACGTCGGAGTTGCTCAGTACCGTGAAGATAGTCTTGCGAACGGTAGGCGAAATCGGCTGAGGTCGAATTGCGGATACCGATTTGATCAGCTCCGGCGATCCGATTGCAAATCCGCTGTCGGCTGAGTAAACGCCGAACGAAGCGGTAAATGATCTCAGGATGACGATGTTCTTGTAAAGACCGAGCAGCGATGTCGCTGTGATACCGAAATAGTCGAAGAAGTACTCATCGACAATCACCAGCCCGTTAGGTACCGCCTGTACCAGCTTCTCAATATCGTCAACGGCGTAGTTGGCCCCGGTTATCCGGTTCGGATTGGCCAGATAAATGATATCGAACGGATGTTCGATCCGTTCCAGGACATGCTGGGCATTGCCGTTGAACGGCGAAGACGTGATCAATTCGATGAGATCGATCTCGGCCAAATCGGCCGCCATTTCGATCTCGGGTGTTACGTGTCCCGCGCAAAGCATTCGGCAGGAGGGTTGATATTTCGATTTGAGGATAGTCGACAGATACGACGGCAGATCGGAGAACAGACCGATCATCGACTTCTCTGCTTTTGCCGCGCGCGCGAGCATCGAAAGCAGGTCATCCACATGGGCCGATCCAATGGCTTGAGTGTGCATAGTCAGACCTTTCTTTATACCTACCTGAAAGTCCATTTTCTACTCAGGTTATCGCAAACCAGGTGCCGGGCTGTTCGGAATTTGCACATATTCGCGGTATCCGACTATGATACAATTGATTAGCTGTGTGATGGCGACTGGAAAGAAGGTCTGATTGTTGCCCTTTTATGACCCGGAAAGTGATACTTTTTTCCTGCGGATTCGAAAAGTTTTCCCCAAAAATAAAGGCCGGAGGGGTCACCCCCTCCGGGCCTTTTAGGAAGGTAAGAAAAGAAAAATGCTGTAACGAACAGAAAACTTGAATTACAGCTTACTCACAATGTAGACGGAGGTCAGCAGACCGGTCGCGGCGCTGAGCGCAGTCGTCATTGTCTTCAGGAAATTGCGATCTTTTTCAATCTTAGTTGGGACGACGATTACATCACCCAGTTCCACCCGCTTCTTCAGAATACCGCCGCCCGACGACACCTCACCGGTCGCGCGGATAAGGCGGGTCTGTTTCTTGTCAGCCTGGCGGATAAAATCTCCCGCCCGATTGACGTAGTATTTCACGTTCTTGCCGGGAGCGTACTTGATCGTTCCATTCGCTCCGACTGCTCCGATAACCGAGATCCCGGAAGGCATCGTCGGTACATAGATCCGATCGTCGGGTTGAAGCGTGATATCCCCTTCGCGTCCGTTCGACGCGAGAATCTTGTCCATGTCGATGATAATTCGGTTGACCGAGCTGGCGTTGTAGTCGACCACATCGTTCTTCACCAGGTTCCCCAGGGAGTCTTCCCGGGTCGGCGTGGTCCGGTCGATGATATCCTCTACGCGGATGCGCTCGAGACTTTGATGGATCGCTCTTCTGTCGAGCACGACCCCTTCGGGGAAGGCGTTAGGGGTGAACCCGCCCGCCCGCTTGAGCAATTGATACAGCGTTTCGTTTCGGTTCGAAAGCGTATACTTCCCCGGATACTGCACTTCGCCGTCGAGATTGACCGCCCGATCCTCACGCCATTCGGGAATCTGTCGTACGTAGAGGTGATCGTCTTCATGAAGTTTCGTCGTCCGGTCGGTCGGATTGTCCATGACGACGTTGATGAGGGAAACATTTCCGCTGGAATCAAGCCGCGCGATTTCCGCCCGATGGCGCAGGGCGCTTCGGGTGTACGACCCGGACAGGAAGATCAGATCTTCGACCGTCATATTCTTGTAAAGAGGGTACTCTCCCGGTTTCTGGATTTCTCCTTCGATATAGACATGCTTACGCCACTCGACTTCGTCGATCGAATAGACGTACAGGGAGTCACGGTCCTGCAGCTTGACGTTCGCCGTCGGCTCACAGTCCATCGCATCGGTCAGATTCACCGGAATGATCTCGACATGACGATCCGGGTACTTCCGAAAAATATCCATCCGGTTGTAATATACGTCGTAGGGTTGTAATTGGGCTTTGCGAAGAAGGTCTTCGACCGAAGCTGAGTCCGTTCTTTCGTAGTAGCCGGGATGCTTGACCTGTCCGAATATCGCAACAATGTTTTTCTTTGCTTCGAATATGGAATACACCGTCATCCGATCACCGTCGACCAACGGGATGTTATCGACGTGAGCCTGGCTGAGGGTATCGAGATTAAGATCGAGGACTTTCCATTCATCTTTGCGGGAGACTCTCTCCAGCATCACTCGCTCAAGATGAGCTTCCGGTTTGGCGTTACCGGCGAGGCCGAGAAGGTCAAGGGTTGTCTCCTTCCCCTTCAACTCATAAATAGCCGGCCGTTTGATCTCGCCACGAACCGCAACGCGGGGACCCGATACCGGCACGAAAATTACATCGCCGGTCTGCAGCCGTATATCGCTCGAGTTGTCCCCCTTCAACAAGAGATCGTAAAGATCCATATGCGCTTTCTCTTCGCCATTGCGCATAAGTCGTATCTGACGCATGGAGCCTCTTTCGGTCGGGCCGCCGGCCGAATAGAGGACGTTGAACATCGAGGTCAGCGATGACACCGTATACGCTCCCGGTCGCTTTACTTCTCCCGCTACGAAGATGCGGATCGAACGGATCTTACCGAGCGACACCGTGAGGGAGAAATCAGAATAGGTCGAAGCGAATTGATGTTTCGCTTTCTCCGTGAACTGGCTCAGGGTCAATCCCCAGCCGACCATCTCTCCGACCTGCGGCACAAAAACCTTTCCTTCGCGATCCAGCGTAAGATTGTATTCTTTGTCCGCCCGACCCCAGAGATAGATGATAATATTGTCGCCCGGCCCGAGCACGTAGTCCGAAGCAGAGGGAATATCGATTCCGATATCATTTTCGTTGTCCGAGTTGAACAGCTCCATGCCGAACGGCTTCAGTTCGTCGAACGAAGGCATTTCTCCGGCGTTGTTTTTCTGATCGGCCAGCTTGTCCGGGGTGGTTGACTGGTCGCGGGCTGCGGCATTCTTCTGAGCGCCGGTCAGACTGTCCGGCAGCTTCGATTCCGAACCGGAATCGTTCTTGTCGAAAATCTGAGGCGATTGATAGACATCGCTCGGCTCTGTTTTCGGGATTTTGTCCTTGTACTTCTTGAGTAGCAGCTGCTTCTCTTCAGGCGAGAGACTGCTTAGATCCTGGGCCAGCACGGAGCGGAACCAGTTTAGTGATACCAGTATGATCACTAAGACGATAATGAAGAGTAACTTTTTGCTCATTTCTACCTTCCTATGGCATTGGCAAAGTTTCCTGAACTTGCATCGAATGCGATGCGCGTTCGTCGCATCATCTTGCAAGGGGTGTGCCACATCGGCGAATGAGGTGATAAGCTGTTCCAATTCAGTCTGATAACAATGCGATCGGGCGTGTGATAGCTATAAGCACAGGTGCTCGGAAAGAAATCCGTTCCGCGTTCGTGAGAAGATTTTTCCAAAACTTCGGGAATTGAACGACGCGATAAGGAAGGCCTGAAGAAACCGAAGGAGCTTCTCCAAGTCCAACGGAATCAATTTACTTGAGAAAACCGATATTAATTTCTTGGAAGCGGGATGACTCCGCTCAACAGATCGGCGCGTCAAACGTCATTACCGTGAACATGAGTAAGGCCATTGGTGACAAAAAGTTAAAAGGGCTCTTGGGGCGAAAAAAAACGCTAATCCCTTGACATTACCAGAGGTGTATTGTAACTTGACTGCTTATTTTTGAGAACCATGGCCGCTAATAACGATATAGAGGTAAATGTTTAGGTATCAATACCCCAGACTGCGCTCAAATCGGCCGCGCAGATGGTCCGCTTAGCGGCACTGAGGTAAATCTAAAGACAAACACAATTGGTGCAACGTATGGAGATAAGAATGGGGATTGTTAAATTCTTCGCCACCGCTATAATTCTTTTCGCTCTCCTTTCTCCAGCCCCCTTCGCCAGTGGTTTCCTGAACTCCGGTGTGGGAACGACGGCAATGGGGATGGCGGGGGCATTCCGGGCAGTTGCCAATGACTGGTCCGCGGCCTACTACAACCCGGCCGGGTACGCGTACATTCGCGACAACCAGCTCGGAGGCAATATGGCGCTCGTTCACGTGCGCGACGACCTCACACCGACCTACCGGTTCGGCGGCGTCTACGAAACCGGCGTTTACAACGACAGAGTAGACTACAACGAACACAAGATCTTCAGCAATCCGTCGGCCGGACTCGTTCTTCGCCTGCCGTACGGAAACGGTGAAATCGTGGGCGGCCTGTCGGCCTACCAGCCTTTCGACAACAACATCTCCTGGACGTTGTATGATCTCCCGCGCGCGTACAACGACAGCCTCGCGGTACCGCGAGACCAGTTCACGAGCAATATCGACGTCGTAGCGTTTCAATTGACGCTGGCCAAAGAGCTGAAGCCGGACAAACTGGCTTTCGGAATCGGGCTCCAGTTGCTTCGCGCCGACATCTATTACACCGATATAACTTTTCGCTACAATCCGCTCGGTCAACCCTTCAGCGTCCGCCCGTACGATCGAATCCCGGAATGGTCGAAGAACGACGGTTACGGATTCGGGTTCGGGTTGAACGCCGGATTGATGTACAAGTTGAACGACAAGCTGACACTCGGCATCAGCGGCAACATCCCGACCAAAGTCAAGGTCGATGGTTCCGCGAGACTTGAGTTCTACATGCCGAAGATCAGCACTCTGGTCGATAATCCCGATACGACCGGTGTCGATGCCGGGACGGTCGGATACCTGTTTGCGGCCGGAAGTCGGGTGGTGGATTCGGCCGATTTCAAAACCGATCTCAAACTCCCCGCCTCATTCGGAATCGGCCTGGCCTACAACGTTAGCGAGAACCTGGTGATCGCGCTGGACGCACAGTATACCCTCTGGTCTCGTTACGACGGATTGAAATTCACCTACAGCAACCATCAGGGTCTGAAGGGGGCAGCTGATACCGCGGCCGTCGCGCGCCAGTTCTTTACGACCGATCTGGTTCGCTCGGTCACATTGTCCGACGCCGGCCGGGTAGCGCTCGGTGCGAAATATAACCGTGGTCCGTACTTCACCTTTATGGCCGGTGTGGCGGCCGATCAGTCGCCGGAACGCCGGACGGTCGAGTTCATGCCTCAGTTGGTTGATACCGGTGACAAGCTGAGCGTCAGCGGCGGTGCGATCTGGCACTACCGTCAGCAATGGGATTTCGGAATCAGCGGAACGTACACCCACGCTCCGGATCTTAAGATCCCTGCCCTGGTTGACTGGAATCAGAATGGCTTCGACGACAGTTTCCCCGGGACGTATAAAGCCAGCCGTTACGAAACCGTTATGTCCGTGAACTATCGGTTTTAAGGAGAGATGCCATGAAACTTTATCATAAACTACTTATCGCGTTTCTCGGTCTGCTTCTGCTGGCGAGTCTCGGATGCTCCAATCGCGGAACCAACAGCAACAACAAGCCGAACATCGAGGAAGGCGGTATCCTCAAGAAAGAAGGCGCGCACGTCTTCTCAACCGAGTTGGCCTTTCAGATCGGCAACGAATTCAGCCAGATGCGTATCGTTGCTTATGTACCGCCCGAATTTTACCAGGGGAAACTCCTCCCGGTACTCATCCTCCTGCCCCCGCAGGACGGAAACGAGTACTTCTATTTCAACCATGGCCTGAAGGAACTGGCCGACGAACTGATTTCGGAGGGGGCGATCCAGCCGATGGCGATTGTCTGTCCGTCCAATGACCTCACGTTCGGTGGATATTTCTGGGGATCGCACAGAAACGACGTCCAAATCAGTGACAGCGTTTACTCCATCAGTGGTGCTGTGGCTGCAGGCAACTACGATTCGTTGTTCCATTACGGTTTGATTGACTACATCGACAACGGATTTATCGTCAGCGTCTATCCCGATCCGACAGTTCGCGAGCAGAAACGCGGCATCGGCGGTATCGGAATGGGTGCCTACGGCGCCTTCCGGGCGGCCATCCGCAACCCGGGCGAGTTCGGCTCGGTCTCGGCTATCGACGGTCCGTTGGACTTCGACGGTACCGACGGCAACGGCGGACTCGTGTCGCTGATGGATAATGCTCTTATCGAGCAAGGCATCCTGGGTGACCCGAACTGGAGGACCAAATTCGACAGCTCCGGCGCCTGGCATCTTTCAAGGCTGTTTATCGGCGGTGCTCTTGCTTTTTCTCCCCATGACACGGCGTTGACTTACGTTCGGAAATACAACACCGTTACCAAGGAGTATACCAACACTGTAGTCACCGGGTCTCGGATGCAGCTCGCCGACAGCACAACCTTGGTCACCGGCGTTGTGGTGGGTGACGCAAGCAGCGACTTCGACTTCAACCTGCCGTTCGACGGTACCGGTCACAAGTATTATCCGATCTGGAATTTGTGGCTGGCTAACAATCTTGAGAACATGCTCAACCAGACCGACAATCAGCTGGCCGGCGTGAACATGTGGATCGCGACTTCCACCCAGTCGACATTCGGTAATTACCACGAGCAGACCCAGTCGTTCTACAACACGCTGACCTCGGCTCCTTACAACTACCCCGTCGAAGAGTACACCTACAAAGGTTATCCGGGTAAGCCGGCTTACAAAGACCAGTATCTGTACGATCTGATGAAACGGATGTTGATCTTCCACTCGGAGAGCTTCGGCAACTAAGTTCGAGGCAAATAGATGTAAACCCGGAGGAACAATTTGCCCTCCGGGTTTTTTTTATGCATATGGCTGATATGAATAAAGAGTATGATGTTCTCTCAATTGGGGCACACCCGGACGATGTCGAAGTCGGCAGCGGCGGCGTGCTGATCGATCTGGCCAAGCGGGGCTATCGCTGCGGCATCGTCATCCTGACTCAGGGGGAGATGGGGACCGGCGGAACAGCGGAGATTCGCGCTCGCGAGGTTCAGAATGCGGCCAAGGTTCTCGGTGCCGATATTGTCCAGACATTCGACTGGGGCGACACGAAACTCGAGGATACCTACGATCACCGCCTTGAACTGGCAGCCGTGATTCGACGGTGTCGACCGAAAATCCTTCTTGCCCCCTATCCGCACGTCGGGCACGGGCGACGTCAATCGCATCCGG